>Ga0308173_10001933_pt1 | contig 10764 bp, 9 predicted proteins | sample PhyPR1_FD_203716 | JGI IMG/M metagenome (GOLD analysis project Ga0308173, IMG submission 203716) | Soil microbial communities from UC Gill Tract Community Farm, Albany, California, United States - DLSLS.P.R1 | ecosystem: Environmental > Terrestrial > Soil > Agricultural land | place: USA... | reverse complement strand
GCGGGCGTTGCGGACGTTCGGGTACGGGTGCACGAGTGTCCTGCTGGCCGAGATGCTGACCCAGGACGGGGACGCGCCGTGGCAGACCGGACTGCTGCTGGCGGTCGCGGCGGCCGGGTCGGTGGCGTTCAGCCTGCTGCTGGGGCTGTTCGCCGATCACCTCGGACGGCGGCGCGCGCTGGTGGTGTGCGGACTGCTGATGGTGGTGGCGGGGACCACGTTCGCGGTGAGCGAGTCGTTCCCGCTGCTGGTGGCGGCGGCGTTCATCGGGACGATCTCACCGTCGACCAACGACAACACCCCGTTCTCGGGGGTGGAGCAGTCGATCCTGGCCCAGTCGTGTGCCGCGGCCGATCACACCAAGGCCTTCACCGTGTACAACATGACGGCGCTGGGCGCGGGGGCGCTGGGCGGGCTGGCCGCCGCCGCCCTGGGAATGCAGCACGCCGTGACGGCCGCCGACGCGGCGTTCGCGATGTATGCGGTCCTGGCCGCCGGCACGGTGGCGCTGTTCGCGCTGCTCACCGCCGAGGCCGAAGCACGGCCCGTCTCGGCCGGGACCGGCTCTGCGAGCGCCCGGCTGCCGCGTCCGGTACGCAGGCTGGCGGCGCTGTTCGCCATCGACGCCTTCGCCGGCGGGCTGGCGGTGCAGGCCGTACTGGCATGGTGGTTCGCCCACCGCTACGGCGCCTCCACCACCCAGCTCGGGCTGGTGTTCTTCGCGGCCAACCTGATCCCCGCGCTCGCCCAGCTCGCCGCCCCGCTGCTGGCCGCCAGGAGGGGCCTGCTGACCGCGATGCTGGCCCCGCACTTCGCCTCCAACCTGGTCCTGGCCTGTATCCCGCTGGCGCCCACCCTCGGAGTCGCGGTCACCCTCCTGCTGGTACGCCAGGCCCTGTCCAAGATCGACGTCCCGGCCCGGCAGGCGTTCACCGCCGCCGTCGTCCCCGCCCGGGACCGGACCGCGGCGGCCAGCATGACCAGCCTGGCCCGCAGCGTCGCCGTCGCCGTCAGCCCGCTGGCCGCCACCGCCCTGCTCACGGGACCGCTCGCCGAAACCGGGGCGCCTTTGCTGCTCGGCGCCGCCCTGGCGATCGGCTACGACCTGACCGTGTGGCGCAGCTACCGGACCACGCCGCTCACCGCGCAACCGGGTGACCGTGAGCAGCCACCGAGCAGTTGCGCGGCTCCTGGCGCGGAGGCGGTCAGAACACCATCGTGAGCAGGTCGGCGAACAGTTCCTGTTCGTCGATCTCGAGCCCGCGGTAGGTGAACCACGTGGCCATGTTGTGGCAGTCGCGCATCAGGAAGTCCATGCCCTGCGGGTTGCCGACGATGTCGACGACCTGGGGCAGGTCGATCATCACGATCCGCTCGGCCTGGGCGAGGACGTTGTACGGCGACAGGTCACCGTGGGCGAGCCCGGCGCGGGCCAGTTCACGCATGCCGTCGCGGAGTTGCTCGAAGTACACGCCGAGCAGTTCCTTGGACGGGCGGACCTGGGCGAGCCGGGGCGCGGCGCCGCCCTCGCCGTCGTCGATGAACTCCATCAGCAGCTCGATGCCGTCCACCTGTACGGGATACGGCACCGGGACGCCGGCCTTCCACAGCCGGTTGAGGGCGTCCCACTCGGCGTACGCCCACTGACCGGCCGCGACACTGCGGCCGTGCGCGGTCTTCTTCGCCATCGCCCGGTTGTCCCGGCTGTTGCGGGTGCGGCGGCCTTCGACGTAGGAGGTGCTGCGGTGGAAGGACCGGTGTTCCTCGGTGCGGTACCGTTTCGCGGCCAGCAGCGAGGACTTCGCCGGGCTGTCGCCGATGGCTTCGACGGCCCGTTCGAGCAGGAAGACGTCGGCTTCCTTACCGGTCTTGAGGATGCCGAGCTCGGTGTCGATCGCGGCCTGCTCGGTCACGACCCATTCCGGGCGGGGTTCCGGGCCGCGGCAACCGCGCTCCACGTCCAGCCAGGTGGACCAGCGCTGATCCGGGCCCAGCTTCTCGTCGACCGAATGGAACGCGAAGACGAAGTCGAGGTCGGCGGAGTGATCAGAGAGTTCGTACTCGGAAGACAACGGGTGTGCTCCTGAACAAAGAGGTGGGACTGATGCGGACATGCCGCAGCACAGTGATGGCCATCCGTCAGCCCTCCTTAGTCCAGGCAGCGCTCTCCGCCGCTCGGCCACCCAGCATGCCCGCCCGTCCCGGGCCTCGCAACGCAATTACCGGAGCCTCTGCCAGTGGCCGGTGAAGGTTGCGTCAAGCCTGCCCAGGTACGCCCGCAGTTCAGTGGAGCCGGCCGGGAGGTGGTGTTGAGTTCGCCTGACCACGATCGTCGAGTTGCAGGGAAAGGCGAAGCGTATGCGCAGGCAGATCACCGTGTCCGGTCTCACCTCGTCGGGTTTCAGAACGTCCCTGATCGCCGTCGGCGCTGCGGTGGCCGGGGTGTTGGCTTCGACCCCGGCGGGCGCGGTTTCGACGCCCATTCCGACGCCGGTCCGGGCGTCCGTCGCCGCTCCCGCCGGAGTGACCGGGGTGGCCGAGGCACCGGCGGCGGTGCCGCCGCCGACGCCGGGCCGGGTGTCGACCTACTCGGTCACCCGGGCCGGGGTCGCTTACCGGACCGGGCCGGGCACCAACTACCGCCAGCTCGGGGTGCTCAGGGCCGGTGGGATCGTGGCCGGGCCGGGCCGCACCAGCAGAGGGTGGACGCAGATCTACCTGTCCAACGGCTCGTCGGCGTGGGTGTTGTCGTCCTACCTCGTCCGGCGGGCGTTCCCGGCCTACCGGGTGGTGGCACGGGACGGGGTCAACATCAGGTCCGGACCGGGGCTGCGGTACCGGCTGCTGGGTGCGCTGCGCTTCGGCGTGATCGTGCCCGGGACCAGGAGGACCGCACCAGGGTGGATCCAGCTCCAGTTGTCGACCGGCGGCCTGGTGTGGGCCACGAACCGGTACCTGTCGATCATCGTGCCGCCCGGCACCATCCTCGCGCCGCAGACCGGCCCGACCGGCCCGCGGGACACTCCGCGCCCGCACCCGCACCCGCACCCGCACGGCAAGGTCTGCCGGACCACCGACCCCAGCGGAATGGCCTGCTGACGCAGCCGTGACGAGGCGGGACCGGCGGCACGCCGGTCCCGCCTCGTCACGATCGGGCTCGCGGCGACCCACGACGGGTTCCGGCCGGGCCTGGTGCGCACCCCCCGACGCTCATGACCCGTCTACTGGGTGACCTCGTGCAGGCTGAGCTGGGCGACGGCGACCGTCCACTCCTTGTTGCTCGAGGGGGCTAGTGGGTGTGGGGGGCGGGCGGGGCGTCGGGGTGGGCGAGCAGCCATCGCACGCGTTCGAGGTCGCCCTCGCTCGCGGGGGTGTAGACGAGCATCCGGGTCTCGGGCTCGGCGGCCACGTCGAACGCGGTGACCATCAGCGACAGGTCCCCGGCTGAGGCGTGGCGGTAGACCTTGATCCGGGTGACCGGCGCCGTGACGTCGTGCACCGCCCACATCGCGGCGAACTCCGCGCTCGCCGCCGACAGCCGCTCGACCAGACCAGACCAGTGCGGATCGCCGAGATGCCGGGCATATCCGGCCCGGAAGGCGGCCACCATGTCGGCCAGCTCGGCGTCGCGCTCCGCGCCGAACGGGCTGCAGCAGGCCGGGATCGTGAAGGAGCTCCACAGCACGTTCCGCTCCGGTGCGGGAGCGGCGAGGGTGCGGCGCCACAGGACGCCGTAGGGCGTGTTCCATGCCAGGACGTCGTAGCGGGCGTTGAGCACGCAGGCCGGGTATGGGGCGAGCTGGTCGAGGACGGCCTGGACCTCGATCGCCGCGGGCGGCCCGGCGGTGGGCGTGTCCGCAGGCTCGGGCTCGGGCACTTCGGCGAGGCGGTAGAGGTGGGCACGCTCGGCCCGGTCCAGGTTCAGCGTACGGGCGACGGCGTCCAGCACCTGCCCGCTCACGTTGATCCGGCGGCCCTGTTCCAGCCAGGTGTACCAGGTGACCCCGATCCCTGACAGCAGGGCGACCTCCTCACGGCGCAACCCGGGCGTACGGCGGTTCGGGCCCGGCGGCAGTCCCGCCTGGGCCGGGGTGACCCGTTCACGCCTGCTCCGCAGGAAATCCGCCAGCTCCGCCCGCCGCCGTGACATTCCGTTTCCGCCCCTCACCTGCCGGGTGTTGGCAACACCAGTATCGGCGGGCTCTCCCCACCGGATTCCGGACCCCTCAAGGCTGGAGGCTCACGAAAGGAGAGAGTCATGCGAATCGAGGGTGTCACGGCGCTGGTCACCGGCGCCAACCGGGGATTGGGGCTGGCCCTGACGCAGGTACTGCTGGAGCGCGGAGCCGCACGGGTCTACGCCGGAGCGCGTACCCCCGGCGATCTGACCGAGGCCGGCGTGGTCCCGATCCGGCTCGACATCACCGATCCGGGCCAGGTCGCCGCCGCCGCGGAGCGCTGCGGCGACGTGAACCTGCTGGTCAACAATGCCGCGCACGCCACCCAGAACCCGCTGGTCGCCGCCCCGAGCATGGACGCCGCCCGGTGCGAGATGGAGACCAACTACTTCGGAACCCTGGCGATGTGCCGGGCCTTCGCCCCCGTTCTGGCGGGCAACGGCGGTGGGGCACTGGTCAACATGGCGTCGATCGTGTCGTTCTTCAACAACGCCGCCATGGGCACCTTCTGTCCGACCAAGGCCGCGCTCTGGTCCATGACCAACGGCCTTCGGGTGGAACTGCGGGCCCAGGGGACGCTGGTGGTCTCCGTCCACTCCGGCTTCATCGACACCGCCCTGGCCGCCGGTTTCCCCGGCCCCAAGCACCCGCCCCAGCACGTCGCCTCGGCCATTCTCGACGCCGTCGAGGCCGGCCGTGAGGAGCTCCTCTATGACGAACGCACCCGGGCCATGAAGGCCGCCCTCCCCGACGACCTCACCCTCATCTACCCCGACGTCGAACGCCAGTGGCAGGCCCTGCACGGCGGCCATGCCGAACCAGGGGTCGGGTAGGGGGATCCCGGGTCAGAAGGCGTGGGCGCGGCGCATGGATCGCCGGCGTCCGTCGGGGTCGTAGATGGTTCGGTAGAGCGGGCCGGCCCAGCGCCGGGTGCGCGGCGAGAGCGTGGGCAGGACGTAGCCGCGGAGCCGGCCCGGGGGCCGCGGGCCGGTCCGTCCGCCGTCGTACCAGGCGTCCAGGGCCGCGGCGGCGTCCGCGAAGGCGTGGAAGGCCGTTACCGGATCGCACAGGTCGTCGTCGGCGCCCGGCGGCCGGTCGAGGTGCTCGCGGGCCAGGCTGAGGCGCAGGTCCCTGGCGTACGCGCGTGGGTGGTGTCCTGAGGGCAGGGCCTTCGGCTCCCGAACATCGAGGGTGGTGTCGAGGACCGCGCAGCTGAGTTCGGAGTCGTGGGTCCAGGAGCGGAGATTGAGGTTGTCCGACCCGATCGAGGCCCACACGTCGTCGAGGACGCAGCACTTGGCGTGCACATAGACGGGCGTGCCGGCGTGGTTCTCGATGCTGTAGACGGCCACGCGGTCGCCGCTGGCCTCGTACAGGAGCTCGAGAGCCTGCGCCCGGCCGATGAGGTTGGGCGGCAGCGACATCCTTCCGTCCTGGTCGGGGAAGCGCGGGATCACGGCGATGAGGTGGAGCGACGGGCTGCGTTCGAGTGCGTCGGCGAAGGTGGCGATGACCTCGCGGGACCACAGGTACTGGTCTTCGAGGTAGATCAGGCTGCGGGCCTGGTCGATCGCTTTGCGGTATCCACGCGCGATGCTGCGTTCCCCTGCCGGGGCGAAGGAGTAGCCACGGCGGCGGTACGGATAGGTCCGGAGCAGTTGCACGATATGCGGTCCGCACGCGGGCGGATCGGGCCACTGCTCGGGCAGCGGATCGGGCCGGGTATCGTCGCGGCGGAGCACATCGGCGATGCGGTGCACGGGGTTGCGGGTCAGCGGGGCCGGGTCGTTCCAGCGTTCGCGGAAGATGGCCTCGACATCTCCGACGGCTGGGCCGCGGATCTCCAGTTGCAGGTCGTGCCACGGCGGACGAGGGCCGTAGACCGCGGCCATCGGCTGGGGGTTGGGGTCGCCGTGGTGGTCGGCGTCGTCGTTACGGCTGTGGCACAGGTCGATGCCGCCGACGTAGGCGACGTCGAGGTCGGGCCGGTCCCGATGACGCAGGACGACGAACTTCTGGTGATGCGAGCCGCCCGGGCGCACTCGCATGTCGAGCAGGCACTCACCGCCGGCCGCCTCGATCTCCTGGCCGAGATGACGGTTCTCCCGCTGGCTGAACTGGAGACGGTCCAGATGAGAGCGCCAGACCAGGCCCTTGACCACCACACCGCGTCGTGCGGCGCGGCACAGCGTCTGCCCGACCTGTGATCCGTCGGTGCCGAGCGGCTCGTCGGGGTCGCCGCGCCAATCAGTGAACAGCAGGAGGTCCCCCGGACCCAGCGACTCGATCTCGCGAAGCAGTTCGGCGAAGTAGACCGCTCCATGGGCCAGCGGACGAGCGAGGTTGCCCGCCGTCCAGGCCCGCCCGTCATGATGGCGGCTGTCCAAGATCGTCGCATCGTTGCCCCGCTCCTCGCTCTTGAGCAGCCAGGCCTCCTCGCCGTGATCCACAGCTCAATCTCCCACCGGTAGCGGGCCCTCGATCAGAACCGGCCCCCCACGTTGAACGGCCGCCCCCCGCCATATGGCCCCCAATGCCCAGGAATCACCAGATCATGCGAGGTCACAGGCTCCCGGCTCGGCACGGGGATGTGAAGGCTGGGGCGGCCACGGGGAACCCGGTCACCCGGGAGGCGGGTCAGGGCTTCCGCGCGACCGCACCCACGAAGGTGTAGTAGGTGATGCCAGGTTCGGCGTGGTCACCGGGCTCCGGACGCCATTCCGGCAGGGGAACCAGACCCGGCTCGACCAGTTCCAGGTCGCCGAAGTAAGCCAGGATCTCTTCGCCGGTCCGCCAGCGCCCGGTGCCCAGCGTCTCGTTGAAGATCTTCTCGGCGGCGGTGGCCTGCGCGGAGACCTCTGGCCGTTCGGCACCAGGATTGTGGAAGTGCGAGATCACCACGTGGCTGCCCGCCGGGAGCGCCTGGATGAGCCGCGTGGCGATACTGCCGGGCTCCTCGTCGTCGCCCAGGTGGTGCAGGATCGCGAACAGCAACAAGCCGACGGGCTGCTCGAAGTCGATGAACTCCCGGACCACAGGGTGGTTGAGGATCTCCTCCGGATTGCGCAGATCCGCCCGTACGACGGTGGTGGACTCGTCCTCGGCCAGCAGCGCCCGCCCGTGCGCCAGCACGATGGGATCGTTGTCGACGTAGACCACCTGGGCCCCGGGAGCGGAGGCCTGGGCGATCTCGTGGACGTTCCCCTCGGTGGGCAGACCCGAGCCGATGTCGAGGAACTGCCGGATGCCGGCCTCCTCCGCCAGATAGCGCACCACCCGTTGGAGGAACTCCCGGTTGGCCTTGGCGGCCTCCGGAGCGTCCGGCGCTATCTTCAGCACCATCTCCGCCGTCTGCCGGTCGACCGCGAAGTTGTCCTTCCCGCCGAGGAAGAAGTCGTACACCCGGGCCACGCTGGGTTTGGTGATGTCGATACCGGTCGGCGCCCACTCCTCGTCAGCCATGCGTCCCCTCCGAGCAACCGAACCAACGACAATCAACGGCTGGATCGTACATGGCGCGCCCTTAGCAAAGGTCAAATTCCGGCACCTCGCCGTCCCCCACGGAGTGCCTTCCGCCCCCGCCCACGACCCGCCGCGCAAAGGTGCCTGCCGGTTCGACCCCGCGTGAAAGTTCCAGTCACTCGTCAAGCGTTTTCCCTTGAGCCGCGATCGCGTAATCTTCCACCAGCGACCAAGAAGGACGTCATGACCAGGTTCATGCGGCTCAGTGACGATGACCCCAGGGACGTCGGCGGGTACCCGATACGGGCGCGGCTGGGTGGTGGCGGAATGGGACAGGTGTACCTGTCCTTCACCCGGGGCGGCCGGCCGGTGGCGGTGAAGGTCGTGCACGTGGGCCTCGCCGAGGATCCGGTGTTCCGCCGCAGGTTCCGCCGTGAGATCGAGACCATCCAGCGGGTGCACGGCCTTTACACGGCGCCTGTTCTGGACGCCGACCCGGACGCGCCGCGGCCGTGGCTGGCCACCGCCTATGTCGCCGGGCCGTCACTGCACGAGGCGATCGACGAACACGGGCCGCTGCCGCCGTTGGTGACCGCACGGCTTCTGGCCGGGTGCGCCGAGGCGCTCGCGAGCATCCACGCAGCGGGGCTCGTGCACCGCGACCTCAAGCCCGCCAATGTCCTGCTGGCCGAAGACGGTCCAAGGGTCATCGACTTCGGTATCGCGCGGGCCGCCGACGCCAGCACCCTGACCCGGTCGGGTGTGGTCATCGGCACCCCCGCCTTCATGGCGCCCGAGCAGATCACCGGCGGACAGATCACGGCGGCGGCGGACGTGTTCTCCCTCGGCTTGACCGCCTACTACGCCGCCACCGCGACAAGCGCCTACGGCGAAGGAACCGCGCAGGCCGTGATGTACCGGATCGCCAACCAGCAACCAGACCTGGAGCGCTGCCCCGCTGAACTGCGACCGATACTGGAGGCCTGCCTGAGCCGGGAGCCCGAACAGCGCCCCGCGCCCAGCGAGATCATGGACATGGCGGGCGCTCTCTTGCGGCATGGACCCGAGCAGGCCGGCGGCTGGCTGCCGTCCGAGATCGCCACCACCATGGCCGGGTTCCAGCCGCCCGCCGAACTCCGCCCGGCCACCGGTGACGTACCGACACAGCCGGCGTACAACGCGCCCACGTACCCGACTCCGGTCCCGGGTGCGCCCACGTACCCGGCACCGCTGACGCCGGGCTACCCGGCGCGCTCCAGCACCGTCCGCACGCCCCTCCTGATCGGGGCCGGCGTCGTGGCCCTCGTGATCGTGGCGGCAGTGGTGGGTACGGTGCTGGCGACCGCGCACGGCGGCTCCCGAGACCCGCGGAGTGGCTCGACAACCGGACAGGGGGCGTCCCCGACCCGGTTCGGCGGCGGGATCACCCAGGAGTACGCGGCGGTGTCCTTTTCCTTCCCCGGCACGGGCATCTCCGGAGTGAACTTCACCCAGCACGGGCCCGAGGTCTCCACCGACCCGAGCGAGACCATGATCACGGACTTCACGTACTACCCAGAGGCGGACCCGAGCAAGCTCCGCCCTTATGACAGCGTGCAGATGGCGCCGGTGGACGGCACACCCGATGGCGCCGCCTGCCGCTCCGCGGTCACCCGTAACCCGATCGGCGACGTGATCCGCTACGCCGATCTCAAGGTCGGCTCGGCGTTCTGTCTGCTCAACAGCCTGAATCAGCAACTGGCCTACATCCGGCTCACCGCCAAGCCGTCCTCCTCGTACCGGCTGACCTGGACCGCGACCGGCTGGCTGGTGCCCGGAGACTAGTCGCGACGACGCGCTGGCTGGTCAGCGCTGCTTGCGGGTACGGGTCGGGTGCTCTCCAGGTTCGGGTTGGGGTGAGGCGGCCGCGTCGCCGACCCGTTGCGCGTCGGCGGGGTCGATCTCCTCGTCCGGTACTCCGTCGTCCAGTCCCTTGGCGATGCGTTCGGCGGCATGCTCGGCCTCGCTCTTGCGTCCTGCGGCCATGACCTGTCCTTTCGTGGAGCCAAGACGTCACGTTCGGGTCCTGCCCCACGAAGATGGCCAAAACCCAGCGCTCCGCCGGAAACGAGTCAAGGCCCGGGCATGATGATCTACCCGTTCCATGCCGGGCCGGCATGTTCGGGACCTGATGTACGGGTAGAGCCGACGAATGGGTGCATCAGGTCAGATCCGAGCGGTCCTGTTCGATGTCGACGGCACGCTGGTCGACAGCAACTATCTGCACGTTCAAGCGTGGTGGGAGGCGTTCCGGCAGGCCGGCCACCACGTGCCGATGAGCCGGATCCACCGGGCGATCGGCATGGGCTCCGACCTTCTGCTGGACCACCTGCTTCCCGCCGACCGTGACACCTCGGCCGATGAGCAGATCAGGGCGGCGCACACGGCGCTCTGGGCGGTCGACTGGCCGCGGCTGACGACCCTGCCCGGAGCGGCGGACCTGTTGCGCGCCTGCGCGAGCCGGCACCTGCGCGTCGTGCTGGCCTCCTCGGCCTCCGACCGCGAACTCCAGGTTCTACGGAAGGTTCTGGACGCCGACGACGCGATCACGGCGGTGACCTCGTCCAGCTCGGTGGACACGAGCAAGCCCGCGCCCGACCTGGTGCACATGGCACTGGAGAAGGCCGAGGCCGAGCCCGACGAGGCGGTGTTCGTCGGCGACGCCGTGTGGGACGTCCAGGCTTGCCAGAAGGCCGGGGTGGCCTGCATCGCCCTGCTGTGCGGCGGCTCCGGCCGGGACGAGCTGTCCGAGGCCGCCCAGATCTACCAAGACCCCGCCGATCTCCTGGATCACCTGGACACGTCACCCATCGGCACTCCCCCGGAACGGCTCAGGTAGCTTGGAAGCCAGGGAGGGCGGCAGATGGCGCAGACACCCAACGTGACCATCGAGCCTTTCGGCGCCTACGTGCTCGCCCGCGTCACCACCGACATCGGCGCCTCGACCTACCGAGGCATCGACGACGCGCTGAGCGAGGCCCTCGCCCGCACCCGGACCGCCCTCATCATCGACCTGTCGCACGTCCACAACTGCGGCTCCCACGGCGCCCACACCCTGGCCCGCCTCAACCGCCAAGCCACCGGC
>Ga0308173_10001932_pt1 | contig 10766 bp, 10 predicted proteins | sample PhyPR1_FD_203716 | JGI IMG/M metagenome (GOLD analysis project Ga0308173, IMG submission 203716) | Soil microbial communities from UC Gill Tract Community Farm, Albany, California, United States - DLSLS.P.R1 | ecosystem: Environmental > Terrestrial > Soil > Agricultural land | place: USA... | reverse complement strand
GCACTGCACGATCGCCGTCGACAGCGAGTGCGCCACCAGCCGGCCCCGCACGTCCAGCACCGCCGCCGCCGCGTCCGCCCCCTCCACGATGAAGGTGGAGTACGCCGACCGGACGACGACGATGCTCGCCTCCTCGGCCGCCACGCACAGCGCGTTCCGCAGAATCTCCGCCGTCAGGTCCTCGTTCATCCGCGCACCTCCAGCAGCACCGCGCCGTGGTCGTCGACGATCCCGTGCCACCCCGGCGGCACCAGCAGCGAGGCCTGCGGCTCGGTCACGATGTACGGCCCCTCGAAGCTCTCGCCCGCGCCGAACGAGGCCCGCTCCCGCACCGGAACCTCCGCGAACCCCCCGCTCACCCACACCTTCCGCGTCCTCGCGGTCCCCTCGCCCGCCGCCGGCGGCCGGGTGGGCGGGGGCGGGTCAGGGGCCGGGAGGGTGAGGCGGACCCGGGCGGTGGTGAGTTCCACGGGGTCGCGCAGGTCGATGCCGTAGGACTCGCGGTAGCGCTTGTAGAACTCCTCGACGGCATGGCGTACGGCGTCGCGGGTGAGCGGGCCGGGCGGGAGGTCGAGGGTGAAGGCGTGGGCCTGGCCGACGAAGCGGATGCCGACCGAGCGGACGCACCGCGCGTCGTCCCCGGCCTGCGGCTGGGCCGAGGGCTGGAGATCGGCGCGGGCCTGGGCCTCCAGGTCGGCGAAGAGGTCGGACAGGGAGCCGAGCGCGGCGGCGTTGGCCGCGCCCACCGTGCAGGAGCCCGACGTCAGGGTGTCGGCCCGGGCCAGAAAGGTACGGGCCCGCTCGACCGACAGTTCGGCGTGCAGGAGGCCCGCGGCTGAGCCGACCCCGACGTACGGCGGGACCAGGACCCGGGTGATGCCGAACTGTTCGGCCAGGCGCGCCACATGGGTGGGGGCCGCGCCGCCGGAGGCGAAGAGCGTGAAGCCCCGCGGGTCGATGCCGCGGCGTACGGTCACGACGTGGATGGCCGCGCTCATCTGCGCGTTGGCGATGTCGTGCACGGCCGCGGCGGCCTCCACGACCGGCACGCCCAGCGGCAGCGCCACATGGGTCTCGATCGCCGTGCGCGCGGCCTCGGGGTTCAGTCGGAACTCCCCGAATCCCTCCGGATCGAGGTAGCCCAGCACCAGGTCGGCGTCGGTGACGGTCGGCAGGGTGCCGCCGCGGTCGTAGCAGGCCGGGCCGGGATCGGCGGCGGCCGACCGGGGGCCGACGCGGAGGGTGCCGGCGTCGACCCAGGCGATGGACCCTCCACCGGAGCCGACCTCGGCGAGGTCGATGGCCGGGACCTTGATGGGGATCCCGGTGCCCGCGCGGCGTCCGCCGAAGCTGCCCTTGCCGCCGACCTGGAACTCGTGGGTGATGCCCGGACGACCGCCGCGGACCAGCCCGGCCTTGGCGGTGGTGCCCCCCATGTCGAAGGAGATCAGGTCGGCCATCCCACGCTGGGCTCCGGCCCGGGCGGCGGCGATGACTCCGGCGGCCGGCCCCGACTCGATCGTGTAGACGGCGCGGGAGGCGGCCAGCTCGGCGGGCAGGATGCCGCCCGCCGACTCCATGACGTGCACCGGCGCGGTGATGCCCAGGTCCGCCAGTCCCGCGGTCAGCCTGCGCAGGTAGGACGCCATGACCGGGCCGACGTAGGCGGACATGAGGGTCGTGGTGGCCCGCTCGTACTCGCCGAGCTCGGGCCAGACCTCGGCCGAGCGCACGACGGGGGTGCCCGCCGGGAGGCGGGCTGCGACGATCTCGGCGAGGCGCTGCTCATGGACGGGGTTGGCGTAGGAGTGCAGCAGGCAGATCGCGACCGCCGCCACGTCCAGGGCGGCGATCCGCTCCGCCGTCCGGGCGGCGGCGTCCTCGTCGAGCGGGTGCAGGATCTCGCCGGTGGCGGCGATCCGTTCCGGGACCGCGAAGGTGTGGGTGAGCGGGACCGGCGGATCGGGGGGTTCGAAGGCCAGGTCGAAGCGCTCCTCCTCCACCCGGGCCCGGCGGCCCAGCGCCAGCATCGAGCGGAAGCCCTCGGTGGTGACGAACGCGACCGGGACGCCGCGGCGCTCCAGGATCACGTTGGTGGCCAGCGTGGTGGCGTGCACGAAGCGGGTCACCTCGGCGGGGGCGATCGCCGCGTCGGCGAGGGCCTGCCGGACGCCGCGCAGCAGCCCCTCGGTCGGGTCGGCCGGGGTGGTGAGGGTCTTGACCACGTGGATCGAGCCGTCCGGGCGGGTCAGCACCACGTCGGTGAAGGTGCCGCCGACGTCGGTGGCCAGCGTGACACCCATACCGATCCTCCCAACCTAGCGCCCGCTTGGGACACTAGGGTGAGCCCGCGCGAGGTGTCAACGAGGAGGAGATCGGATGCTGCTGGAGCAGAAAGTCGCGGTCATCACCGGAGCGGGTCCCGGGCTGGGCCGCACGCTGGCCGTGATGATGGCGCGGGAGGGCGCCCAGGTGGTGGTCGCGGCGCGCTCCAAGGACTCCCTCGACGACATCGCGGCCGCGGCCTCCGGGCTGGCGGTCCGCACCGACGTCGCCTCTCCCGAACAGGTCAAGCGGCTGGCCCGGACGGTCATCGAGCGCTTCGGCCGGGTGGACGTGCTGGTCAACGCCGCCTTTCCCGGCACACATCGCAAGAACGTCCTGGACATGGACGACGCCTACCTCGAACAGTGGCGGTCGGCGGTGGAGATCGCGGCGTACGGGACCCTGCTCTGCTGCCGGTACTTCGCCCCGCACATGGTCGAGGCGGGCCACGGCTCGATCGTCAACCTGACCTCGATGTCCAGCCGCGTGGGCTATGCCGGCCGCAGTGACTACGCGGCCGGGAAGGCGGCGGTCCACCTGCTCTCGCACTGCCTGGCCGACGAGCTGGGCCCTTCGGGGGTACGGGTCAACTGCGTCGCGCCCGGCTGGATCCAGAGCGAGGTGCTGGTCGAGTGGATGCGGACCCGCGCGGCGGCCGAGGGCGTGCCGTACGAGGAGATCCTGGCCCGCGACACCGGCGCGATGGCGCTGCGCCGGATCGCCACCGAGGAGGACGTGGCGCGGGCCGTGATCTTCCTGGCCGGCGACCAGGCCGCCGCCACGACCGGCGCGACGATCGACGTCAACGCCGGTCAGCAGTTCACCTAGACGGCAGGACGAACATCCCGGTCGCCTCCACCGTGGTACGGCCGTCCAGATCGGTGATGCGCGCCTCCACGAACGTCTTGCGGCCCTCCACCCGGTCGGTCCTCGCCTCGGCGACCAGCGGGACGCTGTGCGGGGTGGGCCGCCGATAGCGCATCTCCAGGGTCGCGGTCATGCCGGGCGTGCCGTTGAAGGCCGCCGCGGCCCCGGCCACATGGTCGAGGATCATCGCCGACATCCCGCCGTGCACACAGCCCGGTGGCCCCTCGTAGACCGGGCTCAGCGTGAACTCGGAACGTACGGTGCCGTCCGGCAGCGCGACGATCTCGATGGGCGGCGCGATCGGGTTGAGCCTCCCGCTGACCGGGCTGGCGAGCTGCCGGAGCACCCCGTTGCCATCGAGGTCGGCCACCGGTGGCGCGGCCCGGCGGACGGCGTCCAGCCCGGGCACGAGCGCGTTGACCGCCTCCGCGGTGGCCAGCAGCGTCGCGGGGTCGACGTCGGTGAGCAGCGTCGCCTCGACCAGATCGCGCACGGCGGCGGCCAGGACGGTCAGCGCCGCCATCTGGTCGGCGCCGAGCTGGGGCCGGCCCTGGCCATTGAAGATCCGCAACGGCTCGCTCATGCCGTGGCCCTGCGCGGTCGCCGCACCAGTTCGCCACCGCAGTTGGGACAGACCGCCCGCATCGACGCGGCGCAGTCCGGACAGAAGGTGCACTCATGGCTGCAGATGTACGCGTCGCCGTCCGCGGCGAGCGCCGCGTCGCAGCGTTCGCACACCGATCTCATCTCGAGCATGGGCGCACCCTACGCCCCAGCTTCACCAAGCAAGTGCTTGGTGCTAGCTTTGGCCGCAGGCGTGAACGACGGCGGGACGGAGAGGGAGCCGATGGGCACCACGATGCGGGCAGCGGTACTGCGGGAGTTCGGCGCACCCCTGGACATCGCCGAGGTCGCGATCGAGGATCCGCACCCCGGCGAGGTCCGGGTCAAGATCACGGCATCCGGGATCTGCGGCTCCGACCTGAAGGCGCTGGACGGCAAGAGCCCGGTGGTGCGGCACCTTCCTTGCGTCCCGGGGCACGAGAGCGCGGGCGTCGTCGACGCGGTCGGCCCGGGCGTCACCTCGGTCAAGCCCGGCGACCATGTCATCGTCGCGATGAACGGCCCGTGCGGCCGATGCCGGAACTGCTCGCGGGGCCGGGCCTTCCTGTGCAGCGGCAAGGCCCGGATGGCCGCCATCATGGGCACGATGCCCGACCTCACCACCCGGCTCAGCCTCGACGGGCACGAGGTCCGCCCGTACATCGGGATCGGTTCCTTCGCCGAGTACACCGTCGTCAACGAGCCGATGCTGGTCAAGGTGGCCCAGGACGCCCCGCTGGACCTCCTCGCGCTCACCGCCTGCGGTGTCGTCACCGGGGTCGGCGCGGTGCTCAACACCGCCCAGGTCGAGCCTGGCTCCAGCGTGCTGGTGGTCGGCGCGGGCGGCGTCGGGCTCAACGTCATCCAGGGCGCGGTGCTGGCCGGGGCGACCACGATCATCGCCGCCGACGTCGTGGAGTCCAAGCTGAAGCTGGCCGAGCAGTTCGGCGCGACGCACACGATCCTCTCCGACGACCTCCCCCAGCAGGTGAGCAAGATCGTCCGAGGCGGCACCGACTACGCCTTCGACGTCACCGGCAACGTCAACGTGGTCACCGCGACCTTCAACTCGACCCAGCCCGGCGGTACGACCGTCATGGTGGGCAGCCCGTCCGCGGCCGAACTGACCATCGCCCCGCAGACCCTCTTCCAGTCGCGCCGGCTGCTGGGCACCCAGGGCGGCGACGCCGTACCCGCCCGCGACCTGCCGCTGCTCGTCGACCTCTACCGCCGGGGCCGGCTGAACCTCGATGACCTGGTCAGCGAGCGCGTACCCCTCGACGAGGTCAACGAGGCCGTGACGCACGTACGGTCCGGCGCCGTCGCGCGATCGCTGATCGTCTTCAGCTGACCAGCACGAGCCGTCCGCGCAGCCCGCGCCGGGCGAGCCGTTCGTGCGCCTCGGCGACCCGCTCCAACGGCAGCGTTCCGGCCACCCGGGGGGTCAGCCGCCCGGCCACCTCGGCCAGCATGGCGCCGTCCGCCCTGATCCAGGTGTGCACGACCCGCGTGCCGCGCAGGGCGGGCGGTGCACCGCCGGCGACCAGGGCGGCGAAGACCCCGCCGCCGCGCACCGCGTCGTGCGCCTCGATCCCGGCGACGGCCGCGTCCAGCACGCCGTCCACCCCACCGGGCACCAGCGTCCGTACCGCCGCTCCCAGCCGGGCCACCGAACGGGGCACGAACCACTCGGCCCCGAGCTTGCGGACCTGCGCCTCGTCGGCCGCCCCGGCCGTCGCCACCACCCGCAGCCCGCGCGCCGCCGCCAGTTCCACCGCGAAGCCGCCGACCGCGCCCGCCGCCCCGGTGACCAGCACGGTGGACCCCTCGGGCAACCCGAGATCGTCCAGCGCCTGAGCGGCGGTCAGCCCGGCCAGCGGCAGCGTCGCGGCCTCGACGGGCGACAGACCGGGCGGCGCGAAGGCCACCGCGTCCGCGTCGAGCACCACGAGGTCGGCCTGCGCCCCCAGCGGCACATCCAGCCGGTCCGCCAGCCCGATGACGGAGTCCCCCACCGTGAACCGCCCGCCCCGGCGGGCCACCCCGGGGCCGAGCCGTTCGACGGTCCCGGCGACGTCCCAGCCCAGGCCGGTCACCTCCCGTACGGGCATCAGGCCCGCCTCGGCCAGCGCTCCGGCCCGGGTCGCCAGATCCACCGGGTTGACGGTCGCGGCCGCCATCCGGATCCTGACCTGTCCAGGCCCTGGCTCCGGCACCGGCACCTCGGCGACCTCCAGCACCTCCGGTCCGCCGTACGAGCGGACGACCACTGCGCGCATCCCTGCCTCCTGAGATCGGCTTTCGCTCACAACCTAAGGAGAGCTACTCTCTATCGGGAAGTACGCACGTGGAGGTGCGTACCGTACGCCGAGGAGCGCCATGCCGACCATGACGGCCGCACAGCGCCGGGCCGCCGCCCGGGCCGACTACGATGCCTTCCTCGCCGAGTGCCCGGCCCGGCAGCTCCTCGACCGGATCAGCGACAAGTGGGTGAGCCTGCTGCTGGTCGCGCTGGCCGACGGGCCCCTGCGCTACAGCGACCTGTCCAGGAAGGTCGCCGGGGTCAGCCAGAAGATGCTCACCCAGACGCTGCGCGGCCTGGAACGGGACGGCCTGGTCACCCGTGCGGTGACGCCGTCGGTGCCGGTCCGGGTCGACTACGAGCTCACCGCGCTGGGCCGGAGCCTGCTGCCGGTGATGCGGGCCATCAAGGACTGGGCCGAGGACAACATGCCCGAGGTCGCCGCCGCCCGCTCGGCCTACGACCGGGAAAACCAGATGACGTGATCGGCCGCCGATCCCTACCATCGGCGACATGTTCTACGCAGCCTTCACCGACACGCCCACGGGCGCGGTGTCGGCTGCCCTCGTCGCACTCGAAGACGTCGCATTCGGCGGCGTCGCATTCGGCGGCGTCGCATTCGGCGGCGTCGCATTCGGCGGCGCGCGAAGCTGACCCTCCTCCGTCCCGACTTCGCATCTGAGAACCCGCGGAGGAGGGTGGGCGTCATCTGGTTCTCCCCGTATGCCCTTCGACGAGGAGAAACGTCATGGCCAAGCTGCAGTACGCACGCAGCAAGCCGCATCTGAACATCGGCACGATGGGTCACGTCGACCACGGCAAGACCACCCTGACCGCGGCCATCACCAAGGTGCTGGCCGAGCGCGGGCTGGCCCGGCGGGTGCCGTTCGAGCGGATCGACCGGGCCCCCGAGGAGCGGGACCGCGGCATCACCATCAACATCGCGCACGTCGAGTACGAGACCGCCACCCGGCACTACGCGCACGTGGACATGCCGGGCCACGCCGACTACGTGAAGAACATGATCACGGGGGCGGCGCAGATCGACGGGGCCGTGCTGGTCGTGTCCGCTGAGGACGGTGCGATGCCGCAGACCCGTGAGCACATCGTGCTGGCCCGGCAGGTCGGGGTCCGCTACATCGTGGTGGCGCTCAACAAGGCCGACATGGTGCACGACTCCGTCCTGCTCGACCTGGTCGAGCTGGAGCTGCGCGAGATGCTCTCCGAGTACGGCTTCCCCGGCGACGAGGTGCCGGTGGTCCGGGTGTCCGGGCTGCTGGCCCTGCAGGGCGACCTGTACTGGACCGCGCAGATCGGCGACCTGCTGGACGCCATCGACGGGTACGTTCCGGTGCCCGAGCGGGTCCTGGACAGGCCGTTCCTGCTGCCGGTGGAGAACGTGCTCACCATCACCGGGCGGGGCACGGTCGTGACCGGCGTGGTCGGGCAGGGCTCGATCCGGGTCGGCGAGACCGTCGAGGTCGTCGGTCTGGGCGAGGGGTTCAAGGCCGTCTGCACGGGCCTGGAGACCTTCGGCCGGACCATGGACCACGCCGAGGCCGGGGACAACACCGCACTGCTGCTGCGCGGCGTGCGGCGTGACCAGATCCGGCGCGGGCAGGTGCTGGCCGCGCCCGGGTCGATCCGGCCGCACACCAAGTTCGAGGCCCGGGTACGGGTCCTGAACGCGGCGGAGGGCGGCCGGAGCAGGCCGTTCTTCACGCACTACCGCCCGCAGTTCCACTTCCGCACGACGGACGTGGTCGGCGGGATCGACATGGGTGAGGGCGGCATGGCGCTGCCCGGCGACACCGTCGAGATGACGGTCGAGCTGGGCAGGCCGGTGGCGATGACCGAGGGGCTGGGCTTCGCGATCCGCGAGGGCGGCCGCACGGTCGGCGCCGGCACGGTCACCCGCCTGCTCGGCTGATCGGCCGGGGGGAGCCTTTGCCCAGGCAGGGGCTCCCCCCGGCCGGCGTTACTCAGTGCGGCGCTAACGACCGGTGGCCGAACCTCAGTTCAGGCCGTGGTCTCGGGGTGCCCGGCGACACATCCTGTAGGGCGTGTACGACTTGCGCGCACCCACCGTACGGTTCGCCGTCATCGTCTACCTCGCCTATTGCCTGCAGCGGCTCGGCATTCCGCAGGACCTGCTGCCGATCGCGCCCGAGCCTGGCCCGCTGCCGGAGCCGCAGACGCTGGTGCCGGAGAAGCTGCTGTGGGAGGTGTGGGAGTCGGCGCGCAGCATCACCGGGCGCACCGGCTGGGGGGTGCGCGTCGCCGAGCTGCGGCCGAGCCCGCCGGGCCACTGGGTGGCCACGACGCTGTCGGTCTCGGCCACGCTGGTCGAGGCGCTCGCCGCGCTGGTCCAGGCGCTGCCGCTGGTGAGCACGACGGTCAAGGCGACGCTCGCCGTCGACCAGTCCAGCACCTTCTTCGAGCTGCGCCCCGACCACCCCGAGTTCTTCCATCCGGAGCGGGCCGAACTGCTGCTGGCCAATGTCCTGCAGTGGCTGTGGCCGGCGGACCGGCCGCCCGGCGTCGCCGTCCATCTGCGCCATCACCCGCCCGCCGACCTGCGGCCGCAGCACCGCGTGCTCGGCAAGAACCTGCACTACGGCAGCGACCGGTACGGGCTGGCGCTCGACACCGCCACCGCGCTGCGCACCCGGGCCGGCTCCTGGGTACGGGAGTCGATCGCGGAAGCGGTCGAGGCGGCTCCGTCGGACATCGTCAGCCATGTCGATCGGGTCATCGCCGAGCAGCTCAACGGCGACGGGCCCGCCACCGCGCCCAGCATCGAGACGGCCGCCGCGCGACTCGGGCTGCACCACAAGAGCCTCAACCGGCGGCTGGCCGCGCACGGCACCAGTTTCCGTGCGCTGCTCGACGCCCACCGGCACGGCGCGGCGCTGGCCATGCTGGGCGGCCCGCTGCCGGTGCACGAGATAGCCCTGCGCCTCGGCTATTCCGAGCCGGCCGCTTTCGTACGGGCGTTCCGCCGCTGGACCGGCACCTCGCCCGGCGCATATCGGCAGCGGACCGAGCAGGTGTCCGCGGTTGGTAATCAACTGAGCGCCAACGTCATTGTCCGCTGAATAAGGGCTCCATAAGCTTGCCTTTCCTACGGTCGACGGCCGTTTGGCCCGCGCAGAACAGGTCGTCCGGAAAAGGAAGATGCCCTCATGCGCAAAGTGTTTCTCGCGGTGTTCACCATGGCCGCCCTCCTGCTCGCCTCACTGAGCGCCACCGGAGTGAGCTCGGCCGATCCCGCCCCCACCGAGCAGTCCGCCGACTGGGTGCTCGGAACCTTCAACCTGGCCGCGCACCGGGGAGTGAACAACCAGTTCGGAATCATCGGGGAACTGCTCGCCAACTGGCCGCCGGTGATCAACATCGCGCCGCCGTGCGACGACTGCGACATCACCTCGCTGGTGCCCGACCTGACCGACACCAACGGCAACAGCGTCAACATGGACGCGGGCCCGATGCTGCACCACATGGTGCTGGGCGAGCAACTCGGCAGCGATCAAGCCTGCGGATTCAACCCCGACCTCATCCCGATGCGCCGGATCTTCGCCTCCGGCAACGAGCGCACGACGGTCCCTCGGGTACCCGGATACGGCCTCTACATCCCCAAGGGCCAGCGGTACATCATGATCGACGACTTGATGAACTACTCGAACCAGCCGCAGACCGTCCAGGTCCGGTTGCACGTCACCTATGTACCCGGCCACACCCTGAAGCCGGTCACCCCGGTCTGGCTGGACGAGACGGGCTGTAATTTCCCGCCCTCGTATTTCGACGTCCCCGCGGGCCAGTCGCATCAGACGATGACCTGGACGTCCAACATCACCGGCAAACTCATCGGGCTCGGCGGCCACCTGCACGAGAACGGCGTGCACATCTCGGCGACCGATCTCACCACCAACACCCCATTGTGCGACTCGGTGGAAAGTCAGATGTCCATGGGCACCGACTCAGGCCCGGAGACCATGGTCACCGGCATGACGAAATGCGTGGGCTCCGGCGATGACCCGGTCGCCGTCATCCATACGGGCGACAAGATCCAAATGGATTCTTATTACAACGCGCCGACGGCACAACAAGGCGTGATGGGAATCATGATCATGTACGTCGACCCGTCCTGACCCATGGAGTCCGTGATGACCCGGCTCGGCCGCTTCCTGTTCGTTCTCCTGGGCTCCGTTTCGGGCCTGCTCCTCATACCCGGCATCGCGTCGGCGCATGTGACTGTTTACAGCCCGGACCAGGTCGTGAAGGGGGGCGACGCGGAGATCGTGATACGAGTTCCCAACGAGTCCGACAAGGCCACCGTGACCAAGGTGCGGCTGGATCTGCCGCTGGACACACCGCTGTCCAACGCCTCGCCGGCCCCGGTGCCCGGATGGACGAGCCAGGTCGTCACGACCAAGCTGAAGAAGCCGGTGTCGATGGGCAAGATGACCGTGACCGACGCGGTGGCCTCGATCACCTGGACCGCCGACAAGGCCGGCGCCACCCCGGTCAACGGCTTCCAGTCGTTCTCCTTCTGGTCCGAGGGCCTGCCCAGCAACACCGACAAGCTGGTGTTCTCGGCCGTGCAGTCCTACAGCGACGGCACCACCGCGACTTGGAACCAGCCCGCCAAGCCCGGCGGCGACGAACC
>Ga0308173_10001931_pt1 | contig 10766 bp, 9 predicted proteins | sample PhyPR1_FD_203716 | JGI IMG/M metagenome (GOLD analysis project Ga0308173, IMG submission 203716) | Soil microbial communities from UC Gill Tract Community Farm, Albany, California, United States - DLSLS.P.R1 | ecosystem: Environmental > Terrestrial > Soil > Agricultural land | place: USA... | reverse complement strand
TGGTAGGCGATCGCGAGCTTGTCGGTTCGTGTGGCCAGGCCGCGCCACTGCTTGAGGTGGTTGATGCACCGCTCGACGGTGTTCCGCTGCTTGTATGCCTCGCTGTCGAAGCCGGGCGGACGGCTGCGGGATGACCGCACGGACGCCCCGACGCCGCAGGTGGTTGCGGATGCCACGGGAGGAGTACGCGCGGTCGGCCAGGACGGCCAGGGGCCGGGTTCTGGGCCTGCCCGCGCCGGTGCGGGGCACGCGGATGCGGGACATCACCGTCGCGAAGGCGGGTGCGTCACCTGCTTGGCCCGCGGTGACGGTGAAGGCCAGGGGCCGTGCGCGGCCGTCCGCGGCCAAGTGGACCTTGGTGCTCAGCCCGCCGCGGGAGCGTCCGAGCGCGTGATCGGCGGGCTCTCCCGGGCGGGCCGCCCCCTTTTGCGTGCTCCGGCAGCGTGCTGATGGGCCCGCACGACTGTGGAGTCCACCGACACCGTCCAGTCGAGATCGTCGTCGGCGTCCGCTGCGGCCAGCACGGCGGCGAAAATCATCTCCCATGTGCCGTCGACGGCCCACCTGATCAGCCGCTTGTGAGCGGTCTGGAACGAGCCGAGTTCGTCGGGCAGGTCCCGCCAGGGCGAGTTGGTGCGGTACTTCCACGCGATGGCCTCGAGGGTGCGGCGGTGGTCGGCCCATCGCCGCCCGCGGACCGGATCGGCCGGCATCAGCAACTCGATCCGGTCCCACATCGCATCAGTGATCACTAATCGGACAGACACATCCGATCAAGTGACCAACCCATCAAAGAGACACGCCCTAGCCCGGCCAGTACGTGCGGCTCCAGGCCGCCGGGCCCGGCTGCGGCAGCCGGTGGGCGGCGATGCGGGAGGGGTCGGACCAGGAAGGACGGGCGGGGCGCGGGGCCGGTTCGTCCGGCGCCGCGGCCGTGGCCGCCGCGGCGCGGGCACGGACCACCGCGAGGGCGGCGGCGAGTTCCTCCGGGGTCGGGTTGCCCCGTACGACCTTGATCGTCACAGCGGCTCCTTCCAGGGGCTGCACGGGCTACAGGGGAATGTTGCCGTGCTTCTTCGGGGGCAGGGACTCGCGTTTGGTCCGTAGCTGCCGCAGGCCGCGGACGAGGTGGGCGCGGGTGTCGGACGGCATGATCACGGCGTCGACGTAGCCGCGTTCGGCGGCGACGTAGGGGTTGAGGAGGGTGTCCTCGTACTCCTGGAGCAGCCGGGCCCGGGTCGCCTCGGCGTCGTCCGCGGCGGCGATCGTGCGGCGGTGCAGGATGTTGACGGCGCCCTGGGCGCCCATGACGGCGATCTGCGCGGTCGGCCAGGCCAGGTTGAGGTCGGCGCCGAGGTGCTTGGAGCCCATGACGTCGTAGGCGCCGCCGAAGGCCTTGCGGGTGATGACCGTGATGAGGGGGACGGTCGCCTCGGCGTAGGCGAAGATCAGCTTGGCGCCGCGGCGGATGATGCCGTCGTGCTCCTGGTCGACGCCGGGCAGGAAGCCGGGGACGTCGACGAAGGTCAGCACGGGGACGTTGAAGGCGTCGCAGGTGCGCACGAAGCGGGCCGCCTTCTCGGAGGCCCTGATGTCCAGGCAACCCGCGTACTGCATCGGCTGGTTGGCGACGATGCCGACGGGCCGGCCCTCGACGCGGCCGTAGCCGGTGACGATGTTCGGCGCGTACAGCGGCTGCGTCTCGAAGAACTCCGCGTCGTCCAGGACGTGTTCGATCACCGTGTGGATGTCGTACGGCTGGTTCGCGGAGTCCGGGACGAGGCTGTCGAGTTCGCGGTCCTCGTCGGTGACCGCGAGGTCCGCCTCCTCGGGGAAGGCGGGCGGCTCGGAGAGGTTGTTGGAGGGCAGGTAGGACAGGAGCTGCTTGACGTACTCGATGGCGTCCTTCTCGTCGCCCGCCATGTGGTGGGCCACGCCGGAGGCCGTGTTGTGGGTGCGGGCGCCGCCGAGCTCCTCGAAGCCGACGTCCTCGCCGGTGACGGTCTTGATGACGTCCGGGCCGGTGATGAACATGTGCGAGGTCTGGTCGACCATGACCGTGAAGTCGGTGATCGCGGGGGAGTAGACCGCGCCGCCCGCGCAGGGTCCGACGACCAGGCTGATCTGCGGGATCACGCCGGAGGCGTGGGTGTTGCGGCGGAAGATCTCCCCGTACGCGCCGAGCGAGGCCACGCCCTCCTGGATACGGGCGCCGCCGGAGTCGTTGATGCCGATCACCGGGCAGCCGGTCTTGAGCGCGAAGTCCATCACCTTGACGATCTTCTGCCCGTAGACCTCGCCGAGCGCGCCGCCGAAGACCGTGAAGTCCTGGGAGAAGACGGCGACCGGGCGGCCGTCCACGGTGCCGTAGCCGGTGACCACGCCGTCGCCGTAGGGGCGGTTGTCCGCGAGCCCGAAGTCGGTCGAGCGGTGCCGGGCGAACTCGTCCAGCTCGACGAACGAGCCCTCGTCCAGGAGGAGTTCGATCCGCTCACGGGCCGTCAGCTTGCCCTTGGCGTGCTGTTTCTCGACGGCGCGTGCCGAACCGGCGTGCGTGGCTTCCTCGATACGGCGCTGCAGATCCGCGAGCTTGCCCGCGGTGGTGTGGATGTCGATCTCTTCGCGCGCCTGGCGCTCTTCCGGCTCGGACATCGGGGATGCGGCTCCCTGCCTGCTCAAGTGGGGACGTGAGGGATGCGATGTGCTCGGAGGCTTGCGGTTCTCGGGTGATCGGGAAGGCCCGGCGGGGACCGGGGAGACTCGGTCGGGGATTCATGCGAGGGGGGACGCTCAGAAGAAGGGTTGGCTACTCATCCGTAGCGTAGTGGTGCGCCTACCGATCGGCAGTGCGGCGTTGGCCACACCCGGCGCGTTCCGGGGCGTGTTCCGGAAGTCCCGCCTGTTCGGCGGCGTCCGTCACGCACGCTCCCGGAGTTGTCGGGACCGCCCCGTTACGTCCGGTGTCGGGGCGACCCTCCGCCGTGCGATCACACGCACCGGACGCCGCCGGACCCGCCCTCCGGGCGGACGGCGCTACGTTCGAAACACGCCCTGGCTAGGGTGATCCGTATGACGCCGCGAGACGCCTCCGAGCCGCCGCCCAGCCGCTGGTCCGACCTGGACCGGCCGCCGCTGAACGCCGGTGCGCTGCGCCGGGCGCTGGTGCGGCCGGGGGGCCTGTGGTCGGCGGTGGAGGTGGCGCAGCACACCGGGTCCACCAACAGCGACCTCGTCGACCGTGCGGTGAAGGGCACGGCGGCCGAGGGCGCGGTGCTGGTCGCCGAGGAGCAGAGCGCGGGACGCGGCCGCCTCGACCGCAGGTGGACGGCCCCCGCCCGCTCCGGCCTCTTCTTCTCCGTCCTGCTCGACCCGGCCGAGGTCCCGCTCGCCCGCTGGGGCTGGCTGCCGCTGCTCACCGGTGTCGCGGTGGCCACCGGGCTGTCCCGCGCCGCGGGCGTCGACACCGCCCTGAAGTGGCCCAACGACCTGTTGGTCACGGTCGGCGGCGCCGAGCGCAAGACCGGCGGCATCCTCGCCGAGCGGGCCGGGGACCGGGGCGTCGTCGTCGGTATCGGCGTCAACGTGAGCCTGCGCGCGGACGAGCTGCCCGTGCCCACCGCCGGGTCGCTGGCCCTCGCGGGCGCCTCCGGCACGGACCGGGACCCGCTGCTGCGGGCGGTGCTGCGCTCCCTGGAGCAGTGGTACGGCCGCTGGCGGGAGGCGGGCGGGGACGCCGCGGCGAGCGGTCTCCAGGAGACGTACGCCGCCGGATGCGCCACGCTGGGCCGTACCGTGCGGGCCGACCTGCCGGGCGACCGGTCGGTCACCGGAGAGGCGGTGGCGGTCGACGGGGACGGACGGTTGGTGATCGCCACGGAGGAAGGGGTACAGGAGCCGGTGGGTGCGGGCGACGTGATCCACCTGCGGCCCGCCGGGGCGTGACCGTCGACGACCGGCCGTCTCCGTCGGGGAGTGAGCTACCGCACACCTGCCGTAGAGTTGAGCGCGGTCGATACCTGACCGCGACAGATCGGAAGGGCAGCAGGCGTGACCGTCGACGATTCGGGCTCGGGTACGGGCGCACATCCCGCCCCCGACGGTGAACCGGCGCGGGACGACGAGGCCGGCCCCGGCGAAGCCGGTTCCGACGAGCCCGGTCCCGACCGGCCGGGTGCGGACCGGCCGGATGCCGAGCGGCCGGGTGCCGACCGGCCGATCTCCGTCGACGCCGAGCCCCCGGAGGGCGGCGGTCCGGAGGAGGCCGGTGCGGAGGAGGATCCGCTCGCGCTCCGGCTGGAGGGCCTGATCCTCGGCGCCGAGCGCCGCTACACCCCCTTCCAGGCAGCCCGCAGCGCGGGTGTCTCCATGGAGCTGGCCTCCCGCTTCTGGCGGGCCATGGGCTTCGCCGACATCGGCCAGGCCAAGGCGCTCACCGAGGCCGACGTGCTGGCCCTGCGGCGGCTCGCCGGCCTCGTCGAGGCGGGGCTGCTCAGCGAGGCGATGGCGGTGCAGGTCGCCCGGTCCACCGGCCAGACCACCGCCCGGCTGGCCGAATGGCAGATCGACTCCTTCCTGGAGGACCTCACCGAGCCGCCCGAGCCGGGCATGACCCGCACCGAGGTGACGTACCCGCTGGTGGAGCTGCTCCTGCCGGAGCTGGAGGAGTTCCTCGTCTACGTCTGGCGGCGCCAGCTCGCCGCCGCCACCGGGCGGGTCATCCAGGCCACGGACGACGAGGAGATGGTCGACCGCCGCCTCGCCGTCGGCTTCGCCGACCTCGTCGGCTTCACACGGCTGACCCGCCGCATGGAGGAGGAGGAGCTCGGCGAACTGGTCGAGGCCTTCGAGACGACCGCCGCGGACCTGGTCGCCGCGAACGGCGGCCGGCTCATCAAGACCCTCGGCGACGAGGTCCTCTACGCGGCCGACGACGCCGGTGTCGCCGCCGAGACCGCCCTGCGGCTCATCGAGACCATGGCGAACGACGAGACCATGCCGGAGCTGCGCGTCGGCATAGCCTTCGGCACGGTCACCACCCGGATGGGCGATGTCTTCGGCACGACGGTGAACCTCGCGAGCCGCCTGACGTCGATAGCCCCCAAGGACGCCGTCCTGGTGGACCAGGCGTTCGCCGAGGAACTCATCCGCTCCGGCGAGGCCCCCGCCTCGGAGGCGGAGGCCGCCGAAGCCGCCAGGGCGGCGGAGAAGGAGGGCGAGGACCCCCCCGCCTACCGCTTCGCCCTCCAGCCCATGTGGCAACGCCCGGTCCGCGGCCTGGGCGTGGTCGAACCCTGGCTCCTCACCCGCAGGACCACCGAGGACGCGTGAGCGGCGGCGGCCCTTCCCCCGCACCCCGCCTCCCTGCGATGATCGACCCCGACAGAAGTTAACCCACGTTAACCGGGAGGGCGAGATGGCCGGCAAGGCGGAACACACGGACGACGAACGGCGCTACGGCGACCACGTCGTCGTCAGGCGCCACACCCACGTCGCGGAGCTCGTACTCGACCGGCCCGGGGCCATGAACGCCGTCTCCACGGACATGGCCCGCTCCCTCACCGCCGCCTGCGCCGCCCTGGCCGCGGACCGCACCGTACGGACGGTCGTCCTCACCTCCTCACACGAGCGTGCCTTCTGCGTCGGCGCCGACCTTAAGGAGCGCAACTCCCTCACCGACGCCGACCTCCTCGCCCAGCGCCCCCTCGCCCGCGCCGCCTACACCGGCGTCCTGGACCTGCCGATGCCGACGATCGCCGCGGTGCACGGCTACGCACTCGGCGGCGGCTTCGAACTCGCCCTCGCCTGCGACGTGATCGTCGCCGACCGCACGGCGGTGGTGGGCCTGCCGGAGGTGTCGGTGGGCGTGATCCCGGGCGGCGGCGGCACACAACTGCTCCCGCGCCGGGTGGGTGCGGCCCGCGCTGCGGAACTGATCTTCTCGGCCCGCCGGGTGGAGGCCGCCGAGGCCCGGGAGCTCGGCCTGGTGGACGAGCTGGTGGAGGCGGGCGGCGACCGCGAGGCCGCGCTCGCGAGGGGCGCGCGGTTCGCCGCGAACTCGCCGGTCGGCCTGCGGGCGGCCAAGCGGGCACTGCGGGTCGGCTGGGGGCTGGAGTTCCGGGCCGGCCTGGAGGTGGAGGACGCGGCCTGGCGCACGGTCGCGTTCTCGCCGGACCGTGCGGAGGGGGTGGCGGCGTTCAACGAGCGCCGGGCGCCACGCTGGACGGACTGACGCCCGCTCGCCCCCCATTCACCGCACCCCCGTTCGCCGTCCCCGATCTCCCCTTTCGCCGGGATCGTCCCTAACCTGGAGCGATGGGTGAGGACAGACGGTTGCGGACCGTGGTCGCGCTGGCGCAGGGCATGGCCGCCGCGCCCGCCCCTCGTGACGCCTACCGCGCCGCCGCCCTCGGTGCCCGCGACGCGCTCGCCGGCAGCTTCGCCGCGCTCTCCGTCTGGGAGCGCGACCGGGGCTGCCTGCGCGTCCTCGTGAACGTCGGCGCCCGCGCCGAGGACGAGGAGGAGTTCCCGGAGGACGAGACGTACCCCGTGCACGAGTTCCCGGAGATCACCGAGTTCCTGCACGAGCGCTGGGCCGGCGGCGTCGGCCCCAGCGCCTGGGTGGAGACCGCCGGCGGCCCGGAGGGCGCGTCGGCCGCCCGCGCCGGCTACTGCCATCAGCGCGTCGCCGCGCTCCGCCGGCGCGGCCGGGGCTGCTGCGTCGTCGCCCCGGTGGTGCTGCACGGCCGCGCCTGGGGCGAGCTGTACGTGGCGCGGCGGGTGGGCGCGGCGGTGTTCGACCGGGAGGACACCGACTTCGCGACGGTGCTGGCCTCCGTCGTCGCCGCCGGGATCGCGCAGACCGAGCGGCTGGAGGAGGCCCGCCGGCTGGCCTTCACGGACGCCCTCACCGGCCTCGCCAACCGCCGCGCCGTCGACATGCGGCTCGACGAGGCGCTGGACCGGCACCGCACCGAGGGCGCCGTCGTCAGCCTCGTCGTGTGCGACCTCAACGGGCTGAAGCGGGTCAACGACACTCGCGGCCACGCGGTCGGTGACCGGCTGCTGGAACGTTTCGGTTCCGTCCTCTCCCTGTGCGGCGCGATGCTCCCGGGCACGCTCGCCGCGCGGCTCGGCGGCGACGAGTTCTGCCTGCTCGCGGTGGGGCCGCCCGGGGACGAGGTGGTCCGCGCGGCCGACGAGCTGTGCCGACGGGCGGCCGAGCTGGAAGTGGGGGACGGGGTGGCGTGCGGGGTCGCCTCCACGGACGACCCGATCGGACCGGTGCGGTCGGCGCGACGGCTGTTCCGGCTGGCCGACGCGGCGCAGTACCGGGCGAAGGCCCTCCGGGCGGGCAAGCCGGTGGTGGCAGGCCGTGAGGGTGCCGACGACCCGGTCGTCCGCCTGGCGGACGCACCCCCACCGGGCGCGGCGGAACGACGCGCGTTCCGCGGCCGCCGGGTCCCGTGACACCGCGGGAGGCGCGATTTAGGGGCACGGGAACCGCGCAATCTGCGCAATCTTTCAGGGGGGCCGGGGGCGGAGCCCCCGGGGTCGGGACGGGAAGGGGCGGCGTGGGCGAGAGAACCCACAGCACCGACCACCACCCTCCGCCGCCCTCACCCCGCCCCCACCCGTGACAGCGCTGAATTCACTGCGTACGCTCCTGAATATGGATATGCACACCGTGGTGGTGGGGACCACCCACGTCACCGCCTCCGACGTGCTCGCCGTCGCCCGCGACGGCGCCCGCGTCGAGCTCTCCGACGCCGCCCGCGCGGCCCTCGCCGCCGCCCGCCGCACCGTCGAGGCGCTCGCCGCCAAGCCCGAGCCCGTCTACGGCGTCAGTACCGGCTTCGGCGCCCTCGCCACCCGGCACATCAGCGAGGACCTGCGCGCCCAGCTCCAGCGCAACATCGTCCGCTCGCATGCCGCCGGCATGGGCCCCCGCGTGGAGCGCGAGGTCGTCCGCGCGCTGATGTTCCTGCGGCTCAAGACCGTCTGCTCCGGGCACACCGGCGTCCGCCCCGAGGTCGCGCAGACCATGGCGGACCTGCTGAACGCCGGCATCACCCCGGTCGTCCACGAGTACGGCTCCCTCGGCTGCTCCGGCGACCTCGCACCGCTCTCCCACTGCGCGCTCACCCTCATGGGGGAGGGCGAGGCGGAGGGCCCCGACGGCGTCGTACGTCCCGCCGCCGAGCTCCTCGACGCGCACGGCATCGCCCCCGTCGAGCTGCGCGAGAAGGAGGGGCTCGCCCTCCTCAACGGCACCGACGGCATGCTCGGCATGCTGCTCATGGCCCTCGCCGACCTCGACACCCTCTACAAGAGCGCCGACATCACCGCCGCCCTCAGCCTGGAGGCCCTGCTCGGCACCGACCGGGTGCTCGCCCCCGAGCTGCACGCCATCCGCCCGCACCCCGGGCAGGCCGCCAGCGCCGCCAACATGCTCGCCGTGCTGCGCGGCTCCGAGCTCACCGGGCACCACCAGGACGACGCGCCCCGCGTGCAGGACGCGTACTCCGTGCGCTGCGCGCCCCAGGTCGCCGGTGCCGGCCGGGACACCCTCGCGCACGCCCGGCTGGTCGCGGAGCGCGAGCTGGCCGCCGCCGTGGACAACCCCGTGGTGCTGCCCGACGGACGGGTGGAGTCCAACGGGAACTTCCACGGCGCCCCGGTGGGTTACGTCCTGGACTTCCTCGCCATCGCCGTCGCCGACCTCGCCTCCATCGCCGAGCGGCGCACCGACCGGCTGCTCGACAAGAACCGCAGCCACGGGCTCCCGCCGTTCCTCGCCGACGACCCCGGCGTCGACTCCGGGCTGATGATCGCCCAGTACACGCAGGCCGCCCTGGTCAGCGAGCTGAAGCGGCTCGCCGTGCCCGCCTCCGCGGACTCCATCCCGTCCTCCGCGATGCAGGAGGACCACGTCTCGATGGGCTGGTCGGCGGCGCGCAAGCTCCGTACGGCGGTCGGCAACCTCGCCCGCGTCCTGGCGGTCGAGCTGTACGCGGCCACCCGCGCGATCGAGCTGCGCGAGGGCCTGGCCCCCGCCCCGGCGAGCCGCGCCGCGATCGACGCGACCCGCGCGGCCGGCGTCGGCGGTCCGGGCCCCGACCGCCACCTCGCCCCCGACCTGGCGGCGGCGGACGCCTTCGTCCGGGCCGGCGGCCTGGTCGCGGCGGTGGAGACCGTCACCGGACCGCTCGCCTAGGGCCTCTCGTTTGGATCATTCCGGCGTCGCGGGGTCCGGACGAAAGACCCTAGGTTCCCGATCGGGGAGGCGCACAGGAGCGCGCGGCGGCGCGCGGCGGCTCAGTACGCCGTCGTGCGCTCCCGCCGTACGGAGAACGCCACGAAACCCGCCCCCAGGCCGAGGAGGAGGGTGCCCCCGATGACGTACGGGGTGGTGTCGATGCTTCCCGTGTCGGCGAGCCGGGTGCCGGCCGGGCCGTCCAGGCCGCCGAGGGGCTCAGTGGCCGTGCCCGTCCCCGCCTCCCCGCTCGACCCGCCCCCGCCCGTCGTCTCCGACGCCGGGACCTGGGCCGCGTGCGCGGTCCGCGCGGCCGTGTCCGTCGCCGTGCCCGTGTTCGTCGTCGTGTCCGTGCTCGTTCTCGCGGCCGTGCCCGTGGAGGTTCTCGTGACCGCCGAGGTGCCGGTCACGGTCGACGACTCCTGCGACGCGCCCTGCGAGGCGTTCGCGGACGGGACGAACCACAGGGCCGCGAGCATGGTCCCCGCGGCGGTGGCGGTCAGCAACGATCGGCGTGCGGTGGACGACGATCGGCGTGCGGCGGACACGAATTATCGATCCCCTTGTGGCGCTTGCGAATTGGCCGTGTGGGCAGATGCTAGTGAAAGGCGTGGGTCGCGGGAAAGTCACGGTCTCCGAACGATCGGAGCGAGGTGGTTTCGCGCCACCCTCGCACGCCACCGCGCGCCACTGTGCGCCACCCCCCGAGGGCACCCCCGGTGCACTGTTCTCGCGGCGGCACGGGGATGATTGACCTACGGGATCGGGAACCGGAACGGGGACGCGGACGTCTGACTGATTGCTCCCTGGTGTCCCTCCGGGCGCGGTGGTCTCCGCGCGCCCGCCGTCCGGCGTGGTGCGGGTAACACGCCCGAGCCCTGTGGATGGGGGCGGACCGGTCGTAGCGTTGAAGGTTCTGACGGGGATCTCGGGGTATTTCGGGGATTCGGCAACGATGGAGAAGCGTGTGATGACGGACGGTAAGCGGCGCAAGGGTCTCGTGGCCGCGTCCGCACTGCTGGGCGGCGTGCTGGTGCTCACCGGGTGCAGCGGCGGCGACTCGGACGCCAAGGGCGGCGACGGCGACTCCACCTCGCAGGCGAAGGCCGACAAGGCGGCCGCGCAGAAGGCATCCGAGGCGGACATCACGATCACGCCGAAGGACGGGTCCGACAACGCGTCCATCAACAACGCCGCCAAGGTCGTGGTCGCCAAGGGCACGCTGAGCGACGTGACCATGACCACGGCCTCCGGCACCGCCGTCTCCGGCCGGATATCGGCCGACAAGAAGAGCTGGGCGCCCACCGGCCAGCTGGAGCGGGCGACCACCTACAAGGTGGCCGTGACCGCCGAGGACGCCAAGGGCCGCGCCGCCCACGAGAACGCGTCGTTCACCACCGTCTCGCAGGCGCACTCCTTCATCGGCAACTTCACGCCGGACAACGGCCAGACGGTCGGCGTCGGCATGCCCGTGTCGATCAACTTCGACAAGGCCATCACCAACAAGGCGGCC
>Ga0308173_10001929_pt1 | contig 10771 bp, 8 predicted proteins | sample PhyPR1_FD_203716 | JGI IMG/M metagenome (GOLD analysis project Ga0308173, IMG submission 203716) | Soil microbial communities from UC Gill Tract Community Farm, Albany, California, United States - DLSLS.P.R1 | ecosystem: Environmental > Terrestrial > Soil > Agricultural land | place: USA... | reverse complement strand
ACCTGGCCCGGGAGTGGGGCACGACCCGGTCTGCCGCCGCGGTGTCGCTGTGGGAGCCGTGGCTCGACGGCGCCGTCGTCGCGATCGGCAACGCGCCGACCGCGCTTTTCCACCTGCTGGAGATGCTCGTCGACGGGGCGCCGAGGCCGGCCGCGGTGATCGGCTGCCCGGTCGGGTTCATCGGTTCTGCGGAGTCCAAGCAGGCACTCGAGTCCTTCGCCGCCGACCACGGCGTCGACGTCCCGTTCCTCACCGTCCGGGGCCGCCGCGGCGGCTCCGCGATGACCGCCTCGGCCCTCAACGCGCTCGCCCAGGAGCAGGAATGACCGGACACTTCTACGGTGTCGGGCTCGGCCCCGGCGACCCCGAGCTGATCACCCTCAAGGCCGCCCGCCTGGTTGCCAACGCCGACGTGGTGGCCTACCACGCCGGCGTCGGCAAGCAGTCCAACGCGCGCCGCATCGCCGCCGACCTGATCCCGGCCGACGCGATCGAGGAGGAGCTGCGCTACCCGGTCACCACCGGGTCGACCGCCCACCCGGGCGGGTACGCCGGCGCGATCGCGGAGTTCTACGAGGAGTCCGCCGGACGGCTCGCCGCCCATCTGGAGGCGGGCCGCGACGTGGTGCTGCTGGCCGAGGGCGACCCGCTGTTCTACGGGTCCTACATGTACATGCACGACCGGCTCTCCGACCGCTTCCCGACCGAGGTCGTGCCCGGGGTGCCGGCGTTCGCGGCGGCGACGGCGGCCGTCGCCTCACCGCTGGTGCGGCAGACCGACGTGCTCACGATCCTGCCCGGCACGCTGCCCGAGCCGGAGCTCGCGCGGCGGCTCGCCGACACCGACGGCGCGATCATCATGAAGCTCGGCCGCACCTTTCCGGCGGTCCGGTCCGCGCTGGAGCAGGCCGGCCGCCTCGACCACGCGCTGTACGTCGAGCGGGCGTCGATGCCCGCCGAGCGCTGGCTGCCCGTGGCCGAGGTCGACCCCGACTCCGTGCCCTACTTCTCGCTGATCGTCGTCACCGGCGACAGCCACCAGGCCGAGCCGAGCGGACGCCGGACGAGGACGGCGCCGGTCGCCACCGGGGTCGTGCCGGGCGAGCTGCTCGTCGTCGGACTCGGCCCCGGCCCGGACGCGTGGACCACCCCGGAGGTCACCGAGGCGCTGGCGTCGGTCGACCACGTCGTCGGCTACGCGCCGTACGTCGACCGGGTGCCGCAGCGTGCGGGCCTGACCCGGCACGCCTCGGGCAACACCGTCGAGCTCGACCGGTCGCGGCTCGCCCTCGACCTGGCCCGGTCCGGCGAGAAGGTGGCGGTGGTCTCGGGCGGCGACGCCGGCGTGTTCGGCATGGCCGCCGCCGTGCTGGAGGCGGCCGAGGACCCGGTGTACACCGACGTGCCGGTACGAGTGCTGCCAGGCGTCAGCGCCGTGCAGGCCGTGGCGGCCCGGGCCGGCGCACCGATCGGCGGCGACTTCGCGGTGCTGAGCCTGTCGGACCGGCTCAAGCCCTGGTCGGTGATCGAAAGGCGGCTGCGCGCGGTCGCGGAGGCCGACCTGGTGCTCGCGATCTACAACCCGGCCTCGCGGTCGCGGACCACCCAGGTCGTCGAGGCGCAGAAGGTGCTGCTCGAGCACCTGCCCAGCGACACGGTCGTCGTGGTGGGGCGCGACATCGGCCGGGCCGGGGAGTCGCTGGAGACCACCACGCTCGCCGACCTCGACGCGGCGTCGATCGACATGCGCTGCCTGCTGATCGTCGGGTGCTCGGGGACGCGGGTCTCGGCGACGGGTGCGGTGTGGACCGCGCGTTCTCGGGCCTACCCGGACCGGTCCCGCGCCGGGTCGTAGAGGAACGACTCGCCGCCCCCGCTCGGGTCGAGCGCGCGACCCACGAGGATCACCGCCGCCTGGCGCAGGCCCGCGGCCTCCACCTCGTCGGCGATGTCGGCGACGGTCCCGCGGAGCACCAGCTCCTCGGGCTGGCTGGCCCGGTGGACGACGACGACCGGGCAGTCCGCGCCGTACTCCCCCTCCAGCTCGCCCATCAGCTCCCGCGTCCTGGTGATCGCGAGGTGCAGCGCCAGCGTCGCCCGGGTCGCGGCGAACCGCGACAGCGCCTCGGTCTCCGGCATCGCGGTCGACCGGGCCTGCGCGCGGGTCAGCACCACCGACTGGGTCACCAGCGGGACGGTCAGCTCGCGTCCCACCGCCGCCGCGGCCGCGGCGTACGCCGCCACCCCGGGCGTCACGTCCCACGGCACCCGGGCCTCGTCGAGACGCCGGGTCTGCTCGGCGACCGCGGAGTAGAGCGACGGGTCCCCCGACGTCAGGCGTACGACGTCCAGCCCGGCCTCGTGCGCCTCCACGAGCGCGGCCAGGATCTGGTCGAGGTCGAGGTCCCGGGTGTCGACGAGCCGCGCGTCCTCGCGGCAGTGGCCGAGCACCTCGGCGTCGAGGTAGGTGCCCGGGTAGAGCACCACGTCGGCGGCCGCGAGCATCGTGGCCGCCCGCAGCGTGATCAGGTCGGCGGCGCCGGGGCCGGCCCCGACGAAGTGCACGGTCACGAGCGCTCCTTGGTCCAGGCCCACTGGGTGACCGCGCGGGCGGGCGTCCAGCCGGTGAAGCTGCCGATCGGCTCGGCGGTCTCGACCGCGACCCGGGTGAGCTCGCCCCCATGCTCGGCGTACCTGCCGACGAGCAGGCGCTCGGTCTCCAGGGTCACGCCGTGGACCACGAGCCGACCGCCGGGCGCGAGCGCGTCCAGGCACGCGTCGAGCACGCCGTCGCGGGTCGCGCCACCACCGACGAACACGGCGTGCGGCGTCGACAGCCCGGCGAGTGCGTCCGGGGCAGTGCCGTGCACCACCTGTAGGCCGGGGACCCCGAGGGCCGAGGCGTTGCGGGCGATCCGGGCCGCCCGGACCGGGTGTGACTCCACGGCGACGGTGCGGCAGGTCGGGTGGGCGCGCATCCACTCGACGCCGACCGACCCGGCGCCGGCGCCGACGTCCCACAGGGTCTGGCCGGGCTGCGGTGCGAGCCGCGCGAGCGCGGAGGCGCGCAGGTCGCGCTTGGTCAGCTGCCCGTCGTGCTCGTACGCCGAGTCCGGCAGCCCGGGCGACCACGACCCGAGGACCGGTCCGGCCAGCTCCACGGCCACGACGTTGAGCCGCGGCACCGGGGCGGACCAGGACCTGGCGAGACCGTCGACCCGCGACTCCTCGGGGGCGCCGAGGTCCGCGAGGACGGTGAGCCGGCTGGCGTCGTACCCGTGCGAGGCGAGCAGCTCCGCGACGACCGCAGGCGTGGTCTCGTCCGACGAGAGCACCAGCAGCCGGCGGCCCGGGGCGAGGGCGCGCAGCAGCAGGTGCGGGTCACGCCCGACCAGGCTGACCACCTCGACATCCTCGCTCGACCAACCCATCCGGGCCCGGGCCAGCGCTACCGAGGAGACGGCCGGCTCGACCCGTACGGCGTCCGTGCCGAGCAGCCCGACGAGCGTCGTACCGATGCCGGAGACGAGCGGGTCGCCCGACGCCAGCGCCACGGTAATGCGGCCTTCGTACCGGGTCAGCAGGTCCGGCAGCTCCTCGCGCAGCGGCGACGGCCAGGCCTCTCGGACCTGGCCGGGCACGTCGGGGACCAGGTCGAGGTGCCGTCGTCCGCCGAGCACCACGTCGGCGTCGGTGACGATCGCCCGCAGCCGCTCGGGGAGGCCGGACCAGCCGTCGGCACCGAGGCCGACGACCGTGATCCGTGGTCGGACGGTGGTGGTCATGGGCGCAGACGCTATCGTGACGCCCGACAGGCACGAGGTGCCCCGACGGTCCCGAGATCCACGGGACCCGACGGGAGAATCTGGGAAGCCGGTGAGAATCCGGCACAGGCCCGCTGCGGTGACCTGGACGACGATCCAGGAAGTCCGAAGACCGGCCTCGCGCCACCGAGTTCGCTGGCTGACGAGCGGGAGCCTCCCATGCCACTGCAGTTCCCCTTCAGCGCCGTTGTCGGTTCCGACGACATGGCCCTGGCGCTGGTCCTCACTACCGTCTCCCCCGACGTGGGCGGGGTAATTGTCCGCGGCGAGAAGGGCACCGCCAAGTCCACGATCGTGCGGGCGCTGGCCGCGGTGCTGCCGCCCATCGAGGTGGTCGCGGGCGACCGTTTCTCGACCGACCCGCGCGACTGCACGCCGCTGTCCCCCGACGGCCCGTTCGCCGCCCACGCCGCGACCGAGTCGCGCCCGGTGCGACTGGTCGAACTGCCGGTCGGGGCCACCGAGGACCGCGTTCTCGGGTCGCTGCACCTGGAGCGGGCGCTCTCCGAGGGCAAGGCGGAGTACGAACCCGGGCTGCTGGCGCGCGCCCACCGCGGGATCCTGTACGTCGACGAGGTCAACCTGCTGCACGACCACCTGGTCGACCTCCTCCTCGACGCCGCGGCGATGGGTCGCTCGACGGTGGAGCGCGACGGCGTCTCGGTCGAGCACGCCGCCCGCTTCGTCCTCGTCGGCACGATGAACCCGGAGGAGGGCGAGCTCCGGCCGCAGCTGCTGGACCGGTTCGGCCTCACCGTCGAGGTGGCCGCCCCGCGCGACCCGGCCCTGCGGGTCGAGGTGGTGCGCCGGCGGATGGCCTTCGACGCCGACCCCGAGGCCTTCGCGCGGGAGTACGCCGACGCCGAGCGGGCGCTGACCGACCGGATCCACGCGGCCCAGAAGCTGGTGGCCGAGGTCGAGCTCGGCGACGCGGCGCTGCTCAGCATCGCGGAGGTGTGCGCGGCGTTCGAGGTCGACGGGATGCGTGCCGACATCGTCACCGCCCGGACCGCCGTCGCGCACGCGGCGTGGAACGGGCGCTCCGCGGTCACCAAGGAGGACGTCCGCGCGGCGGCCCGGCTGGCCCTGCCGCACCGCCGACGCCGCAACCCCTTCGACGCCCCCGGCCTCGACGAGGACCTGCTCGACGATGTGCTCGGCGACGACGAGCCCGAGCCGCCCGAGCCGCCCGAGCCGCCCGAGCCGCCCGAGCCCTCCGGTCCGGCTCCCGACGGGACGGACCAGACCGGCGCCGACGACCAGGGCGGCGACGCCAGCCAGGACACGAGCCAGGACACGAGCCAGGACGCCGGGGACGCGCCGCAGAACGCCCCCACGTCCGGGCAGGGCTCCGCACCCGAGTCCACGGTCGGCACCCAGGCGCCGTACCGCCCGCGGCTGTTCACGGTCTCCGGCACCGGCGATGGCGAGGCCGGGCGACGAAGCCGGGCGATCACCGCGTCGGGCCGGCGGATCGGCTCCCGACGCAGCACCGGAGGGGGCGGCACCATCCACCTCGCCGAGACCGTCCGGGCGGCCGCGCCGCACCAGGTCGCCCGCGGCCGCCGGTCGGGGAACCTGGTGTTCCGCGCCGACGACCTGCGGGTCGCGACCCGCGAGGGCCAGGAGTCGAACCTCGTGCTGTTCTGCGTCGACGCCTCCGGCTCCATGGCCGCGCGGCGCCGGATGGAGCAGGTGAAGACCGCGATCCTGTCGCTGCTGCTCGACGCCTACCGTCGCCGCGACAAGGTCGGCCTGGTGACGTTCCGCGGCGAGCGCGCCGACCTCGCGCTGCCGCCGACCCGGTCCGTCGACATCGCCGCCACCCGGCTCGAGCAGCTGCCCGCCGGCGGCCGCACGCCGCTGGCCGAGGGGCTGCTCGAGGCCGCCCGGGTGCTCCGCGTCGAGCGGCTCCGCGACCCCCGGCGGCGGCCGCTCCTCGTCGTCGTCACCGACGGCCGCGCCACCTCAGGCGACGCCGCCGTCGCCCGGTCCCGGCAGGCCGCCGCCCACCTCGCCGAGGACGGAGTCGCATCGCTCGTCGTCGACTGCGAGAGCGGCGCGCTGCGGCTCGGCCTGGCCGGCGGGCTCGCCGCCGCACTGGGGGCGGAGCACGTGCCCGTCCACGAGGTCAGCGCCTCGGGACTCACCATCCTCGTCCACGACCGGGTGCGTCCGCGCACCAGCAGCGAAGGAGCAGCCTGATGCCGCAGGGCCAGCCCGTCACCGTCCCCGACGACGGTCTCAGCACCCGCGAACGACGCCAGCAGCCGCTGCTGATGGTGCACACCGGCGACGGCAAGGGGAAGTCGACCGCCGCCTTCGGGCTCGCGATCCGGGCCTGGAACCAGGGCTGGAACATCGGGGTCTTCCAGTTCGTGAAGTCCGCCAAGTGGCGCATCGGTGAGCAGACCGTGCTCGAACGCCTCGGCACGCTGCATGACGAGACCGGCGAGGGCGGGCCCGTCGAGTGGCACAAGATGGGCGCCGGATGGTCCTGGTCGCGCAAGGCCGGCGACGAGACCGACCACGCCGCCGAGGCCGCCGAGGGCTGGGCCGAGGTCAAGCGGCGGCTGGCCGAGGAGACCCACGACCTGCTGGTGCTCGACGAGTTCACCTACCCGATGGAGTGGGGCTGGGTCGACGTCGACGAAGTCGTCGAGACCCTCGCGAACCGGCCCGGCCGCCAGTTCGTCGTCGTCACCGGCCGCCGCGCGAACCCCCGGCTCGTCGAGGTCGCGGACCTGGTCACCGAGATGACCAAGGTCAAGCACCAGATGGACCGCGGGCAGAAGGGCCAGCGGGGCATCGAGTGGTGAACCCGCGATGAGGCTGCCGCGCCTCGTGGTGGCCGCCCCCGCGACGGGGCAGGGCAAGACCACCGTCGCCACCGGGCTGATGGCCGCCCTGAGCCGCGCCGGACACGTGGTCAGCGGCCACAAGGTCGGACCGGACTACATCGACCCCGGGTACCACGCGCTCGCCTGCGGCCGGCCCGGTCGCAACCTCGACCCGCACCTCGTCGGGGAGCACCGGATCGTGCCGCTGCTGGTGCACGGCGCCGCCGGCGCCGACGTGGCCGTCGTCGAGGGCGTGATGGGCCTGTACGACGGCCGCGTCGGCGGCGACGGCTTCTCCTCGACCGCCCACGTCGCGACGCTCACCCGGACTCCTGTCGTGCTCGTCGTGGACGTCTCCCGGTCGTCGCGGTCGGTCGGCGCGGTGGTGCACGGCATGGCGACGTACGACCCGAGCGTCGAGGTGGCCGGCGTGATCCTCAACAAGGCCGGGTCGCCGCGGCACGCCGCCGAGGTGGCCGGCTCCGTCGGCCTGCCGGTGCTCGGCACCATCGGCCGAGACGACGCGTTCGCGGCCCCGTCGCGGCACCTCGGGCTGGTCCCTGCAGCCGAGCGGGACGAGGCTGCCCACGCGCTCGACCGGCTGGCCGACCACCTGGCCGAGGTCGTCGACCTCGACGCAGTGCTGCGGATCGCGAGCAGCGCGCCCGAGCTACCGGACACCGCGTGGGATCCGCACGACGAGGTGACCGCACCGAGCGACCGAAGCCCGGTCGTGGCGGTGGCCGGTGGTCGGGCGTTCACCTTCCGCTACGCCGAGACGGAGGAGCTGCTCCGGGCCGCCGGGTGCGAGGTGGTCGGCTTCGACCCGCTCACCGACCCGGCCCTTCCGGAGGGCACGGCCGGGATCTATCTCGGCGGCGGCTTCCCCGAGGTGCACGCCACCGAGCTCCACGCCAACACCGCGCTCCGCTCGTCGCTGCTCGCCGCGGTGTCGGCCGGCATCCCGACGGTCGCCGAGTGCGCAGGCCTGCTCTACCTGAGCCGCACCGTCGACGGGCGTCCGATGGTCGGCGCGCTCCCCGTCGACGCGACGATGACGCCGCGGCTGACCCTGCGCTACCCCACGGCCCGGGCCACGTCCGACTCGCTGCTCACCGTCGAGGGCGAGGAGGTCACCGGGCACGAGTTCCACCGCACCCGGACCGACCCCGTCAGCGACGGCACCGGCGCCTGGTGCGTCGACGGCGAGACCACCGGGTTCGCCACCGCGACCCTGCACGCGTCGTACCTGCACACCCACTGGGCCGGGCACCCGCGGCTCGCGCAGCGGTTCGCGGACGCGGTGCACGCGGCGACGCCGTACGTCCCTGCGACGACACCCGTCGCCCCGGCCCCGGAGACCCTGCCGCTCGCCGACCCGCTGCGGCACCACGGCGACGTCGAGGCGGTGCCGGGGCTCCTCGACCTCGCCGTCAACGTCTACGCCGGCCCGCGACCACCGTGGCTCGACGCCGCGCTGAGGGCCAGCCTCGACGAGGTGGACCGCTACCCGAGCGCCACGGCCGCGGAGGCCGCGGTCGCCGCGCGTCACGGACGCCGCCCCGGCGAGGTGCTCGCGACAGCCGGGGCCGCCGAGGCGTTCACCCTGCTCGCCGGGATGCGTCCGTGGAGCGCTCCGGTCGTGGTGCACCCCCAGTTCACCGAGCCGCACGCCGCACTGGAGCTCGCCGGGCACGTCGTCACCGAGGTCCGCGTCCGGCACGAGGACGGCTTCGTGCTCGACCCGGACGTGGTGCCGCCCGCCGCGGACCTGGTGGTGATCGGCAACCCGACGAACCCGACCGGCGTGCTGCACCCCGCCGGCACCCTGCGACGGCTGCTTCGCCCGGGTCGGCTCGTCGTCGTCGACGAGGCCTTCATGGACACGGTGCCCGGCGAGGGCGAGTCGCTCGCCGGCGAGGACCTGCCCGGGCTCGTCGTGCTGCGCAGCCTCACCAAGCACTGGGGCATCCCCGGCGTGCGAGCGGGCTACCTGCTCGGGCAGCCCGACGTCGTCGCCGAGCTACGAGGCAGGCAGACGCCGTGGTCGGTGTCCACCACTGCGGCAGCCGCGATGGTGGCGTGCGCGTCGGGGGTCGCCGGGCAGGAGGGCACCCGCCGCGCGGAGGCGGTCGTCGGCTGGCGCACGGCGCTCGAGGCGGGTCTCCGCGTGCGCGGGATCGGCTTCGTCGCGTCGAGCACGTCGTTCGTCCTGGCCGAGGTCGGAGAGGGCGTGCACGCGGGCCTGAGGCACGCCGGCATCGCCGTACGACGGGCGGACACCTTCCCCGGCCTGGGGCCGTCCTGGGTGCGCATCGCGGTCCGTCCGGAACCGCAGCAGCAGCGGCTGCTCGCCGCGCTGGACGCCCTTGCGCAGCAGGGGTCCTGATGCCCTAGGCTGCGGACTGCGGGCACGAGGAAGTCGGTGGGAATCCGGCACAGTCGCGCTACTGTGACACCGCCTCCGTGGCGGTGGAGTCAGACCCGAGTGTCCGTCCACCCCCATCGACAGGGACGCAGGAATCCCTAGGAGGACACATGTCGCAGGCAGTCGCTACTCCCACCACCGAGGTCGAGATCCCCGCGATCCCCCTCGCCGAGCTGGCTCCGTGGGCCCTTCTCTTCGGGCTGCTCGCCGCGCTGCTGCTGTTCTTCGTGAGCGCCGAGCAGGGCGCCGTGTCGCTCTCGTCGGGCACGCTGCTGCACGAGTTCGTGCACGACGGCCGCCACCTCCTCGGCTACCCCTGCCACTGAGGCTCCGGCCGCTCCCGCCTGCTCCCGACCTGCGTCCGGGCGCGCCTCGGCGTACCCGAACGCGAGGCTCACGAACGGACCCGTCATGACCGCACGCGCACTTCTCGTCCGGGGGCTGGTCGCCGGCCTGCTCGCCGGCTTCGCCACCTTCCTCGTCGCCCACCAGGTCGGTGAACCGCCGGTGGAGACGGCGATCGCTCTGGAGGAGGCCGGCTCGCACCACGCGGACGGCCACACCCACGGCGACGAGGCCGAGGAGGCCGCACCGGTCTCTCGCGGCACCCAGCGCACCTGGGGGCTGCTCACCGCCTCGCTCGCCGTCGGTACCGCGCTCGGCGGCCTGGTCGCCCTCGGCGCCGCCGCGGTCGCGGGCCGGGTCGGACGCGTCGGCGTCACCGGGGCCGCGGCCGGGGTCGCGCTCCTCGGCTTCGTCGCCGTCGCGTTGGTGCCGTTCCTGAAGTACCCCGCGAGCCCACCGGGTGTCGGCAGCGGCGACACCATCGGCACCCGCACGGAGTACTACTTCGGCTTCCTGCTCGTCTCGGTCGTCGCGGCCCTGGTGGCGACCGTGCTGGCCGCCCGCGCCTGGTCCCGGCTCGGGACCTGGGGTGCGGTGCTGCTCGGGGCCGGGCTGTACCTCGTGGTCGTCGTCGGGGCCGGCGTCGTGATGCCGCCCGTCAACGAGGTGGGCCACTTTCCGGCCGACACCCTCTGGTCGTTCCGGCGCGCCTCGCTGCTCACCCTGGTGACGTTGTGGGCCACGATCGGGGTCGCGCTGTCGGGGCTGCTCGGGCGGCTCGAGAAGCGCGAGTCCGCCGTCGCCCGGCGGAGGGCGCTGGCCGCCTCGCTGTGACGGGACGCGCGGCCGGTCTCCTGCTCGGGTACGCCGCCGACACGGTCCTGGGCGACCCCGCCCGGTGGCACCCGGTCGCCGGCTTCGGCCGGCTGGCCACGACGCTCGAGCGCACGACGTACGACGACCGGCGGGTGGCCGGCGCAGCACACGTGGCGGTGCTCGTGGGCGGAGCCGTCGTGCTCGGGGTCGCGGCGGAGCGGGTCGGTCGGGAGCGTCCGGTGCTGCGCGTGCTCATCACGTCGCTGGCGACCTGGGCGGTGCTCGGCCGGACCTCGCTGGACCGGGAGGCCGCGGCGGTGGGCGACCACCTCGCGGCTGAGCGGCTGCCCGACGCACGCCGGCGGCTGACCCACCTGGTCGGCCGGGACACATCCCGCCTCGACGAGGCCGAGGTCGCCCGGGCCACCATCGAGTCCGTCGCGGAGAACACCTCCGACGCGGTGGTCGCCCCCTTGCTCCTCGGCGCCGTCGCGGGCGTGCCCGGCCTGCTCGGCTAC
>Ga0308173_10001926_pt1 | contig 10777 bp, 6 predicted proteins | sample PhyPR1_FD_203716 | JGI IMG/M metagenome (GOLD analysis project Ga0308173, IMG submission 203716) | Soil microbial communities from UC Gill Tract Community Farm, Albany, California, United States - DLSLS.P.R1 | ecosystem: Environmental > Terrestrial > Soil > Agricultural land | place: USA... | reverse complement strand
TGGCATCCAGCGGCTTGTCATCATCACCCACGACGCGGATGCTCGCGGCCATCTTGCCAATCGTCTGGCCGCCGACGCACGTGAACGCGGTGAAATAGGACAGCTTCAGCAGGCCGAGGAACGTCAGCATCGGCAGAATCGGCAGCGCTCGCCAGTCGCTCATCGTCAACTGCGCAATCCGCAAGGTCAAGTACAGGACACCGGCATCGATGGCGAAGAGGATTGCGTGATCCACCGCGGCCGCCAGCAAGCGGCGCACGACACCGCTCGCCTCGAGATGCCCGGGCACCGCGTGCGCCTCGGGGCGGACTGCCGCCGGCGCCGTTCGCTCGGCCGCGAAGTCCAGTTCCGGTTCGTACTGACGCACCCGCTCGACTGCCCTGGGGACCGCGCGCAACCGTGCATCGGGCGTGCGTCGCACCGACAGCGGCGCGCGTGGGGCGGACGGCACCTTGATCAGCGGTTCGTCGTCGCCGCCGCGGGAGCCGCCGAAGAGCGGCAGCGCCGGCTCACCGCGAAACGACACTGGCGGGACGGCCGGCTCGAATTGCATCGGGGGAACAATCGGGCTCTGTTGAGGGGCAGGCGGCGCCGCGAGCGCTGGCGCGGGGGGCATCACGGCCGCCGTCGGCGCGAGGCCGTGGTCGAGCGTGTCCAGCCATGCCGGCGCCGGTCGGACGGCGTCGTCTCCTCGCAAGGTGGCCTCGCCGGCCGGATCTGCTGTCGGCATCAACGAGAAATCGTAACCACAGTTCCGGCAGCGCTCCCCCGTGTCGAAACCAAGGTATGCGCATTTCGGACACTTCATCGAACCGCGCCTTTCTCATCGTCGAGCGGGACACCTGCGGCAGCGAGCGCCTCCCGCTGCACCAACGCCTTCAACCGATCAGCCTCGCGCCTCAGCGGATCCGATCGGTTGATGCGGTCGAGCAGTGCTGCCGCATCCTTCAGCTTGCCGCCCGCGCGCAGCGCCTCAGCGCGGGCCAGCACCATTTCCGATGGGCGCGCGATGGGCAACGGCTCCGGCCTGGTGGTTTCTGCCGGCGGAGCCGCGATCGGCAACTCGGCAATCCAGGACGCGACCGGCAACGCGAGCAGGACGATTCCTGATGCGATCGCGGCGCTCACGAGCAGCGTCGGCAGCCAGCGCGTCGGCCTCACTTCTGAGACTCGGGCAGCCGCGTCGCGGGGCGGCCGCGCCGGGAACGCGCGATCAGCGGCCGCGTCGAATCGATTCAACCGCTGGAGAAACGCCAGCGCCACATCGCTCGGCGCGCCTTCGTCGACCGCACGCATCAGCAACGCGCGCGCCGTGTCAGTCTCGCCAGCCTGGTAGGCCGCAATGCCGCGATGCAGCAGTTCTTCGCTTTCGCGCTGCCGCTCCGCCTGCGCGCCTCGCGCACGTTCGATGTACGCACGGGCGCGGCCGTGGCCGCGTTCGAGGAACGCAACCCGGGTCCAGATATTGATGGCTTCTTCGTAGCGCCCAGCGAAATACCGATCGAGACCGGCGAGCAACAGTTCTTCGATGCGCGCCTCTCGGTGCGGGTCGGGTGACGCGCCCCCGCCGGCGGGGTCGACTGGCAGCGTCTCAGGCATCAACAGGAGGTCGCGGGACCGCCGCGACGGCAGCGATTATCAGCCGAAACCTCCGCTGATACAAGAGTTTAGATGGCCTGTAACCCTTTCGTCGTCCCGCTGTTTCTCCCAGGCGCTGACGGGCACGCCCAACCGGGGCGGAACGCGGGTGAACTCCGCACGGTCAATGGTGGTGTCTACCTCCGCAAGGGTGGGCAGTAATAGATAGGGATATCCCGCCGCCGAACACCTGTCCCACGAATGGACATTGCGACGCCTCCAGGATGCGAGAAAATTCGCTGGCCCACCAACTTCGACGACCGAACTGACGTCTACTGAACTGTCATCGTCATGCTTCGTTCAATGCGCACGCTCGCGGCAGCCATGCTCGTGCTTGGCTCCCCCGCTCCGGCCCGCGCGCGGGATCTACCGCCGCCGGTTGCCATCCTCGAGGTCAAGGCCACGCGCACACCGCGGCCGCCCGAGATCGACGGCCACCTGAATGAAGAGGCCTGGGCGGCCGCCATTCCCGTTTCCGGCTTCACGCAGCGCGATCCAGACGAAGGCAAACCGGCGACCGAAGATACCGAGATCCGAATCCTCTATGACGACACCGCGCTCTACATCGGCGCGCGGCTGTTCGACGACCAACCCGGCGCACTGTCGCGCCGTCTGTCATCCCGCGACAATGACTTCGATTCAGACTGGATCGGCGTGTACCTTGACCCACTGCACGACCGGCTGACTGGAGCGATGTTCCGCGTCTCGTCCACCAACGCCCAGCAGGATATGGTGCTCTACAACGACAGCTGGACCGATTCGAACTGGGATGCCGTGTGGCAGTCGGCGGTCAGCGCCGACGACAAGGGCTGGGTCGCGGAGATCCGCATTCCGCTGTCGCAGCTTCGCTTCACCGGAGCCAGCCAGCAGACCTGGGGGATCAACATCGAGCGTTACGTCAAGCGGAAGAACGAGAGCACCTTTCTGCGGATGGTGCCGAAGAATGAATCGGGCCTCGCCTCCCGGATGGTTGACCTGACAGGTTTCGACGGTCTGCACCCCGGCCGACACCTCGAACTGCTCCCCTATACCGCCGCGCGCACCGAGTTCGTCCAGCCGGCGACGAGAGACGGAGTCCGCACGCCATTCAACGACGGGTCGCGGGCGTTTGCCTCAGCCGGCCTCGACGTGAAGTGGGGCGTCACCAACAACCTGACGCTGACCGGCACGGTGAATCCGGATTTCGGCCAGGTCGAAGTCGACCCGGCGGTCGTGAATCTCACCGCGTTTGAAACCTTCTTCCCCGAAAAGCGCGCGTTCTTCCTCGAAGGCTCGCAGATCTTCGGCAACTTCGGCCAGGGCGGCGCCAACGATTCGTGGGGATTCAATAATTCGGAGCCCACGCTGTTCTACTCGAGGCGAATCGGACGCGCGCCCCAGGTGACGGCCGGCGGCGATTTCGCCGACGTGCCGAGCGCCACGACCATCCTGGGTGCTGCCAAACTCACCGGCAAGACCAGCGGCAACTGGAGCCTCGGGTTCCTCGATGCGGTGACCGGGGAAGAGAGCGCCGCGACCCAGACGGGACTCGTGCGCGGCACCGTCGTAGTGGAACCGCTCACGAATTACATGGTGACGAGAGTCCAGCGCGACATTGGCAAGCGCGCCGGCGCGGGCCTCCTGATGACGGCAACGAATCGCCAGCTCGCCGACCAGCGGATGCAGAACGCGCTATCCAGCCAGGCGTACGTCTTCGGCGCCGACGGCTACTACTTCTTCGACAAGGACCGCGAGTGGGTCGTCACCGGCCGCCTCTCGAGCAGCGACGTCGTCGGCACGACTGCCGTGGTCAGTCGGCTGCAGCTGGCGCCGCAGCGGTACTACCAGCGTCCGGATGCGCCACACATCGCATTCGATCCGACGCGCACCTCGCTCCAGGGCTACACCGGCCGGGTCATGCTCAATCGCAACACCGGCATCTGGCGTGTGAACGCTTCGCTCTGGGGCGTGAGCCCGGGTTTCGAATCGAACGACCTCGGCTTCCACAGCACGGTCGACCGCGCCGGCATGCACGCGGTGTGGAATCTGCGGAACAACACGCCGGGGCGGCTGCTGCGCAGCCGCTTCATCTGGTTCGGCAAGTGGTACACCTGGAACTACGACCGCGATCTGCAGAGCGACGGCGCGCAGGGTTCAATTCAGATGTCGTTCCTGAATTATCAGAACCTGAATTTCAACTCTGGTTGGAACCGGGCCGCGCAGAACGATCGCCTGACGCGAGGCGGTCCCAGTGCGCAAAGCCCGGCCGGCAGCTTCTTCAACGTCAACGGCGGCACCGACTCGCGGAAACAGCTGTCGCTGAACGGCTTCTACACGAAGAACTGGTGCGATTGCGACGGCGGCAATTACACCGTCGGCGTCACCGTCAACTACAAGCCCTCGTCGCGTCTGACCCTGTCGACCGGGCCCAACTGGAACGAGAACCGTCAAGCTGCGCAGTACGTGCGCAGCGTCGTCGATTCGACAGCCGTGGCGACCTACGGTGGACGCTATGTGTTCGGCGAGCTCAAGCAACGCCAGCTCACGCTGCAGACGCGGCTGACGACGCTGCTGTCATCGAAGACGTCGATCACCCTGTTCATGCAGCCGTTGATTGCGGTCGGCGATTACCGGCAGTTCAAGGAACTCGCGGCTCCGCGAACCTTCGACTTCACGAACTACACGGACTCGGGGACGCATCTCATCGCCTACGACCAGGCGACCGACAGCTACACCGTGTCGCCGGATACCGACGCCGGGGCGGCGAACTTCAGCTTCAAGAACCCCGACTTCAACGTGAAATCGCTGCGCCTGAACGTCGTCTACCGCTGGGAAATGAAGCCCGGCTCGACGTTCTACGCCGTCTGGACGCGTCAGCAGCAGGACAATCGGTTTCCGGGTGACTACCAGTTGGGACGCGACGCCAAGGCCATGTTCGGCGCACCTGGCGACGACGTGTTCCTGGTGAAAATGGCGTACTGGATCGGACGATGAAACGCAGAACCTGAAAGTTGAAAGAAAGTCTACGTGCGCGTTTCAAGTTTCAAGTTCTGGATCCCCTCTCCTCGGCGCAATTCCAAACCCCCTCATCTTCTTGTACAGATTGCTGCGCTCCACCCCGAGCGCCTCGGCTGTCCGCGACATGTTGCCGTCGTTCGCCGCCAACGCCCGGAGAATGTAGTCGCGCTCGAACTGGTCGCGCGCGTCGTGAAGGGGCACGAGCGGCGCCGTCTTTTCCGGCCGCGGCGGTGCCGCGAGGTTGCCGTCGAGAAAGCTGAGGTCGCGCGCGGCAATCACATCACCGGGCACCATGATGATCAGCCGCTCCACAAGATTGCGGAGTTCGCGCACGTTCCCCGGCCAGCTGTACTCCTTCAATGCCGACATCGCCTCGGCATCGAACGTCTTGGCCCTCCGGCCGTACTCACGCGCCAGCATGGCCATGAAGTGATCGGCCAGCAGCGGCACATCATCCTGCCGCTCACGCAGTGATGGGACGAAGATCGGGACGACGTTCAAGCGGAAGTACAGGTCCTCGCGAAAATGGCCCGTCCGGATCTCCGCCGTGAGGTCCTTGTTGGTGGCCGCCAGGACTCGCGCATCCACCCGGATCCGATTCGATCCGCCGACCGGCTCCATTACCTGTTCCTGGAGTACGCGCAGCACCTTGGCCTGGGTCTTCAGGCTCATGTCACCGATCTCGTCGAGGAAGATTGTCCCACCATGCGCCAATTCGAACTTGCCCCGTCGATCGGCGACGGCGCCGGTGAACGCGCCGCGGACGTGGCCGAACAGCTCGCTCTCGATCAGCTCCTCGGGAATGGCCGCGCAGTTAACCTCGACAAACGGCCCGGTACGTCGCCGGCTGAGCGCGTGGATGTTCCGCGCCACCAACTCCTTGCCCGTTCCGTTGTCTCCGAAGATGAGCACCCTTCCGTTGGTGGGCGCCGCGATGGTGACCTGTTCGCGCAGCTTCACCATCGCGTAGCTTTCGCCGACCATCGTGTGGTGCGCGTCTACTTTCGCGCGCAGCGCGAGGTTCTCGGCTTCGAGGTGACGCTGTCGCAGCGCATTGCGGACGACCAGCACCGTCTTCTCGAGCGACAGCGGCTTCTCGACGAAGTCGAACGCGCCCATCTTGATGGCGCGGACGGCGGACTCGACACTGCCGTGGCCCGAGATGATCACCACCTGCGAGTCCACCTGACGCTCGCGCATGCGGGTCAGCGTCGCCAGTCCGTCCATCCCGGGCAGCCAGACGTCCAGGACTACGACGTCGTAGGGCTGACGCGCCAGCCGCTCCAGGCACGCTTCCCCGCTCTCGACGGCGTCGACCTGGTAGCCCTCGTCGCGCAACACGCCGCTCACGGCGCTGCGAACACCAGGCTCGTCGTCGACGATCAGAACAGATGGCATCAGGTACTCGGCAACTCGATGGTAAACCGGGTGCCGCGGGGGGCATTGTCGCCGACTTCGATGCTGCCGCCGTGCTCTGCGATGATGCGCCGCACGATGGCCAGCCCCAGGCCACTCCCCCGCTGCTTGGTCGAGTAGTACGGCAGGAACAACTTGTCGCGTTCGGCCAGCGGAATGCCCGGACCGTCGTCGGCGACTACAATCCGGACGACGCTGTTGGCCGGATCGGCCCCCGTCGAGATGTCGATTCGCCCCTGCCGGTCCATCGCCTCGATGGCATTGTCGACCAGATTGATGACCACCCGGCGCAACTGCTCCGGATCGACGGACAGCTTCGGTACGTCCGCGCCGTAGCGCGCACATAGCGTCACACTGCTGAACAGCCCGCGATAGAGCGACAACACGTCGTCCAGGAGCGCGTGCACGTCGGTCGGTACCGCACGCGGTGCCGGCATGCGCGCGAACTGTGAGAACTCGTCGACGAGTCCTTTCAGCGATTCCACTTCACCCACAATCGTCGTCGTGCACTCGTCGACCAGCGCCCGCGTGGCTTCGGGTGCGCCGCTGAAATGCCGGCGGAGACGCTCGGCACACAGCTGGATGGGCGTCAGCGGATTCTTGATTTCGTGCGCCAGCCGGCGCGCCACCTCCCGCCACGCAGCGACTTTCTGCGCTCGAATCAGCGGCGACACGTCATCGAACACAATCACGGTCCCGTCCGTGGTTCCATCGTCGCGGCGGAGGGCCGTCGTCATGACCGCAAGATGAAGCTCGCGACCATCACGCGTAATGGACACGTCCTGCGGCGGCAGGTCGGTGCGGTTGCGGGACCGCTGTTCGACGACGGTGCCCAGCGCCTTGAGCTCGGGCGAGCCGAACACGGCGGACGCCGGTAAACCGGAGACGTGCACGTCAATCCCGAGCAGCCGGGACGCGGCGGAATTCCAGGTCCGAATCCGCCCGGCCGGATCGACAGAAATCACACCGGTGGCAATCCGCTCGAGGATGGTTTCCACGTAGCGACGGCGTCCCTCGACGTCCTCGTGCTTCTTCTGCAGTTCGACCGCCGACTGTTCCAGCCGGCGGCGGCTGATCGAAATATCGCCAGCCATGCGGTTGAACGCGTCCATCAGCGAACCGAACTCGTCGTTCGTTTCGGGCTCAACGCGGTAATCGAGATGCCCCGCGCCAATCTCGCGCGCCGCGTCGGCGAGCGTCTGCACTGGTCTCGTGATCCGCTTCGCAACGTACAGGCCCATCCACGTGGCGCTCACCAGGATCATCAGCGTGAGCATCAGGAAGAATGACAGATAGACACCCGCCAGCGGCTGCTTGAGCACGCGCAACTGCTGATAGGACTCGTACGCGGAGGTCATCCGCCTCGCCCGCGTCGCGAACTGGCCCGTCACGTACCCACTGGCGACGACGATGCCGCGCACGCCTGCGGCGGCTCGGATCGGCACCGCGGTGCGAATCAGTTCACCCCCGTTCGGCAAGGCCTCCACTTCACGCACGTCGGCCCCGCTCAAGGCAACCCGGCGCGCCAATGCGTCAGCCGCCGCAGCGGTGTACGACCCGGGGATGACGCGCGCTCGTGCCGTGACGGCTGCCTGCAGGTCTCCACCCGCGCTTCCGGGGATGACACGGTAGACCTCGACCAGCGCCAGGCGATCGGCGTTCACTTCGGCGGCGACGACGTCGTGAGCGGCAGGAGCCGCGCTGCTCAGATCGAGGTTCGCGAGCGTCCTCGCCAGCAGCTGCGCCCGCGCAGCGACCAGCTGCTGCCGCTCCTCGTACACATCAGCCGCCATCCCGTTCGCCGCCGAGAGCACTTCGTCCATCGGCGCGTTGAACCAGCGATCGACACTGTTGCGGATCAGTTCACCCCCGACGAGCAGCACCAGGACCGCCGGGACAATGGTCATCCCGAGGAGTGCCGCGACAAGCTTGGCGCGAAACCGCGCGAATGGCAGCGCCCGGCGTCGCTCCACGATCAGTTTGATGATGTTGCGCGCCAGGACGAACCCGAGCGCCACGAGCATCGTCAGGTTGGTGGCGGAGAGCGCGTAGAGGACGAACTCGGTCAGGAAGTCGGGGGCGAGCGATGACGACCGGCTGGCAATCGCCAGCAACGCTGCGAGGACGGCAACGAGCAGGACGATCCCGAGCACGAGCAGTCGCGTGTTGTCGCGAAAGGGCCGGCGGCCGGTCGGCTCGGAACCCACGGCCCTATTCCTTGGCGTTCAACAGATCCTTGAGTTCGCTCATGAACTCGCCGATGTCGCGGAACTGACGATAGACGGACGCGAAGCGGACATACGCGACCTTGTCGAGCCGCTTCAATTCGTCCATGACCATCCTGCCGACTTCATCGGTGGACATCTCCTTCTCGGGCCGCTCCTGGAGTGCAGACTCGACCTTGTCGGCCACGCGCTCGATCGCGGCGGTACTCACCGGACGCTTCTCGCACGCTTTCAACAGGCCGATCACCAGTTTCTGGCGTTCGAAGCGCTCCCGGGTCCCATCCTTCTTGATAACCATGTATGGGATCTCGTCGATGCGCTCGTAACTCGTGAAGCGACGGCCGCAGTCGAGACACTCGCGCCGCCGGCGGATGACTTCGCCTTCCTTGCTTTCGCGCGAGTCGACGACCTTATCGCCCAGATGACCGCAGAAGGGGCACTTCATCGCTGTGAGGCATCTCCTTGTCGCGGGCCTCGCCGGCCAGTTCCTGCAGACGATGGACGCTCAGGCCGTCGTGAACCATGAGGATCAGGCCGGCCACGATCACCGGAAGAAAGGAAATGATGTGGACCACGATGGCCGCCGCCACCGCACGGTCGTTCGCCGCATGGAAGAAGGTGGTCACCGCCCAGCGGTAGGCCTCGTGAAAGCTGCCGACGCCGCCGGGCGTCGGCACGGCGACGCCGATGACCAGAAACACCTGGACGAGAAAACTTCCGGTGAACGGCATGGCGATATCGAGCGCCCGCGACACCGCCCAGGACTCGCCGGCGATGAAGATCCAAAGCGGAAACGACCAGAACACCGCCACCAGGAGCGTCCACGGGCTTCGTGCGGCCACGAAACCGCGGCTGAACGCGGTAGCTACGTCGCCGAGCCGGTGCGCGACGCGGTGCGGCAATACTCGATCAGCGGTCCGCACCAGGCCACCAATCCGTTCAGGATGTGACGCCAGCACCCACATGACGACAAAGAGCACGACCGCCGCGCCACCGGCAATCGCCGCCGACAGTTCGATCGGGTGGCGGAGCGTCGGCGACAAGTCGTCGGGATTGGCGAACCCCCACACGTAGACCGCCAGGAGGCCAAGCACGGCAACCAGATCGAGCACGCGCTCCATCACCACGGTGGCAAAGGTCGCCGGCGCGGACAGCCCTTCTTTGCGGGCCACCAGGTACGGACGCAGGACGTCGCCGGCGCGCGCGGGAAGCAGGCCAAGCGCCGCAAATCCGATGATGGTCGCGTTGAGCGTGGTACGAAAGCGGACCGGTCCGAGCGGCGTGAGCAGGCCCTGCCAACGGATCGTGCGTGTGATGTACGTGAGCACGACGAACAGGAATCCCACCCACAGCATCGTGATGTCGGCGGCGCGCACGTGGTGCCAGACTTCGGCCAGGTTCGCGTGGCTGAGGAACCAGGCGAGCAGGGCAATCGCCAGAAGCGACACGAGCGCTGTACGGATATGCGTGCTCACGACAGATTGGCCACAGGAGGAACCTACAATATATCAGGCTGCTGATCGGCGACGACCGGTAGTGTTGCGTACCGTTGCGGCCTCGAGGCCATCCGTTTAAGATGCCGCAGCTTGCCTTGCCGTAGTCACACGGACCAGGCACTCTCCTTCCCGCCAATGCCGTTTGCTTCTCCCCTGCTCGATAGTCGCCTCGCGGGTCTGGTACCACACGCGAGCGGCAAGGTCCGAGACATCTTCGATCTCGGCGACACGCTGCTCCTTGTCGCAACCGATCGGATTTCGGCATTCGATTACGTTCTTGGCTCCGGTATTCCCGATAAGGGCAAGGTGCTCACGCAGCTGTCCGCGTTCTGGTTCGAGCGGACTACGTCCATCGTGGCGAACCACCTGCTGTCACTGGACGTCACCGACTATCCCGCTGCGTTGCAGGCGTATGCCGACACGCTCGCCGGACGCTCGATGCTGGTTCGCAAGACACAACCGGTGCCGCTCGAATGCGTGGCGCGCGGCTACTTGTCGGGGTCGGCTTGGAAAGAATATTCCGCGACCGGGCACGTGTGCGGGATTCCCCTGCCCCCGGGGCTGCGCGAATCGGATCGCCTCCCGGAACCAATCTTCACGCCCGCAACCAAGGCCACCAGCGGCCACGATATCAACATCAGCGAAGATGATGCGGCACGGCAGGTGGGGACTGATCTCGTCAGCCGGTTGCGATCGCTGACGCTGGCGCTCTACACCCATGGCGTCCAGCACGCCGAAGCGCGCGGCATCATCCTCGCAGATACGAAGTTCGAGTTCGGCAAGCTGCCCTCCGGGGAGCTGATTCTGATCGACGAAGTCATGACGCCGGACTCCTCGCGCTATTGGCCGAAAGACCAATATGCGCCGGGCGGTCCGCAGCCGAGCTTCGATAAGCAGTTCGTGCGCGACTACCTTGAAGAAATTCGCTGGAACAAGCAGCCGCCCGTGCCGGCGCTGCCGGACGACGTAGTGCGCCGCACGCGTGAAAAATATGTCGAGGCGTTC
>Ga0308173_10001925_pt1 | contig 10777 bp, 6 predicted proteins | sample PhyPR1_FD_203716 | JGI IMG/M metagenome (GOLD analysis project Ga0308173, IMG submission 203716) | Soil microbial communities from UC Gill Tract Community Farm, Albany, California, United States - DLSLS.P.R1 | ecosystem: Environmental > Terrestrial > Soil > Agricultural land | place: USA... | reverse complement strand
TCTATTTCCGCAGCCTGATAGAAGGCGTCCGGAATCGCGCGCAAGCCCGCATAGCACAGCAGCGCGACGAGCGGGGTCCAGTGCCAGATGTCCATCACCAGCACGGTGATCCATGCGGCTGTGGGACTCGCCGTGTAGTTGTAGTCGAAGCCAAGACCATTGAGCCAGTAGCCGAGCAGTCCGATATCCGGGCGCCCGAAGATCTGCCAGATCGTGCCCACCACGTTCCACGGAATCAGCAACGGCATGGCAAGCAGGACGAGTGTGGCCGATGCGCGCCATCCCGAAGCCGGCATCGACAGTGCGAGACCCACGCCCAATGGAATCTCGAACAGCAAAACGCACGCGGAGAAAATGACCTGTCTGCCGAGCGCTTCGCGCAGATCCGGATCGGTCATGATGTTGCGAAACCACTCCGTACCGACGAACACATGCTGCGTCGGGCCGATGATGTCCTGCACCGAATAGTTGACCACCGTCATCAGCGGCAGGATCGCGGAGAACGCGACGCAGATGAACACCGGAATGACCAGCAGCCATGCTTTCTGATTGACGGGCTTGTTCATCGCGCGGCTCCTTCGGAGCGGCGTGTTTCGATTCGTTCGTCGTTGCAGAAGTACACGGTTTCAGGCGCAACCAGATGCAGCCAGGCAGGCCCGTCGACAACCCGCAAATGCGGCTCGAGCCTCGCGTTGAAAACATGGCCGTCGCATTGCGCGGTGACCAGTTGATGGTTGCCGAGCTGCTGCGCGCGCAGCACTTGCGCGTTCACCGCGCCGGCTCCTCCTTCCTGCGAGAGGCGGAGGAACTCCGGGCGAATCCCCAATTTGAGCGCGCCGTTTGTCTGCTGATGCGCGCCGCGTAGCGTCGCGAGCGTGCCGGGGTCGAGCGGCAAGCGCTGCGAGCCGATTTTCGCGCCGTCGGCGTCCAGCTCGATCGGACAAAGGTTCATGCCGGGACTGCCGATGAAGTAGCCAACAAAAGCGTGATCCGGCCGCAGAAAAAGTGCATCGGCTCCCCCCTTCTGAACGACGCGGCCATTGGTCATGACCACGACTTCGTCGGCGAAAGTCAGCGCTTCTACCTGATCGTGCGTCACGTAGATGAGCGTGAGCTTGAGTTGCTGATGGATCTTCTTCAACTGGCGGCGCAGCATCCACTTCATCGCGGGGTCGATCACAGTCAACGGTTCGTCGAAGAGGATCGCCGCGACGTCCTTGCGCACCAGGCCGCGCCCCAGCGAGATCTTCTGCTTGGCGTCGGCGGCGAGATTGCTCGCCTTGAGCGGCAGGTCGCGCGTCATATCGAGGATCTCCGCGACTTCATGCACGCGCTTCGTGACCTCGGCGGCTGACAACTTGCGATTTCGCAGCGGAAACGCGAGGTTATCGAATACGGTCATGGTGTCGTAGACCACGGGGAACTGGAACACCTGGGCGATGTTGCGCTGACGTGCGCCGAGCGCCGTCACGTCGCGTCCGTCGAACAACACCTTGCCCTCCGATGGCTTGACGAGCCCCGAAACGATATTCAGCAGCGTGGTCTTGCCGCAACCCGATGGACCGAGCAACGCATATGCGCCGCCGTCATCCCAGACCATGCTCATGGGTTGAAGCGCGTAGTCGTCGACCGTCGCGGGGTTCGGCCTGTACGCGTGCGCGAGATTTTGGAACTCAATGCACGCCATAAGCTGCCTCCGGGCTGGACACCAGCTGGGTCTCCGCGCCGAACACGAACAGTTCTCGAGGGTCGATGAAAACGTCGAACTGCGTGCCCAGCTCGATCTGGTGCACGCCCTGCAGTTGCGCAACCAGGTTGACCGCGCCGGTCAGCGTGCGCAAGTGCAGGTACGTTTCGGAGCCACTCAGTTCAGCGAGTTCGAGCCGGCACGGAACGGCGATCGCATGAGCGTCCTTCGCCCGAAGACGCAGATGCCCCGGCCGGATGCCGATGCGGCATGCGCCGTTTACGGCGGGACCGTGCTGCAACGGAACCTCCACGCCGATCGGCAGACGCGCGCGGCCATTGCCGCAGTCGCTCGTCAGCATGTTCATCGGCGGATCGTTGAAAACGGCTGCGGCCGCGACGTTGACCGGTGCGTTATAGACATCGAGAGTGGGACCGAACTGCAGAATCTGGCCTTTATCGACGATCGCGGTATAGCCGCCCAGCAGTAACGCTTCGAGAGGTTCGGTAGTCGCGTAGACGACGGTGGTGTTGCCGTCGGCGAAAAGCGTAGCCAGTTCCATGCGCAATTCCTCGCGCAGTTTGTAATCGAGATTGACGAGCGGCTCGTCGAGCAGCACCAGCGACGTACGCTTCACGAGCGCACGCGCGAGCGCGCAGCGCTGCTGTTGGCCGCCTGACAGTTCGCCCGGCCGCCGCTCCAGCAAATGATCGATATGCAGTTTGGCTGCGACTTCCCGCACGCGCCGGCGGATTTCGGCAGGGTCGGTCTTCTGCAGGCGCAAAGGCGATGCGATGTTTTCGGCAACCGTCATTGCCGGGTAGTTGATGAACTGCTGATAGACCATCGCGAGATTACGCTCGCGGACGCTGACGCCTGTCACGTTCCGGCCGTCGACGAGCACGCGGCCGTCGGTCGGCCTGTCCAGACCCGCCATCACGCGCATCAGCGTGGTTTTACCGGCCTGCGTGGGTCCGAGAAGTACATTGATGGCGCCTGGGACGAGGCGCAAATCCGCGCCGTACAAATACGGCTGCCCGCCAGAAACGACACTGACCCGCTCCAGTTCCAGAACCAAATCGCTCTCCTTTGCGGCGTGCGCGACGCCAGTCGAAGAGGCGGCGCTTCAAGGTGGCGTCAATTGGGTTGCGCTTGGATTACGTGCAGCAGCCAAAATGTCCCTTTTGTTGGTTTCCGTTTAAATCGGGGTAAACCTTACGACAGGATGAATTAGAGAACTTGCTCGGCGCATTCGCGATGATCGACATGAGATAGTGAAAATGTAATGTGACTCCTTTTTCAGCACGCGACGTCGGCGATCGGTGGTGCAGCAGTTCTCGCAAGGCGGTCTATGCGCGTCATCGTACGGGTGGGCTATCTATCTCGAATCTGACGAGCCAGTTGCTGAGGCCCATCGCTCGCACTCGGGGATCGTCACTGAGGCTGTGTGTACGCGATCATTCGCGGAAGCGGTGGACGAGTGAAATTCGGCAGACGATGCCAGATTGCCAGAGCCACCGGGAAGAGACCTTCTTCCTAAACCTCGCGAAGTCATTCAGACGGCGGTTCCGTTGAGATAACGGTCATTGACCGTGGTCTTGAGCCAGTGACGGGAACAAGCGAGTGAATTACCCGCAATCCGGCAGAAAGATCGCCTGGCCCGATGTCGAGAAGTGACGCACGTCGGCGACGCGATCTCGCCCGTCGCGGGCGCGATCGCGGCGAGGCCAGAATTCATCGGTGAGCGCCGCTTCGATCTAAGCGTCGTTCAAGCGAACCATGTTCATGCGCAACACGGCTCAAACCGCTGCAACGCAATCTATCTCGATATCGAAACGTCCGGGCCATGCGGGCACGTTCACGAAGATGCGAGCCGGTGGCTGCGGGCCGAAGAATCGTGCATAGATTTCATTGACGACCGGGAACATCTCGACGGATGTGCAGTAGACGTTGCACTTGAGCACCTGGTCGAGCGACGATCCGCCGGTTTCGACACAGAGCTTCAGTTGCTCCAGCACGCGCCGAGTCTGCTGTTCGATCGGCGCATCCAGCACTTCGCCGGTCTGCGGGTCGAATGGCGGCAAGCCCGACACGTAGAGCGTGTCGCCGTGACGCGTGGCAACGGAGGTGGGTGCCTTCCAGCGCTCGAGCCAAGTCGACAGTGGTTCGACCCGAATGATTTCACGAGCCATGTGTTTCTCCTTGAGTGAGGGGCGATGTGAACGGCGCGCATCAAGCGTCGCGAGTAAACAGTGCATTGAGATCTGAACCCAGTGGCGCATCTGCGAAGCCGTCGAAGCGTCCGTTCGAGAGCGCCTGCGCGGCGCGCATGAAGCCGCCCCAGGCGCTTCGCGCGAGTGCGCCGCCCACGCTTACGCGCCGCACGCCCAGCGCTGCCAGTTCGGGCAATGTCAGGGCCGAGTTCGCGCCAATCAGTACGTTGACCGGTTTCGGCGAGACCGCCGCGACGACGGCCTCGATCTGTTCGCGCGTCCGGATGCCAGGGGCGTACAGGCAGTCCGCGCCGGCCGCTGCGTAAGCCTTGAGACGCTCGAGCGTGTCGTTGAGGTCGGGGACACCCACGAAAAAATTCTCCGCGCGGCCGATCAGCAGCGTATCGCCACCGTTATCGTCGATCGCTTGCCGCGCCGCCGCGAGCCGCGCCACGGCGATCTCTATCGGCCACAGAGGCGCGGCGGCATCGCCGGTCGCATCTTCGATCGACAGGCCAGCCACGCCGGTGGCGACCGCGAGTTTCACGCTCTCGGCAACGCCGGCCGCATCGTCGCCGAAGCCGCTTTCGAAATCCGCATTGACCGGCAGATCGGTGGCTTCGACCATCGCGCGCAGGTGCGCGAGGATGTCGTCGCGGCTCGCCTGGTTGTCGGCGCGGCCGGTCGACCACGCATAGCCGGAACTCGTGGTCGCGATAGCCTGAAAGCCGAGGCTCGCGAGATAACGTGCGCTGCCAGCATCCCAAGGGTTCGGCAGCGTGAAACAACCGGATTCGTGCAGCGCCCGGAATGCGGCGCGCTTTTCGGCGGTGGTGCGTGGCATGGCAGATCTCCCAAAAAAGGGGAAGCCCTTGCGGGCTTCCGAACGCGTTCAGGCGACTTCCGTTTCGACCACCGGGAAGTCGATCTCCGTGTCGAACACGTTATTGACGAAATTCGTCAGCATGAACTGCGCACTCAGCGCGATGATCTCGATGATATTCGCGTCGCTGTACCCGGCGGCTCGCACCGCGTCGAGGTCGGCCGTCGCTACTTTCCCGCTCGTTTGCGTCAGCTTGCGCGCGAACGCCACCGCGGCGGCCACGCGGGGCACGTCCGACTCCCCGAGTCTGTTGCGGCGAACCTCATCGCTGGAAAGGCCGGCAAATTTAGTGGCGACGTAGCTGTGGGCGCTGAGGCAGTACTGGCAGCCGTTCACCTGCGACACGGCCAGTGCAATGCCATCGCGCGTTTTCATGTCGAGTGTTTTGGAGAGCGCGCCCTGCAGGCCGGCCCACCCGTTCAGCGCCTGGGGGCTTTGCGCCATGATGCGGAACAGGTTCGGCGTGAGTTTGAGTTGCCGCGACACGGCGTCGACGATGGCCTTCGACTCGGTGGGAATATTCTGCGGAATAGCGATGCGGCTCATAGTGCTGCTCCCTGGGTTCGGTTCGAACTGCGGATGATGGCTGCGGGAACAGGTGTTCCTGCATTGAGAAGCAGTCTAGGAGCGATCACCGTGCACAGGATCCGGCAAATGTGCGCAAAAGTCCGGCTAGTGGATTGCCAGCCGGCGCTTCGGGCGTCGAGCGGGCGAGTCGATCCGCCCGGTGCGGATCAAGTTGAGGATGAGGATGGTGTTGCCCGATACTCGGCGGGCGCGGCTCCATAAGTCTCGCGAAAGGCGCGTATGAAAGCTCCGCGGCTCGCGTAGCCGGCGTTGTGCGCCACCTGGTCCAGCGCGAGATCTCCCGCGCGCAACTGGGCGGCGGCCTGGCGCATCCGAATGTCGCGAAGCACTTGCATCGGCGCCTGGCCGAAGGCCGCCGAGAAGCGCGCCATGAACGCGGAGCGGCTCAGACAGGCGATTTGCGCGAGACTTTCGACGGTGTGCGGCGCGGAGGGCCTCGCGGTCATGTCGGCGAACGCGCGCGCGATCTGGGGGTCGCCGAGCAGTGCGAAACGTTCCATCCACAATGCGCTGGTTTTGAGCGAGCGGCGCACGAGCGCAACGATCACCTGCTTGAGCAGCGCGCCCGACATCGCACCGGCGCCGATCTCCTGTGCCATCAACTCGTCGAAGGCAGTGCGCAGATAGACGTCGAGCCGGTCGGAAGGATCGAATTGCTCGACGATCGGCATCGAGTGCGTTTCGAAGAGATTGATCGATGCGCCGAAAGCCGCGGTGAAGTAACCGCAGATCATCACGGTCATGGGCTCGGTCGATCCGGCGCGGAACCGGTTGATGGAATCGACGACACGCTTATGCTCGCGGCCGGATACGACAACGGGTGCGATGCCCGCCCGGTTTGCGGGCACCTCGAGTTTCAGCGGATGTCGCGGCGGGACGATCAGCAGCGTGTGCGGTGTGAGGGGTACCGAATCGGCGCCTCCGATGTGCAGAAGCCCGCTGCCGGAAAGAATGTAGTGGATGCCGGGCGCGTCGTTGCCGTCGAGTTCGAGCACGAACCCCTCGCTGACGAGACATTCCGAGAGGCCCAGGACGCGGATCTCCAGCAGCGCGATGAGTTCATCGAGGTGTGCTGCGGATAGGCGCGCGGACGACGACAGGGGCGTTGAGATGGACATTCGTTCGAAAGAACGCGGCAATGCCGGCCAAAGCTGGAACGCGATGACGGATTGTCGCACGAGTGCTGCGGGCTGCGGACTTGCTACGGCAGGGCAGGTCGCGTGTCGGCGACCTCCCCCGGGAAGACGGAGAGAAATAGCTGTAGCGGCACGTACTCGTTGCTGCACAGACAAGCGGTACGGTTGAGGCACGGGCGATCGGCCGAAACGGATCGTAAGTGTCAGTTCCCTGATGCAGGCGTTTGCGAACGTGCCGTACGACGCCGTCACAGTCAGTAGTCCGCCCGGCTGGCGGGAGGTGGCAGCGTTCGACATCACGCAGCGTTCGGCCAGTTGACATGCGGTCATTCGACGACCGCTCGACTGCGACAAGGGGCTTCGCCTCACGTCCTTGGCGTTATCGACTTTGCCGGTTTCAGAAGCCGGGGAGCAACGGGCACGCGCCACCTTCGTCGAAGCGACACAGCCCCGACATGTCCACAATACAAACAATTAACCGCAACAGCGCCGCCCGCCGTTCGCCAAACAAACCTAAGCCCGCTCCAGGACCGCCATCTCGCGCACCACGACGAGCAGCATCGAAAGACTCGCGCCGCCGCTGGCTCGCAGTTCCGCGAGCAGACGCGTATAGCGATCGAGCGCATCTTGCCGCCGGGCGCGCCAGCTTTCGACGATCACGTCGGCCTCGTCGATGCCGCGTGATGCTTCTAGCGCGCTCACCGTCAACGCGCGCTTGAGACGCGCCAGTTCTTCGAGCGCCGCCGCACGCGCCAGCAAATCCCAGTGCGTCGAAGTCGGCAGCGCCATCGCGCGCTCGGCGATGCCGCGATAGTCCAGCAGCGTGCCGATGCCGAAATACACGCTCGCGACCAGTTCCAGACTGCGCTCGGAGCATGCCGCGACTTCCGCGCTGTCCAGCACCGCCGTGGCGCTCTCGCCGCTTGCCACGCGCGCCGCGATGCTGCTTTCGACGCCCGCATCCTCCAGTTCGCGCCGGCGTCCATACCATGCGTCGAGTTGCGCCGCGGGCAAGAGCGCCGGCAATTGCGGCGCAAGCCGCTGCGCCGCCTCGCGGCAACGCGCGAGCAAGCCCTTCACCTCATGCGCGCTGGCGCCGCTGCGCCCGAGTTGCCGCAGGAACCACAGCGACGTTTCATCGAGCAGGCGCACGACATCGACGAACATGCGCGCCTGCACTTCATCCGCGACGATATTGTCCAGCGCGTCGATGCGGCGCCACAGGTCGTCGAGATCGAAGACATCGCGCGACATCAGCGCGGCGCGCACGATATCGCTGGGGCGCGCATCGGTTTCCTCCATCAGCCGATGCACGAAGGTGCAGCCCACGCGATTCACCAGCGCATTGGTCAGATGCGTCGCGAGAATCTCGCGCTTGAGCGGATGGCGCTGCATCGCTTCGCTATAGCGTTGCTGCAAGGGCGTCGGGAAGTATTCGGGCAGCATGCCGGCGACGAGCGCGTCTTCCGGCACGTCGGACGCCAGCAGTTCGTCGTAGAGCCACATCTTTCCGTAAGCGAGCAGCACCGCGCGTTCAGGCGATGTCAGCCCGGACTTCGCCGCCGCGCGCTCGGCGATGTCATCGTCGTTCGGCAGAAACTCGATGCGCCGCTTGAGCCGCCCCGCGCGTTCGAGATAGCGCATCATGCGCGCTTCGGCATCGAGCGTTTCAGCGACATAGCGCTTGGCAATGGAAAGCGCCTGGGTCTGCGCGTAGTTGTCCTTCAGCACCAGCAGGCCGACTTCATCCGTCATCTCGGCGAGCAGCGCGTTGCGTTGCTTCTCGGTCATCTCGCCGTCCGCGACCACGAGCCCGAGCAGAATCTTGATGTTGACCTCGTGATCCGAACAGTCGACGCCCGCGGAATTGTCGATTGCATCCGTGTTGATCCGCCCGCCGTGCTGAGCGAACTCGATGCGTCCCAGTTGCGTCAGGCCGAGATTGCCGCCTTCCGCGACGACCTTCACGCGCAGCTCCGCGCCGTTGACGCGCACGCCGTCGTTAGTGCGGTCGCCGACTTGCTGATGCGTCTCCGCGCTCGACTTCACATACGTGCCGACGCCGCCGTTATAGAGCAGGTCCGCCTGCGCGAGCAGGATCGCGCGAATCAGCTCGTTCGGCGCCAGCACGGATGCGTTGATCCCTAGCGCCGCCTGCACTTGCGGCGACACCGGAATGGACTTCGCGGTGCGCGGATACACGCCGCCGCCAGTCGAAATCAGCGAGGCGTCGTAATCGGCCCAGCTGGAGCGCGGCAGCGCGAAGAGGCGCGCGCGTTCCTCGTAACTCGTTGCGGCATCGGGCGCTGGATCGAGGAACACATGCCGATGATCGAACGCCGCGATCAGCCGGATATGGCGCGACAGCAGCATGCCGTTGCCGAACACGTCGCCCGACATGTCGCCGATGCCGACCACGGTGAAGTCGGTGGTTTGCGTATCGAAGTTCATCTCGCGGAAATGGCGCTTCACCGACTCCCACGCGCCGCGCGCAGTGATGCCCATCTTCTTGTGGTCGTAGCCCACCGAACCGCCGGACGCGAAGGCATCGTCGAGCCAGAAGCCGTATTCGCGCGCGATCGCGTTGGCGTAGTCGGAGAATGTAGCCGTGCCTTTGTCCGCGGCGACCACGAGGTACGGATCGTCGGGATCGTGGCGCACCACGTCGGGCGGCGGCACGATGCCATCGGGCGTGCGGTTGTCGGTCACGTCGAGCAGGCCGCGCAGGAACATCTGATAGCACGCGACGCCTTCCGCAAGGAACGCTTCGCGGTCCGTGACGGGCGGCGGATTCTTCACGACGAAGCCGCCTTTCGATCCCACCGGCACGATGACCGTGTTCTTCACCATCTGCGCCTTCATGAGGCCGAGCACTTCCGTGCGGAAATCCTCGCGCCGGTCCGACCAGCGCAGCCCGCCGCGCGCCACGCGCCCGCCGCGCAAGTGCACGCCTTCCACCCGAGGCGCATAGACCCAGATTTCGAACATCGGCCTGGGTTCGGGCAGGCCCGGCACTTTCGACGGATCGAGCTTGAACGACACATAAGGACGCGGCTGGCCGTTTGCATCGCGACGAAAATGATTCGTGCGCACGGTCGCCGTGATGACGCCGAGGAACTGACGCAGGATGCGGTCCTCGTCGAGATTCGGCACCTGATCCAGCGCCGCTTCGATATCCGCGAGCACGCGCTCGGCGGCCTTCTCGCGATCCTCGGCAGCGCCGCCGCGCGCAGGATCGAAACGCACCATGAACAATTGCAGCAACTTCTTCGCGATCAGCGGATTGCCGATCAGCGCGCGTTCGATATACGCATCGCTGAATGTCGAACCGACCTGTCGCAGATACTTCGCGTAGGCGCGCAGGATGGTCACGTCGCGCGAGCCGAATTCCGCGCGCAGCACGAGCCGGTTGAAGTCGTCGTTTTCGATCTCGCCCGACCACACGCTGGCGAAGGCGTTTTCGAACAGCGGCTTCACGCGGTCGATATCGAAGCCGACATCATCCTGCAACTCGAGGCCGAAGTCGTGAATCCACGCGTTCGGCGCGCCGGTCGGCTCGATCAGATACGGACGCTCCTCATCGACGCGCACGCCGAGATGTTCGAGCATCGGCAAGCTGTGCGACAGCGCGATCGGATCGCCCGCGCGATACACCTTGAAGCGGAACGCGCGCCGCCCGGCTTCGATCGGCCGGTAGAGACTCATCGACAAGCCGCCGGGCTGCGTATGCGCGGCCTCGATCAGTTCGATGTCGCGCACCGCCGTGCGCGCCGGGTAATCCTCGCGATAGCCGGCCGGGAACGAATCCGCATAGCGTTGCAGCAGCCGGTTGCCTGCTTCTTCGCCGTGACTGTCGATCAGCGCATCGGCGAGATCGTCCTGCCAGCGGCGCGCCACCTGCACGATGCGCGTTTCGAGTTCGCGCGTATCGACTTCGGGCATGGCGCCGCGATCCGCGCGCACGACGATATGAATGCGCGCCAGCGGCGACTCCGATAGCAGCGGCGTGAACTCGATGCTCTTGCCGTTGAACGCCTCCATCAGCACCTTGCTGATGCGCCGGCGCAGATCGGTGTTGAACTTGTCGCGCGGCACGAACACGAGACAGGACACGAAGCGGTCGAAGCGGTCGCGTCGCACGAAGAGGCGCGTGCGTTGATGTTCCTGCAGACGCAGCACGCCGAGCGCGATTTCGAACAGCACGTCTTCGTCGGCCTGAAAAAGCTCGTCGCGCGGATACTGCTCCAGTACCGTGATGAGCGATTTCGCC
>Ga0308173_10001923_pt1 | contig 10779 bp, 11 predicted proteins | sample PhyPR1_FD_203716 | JGI IMG/M metagenome (GOLD analysis project Ga0308173, IMG submission 203716) | Soil microbial communities from UC Gill Tract Community Farm, Albany, California, United States - DLSLS.P.R1 | ecosystem: Environmental > Terrestrial > Soil > Agricultural land | place: USA... | reverse complement strand
GAGCAGCAGCTGGCCAAGAACCTCTACGAGAACGGCAGCCAGGGCTTCACGGCGAGGCTGGCCGAAGTTGTCCTCGCGCTCAAGCTGGACCGCGCCTGGACCAAGCAGCAGATCCTGCGGATGTATCTCGACGACGGCTACTACGGGCACGGCTTCTACGGGCTCGCCGCCGCCACCCGGGGCTACTTCGGCGTCCGGCCGGCCGACCTGAGCTGGGCGCAGGCCTCGCTGCTGGCCGGGTTGTTCCAGGCACCGAGCGCCTACGACCCCTTTGTCCACCCCGACGTGGCCCGCGCCCGGCAGGCCCACGTGCTCGAGCGGCTGGTGGCCGTCGGCACGCTGACCCGCGCGCAGGCCGACACGATCGGGCGGCAGTCCTGGGGGCTGCGCAGCGCCGGCTGATCCGGGCTCAGGTCACGCCGAGGGTGAGGGCGCCCAGCCATCCGCCGGCCGCCGGGGCCGTGGTCAGCAACGCCGTGGGGGAGTAGAAGGCGTCGCGGTCGTTGCGGGTGTCCCGCCCCTGGTGCCGCCGGTACGGGTCCGCGCCGGCGTACACCCGGTCGGACACCGCGTCGTCGAAGAACAGCTGCGTCGTGAGCACGGTCTTCTCGGCTAGGTGCACCTTGAGGTGCAGGTGCGCGGTGCGGGTCGGGTACCAGCCGGGGTAGATCGTGCTGAACCGCACCACGCCGTCGGCGTCGGTGACCTGCGTGCCCCGCAGCCACCGGTCTGCGTCGGTGGGTGCCGACTCCTTGTCGCCGTACCGGTCGCGGCCGCCGGGGCTGCCGCCGTTGCCCGGCGCGGCCCCGGCGAAGCCCGAGTAGACGCCGAGCGCGTCGCACTGCCACAGGTCGACGACGGCGCGCGGCACCGGCGCGCAGGCGGGCAGGTGCACCACCCGGAAGGCGAGGTCCAGCGGGACGCCGGGGCGGCCGTCGCGGATGTCGCTGCGCACGTCGTGCGCGTCGAACCACGTGGGGCCGGCGATGGTGTCGTGGGTCAGCACGCACGTCCGGTGGTTGCTGAGAAGATCCACAGCAGACGGGGCCGGCGGAGGCGGCGGTGCGCTCGATGTGGTCGGCGCCGCGGACGTCGTCCGGGTGCTCGATCCGCTCGCCGCGGTGCCCGTGTTCGCGGGGCTGCACGCCTCGAGAACCGCCGCCAGGCTGAGGATTCCGCCGGCCCGGAACAGGCCCCGGCGGCCGAACTCAGCAGTCACCGCGCCGGCCGTCCGCGTCCCCTGGAGTGCCCACCCGATCGACGCTACCTGCGGCGCGGGGGCACGACCGGTCGCGGCGGGTTCCGTGCACAGGGGGTGGTGCCCGTGTTGACTGGGCCGGCACCGATCGGGGGCGGACGAGGGCAGGGGAGTGTCGATGAGATCGAGGACCACCGTGGTGGCGACGGCGGCGGCCGCGCTGCTCCTGGTCGCCGGATGCGGGTCGTTCGCCGACAAGCAGGCGAGTGGCTCGTCGAGCGGTTCGTCGTCCCCGACGTCGTCGTCCTCAGCGGCCCCCACGAGCACCGCGCCGCCCACCCCCGCAGTGCCGGATCAGCTGCCGGGCATGCCGCCGGTGACCGACGCGAGCAACGTCTACGCCGCGGCCGGCGCCGGCATGCTCAGCCCGGCCGCCACCGCCGCGAAGCCGCTGGTCTACGTGCCGCACAACAGCGGCGACGTCTGGGTGATCGACCCGACCACCTTCGCCGTCGTCCGCACGTTCCCCGCCGGGCGGGAGGTGCAGCACGTCGTCCCGTCATGGGACATGAAGACGCTCTACGCGACCGACGACATCGGCAACACCGTCACGCCCATCGATCCGGTGAGCGGGCTGCCGAAACCGCGGATCCCGGTCGACGACCCGTACAACATGTACTTCACCCCGGACGGGGCCTCGGCGATCTCGGTCGCCGAGGCGCGGCGGAGCCTGGTGTTCTACGACCCGCACACCTGGAAGGAGCAGGAGCGGCTGAGCATCCCCGAGTGCGGGGGCATCGACCACGCCGACTACACCCCCGACGGCCGGACGGCGGTGTTCAGCTGCGAGTTCACCGGCCGGGTCGCCGTGATCGACATGGTCGCGCGGAAGCTCCTCCGGACGATCGACATGCCCGTGCGGCATACCCACATGGGGCCGCAGGACGTGAAGCTGGCCCCGGACGGTTCCCGGTTCTACATCGCCGACTCCGACCAGGGCGGCCTGTGGGTGCTCGACGGCAAGGCCACCAAGGTGATCGGCAACATCCAGACCGGTATGGGCGCCCACGGCCTCTACGTCAGCCGCGACGCCACCCGCCTCTACGTGACCAACCGGGAGGACAACAGCATCAGCGTGCTCGACGCCCGCACCGGCGCGGCGATCACGAAGTGGCACATCCCCGGCCCGTCGAGCCCCGACATGGGCGGCGTGACCGCCGATGGCAGCCAGCTGTGGCTCTCCGGCCGGTACAACTCCGAGGTCTACGTGATCTCGACCGTCGACGGGCACATGATCAAGCGGATCAAGGTGGCGCGCGGGCCGCACGGGCTGTGCGTCTGGCCGCAGCCGGGGCGGTATTCGCTCGGCCACACCGGCATCACCCGCTGACGTCCGGCCGGGCGCACTAGCGTCTGCGCATGTCGACGGGGCGGATGGAAGCGTTCAGCGACGGCGTCATCGCGATCCTGATCACGGTGATGGTGCTGGAGCTGCCCACCCCGCACGGCACCACGTGGGCGGCGCTGCACGAGTCGCTGCCGGTGCTGCTGACCTACGTGCTGAGCTTCGTCTACCTCGGCATCTACTGGAACAACCACCACCACATGCTCCAGGCGACCGACCGGGTCAACGGGCTGATCCTGTGGGCGAACCTGCACCTGCTGTTCTGGTTGTCGCTGATCCCGTTCACCACCGCGTGGCTGGGCGAGAACCACCTCGCGACCACACCGGCGGCGGCCTACGGCATCGTGCTGCTGGCCGACGCCCTGGCCTACTACGCGCTCCAGACGGCGATCATCCGCGACCAGGGCGAGGGATCGCTGCTCGCCGCGGCGGTCGGCCGCGACCGGAAGGGCAAGGTGTCGCCGCTGATGTACGTGCTGGGCATCGGCCTGGCGTTCGTCAGCCCGTGGCTCGCGATCGCCGTGTACGTCACGATGGCGCTGGTGTGGCTGGTGCCCGACCGGCGGCTCGAGCGGACGCTCGCCGCGCGGTCGGCGCCCCCGGGCGCGCCGGGGGGCCCGACCGGCGGCGTCAGCCCGTGAGCTCCAGCGTCTGCATCGTGTGGGCGCGCACCTGACCGAGCAGGATCGGGTCGTCGGACAGCAGCCGCCCGTAGGAGGGGATGGCATCCGTGAGCGCCGACCGCCAGGCCGGGATCCGGTGGGGGAACGCGCGCTCGAGCAGGGTGAGCATCGCGGACACGGCGGTCGAGGCACCGGGGGAGGCGCCGAGCAGGCCCCCGATGGAGCCGTCGCCGCCCACGATCAGCTCGGTGCCGAACTGCAGCACGCCGCGCCCGGTGGCCGGGTCGCGCTTGATCACCTGCACCCGCTGGCCCGCGGTGATCAGGTCCCAGTCGTGCGCCTCGGCGGTGGGCACGAAGTCGGTCAGCGTGCGGTGCCGGGCGTCGCGGGACTGCAGCAGCTCCCGGACCAGGTAGTTGGTCAGCGGGATGTTGGCGGCACCGGCGCCGAGCATCGAGCCCAGGTTGGTGGGGCGGACGCTGGCCGGGAGATCCCAGAGCTTGCCCGCCTTGAGGAACCGCGGCGAGAAGCCGGCGTAGGGGCCGAACAGCAGCGAGCGGTCGCCGTCGATCAGACGGAGGTCCAGGTGCGGCACGGACATCGGCGGCGCGCCGACGGCGGCCTGGCCGTAGACCTTGGCCTGGTGCATGCCCACCAGCTCGGGGGAGCGGGTGCGCAGGAACTTTCCGCTGACCGGGAAGCCGCCGAAGCCGCGGATCTCGCGGATGCCCGAGCGCTGGAGCAGCGGCAGGGCGCCGCCACCGGCGCCGACGAACACGAAGCGGGTACGGACCGTACGGCGCTCGCCGGTCACGGTGTCGCGCACGGTGACCTTCCAGCGGCCGTCGGTCTCGCGGTCGAGGTCCTGGACGCGCTGGTTCGTGTGGACCGCGACGCCGCGCTCGATGGCGTCGTCGAACATGAGGCGGGTGAGGGCGCCGAAGTTGACGTCGGTGCCGGCCTCCGAGCGGGTCGCGGCGACGAGCTGGCCGCGGTCGCGGCCGGCCATCATCAGCGGGATCCACTCGGCGAGCTCCGCGGCGTCCTCGGTGTACTCCAGGTCGGCGAAGAGGGGCTGCGCGGCGAGCGCGTCGTACCGGGCCCGCATGTACGCGCGACCGGCCTGACCGGTGACGAAGCCGATGTGCGGGACGGGGGTGATGAACTCCTTGGGCGACCCGCCGCTCAGGCCCTCGCGGACCAGGTGCGACCAGAACTGGCGCGACTGCTGGAACTGCTCGTTGATCGTGACGGCCTTGGCCGGGTCCACCCGCCCGTCGGGGCCGGCCGGCGTGTAGTTGAGCTCGCACAGCGCCGAGTGCCCGGTGCCGGCGTTGTTCCACGCGTCGGAGCTCTCGCCGGCCACCTCGGCCGCGGACTCGAACACGGTGACGCTCCACTGCGGTGCGACCACCCCGAGCAGCTCCGCCAGGGTGGCGCTCATGATGCCGCCACCGATGAGGACTACGTCGGGGTTCGCGCTGTCGGCTACTACGCCGGGGTGGGAAGTCACGTCTGCCTTTCATGCCGTCCACGGATGCGCCGAAGGCGCCGCTCCATAGATCGTCGGCCGGAAAGGTCTCAGACATGCATTCCTGGGGGTGTGAGGAATCTCAGCCTCGTGATCTTCGCCATAGATCCGGCCTCGGATCGGTCGGATATCGGCGGGAAACGGGGCCGCCGGGCGCCCGGGGGTGACCGGCCGCACTCACCCGATGGGATGCGGGCGACGCGCCGCCGGCTGCGTCCGATCAGGCGATGGCGGGGGAGTGCGACAGCAGCCGGGCGCCGGTGACGCCCGTGCGGCGTCAGCGAGTGAGCAGTTGCGGTCGGCGACACGCCACGACGCGCCGGCGGCGGCGACCGCAACTGCCCACTCGGGGCCTGAGGCCGGGAGGCCGGTCTACGACCAGGGCGTGATCGGACGCTCCTGCCGCTCGCCGTCGACGACGAGGTCGAGCCGCTCGTTCCGGAAACACAGCAGGCCTGCGATGCGCGGGTTCTCCGGGATCGGGGTCGGGTAGCTCCACGCCAGGTCCTCGACGATCCGGTTGCCGACCCGGGCCGACCACCAGGAGGCGACGCCCTTGTACGGGCAGGTCGTGTGGGTCGGCGACGGCACGAGATCGGCGACCACGTCCTGCCGCGGCAGGTAGTAGCGCACAGGAAGAACCGTCTCGAAGAGCAGTGTCGGGCGGATGCTCTCGGCCAGCAGATGCCCGTCGAGCTCCACCCGGACGTGCCGCGAGCTGGGGACGACGTCGACCCGCTTGTGGGGGTCGCGCGCGTGCGCGAGGAGCGGCTCGTTCTCCTCGAACCAGGTGAGATCCCGCCAGGAGAACGTGACCATGCCGGCCAGCGCTTCGAGCGGGGGCGGCGGCGACCGGTGCATCCAGGCGCCCTGCTCGACCCGCCGGCCGGCCGCCTCCACGGTCCAGGTCGTCGTCCGGGCGTCGTCCTGGTCTGGGTCGACCAGCACGCCGGGACGGACGTCGTCTGCGGGCAGGTAATACGTGGGCAGGAAGGTGCGTGGCAGGGCCCCCGGTCCGTACTGCACGTGCAGCAGCCCCCGGCGGGAGTCGGCCACGAGCTCATCCCCGAGGCGGACGCGGATCCAGCGCGGTGTCGGCTCGACCAGCGGCCACCAGCGCGCCGGTCCGGCGAGGTCGACCAGGGTGGAGCGGGGGTCCCGAGCGGTGGTGCTCACCCGCAGGAGGGTCCTCGCTGTCCCCTCGACGCGACAAGACCACGCGACGCCGTCGTCAGGTTGTCGAGAAGCCGCCCATGGCCGACGTCACCCCCGACGCCTTCGAGTGACCGTCAGGCGGACGACCAGCAGACGGAGCAGCCAGACGTTGGTGACGGCGATTCCGGCGAACAGCAGCGCGTAGACCAGCGTGACCGGCCACATCGGGCCGCCGTCGTCCGCGTTGGTCACGTTCCACGCGGTGGCACCGACCACGTACAGCACCGGTAGGGCCGGGAGCAGCGCCGGGAGCGTCAGCACCATGACGGTGCCTTCGCGGCTCCACGAGAAGCTCTCGTGCGGGCTCGAAAAGGCGCTCGCGGCCACGGCGGCGACGGCGGCCACGTAGCTCGCGGAGAGCACCCACCACCGCGCACGCATGTCCGGCACGCTAGCGAGACGGAGCGGCCTCATCCGCGAACGCCCGGGTCACCGCCTCCGCGCGCCGGCCGCGACCCAGGTAGAGAGTGCGGAAGTTCACCGCCTCGATGCCGATGATCAGCACCGTCCAGACGACGAGGAAGACCGGGGCCCCCGCGGGCCGCGCGTGCCGGAACGAGGTCCAGGCGACGCCGATCATGACCGCCGCCACGGGCAGGCTGACCAGCCACATGATGCGGGCGGCCCGGCTGCCGGGGCGCATCCACTTCGGCCCGACCCACACCCACACGACAGATCTCCTCCCGGCAGCGCGACACCGCCGAGATCATCGCGTGCCGGAACGGCGTCCGCAGTGCGGCCCAGAGCCAGTGCGCACGTGCCCATCGGCCGGGCGTTGTCCCCTCACCGGTCATTTCACGGCCGAAAGCGACCGGTGGAGGGACGACGCTTCCTGGTGCGCGCACCGGTTCGACGCGGTCCAGTCGCCGTCCAGACGTCCAGGACCATCGGTTGCGGAACTGTCTCGGCTCGCGCATGCTGTGGCGGGCGGAGCCCCAGGGCGACCTGGGCGGGCTCCGCCCGCCAACTTCCCGGGCGGCGCCGGTTTCGATCGACGGCGCACCGGGCACAGCGCGGCACACCGGCCCCGGCGTGGTCGTGAAGTCCCCGCGCCGGGGCCGTGTGCTGCCGTCTTCCTCAGCGGAGCAGCGGGTCGAGTGAGGGCGTCCGTCGCAGCCAGAGGGCCAGCAGCCCGGTGACGACGATCAGCCCGCCGGCGAGCAGGACGACCCCGGGCCACGCGGCGAGGGACCAGGCCTGCCCGGTGAGGCTGCCGAAGACCGAAGACCCGAGGTAGTAGGCGAACAGGTACAGCGAGGCGGCCTGGCCGGCAGCGACCCCACCGGCGTGGGCGCGGGTGGGCACCCAGCCGCTGGCGACACCGTGCACGGCGAAGAAGCCGGCGGTCAGCACCGCCACCCCCGCGACGAGAACGGGCAGGAACCCGGTCAGGGTGAGCAGCAGGCCGGTCAGGGCGATCAGCGAGCCGACCGGGACGACGGCCCGGCGGGAGAAGCGGTCGGCCAGGCGTCCGGCGACCATCGAGCCCACGGTGCCGATCGGGTAGACCAGGAAGACCAGCCCGGCGGCGCCCAGGCCCAGGTCGAAGGGCGCGGAGGTGAGCCGGAATCCGAGGGCGTTGAAGACGGCCACGAACGCGCCGACGGAGCAGGCCCCGATGGCGTACAGGGCGAGCAGTGCTCGGTCGCCAAGTGCTCGGCGGGCCATGACGAGGATGGTTCCGACGTGCGCCGGCGCGGGGACGAAGTTGCGCGAGGCCGGCAGCAGCAGGGCGACGACGACGGCGCAGACGAGGCCGACACCCGCGATCGCGGCCAGCGCCCACCGCCAGCCCGCGACGTCGGCGATCGGCCCGGTGACCAGACGGCCGGTCATCCCGCCGATGGCCGTGCCCCCGATGTAGACGCCCGCCGCCCGGGCGTGCGTGCCGGGTGCAGCTCCTCGCGGAGGTACGCGGTGGCGACCGCGGGCAGTCCGGCGAGCGTGACGCCCTGTAGGAGGCGCAGGCCCAGCAGTACCTCCCACGTGGGCGCGAGCGCGCAGGCCACCCCCACTGCGACGGACGCGGCCAGTGAGAGGTGGATCAGCCGGGTGCGCCCGATCACCTCGGACAGGGGACCGGCAACGAGCAGTGCGGCGCCGAGGCCGATGGTGGTCAGCGACACCGATAGCGTGCTCTGGGCGGCCGAGACGGAGAAGGCCCGCGGAAACTCCGGCAGCAGCGCCTGCGTGCTGTAGATGAGCGCGAACGTCGCGACGCCCGCGGCGAACAGCGCGGCGATGATCCGCCGGTAACCGGAATCGTCCAGGTGGTAGCCCGCGGGCTCCGGGGTGACGGACGGCGCATGCCCGGGCGAGGTGCGGGGCGATGTCACGAGGCCACTCTCCGCCGCTGCCCTCTATACGTCCAATGACTCCTTCGTCGAATCTGCATGCGCTCGACGCATAATGCCGGGTATGGAGATCGAGGACCTCCGCCGCCTGCTGACACTCGCCGGTCATCAACGCCTCACCGACGCCGCCGCGGCGCTGCGGATGAACCAACCCACGCTCTCGCGACTGCTGGCCCGCATCGAGGCCGAGGTCGGCACCCGGCTGTTCGAGCGCGACGCCCGCGGGGTGCATCCCAATCCGCACGGCGACGTCGTCCTCGCCGCGGCGCGCGACATCGTCGAGCGCTACGACCAGCTGCGCGACGACGTGGCCGACCTCCTCGACCCGGATGCCGGCACGGTCCGGCTGGCCTTCCTCGATTCCATGGCCACGTCGTTGGTGCCGCGCATCCTCCAGGACTTCCGGCGGCAGGCGCCGCGCGTGCGCGTCGTCCTCCGGCAGGAGCCGGGGCACGAGATCCTCCGCGACCTGGCGTCCGGCGTCGCCGAGGTCGCGCTCGTGCCGGAGAGGGCGCTCACCTCACCCGGTCCGCGAGGGCCCCACGGGTGGCTGCCACTGCAGCGCCAGCGGCTGGTGCTCGCCGTGCCCGCCGGACACCGCCTGGCGGCTCGCCGGCGCGTGCGCCTCGACGAGCTCGCCGACGAGGACTTCGTCGTCGTGCCGAGGGGGTTCGGCTATCGCTCGCAGTTCGACGAGCTCGTGGCGGCCGCCGGCTTCGTGCCCAGGGTGGCGTTCGAGAGCGGCGACCTGGCCACCATCGAGGGACTGGTCGGAGCAGGCCTGGGCGTCGCGCTCGTGCCCGAGGACCTCGCCGGCACCTCGCAGACCGTCGGGGTCGCGCTGACCTCGGACGACGCCGAGCGGGTGATCGGGCTGACCTGGCGCACCGACCGCACGCTGGCCCCACCGGCGGCCAGGTTCGTGGAGTTCCTGCGGCTGGCCGGACCGTTCGACTGACGGCGGCCCGCCGCGCGGTCAGCCGACGAGGACGACGACCAGGGTGCGCGGACCGTGCACGCCCTCCACCCGCTGCAACTCGATGTCGCTGGTCGCCGACGGCCCGCTGACCAGGGTCAGGGGCGCCCGCGGGTCGAGCCGGGCCAGCCCCTCGGGCACGCCGCCCACCACCTGGGCCGCCTCGACCACGCAGACGAGGCAGTCGGGCAGCAGCGACAGCGCCCGACGCCCGGTCAGCGGTGACCCGTCGAGCACGAGGGTGCCGGTCTCGGCGACCGCCACCGCGACCCCGGTGACCGTGGCGGCGAACGCGGCGAGCTCGACCGCGGGACGGCCGTCGTCCTCGGGAACGCCCTCGGGCCGCCACCCCTCGGGAACCCCGGGGGCGACGACGATGTCGGTCGGCGTCCAGCCGGCGCCCAGGCCGCGGTCCAGCGCCGCCGACACCGTCCCGGCGACGGCGTCCGGCGCGCACCGCAGCACCGTGGCCTTGTAGTCCTCCAGCCGGTCGACCAGCACGTCGAGCAGCACCGCGGCCGGCCGGTCGTCGGTGGTGCGGTACTCGCGGGCGGTCTCGGGCACCGGGGGCCGGTCCGGCCCGAGTGCCGCCCGGATCCGGCTGAGCACCTCCTCGCGGGCGCTCACGAGCGGTGCTCCCGGGCCCAGGCCTGCGTGAACGTCTCGCTCGGCGGTGTGGGCAGATCGCGGCTGCGGGTCCAGGCCGAAGCCGGCGGGGGGAGGGCCGACGGCAGCGTCGGCCGACCGCGGGCGAGGAAGCGGCCCAGACCGGCGGCGCGCTGGGCCAGCCGCCACAGCCTCGGGTGCGCCATGACTTTCGACAGTGCTCGGAAGGCCGCGGCCTCCGGCGTGGTGCGCGTCTGCGCCTCGACGTGCTCGGCCCGCAGGTGCACCAGGATGGACGGGATGTCGATGGCCACCGGGCACACGTCGTAGCAGGCGCCGCAGAGGCTCGACGCATAGGGCAAAGACGCGTTGTCCTCCACCCCGGTCAGCTGCGGCGACAGGACGGCGCCGATCGGGCCCGGGTACACCGAGCCGTACGCGTGCCCGCCGGTGCGCTCGTAGACCGGGCAGACGTTGAGGCACGCCGAGCAGCGGATGCAGTGCAGCGCCTCGCGGCCGATCTCGTCGGCGAGCACCGCCGTCCGACCGTTGTCGAGCAGGACGAGGTGGAACTCCTGCGGCCCGTCGCCCGGCGTGACGCCCGCCCACAGTGACGTGTACGGGTTCATCCGCTCGCCGGTGGAGGAGCGAGGGAGGAGCTGGAGGAACACCTCGAGGTCGCGCCAGGTGGGCACGAGCTTCTCGATGCCCATCACGGTGATCAGCGTCTGCGGGAGCGTCAGGCACATCCGGCCGTTGCCCTCGCTCTCGACCACGGCCAGCGTGCCGGTCTCGGCCACGGCGAAGTTCGCCCCGCTGATCGCGACCCTCGCGCGCAGGAACCGCTCGCGCAGATGCGCCCGGGCGGCCA
>Ga0308173_10001922_pt1 | contig 10780 bp, 7 predicted proteins | sample PhyPR1_FD_203716 | JGI IMG/M metagenome (GOLD analysis project Ga0308173, IMG submission 203716) | Soil microbial communities from UC Gill Tract Community Farm, Albany, California, United States - DLSLS.P.R1 | ecosystem: Environmental > Terrestrial > Soil > Agricultural land | place: USA... | reverse complement strand
GGGGCTAAACGAGTTAGAGGGACAACGCTGGTCGGCACCGCGGTTGCGGATGCCAGCGCGGCGCTCCCTTTTGCGTTCAAGCTGACGCAGTTTACTGCGAGGACCCACATGGTGGGCTGGCTCATTCTCTTCATCTGGCTGGCCATTTGCCTTGCCGGCTCCGCTGCTCCCGCAGTATCGGGCGCTTCCCGCGAATATCAGCTCAAAGCCGTGTTTCTCTTCAACTTCGCTCAGTTTACCGAATGGCCCGCTGACGCCTTCGCAAAGCCTGATTCGCCGCTCATCATCGGCGTGCTTGGCAATGACCCTTTCGGGGGCATTCTTGCCGAAACTGTCAAGGGCGAGGCCGTTCACGGCCATCCACTTGAGGTCCACCACTTCCGCACAGTGGAAGAAATCAAAACATGCCATATTTTATACATTAGCCGGTCGGAAGATACCCGGCTGGAGCGAATCGTGGCTGCGTTCAAGGGCAAACCCATCCTGACAGTCAGCGATATCGACCGCGCGGCGTACCGAGGCGCGATGGTCAGGTTTTTGATGGAACAAAATAAAATTCGCCTGCGGATAAACCTTGAGGCCGTGAAATCGGCAAATCTCAACATGAGCTCGAAAGTATTGCGAGCAGCGCAGATTGTCGGGCGAGAAGACGATTAATGGCTTTTCAGGATTTGCCCATAAAATGGAAGGTCGTCGCGGTCAATATGCTGACCACGCTGAGCGCTCTTCTGCTCGCAGCGCTGGCTTTCGTCGTTTACGATTTTTACGCTTACCGCCAAACTCTCATTCAGAGTCTCTCCACGAGCGCGTCGCTCATCGCCAATAACAGCACCGCTGCCCTCATGTTTGAGGATGAGGAAACCGCCCGGCAAATCCTGAGCGCCCTTCGCGCGGAGCAGCACGTTCAGTCCGCCGCGCTCTATGACACCCGCGGCAACCTCTTCGTGCGTTACCCTGTCGATTCCAACCCGGGAGATTTTCCGGTCACAGTCGACCAGGCGGGCTACAAGCTCCAGGATGGCCACTTGCTCATGTTCCGGCCCGTAATCGAGGGAACCAAAAGGGCCGGCATGCTTTACCTGCGCTATGACCTCTCGCCTCTTTACGCGCGTCCACGCGTTTATGGCGGCGTGCTGGTCCTGGTGCTCCTGGGCTCATTGATTGCCGCCTTTCTCATCTCCGGTGGCCTGCAGCAAAGGATTACCGGTCCAATAATGGCTTTGGCCGGTTCGGCCCGGCTCGTGTCGGAAAAGGGTGACTACTCCGTTCGAACCAAAAAATTCAGCAACGACGAACTGGGCCGCCTGACGGACGCCTTCAACCTGATGCTCACGCGGATTCAGGAGCAAACTCTGGCCCTTCGTGAAAGCGAGGAGCAGCGCCGCCTGGCTCTGGAAGCTTCTCGCGTGGGCATCTGGAATTGGAACCCGGATACTAATCGCGTCGTCTGGGACGAACAAACGCGAGCCATCTATGGCATCCAGAAACCCGAGGTTAGCGGCAGCTTCGACGAGTTTCTTGGTTTCATTCATCCCGAAGATCGCCCCACCGTTCGAAACTTAATGAGCACAGCCTTGCGCGAACGGTCCGAGTTCAATGCCGACTTCCGCGTCGTCTGGCCCGACGGCTCAGTGCACGACCTGCTTTCACGTGGCAAAGCTTTCTACGATGACAAGGGCATCCCGGTTCGCTTCAGCGGAATCAGCTCCGATGTTACTGAACGCCGCAAAGCTGAGGAGAGCCGCTCCTTCCTGGCTGCCGTCGTGACCTCTTCCGACGATGCCATTATCGGCAAAAACATGGAAGGCCGCATCGTCAGTTGGAACGCCGGCGCGGAAAGAATGTTCGGTTATTCCGCCGCCGAAATGCTCGGGCAATCCGTTCAAATGCTGCTCTCCCCCGATCGGCCCGAGGAGGAAAACAAGATCCTTGCTTCTGCCCGGACCGGCCAGATCAGCCATTTCGAAACCGTCCGCCTCCGCAAAGGCGGTCAGCCAATCCATGTCGCTTTAACCATCTCACCCATTCGCGCCGTGGACGGACGGATCATCGGCGTCTCCACCACCGGGCGCGACATCACCGAACGCATCCGCGCCCAGCACGCTCTCGAGGAGCATGCCGCCGTTCTTCATGAACAGGCGCAGATGCTCGACCTCGCCAACGTCATGGCCCGCGACCTCGAAGATCGCGTCATCCTTTGGAACAGCGGCATGCAAAAAATGTACGGCTGGACCAAGGAAGAGGCTTTAGGGAAAGTCTCTCACAGACTTCTAAAGTCTCTCCTCCCGGAGCCCCTCGACAAAATTCGGGAAACACTCTTTGAGAAAGGCCGCTGGGAAGGCGAAATCGGCCATGTCCGCAAGGATGGTCAGCCGTTGCTCGTCAGCAGCCTTTGGATCCTTCATCACGACCCGCAAGGCAAACCAGCCGCCATCCTCGAAATCAACAACGACATTACCGAGCGCAAAAACGCCGAGGAACAGGTGCTTCGGCTGAACGCCGAACTCGAGCGCCGCGTAACCGACCGCACCGCCCAACTCACCGCCGCCAACCAGGAACTCGAAGCGTTCACTTATTCCGTCGCCCACGACCTCCGTGCCCCACTCCGCCATATCGACGCCTTCGCCCGCATTCTCGACGAGGATTATGGCGGTCAACTCCCGCAAGAGGCCAAAAAATACCTCGAGAACATTCGGCTCGGCAGCCGCAACATGAGCCGGCTCGTCGATGACCTCCTCAACCTCGCTCGGGTCGGTCGCCAGGAACTTCGCCAGAATCCCACTCCCCTCAATCAAATCGTCAATGATGTCCTCTCGGATCTCAAATCCGACACCGAGGGACGTCATATCGAATGGCGCATCGCTCAGCTTCCCACCGTTCGTTGCGATCCCGGACTCATGAAACTGGTCTTTGCCAACCTCATGTCCAATGCCGTCAAATACACTCGCCCCCGCGATCCCGCAGTCATCGAGATCGGTGCGGACCGGGAAAATGGCGACCCGGCCCTGTTCGTCCGCGACAACGGCGTCGGCTTCAGCATGAAATACGCTGACAAACTTTTTGGTGTCTTCCAGCGCCTCCATCGCTCCGAAGAATTCGAAGGCACCGGCGTCGGCCTCGCTACCGTCGACCGCATCATCCGCAAACACGGCGGCAACGTCTGGGCCGAAGCCGAACTCAACAAAGGCGCTACCTTCTATTTCACTCTCAGCACCCACTCCAACGGCGCGCGCAAAGAAAAGCGCTCCTGATCTCCGGGCCTGAACCGGACCGCGAACGGTCCCCCGTTCGCAGCGGCCACGAACACTCCGCGATGCCTGAGGCTAACCCCCATTTGCAAAACTCCGCTAGGAGTGACCTATTTATAGTATGCGCCCGCCAACAGTACAATCTGGTCCCCCTCTCCCCAATCCGATTGGGGAGAGGGCCGGGGTGAGGGGCAAATTCGTGTCCCGTCCCACCGGGATTGACAAAAATCCCACAAACCACCAGCGTCCCTATATGAACTGGATCGTCCACATCCACTCCAGCCCTCCGCCTTCCACCTTACGCCAAGCAAACCTTTGCTCGTGCCAATGAGGCGCTTGGCTCAAATCAGCGCAGTTATCGGTGTGATGGGTTTTCTTTTCGGCTTTGGCTCCTGCGCCTATTCCCCTTCGGACGACAGAGCCACTCCATTTGCCGACAATGAAGCAAACAGCGCCCCTTCCAGGGCAGAGTACAGATTCATAGTCGGAGCACTCGTAGGAATTGGTGGCTTTGCCGCGGGAGCGTATTTTCGAACGCTGGCGAAGCGTGCAAATAACGAAACGCCACAAACGACCAGCGCCGCTCCATGAACTCGGTCACCTACCATCATCCGCCCCTGCCGTACACCACCGCCGGGAAACCAAATTGCTAACCGGATGAACCGCGATCAATTCACAACACTCTTTAACCTGAGAAGGGTAACCGGGAGACCGGAAACGCCAGAAGAAAAGTCCGAAGCTGAGCGTTTCTTTAAAAGGGTGCGCGAAGAAATCCGCCGCCTGGACGACGCACAGCAGTTCGATATTTTATTCGCTGTCGCCGTGAAACCCCAGTGGGAAGCTCCGTCATACACCGCCGCTCTCCTTCTCAGGGAGCTCAGCCCCGCTTGCCCGCTCGACTGCGAGGACGCGGTCAGGGCACTTTTGTCAGACTGGGACGTAAGCATCGAAGAGGTTCCCTTCTACCTGGCTGCGCGGTTTGGACCCGCGCGGGTCCGTCAGGCGGTCGCCGAACTCTCCCGCGGAGTCACAGATCGCTCTAAAAAGACCAACCTGGAAACCGTTCTGTACTGGGTGAATATCTATGAAGAATGCTATCCGCCAATCAGCATGTAATGGATCGCGCGGCGCAGCTATGTCAAAGGCCAGCGTGGCCGCTTCCTGGGCATTTTGGCGTAACCTGTCGCATGCCACCAAGGTGGGTCTAGCGCGTATGTCACTCTGTAGAACGCTTCGTTCGACAGTTTGAGTTCTTTGACTGCGCCTACACGTAGGGAATTATTCTGGCCGGCAACCCTCCTGACCGCTCAAGAACCAAATCAGCTCATGATTAACGCCTGAGTTCTCTTCGTTCTTTCCAACCTTCCGCGACCACGTTCCGCGCCAGCGGTTCCTCACATCACGCTGGCACGGGGTCTGCGCCAAATCATAACTCATCAAATCATAATTCATAAATTCCCGCTCCCATGCTCACCCAGCTCTCCACCCTCAAAGCCCGCCTCGCCATCGCCGACACGGACGTCACCAGCGACGACCTCCTGACAGCAGTAATCGAGGCCGTCTCCGCACGCTTCGACAACGAGACAAACCGCACCCTCGCCCGGTCCGAAAACGCCACCTTTGAGTTCGAAACCGACCAGCAGGAAATCTCCCCGCCCTGTTACCCAATCGAATCCGTCTCGAAATTCGAAACCAAAGTCTCCGAAGCCGAAGGCTGGGTCGAAAAAACCGGCACCGACTATCTGATCCGCACGACCTGCACCATCTCCCTCTCCAACAACCTGCAACCTTCAACTTGCAACTTTCAACCACTCGCAAGAGTCACCTACACCGGCGGCTACGTCCTCCCCGGCACCGACCCCGCTCCAGGCCAAACCCCGCTCCCACCAGACATCGAGCACGCCTGCATCGAGCAATCTGCCGCCTGGTTCCTGACCCGCGACAAAGTCGGTCTCGAAATCAACTGGCCCAAAGGCGGCATCTACCAGCGCTTCAGCCAACTCCCGCTGCTGCCATCAGTCAGCGCCATTCTCAAGAAATACCAGCGCTGGTCCATTTAGCATTTCCCTGTTCTTTGACATTGTTAGCTGCGAGTCTCCGGAATTGCGAACTTGGCTGGTGGCCCGGGATGGGAAAGAACCCAGCGCATGTTAGGTGGTTAAGGCGAATTCAACATATCGCTCAGTTGAGTGGCTCTTTGAGCCGCAGGAATCGCACGGCGTTCCCGTAGAAAATGTCGCGCTTTTGTTCTGGGCTCAAGAATTCCGCGGAATCCACGCCCTCAATTCCCAACCCGATCGCGTCAGGCCAAGCCATCTGGTCAGAGCCGAACATGATGCGCTTTCCCAGTCCCCGATTGATCGCCTCTTTCAGAAAGGCGTGAAACTCCGGCCGTCCGCTCGCGCCGCCAATCCAGCAGATCGTTGAGACATCCATGTAGACTTGGGGGTATTGTGACATCAGCGCAAATGTCTCCTGTTTCCAAGGCAGACCTCCGTGCGCGAGCCAAACCCGCAACCTGGGGTGGCGAATGAGCACCTCCTCCAACAACATCGGATTCCCGAGCGACAACCGAAAGTTCGGGTAGCCCGCATATGCGGTCCCGGGAAAACTTGTCCCCGTATGAAGCATGACCGGCACGTCCAGTTCTTCGGCCAGTTTCCAATACGGCTCCAACACATCATCGTCAGGCCGCAACCCGGCGTACTGCGTCATCATTTCGCCGAGCAATTTCGCTTCCCCATTTGTGAACTGCCTCCGCAATGCTTCGATACTCAGCACCGGCCGAGCATCGGCCTCGAGCACCATCGGTGCAACGAGGAATCTTTTGGAGTCAGCATTCGTCCAGAAGCGGACCGACTCAGGACGTGCATTCAATACGGCGCGAACGATTTGATATTTTCGGCATTGCTTGAGAGTGGCATCGCAAAGCTCCTGAGCGGTGGATGCTGAGTTAGCACCTGTGACCGGATTGGGGGTTCCGACGGCTGTACGCGGTGGGCTCGTGTGCAAATGTACGTCAATGATCGGGCCGGAGTATGGAACCTTCCGTGGCGAACGTTCAGGTTCCGCACCCAGGACGCAGATTGCCAACCCAAAGCACAGAAGCAGGTGTTTCATAATGTTGAGATTCGATTGCCACGCCTGACGCCGCAACCCAGCGATGCGGCGGCCCAAGGCGTCCTCATCCGCAGGGGACGTGGCCCGCCCGTGTTCGCTCCAGTGGTGTGGTTAGGCTGCAACGTCGTCATATTTTTTAATCATCTGCTTCTGCAAATCCCGCCTCCAATCGCCTGCTCGTTTGATTCTACGCCGGACGGCAGTATGGCCAACAATCGTAACAATGAAACATGAGAGGCTGAGCCAACCAAGCAGCGCATAAGTGTGAACTGAAATGGAATCACGATATATGCCACGCAGCGCCTGACTCAGACACGCTATACCAGCAATGAATTCCCAGACAGGTCCACAAGTGACACCAGTACCAGCCCATTGCCATCTGAACCGAGGGATAAAAACAGCCAGGGCGAACCACAAAGCCAGCACGAGGAAAATGATGTTGCTCAAGTGGCCCAACGAAAACACTCATACACGCCGGGCCAAAAGCCGTGGACCGCGAAGCGGAACTGACTGCGCCATCCGGCGTTATGTGCAGCGATCTTGTTAAATCCGTTTTTCATCCTGCTTTCTTTTAGCGAGAGTCTTTGTGATTGCAGCCAATACGCCAACCCCCGAGCCCGGCAAATGCCGCATACCCATGCGTCCTGCTGTACGAAAAAACACGGGGTGAAACCTCAACATACCTGCCATGGTTCAGGAAGAAATATTTACCTGCCGCCACCTTGCCGTTGAAGGCCGTGCCGCCAAGAGTGAATGAAACCAACGCCCATGCGAACCAGTTGGCAGCGCAGATCGCCGCGACCACGTTACATATTCGATTGAGCTGCATGTTCGGCATGTGCCGTTCGTTGATCAGACAGTCTTGATTGATTCTCTACCCGGTTATACCCGGATGTCACCTTACTTTCCTGCCTGATTTTTGACCGTGTCCGGAACCGCGTTCGTAACCTGGGAAGTTTCAGAAAGTCGATTGCTTCTTTGAATTTCGTTCGCTCGAGTTCGGTGGCGATACGGTTGAAGATCCGGCCAATGGAACGGAGTTCGATGGATTTGTTGTGGTTTCCTGATCTTTCATTGTGCCGTTCTGTTGAGATTACCTGCGATTACTTCCGATTACCTAAAATGACCTGAAATGAATTTTGGGGCCGAAAACCGGTCAGAAACCGGTATGAAAATCGGTATGGTCGGTCGGTCGGATTGACGGACCAAAGAGGACCGAACATGACCGAGACACCAATTCCGTAAATTGGCGCGAGATCGGAACCGCCGGTGAACCGGTCGCCACAGATGAGTGCGGACGTTTTCACGTGAGGACTGTAGCACGCGCTTTGGATGAAATGGGCCGAGCGCGAGAACCAGACTGCGCCCTGCTGCAGGGAGCTGCGCCGCACTGCGCCCCGCTGCATTTTTTGCGTTCAAGTTCGGTTGACTCGACTTTGTTTCTTCACGAATGACCATAAGGCGCCCGTCTCGCAATCGCCGCACTTTACCACGCGTTTTTGAAGAAAATCCGCTGCCCGAAAAACGGCGTACCTCCTATCCACCTCCAATACCCTTGCTACCCCCTTTTTACTGCAAAATTACTTTTGGAAATCTGTTGACGGTTTTTGGCATTGGGCGCATTCGGTTTAGTCCCTGCTGTGTAGCCAGACCGTGCCGCTCGGGTTTCAGATAGTGAACTGCTATTTTCGTTCTCCCTAGAATGGGTCTAAACCGGTGAAAAAGCGCTCACCTCCAGCATGGAACGGACTCGTCACCTCGTTCCCTACACGGAATTCGGATCGAGGGGACTTAGCTTGCGGGAACATCCGCACGGAGCGGCTGGGCTGCGCCACGGCCGCGATTTGCCAGGGCTATTTTGCCGTCTGATTCTCGACCGACCCCGGGGCACGATTGGTGTCGTTAATGCTGGGCAGTTTCAGAAAGTCGATCGCTTCTTTGAACTTCGTTCTTTCATCGACATCATCGAGCTGCTGCAAAGCGAGTGTGAGAGCGGGGATGGCATCTTTGCTTCCAAATTGGACGGCGGCTTCACGAGCGGCATCGCGGATGTCCTCATCGGGATTCGTAAGATCGGAGAGGATGTTGTTGAGGGAATCGGCATCTTCTTCAAACCCGAGGTCCGAGAGTTCGGCCGTGCGGGCTTCGACATAGGCCTGGTGCCTTTCTTCGGGTGACAGTTCGTTGGCGTTCGTCACGCCGGCGGCTGTAAGGGTGGCGAGTTCTTTATCGCCCCTGGTGACGTCCGGGGCTTTCTGTGTTTTCGAACTGGAGACCGGTGCGGTGGATTGTTCAGTGGCCGGCGGGGCCTGGTCGGCCTGGGCATCCACGTTTGCGCTTGAGGCAGGGGTGGAAGGCTGGCGGAAGAGGACAAAAGCAGCAGCGAGGGCGCCGGCGAGAAGCAACAGGAACAGGATGAGCTTGGGCCTCATAATCAGGTTCCTGAGAATAACATGAGAGGCGAGGTACGCAACCGGCCAGTGCGGGGCGCGAGTTCCGAATTGGAATCGGGAACCGCGGTGTCTTCGATCCAGAGAGGCGTTCGAACTTTTTTGCACCGTCTCGGGTTCGGGCCGCTGCGAACGGGGGACCGTTCGCGGTCCGTAGACAAAAAAGAGGCAGGGCTTGGGCCCTGCCTCTTGAGAATGAATCGCCGGCCAGGTTAAACCTGACAGGATTTGGAACCGTTATTCAACCGCGCCGCCGGTCAAGTTGAGCTTGCCGGTGATGACTATGGGGGCAGCGTTATTAGCGCCCGAGCCAACGAGAGTTGAGTTGAAGTTCTTGCGTTGGCTGTTGCCTTTGACAGCGCCGATGCCGCCGGTGCCTGCGCCACGACAATCAAAGGTGATAGTATTGCCGTTGAAGGTGATGCCGTAATCTTCAGCGAAGCCATTGCCCTTAGCGTTGGGGATGATGAGGTTCGGGGTCACGCCAAAGAGTGAGGAGACATCGGTATCAGTGTGGGTCTTGGCGCTGCCTTCACGGACGAACCAACCATCGGCGCCGCTGAGGCCGTTGGTGCCGGAGGGCGAAGGAGTCTTCACGATGAGCTTGGCGTTCTTGGCGAAGGTCGGAAGCGTGATCGTGCCGTTGGTGCCGCTGGTGCTGCTCGAGACACCAGTAACGGTGAAGACGGTGCTCCCACCGCCGTTGGTAACCAGGACGGCAGTCAACGTTCCAGTCGGCAAACCACCATTGGTGAAGACATTAACGGTTTGGGTGCTGCTTGAAGTGATGGCCGTGTTCGGGAAGGTGAACGTGGGCGGGTTGGTTCCCGTCCTCGTGACCAACACGGTGATATTCGAAGTGCCATTGGTGAAGACCACCGGGACACTATTGCTGAAGACGGGAGTATTAGTGTAATCGCCGGAACCCAAGGCGAGGATGGGATGATTCGTTACGGTCACACTGTTCGTCGTTACCACCGTGTTAGAGCCGGAGGTGTTGATCGTTGCGCCGCTGAGGGCAGCAATGATCGACTTGGTGCTGAGGGTTGCCTTGCCACTGGAGCTCTGAGAGATCAGAGTGAAGTTGGCGTTTTGGACCCACACAGTACCTGTTGGTGCTGGGTTGGTGTTGGTCTGCGCGCTGACATGTGCCACGCCCGCAGCCAACAAGAGACTTGCGATACCGACTTTTATATTATTTTTCACTGGTTTTATCTTTCTTCCTCGCACGGCAGGCTCGAGCAAAGACACAGCCCGTCTGCGTAGCGACACGTTATTAGTTCAAACACTCACAATGCATCCTACCCGGGAAGCATCCGTTTGCAGGTTTTATAAACCATAGGCGAAAGGCGTCAACAGCTTTTTGAACAATTCTTATGGGGTGAAATCCCCGAAGAAAGAAGCAAAGCAAATGCAGGTGATTAGAAAGAAAAAGCCCCCGGACTTTCATCCGGGGGCCGTGAAAACAACGGCGTTTAGCCGTCAGAACTCCGCAGGCCTGCTAGTCGGTGAGGTCGACCGTGACGGGAACGGCACCGATGTTGAATGGGAAGCGAGCATCCTGGTTGAGTCCGGTGACGGGGACGCTGTTTTTCTTATCCGCTGGCAGCGTCTGTCCCATGATCTTGCCAGTCTTGATGACGGTCTTAATCGCGAGCGGCACAGTATTGGTGAGCAGCGCCGGGGGAACTCTGATTTGCGCCGCCGAGAGCGAAATGAGGCTATAGAGGTTAGCAGCGGCTGTGTTGGTGGTAGCGAAAGTCACAAACAGTTCGCCGGGCAGACCCGGTTGGGCTCCGAAGCCGCCAAGTGTGTTGGTGTAAGTAACGCCATTGACGGTGAACAGCGTGGTGCTATTCACATTGATGGCGTTGGTGCTTGCATTGGTGAAGGTCACCACGAGCGGAGGATTGGCCGCGAGATTGGTGATACTGAGGACAGTAGGCGGCGCACTGGTCGATA
>Ga0308173_10001921_pt1 | contig 10780 bp, 6 predicted proteins | sample PhyPR1_FD_203716 | JGI IMG/M metagenome (GOLD analysis project Ga0308173, IMG submission 203716) | Soil microbial communities from UC Gill Tract Community Farm, Albany, California, United States - DLSLS.P.R1 | ecosystem: Environmental > Terrestrial > Soil > Agricultural land | place: USA... | reverse complement strand
TCGGCTTCAGTGAGCCGCCCCATCGAGAGAACGCGCACCTCGTCGCCGTACTTCTCCCCGAACAGTGCCATCGCGCCAGCTGAAATCGCCTCGTCGGGAGTCATCAGCCGCGTCGTGACCGACTCGTTCGAGCGGATCTGCGCGTTCACTTCGGCTTCGACGGTCTCGATCTCCTCGCGGGTCAGCGCCTTCGGGTGAGAAAAGTCGAACCGGAAGTAATCCGGGGCGACGAGGCTGCCCTTCTGCGTGACATGCGTCCCAAGATGACGGCGAAGCGCGGCATGCAGCAGGTGCGTCGCGCTGTGGTTCGCCCGAACGCGGTTGCGGCGGTCGCTGTCGACCTTTTGCTGCACCGTTTCACCCACGGAGAGCTCGCCCGCGACGACCTCGGTCCGCAACACGTGAAGCTTGCCGAGCGGCTTGGATGTATCCTCAACCTCGCCGACGAAGCCCTTGAGGGTGTTCAGCTTTCCAGCGTCACCGATCTGTCCGCCGCTCTCCCCATAGAACGGGGTCTGGTTGAGCAGGATGTCGACGGTCTCGCCGACTTCGGCTCGGTCAATCCGCTGGCCGTCGCGAACGATCGCAAGGACTACCCCCTCGCCTTGGTCGCCCGCATAGCCGGTGAACTCGGTCGCGCCATGCTCCTCGACGAGGTCAAACCAGATGTCCTCGCTGGCCTTCGCGCCCGAGCCCTTCCAGGCCGCGCGGGCCTTGGCCTTCTGCTCGGCCATGGCCGCGTCGAAGCCATCGCGATCGACCGCGATGCCCCGCGGCCGAAGCGCGTCCTCGGTGAGGTCGTAGGGGAAGCCGAAGGTGTCATAGAGCTTGAACGCGGTCTCGCCGGGCAGCGTGCCGCCCTCCGCCAGGTTGCCAGTCGTTTCGTCGAGGAGCCTGAGGCCGTTCGCGAGCGTCTGGCGGAAGCGGGTCTCCTCCTGCTGCAAAGTAGCCTCGATCAGCGGCTGAGCTCGGAGCAACTCCGGATAGGCGGCGCCCATCTCCGCGACGAGCGCGGGCACGAGCCGGAACATGAGCGGCTCCTTGGCGCCGAGCAGGTGCGCATGACGCATCGCCCGGCGCATGATGCGGCGGAGAACGTAGCCCCTGCCCTCGTTGGCCGGCAGCACGCCGTCGGCGACGAGGAAGCCCGACGCGCGGAGGTGGTCGGCGATGACGCGGTGGCTCGCCTTTGCCTCGCCTTCCGCCTCCGTCTGCGTCAGCTCCTCGCTCTCGCGGATCAGGGCACGGAAGGTGTCCGTGTCGTAATTGTCGTGGACGCCCTGCAGCACTGCGGAGATGCGCTCGAGGCCCATGCCGGTGTCGATGCTCTTGCTCGGCAGCTCGGACACGATCTCGCCCGCGGCCTGCTCGTACTGCATGAATACGAGGTTCCAGATCTCGACGAAGCGGTCGCCGTCCTCGTCGGGGCTGCCCGGAGGGCCTCCCGGGATGTGGTCGCCGTGGTCATAGAAGATTTCGGAGCAGGGACCGCAGGGGCCGTCATCGCCCATCGCCCAGAAATTGTCCTTGGTCGGGATGCGGATGATCCGGCTCTCCGGCAGCCCGGAGATCTTCTTCCAGAGGTCGAACGCCTCGTCGTCGGTGTGATAGACGGTCGCGGTCAGGCGGTCTGGGCTGAGCCCCCATTCCTTCGTGATCAGCGTCCAGGCGTGGAGGATCGCCTGATCCTTGAAGTAATCGCCGAACGAGAAATTTCCGAGCATCTCGAAGAAAGTGTGGTGCCGGGAGGTGTAGCCGACGTTGTCGAGATCGTTGTGCTTGCCGCCGGCACGGACGCATTTCTGCGAGCTGCTGGCCGTCTTGTATGGGCGCGTCTCAAGTCCGGTGAACACGTTCTTGAACGGTACCATCCCGGCGTTCACGAACATCAAGGTCGGGTCGTTCTGCGGGACCAGCGGCGCCGACTGCACCCGCGCGTGTCCATTCTTGTCGAAATAGTCGAGGAAGCTGCGGCGGATGTCGTTCGTGGAGGTCATGAAGGCGATGTAAATGTTGCGCTGCAGTGCGGCAAGGAAGCTGTGGCGAACGCTCGCGCTGATCGCCAATCTCGACGGGCCGACTGCTGCCCGCTAGGCGGCGGTGATGGCCAAGCGCTCGACCCCAAGCATTCCCCATTACAAGCGCAAGCGGGTGCGCTCTGGTTCAATCGTTGGGCGTATCGTCGGCTGGATAGTCAAGCTTATCCTGGCCTTCCTCATCCTCTCCGTCCTGTGGGTGCTCGCCTACCGGTTCGTGAACCCGCCAGCCACGGCGACGATGATTGGCGACATCATCGCTGGGCGCGGTGCGAGCCGCGACTGGATGCCCATTACGCAGATCGACCGCGACATGGTCAGGGCCGCGATTTCCGCCGAAGACGGCAAGTTCTGTTCGCATCACGGCTTCGACGTACAGGCCATTGAAAGTGCGATGAAACGTAACGCTTCCGGCGGCCGCATCCGAGGTGGATCGACGATCAGCCAGCAGGCGGCGAAGAATGCCTTCCTTTGGCAGGGCGGGGGCTATGCGAGGAAAGGTATGGAAGCCTGGTTCACCTTCCTGATCGAGCATCTCTGGGGCAAGCGCCGGATCATGGAGGTTTATCTGAACCTCGCCGAGACCGGCATCGGGACCTATGGCGTGAACGCCGGCTCCGAGCGCTATTTCGGGCATGATGCGAGCGCCATGAGCGCAACCGAGGCAGCGCGCATCGCCGCCATCCTTCCGCTCCCCAAGAAGAGAGGAGCGATAGCGCCGAAGGGTTTCACGCGGCGCTATGGGAACACCATCGCCGCGCGCATCGCGACTGTTGCTCGCGACAATCTCGACAGCTGCGTCTATCAGGGCACCACTCCGCCGCCGAAGAAGGCGCCGCCGGCTGTCATCAAGAAAGCGCGGCCGATCCCCGGTGCGGAATTCGAAGCGGCTAAGCCGCTGCCGCCAGTGAAGAGCGAGCAGCGAGACGACGAATCGGACGAGACGATCGTCGCTCCGACTCCATCTGAACAGCCTGGGGCGGACGAGCAGCCGCCCGAGCAGCAGGAACCGGGCAACGGGGCCTAGCCATGCGCCGAACTGTTCGTGACGCAGGGTTCACGAACGGAACGGGCCCTCTTCCCTGTCCGTTGAAGCGCCAACTTCGACAAAAATTCTCGACAAGGAGGACACGTATGGCCACGCGCAACGAAAGCCGCACCTCGAACCGCAACAGCTCGACGGAAAGCCGCCGCAGCTCGGGCGAAACACGCAGCAGCGGATCGAACAGGAGCGAGAATCGCAGTGCATTCTCGTGGGGCGAGGGCGCCGGTCCGATTATCGCCGCAGCACTCGGTGGAGCCGCGATCGGCATTGCCGCCAATTACGGCCGCAAGTTTGTCACCCAGGCGATGACGGGCGTTGCCGGCGACTGGGACGAGGTGCTGGCAACCGAGCACAAGCTGACCCTGGCCGTGTTCGATAAAATGCTGGCGACGGATTCCAGCCAGACCTGGAAGCGCAGCATGATCCTGATGCAACTCACCCACATGCTCGACAAGCATGCGCATGAGGAAGAGATGGTCGTTTATCCCGCGCTGCGCGATGCCGGACAGGCGGTCGAAGCCGACCAGCTGAACGGCGAGCATGGCTACATCAAGACGTTCCTCTACGAGCTCGGCCAAATGGGTCCGGACAGCCCGATGTGGCTCGACAAGGTCCGCGAGTTCCGCAACCTCGTCGCCTCGCACGCGAGGATGGAAGAGGACCAGGTGTTCCCGACCTTCAAGCGTAACCTCGACGAAGAGCAGAACGCCAAGATCACCGGCCTCGTGAACAAGGACGGGTTCTGGCAGGCTTGAATTAGCTCCTAACCGACGAGGGCGAGCTTCGGCGGCTCCTGCGCTGAGAGGTCGACGCTCCCCTCGCCTGCTATATGCTCGATGCGAGCCGCAAGTTCGGCATCGAGGACGAAGTCGCGGCCGGCGATGATCGTCGCCTCTCCTCCCGATGCTAGCGGCACCACGAACCGAAGCACTCCACTCGCCCCACGCGCGTCGGCAAGCTGCGCCGCGATGCGCTGAGCCGTTGATGCGTCCGGCGTCGTTACGGTCATCTGAAGACGGGTCCGCTTGGCTAGGTCCGACAGGGGCTGGAAGCGCTTGATGGTGACGCGCGGGGTCTCATCCCCTGCCCGCCGGTCGAGCTCGACCGAAAGCAGGCCGCATAGCCCGGCTTTCGCCGCCGCCTCGAGCGCCGCCGTCGCCTCGTCGTCGAACGCCGTGGCGACGAACTGACCCGAGCTGTCGCTGAGGGTCGCCATCATGTAGCGACGTCCTTTCGCCGAGGTCCGCCAGCGTGCTTCCTCCACCAGCCCGGCCATGGTCGAGTTCACGCGCTCGCCCTCGGCGATGTCGGACTCGCCGATCTGCGCGAAGCTCTTCACCTTGTGAGCGGCAAGCAAGTGCCTGGAGGCGTCCACTGGATGCGCCGAGAAGTAGAAGCCGAAGGCGTCCCGCTCGGCAGCCATGCGCTGCGCCAGCGTCCAGCTGGCATCGCGCGGTAGCCGGATCGGAGCGGCCTCGGTGGACGGCCCGCCGAACAGCGCCGCCTGGCCACTGGTCCGCTGGTCCTGGGCAGTTGCAGCGTGCGCGAGGATGGTTTCCGCAGCAGCAAAGACTGCAGGCCGGTTGCTGTTGGCGACGTCGAACGCGCCCGCGGCGGCGAGGCTCTCAAGCTGGCGGCGATTGAGGAGACGGGGATCGACGCGCGCGGCGAAGTCCTCAAGGCTGGAGAACGGCCCACTCTTTTCCCGCTCCACGACGAGGGCTTCCATCGCCTTCTCGCCTACCCCCTTGAGTGCGCCGAGAGCATAGCGAACCGCGCCGTTCTCAACCGTGAAGTGGGCGTGGCTCGCATTGATGTCGGGCGGCAGCGCCTCGACTCCGCCCCGGCGCATGTCCTCGACGAACATCGACAGCTTGTCGGTGAGCGCGACGTCGAAGCTCATCGACGCAGCGTAGAATTCGGCGCGGTGGTGCGCCTTTAGCCAAGCGGTCTGGTAGGTCAGAAGCGCGTAGGCGGCGGCGTGGCTCTTGTTGAAGCCGTAGCCGGCGAACTTGTCGATCAAGTCGAACAGCTCGTTCGCTTTGGCTGCCGAGATATCGTTGTGCTTGGCGCAGCCCTCAACGAACGTCGCGCGCTGCGCGTCCATTTCCGCTTGGATCTTCTTGCCCATGGCGCGCCGCAGAAGGTCCGCGCCGCCGAGCGAGTAGCCGGCGAGGATCTGCGCCGCCTGCATCACCTGCTCCTGGTAGACGAAGATCCCGTAGGTCTCCTTCAGGATGCCTTCGAGCAGCGGGTGCGGATATTCGATGCTCTCCTGCCCGTTCTTGCGGCGGCCGAACATCGGGATGTTGTCCATCGGGCCCGGGCGATAGAGCGCGTTGAGGGCGATGATGTCCTCGAACACCGTTGGCTTCACCGCGGACAGCGTGCGCCGCATGCCTTCCGATTCCACCTGGAACACGCCGACCGTGTCGCCGCGCTGGAGCAGCTCGAAGACCGCAGCGTCGTCCCAGGGCAGGGCGGAATAGTCGACCTCCACGCCCTGCTCTGCGAGCAGGCGCTGGCCTTCCTTCAGGACCGACAAGGTCTTGAGGCCGAGGAAGTCGAACTTCACCAACCCCGCCGCCTCGACATATTTCATGTCGAACTGCGTGACCGGCGTGTCCGAACGTGGGTCGCGGTAAAGTGGGACCAGCTCGTCCAGCGGCCGGTCGCCGATCACGACGCCGGCGGCATGGGTCGAAGCGTGCCTGGGCAGTCCTTCAAGCTTCATCGCAAGGTCGAACAGCCGCCTTACCTCGGGTTCGTTCTTGTACTCGGCCGCAAGCTCCGAGACGCCATTCAGCGCACGATCGAGAGTCCACGGGTCCGCGGGCAGGTTGGGCACGAGTTTCGCAAGCCGATCGACCTGGCCGTAGCTCATCTGCAGCACGCGGCCGGTGTCCTTGAGAACGGCGCGGGCCTTCAACCGTCCGAAAGTGATGATCTGCGCGACCTTGTCCCTCCCGTACTTCCGCTGGACGTAGGAGATCACCTTGTCGCGATGCGTTTCACAGAAGTCGATGTCGAAGTCGGGCATCGACACGCGTTCGGGATTGAGGAAGCGCTCGAACAGAAGCCCCAGCGCGAGCGGGTCGAGATCGGTGATTGTCAGCGCCCAAGCGACCACCGAGCCCGCACCCGAGCCGCGTCCGGGCCCGACGGGGATGTCGTTGGCCTTGGCCCACTTGATGAAGTCGGCAACGATCAGGAAGTAGCCGGCGAAGCCCATGCCGGTGATGATATCGAGTTCATAGTCGAGCCGTTCGACATAGCGCTGCAGCTCATCTGCGCTCTTGCCCTTAAGGCGCGCTTCCAAGCCGGCGCGGGCGTCGCGGCGCAGCTGTTCGTCCTCGTCGTTGCTCAGCCGCGGGAGGATGGGCTTCCGCTTGGGCGCGGCCACGGCGCATCGCTGCGCAACCACGAGCGTGTTGGCAAGCGCCTCCGGCAGGTCGGCGAATAGCTCCGACATCGCGGCCGGGTCCTTCAGCCAGGCGTCGGCCGACGAGGTCACGCGAGCGGCGCTTTCCACATAAGCGGAGTTGGCGATGCACAGCATGGCATCATGCGCGGCGTGGAATGAGGGGTCTGAATAAGCCGCCGGATTGGTGGCGACGAGCGGCAGGTTGCGGGCGTAGGCGAGCTCAAGCAGGCTAGCCTCGGCAGCTTCCTCGACCGCGTTGTTGCGGCGCGACAGTTCGACATACAGCCGCTCGGGGAACATCGCCTGGAGTTCATCGAGGTAGGCTTCGGCCTTGAGCTGCTGCCCGTCGGCAAGAAGCTTCGCGATTGCGCCTTCAGCGCCTGCAGTCATAGCGATCAGGCCCTCACTCAGGCCGTCGAGCTTGGCAAATTCGACGTGCGGCTCCTGCTCGAGTGGGCGGTCGAGGTGGGCCGCCGAAACGAGCTTGCACAAATTAGCGTAGCCTTGCTCGGTCTGGGCGAGCAGCGCGAGCCAATCGTTGGCGGCTTCTCCGCCGATGGCCGGCGGCCGCGCAACACCCAGCATCGCGCCGACGATCGGCTGCACACCCTTAGCGACGCAGGCGTCGCTGAACGACATGGATCCGTAAAGGCCGTTCCTGTCGGTGAGCGCGACGGCGGGGAAGCCGAGCTTCGCAGCTTTCTCGGCCACGGTCTTGGGCTCCATCGCCCCTTCGAGCATCGTGAAGGACGAGAAGACGCGAAGCGGAACGAACGGCTGAGTCACAGTTGGATTATGGGCCTGGTCGTCCGGCGGACAAGCGAGCCGGAGTCTTTTATCCACTATTATCGGGGCTGCCAGCGGCCTTGCACGATGTCGCGGATTTCCCGGATGCGGCCGTTGTAGGCGTCGCCGATGCAGGCATTGCTGGGGCAGCGGTCGCGATATGCGTAGAACCGTCGTGCCGTCTGCCGGAGAATGTCCCGCTCCTCCGGAGAGGCGACCGCGAACGCGCGCGAATATTGCGCAGCCATCTGGCGATCGAGGGCGGCAAGACCTGCCTCGTTGCAGACGGCGACTTCTCCTTGCGTGCGTGCATCGGCACAGTCGAAGCTCGGTCTCGCGCTCGTCGGACGCGGCGACGATGGAGCAGCCGGAGCGACTGGAGGTGCAGGTTGCGGGACCGGCGATCCGGTTGCGCCGCTCTGTGGCACGGCCTCATTCTCGTCGGGCGCTTGTTGCTCCTCGACGGCGGCAGGCTGACCGACCTGAGAAATGGTCGCGAGCGGGGTGACGATCGCATCGGCATTGCGCAGCAGAACCACGGGCCCGCTGCCATCGGCGGCGGCGGTAACGCTATAATCGACCGCCGACGTCAGCGTGCGCCTTCCGCCGACCACCGCCACACCGGGCGGCAGGTCGAGCGACAATGATCCCGAGCAGTTGACCGCGCCTGTCGCGCTATCCTGGCTCTCCATGACCGGGTTTTCCATGCGAAGCGCGGCAACGGCGGCAAGCCGGTCGAACTCCTGCTGGTCGCTGCCCCGCACGTGCGCGGCGCGACGGAAGAGATCGCGCTTGATGAGATCATAGGTCGTTGCGCTTGCGCAGAGCTTCTCGCGACCGGGCAGGCGCCCGGTCGAGGTCGCGACGGTCGAGTTGGTCAGCTTGTCCTGGTCCGAGTTCCCCCTGGTCGCGAAGTAAGCGACGATCAGCACCAGCAGTAAGAGGCCGCCGATCAGAGCGATGGTCGTCCAGTTCGTCCGCTGCACGGGCGGATCAACGTCGCGGACCCGTTGCGGCTCCTTCACCCGAGCTTGCCTTCGTGGAGGCGTACCACCCGGTCCATCCGCGCCGCGAGGCGCTCGTTGTGCGTCGCAATCAGGGCCGCGCTCTTTTCACCTCGGACCAGCGCCAGGAATTCCGAGAGGACCTTGTCGGCAGTCTGCTCATCGAGATTGCCCGTAGGCTCGTCGGCGAGCACGAGGGGCGGCCTGTTGGCGAGCGCGCGAGCAACCGCCACGCGCTGCTGCTCACCGCCGGAAAGCTTCGACGGACGATGATCGAGGCGCTGCGAGAGGCCGAGCGCGCCCAGCAGGTCCTCTGCGCGGGCCCTCGCCGTCTGCGGATCGGCGTCGCGCACCAGTTGCGGCAGGACCACATTCTCCACCGCGTTGAACTCGGGCAGCAAGTGGTGGAACTGATAGACGAAGCCGAGGAGATCGCGGCGCAGGCGCGTCCGGCCATCGTCGTCGAGCTGGGACGCCTCCTCACCGTTGAGTTTGATCGATCCGCTGAAGCCACCCTCGAGGAGTCCGACAGCCTGGAGCAATGTCGATTTGCCCGAGCCCGAGGGGCCCAGGAGCGCAACGATCTCTCCGGGCTGGATCGCGAGGTCCACCCCGCGCAGCACCTCGATCGTCACTTCGCCCTGCGTGAAGCTCCGCCTCAAGTCAGTGGTGACAAGGACCGGCTCACTCATAGCGAAGAACTTGCACCGGGTCGGTGCTGGCAGCCTTGTAGGCGGGGTAGAGGGTAGCGAGGAACGACAGCACCAGCGCGATGATGATGATCGCCCCGACCTCGAACGGGTCGCTCTTCGACGGGAGGTCGGTGAGGAACCGCACCGACGGATCCCAAAGGTTCTGGCCGGTGACCGCCTGGATGCCGTTCACCACGTCCTGCCGGAAGAACAGGAAAATCGCGCCCAGGATGATGCCGAGCACGATTCCGAGCGATCCGATCGTCACCCCGACCGTCATGAACACCTTCATCATGCCGCGGCGGCTGGCACCCATGGTCCTGAGGATGGCGATGTCGCGGGTCTTGGCGCGGACCAGCATGATCAGCGACGAAAGGATGTTGAACACGGCGACGAGCACGATCAGGGACAGGACGACGAACATCGCGACGCGCTCGACCTCCAGCGCCTGGAACAGCGCCGCGTTCATCTGGCGCCAGTCGACGATGGCTGCCCTGCCCTGAACCATCTTGCGGAGCGGCGCGACGATTTGCTCCACCTTGTCGGGATCCGACGTCTGGATTTCCACCATGCCCACCTGGTCGCCCATCAGGAGCAGTTCCTGCGCGTCCTGCATGGGTAAGACGACCAGCGCCTTGTCGTAGTCGTAGACACCGATTTCGACGATGGCCCCCACGGTATAGGTGACCTCGCGCGGGACCGTTCCGACTACTGTGGACCGGCCTTCGGGGTTCCACAACGTGATCTGACTTCCAGGGTACGCGCCAAGGGTTTCGGCGAGGCGAGAACCAATGGCAACCCTGCCGCTTCCCGGCGTCACAGATTTTACGTCACCGGCAAGCGTGTTGCCGGTAATCGTCCGATTGCTGCGGATATCCTCGACGCGCATGCCGCGGACCAGGACGCCGGCGAATCGTCCGTTTGTGGTTGCCATGAGCGGCGTTTCGATCAGCGGGAGGGCGGAGGTGACGCCAGGCGTCTTCTTCGCCTGATCGGCGATCTGCTGCCAACCGGAGAGCCGGCCGTCATAGCCTTGCACGACCGCATGCCCGTTAAGTCCGACGATCTTGTCGAACAACTCAGCCCGGAACCCGTTCATCACGCTCATGACGATGATGAGCGCGGCAACGCCGAGCGCCACCGCGATGAGGCTGATGGTTGCGACGAGGAAGATGAATCCTTCGCCCTTGCCGGGGAGCAGATAACGTCGGGCCAGCATCCGCTCGGCGCGGTTGAGGATCATGCGGTCAGTCTCGCCAGGGCGCTCTCGATGCTCAGCTCCTCGCGGTCGCCTGTTGAACGCCGCTTTAACTCCACGGTGCCGTTGGCGATGCCGCGCGGGCCAATGATCACCTGCCAGGGCAAGCCGATCAGGTCCATCGAGCCGAGCTTGACCCCGCCACGTTCATCGCGGTCGTCGTAAAGCGTATCGATGTTGCCTTCGCGTAGCTGCTCGTAAAGCGACTCCGCCGCTGCGATGCTGCTCTCATCGTCGGCCCGCATGGTGACGATGCCGACGCGCCATGGCGCTACGGCCTCGGGCCAGACGATGCCCGCTTCGTCATGGCTAGCCTCGATGATGGCGCCGGCGAGCCGGGATACGCCCACGCCGTAGCTGCCCATGTGTGGGGTCACCGGGGCGCCATCGCGGCCGGAGACCTTCAGGCCCATCGATGACGAATATTTCTCGCCGAAGTAGAAGATGTGGCCGACTTCGATGCCACGGCCCGTCCGCTGGCGATCCGACGCGATGGTCGCCCAGCGAGCTTCGTCATGAGTCTCGTCCGTCGCGG
>Ga0308173_10001920_pt1 | contig 10781 bp, 11 predicted proteins | sample PhyPR1_FD_203716 | JGI IMG/M metagenome (GOLD analysis project Ga0308173, IMG submission 203716) | Soil microbial communities from UC Gill Tract Community Farm, Albany, California, United States - DLSLS.P.R1 | ecosystem: Environmental > Terrestrial > Soil > Agricultural land | place: USA... | reverse complement strand
CCCGTGGTGGGTCTGTCCTACGACCCGCGGAGCCGTCCCGGGGCTGACGCACCGGCCTGAGCTCAACGGCCGGTGTGAGCCGTGCGCCGTGCCGGCCGGAGGTGAACCGCTCAGGCGTCGTCGAGGCCCAGGCTGAAGGCCGCCTCGAGGTCGTGCTTGGAGTAGGTGCGGAAGGCGATGTGGGTCTGCGTCCCCTGCACCCCGTCAACCTTGTTGAGCCGGTCGGCGATGACGTCGGCGAAGTCCTCGTGCCGGCGGACCCGCACCACGGCGATCAGGTCGACGTCACCAGTGACCGAGTAGACCTCGCTCACGCCGTCGATCTCCGCGATCGCGGCAGCGACCTCGGGGATGCGGGACACTTCGGCGTTGATGAGGACGATGGCGGAGATCACGGGGTCACCTTAGCCCGCGGCTGTCATCGCCACAGGTAGGGCGCGGCGCCGCGCAGGCCCGGTGCGATGCGAGGCCGCCGAACCGGTGGCCGGGCCGGGTTCGTCGAAGCCGACCGCGTCACGCGGGGCGGCGGCCAGGGGCTCGAGCCTGGCCCGCGCGGCGCCTGCGCCGTGCACCGGGCAGGACCACTCGCCCTCGAGCGAGACGATCCGCACGCCCGGTGCCTCGAGCCAGCGCAGCACCTTCTCGGTCTCCTCGGGCGTGGCCGCCGGCAAAGGGCCGGCGCCGGGCGCGACGATCTCGGCGCTGGCGGTGAGTGCCGCGATGTAGGGCATCGGGTCGGCGCCCCGGGGAGTGGTCGTCGTACCGGCGAGCCGGCCGTAGCGGACGCAGACGACCTCCCAGCCACCGTCGGCGCTCCGTCGGGCGGCGACGACCTCGGGGGACGCGGCGAGCGGCGCCAACCGCTGGGCCCGGGCGGCGGCCCGGACCAGGTGCAGCATCCGGTCGCGGACGGCGCCGGCGTCCTCGAACCGCTCCTGGCCGGCAAGCAGGCCCATCCGCTCGTGCAGGGCCGAGACGACCCCGCGGGCGTCGCCGCCGAGCACCGCTGCCGCCTCGGCGACCACGGCGGCGTAGTCCTCGACGCTCTGCGACCCCGTGCAGGGCGCGCCGCAACGGCCCATCTGAGCCAGGGCGCAGTCGGCGGACCGCCCCCGCACCGAGAGCTTCTTGGTGCACTGGCGCAGCGGCACCACCTCGTGCAGCGCCGCGATCGCCGACTCGGCCGCCAGCCGTGAGGAGAACGGCCCGACGTAGCGGGTGCCGTCGTCGCGGACCTCGCGCACGATGCTGAGCCGCGGGAACGCCTCGACGGTGAGCTTGACCCACAGCGCCCGCTCGGGGTGGCGCGAGCGGCGGTTGTAGCGCGGCTTGTGCTCGGCGATCAGCCTCAGCTCACGGACCTCGGCCTCGAGGGTGGTGTGGCACACCACCGGCGTGACGCTCTCGGCGATGCCCACCATCTCGGCCATCCGGGTGCGCTGCTCGGAGGCGGTGAAGTACGTGCGGACCCGCCGCCGGATGTCGCGCGACGTGCCGACGTAGAGCACGCGGCCCTGACGGTCCTTGAAGAGGTAGACCCCAGGTGCGGAGGGCAGCCCCTCGGCGAGGTAGCGCTTGCGACGCTGGGCGCTGCTGACCCGGGAGGAGAACGTCGTGAGCTCCTCGAGGGTGTCGACCCCGAGGTTGCCGACGCGCGCGAGCAGCGCGTGCAGGACGTCGACCGTCGCCCGCGCGTCGTGCAGGGCCCGGTGGTCGGGGGTCGTCGCTGCGCCGAACAGCTGCGCCAGCGTCGACAGCTTGCGGTTGGGTGCCTCGTCGCGGGTCACCAGCTGCCGGGCCAGGTGGGCGGTGTCGACCACCTGGAAACGGGGCCAGTCGTGGCCCGTGCGGGCGGCCGCGGCCTTGAGGAAGCCGATGTCGAACGGCGCGTTGTGCGCGACGAGCACGGCGTCGCGGGCGAACTCCAGGAACGCCGGCAGGACGCTGTCGATGCGCGGGGCGTCGGCGACCATCCGGTCGGTGATGCCAGTGAGGACGGAGATGAACGCGGGGATCGGCTCGGCCGGGTTGACCAGTGTCTGGAGCTCACCGATCACCTCGCCGCCGCGCACCTTGACCGCGCCGACCTCGGTGATGTGCGCCGCTGCGGGGCTGCCGCCCGTGGTCTCCAGGTCGACGACGACGAAGGTGACCGCCGACAGTGCGGTGCCGAGCTCGTCGAGTGTGCCCTGGACGCCGTGCATGGTGAGAACCGTAGGTGCCGGCCCCGACAGGCACGCGCAGGCGCGCCCTCGAGACCGCCGAGGGCACCGCAGAAAGGGCCGCAGGACCGGCCTGTCAGACCGTCCTCCTAACGTCCCTCCTGCGCAGCCGACCGGAGGCGCGGGACGAGCAGGAGGAGGACGAGCGATGATCGTGGACTGCATGTCGTGTCCGGTCCGGGGCACCCGCTGCGACGACTGTGTGGTGTCGGTGCTGCTGTCGTCGGCCGAGCTGCCGCTGGATCCTGCCGAGCGCCAGGCGGTCTCGGTCCTGGTCGGCGCCGGTCTGGTGAGCGCCGAGGGTGCGGTCGGGCTGAGTGCCCGACGCGAGCCGTGGGGCGGCGTGCGGGCGGTGGGCTGACCACCCGCCGGCGCGGGCGTGCGGGCCGGGCGGACCTACGATGACCGGGTGAGGGCCACCCGGCGTGCCGTGCCCGCGAGCGGCAGGACCAGGGCTGTCGCCGCGCTGCTCGCCGTCGCGGTGGGCCTCGGGCTCGTGTCGTGCTCCTCGATGTCCGCACCCGGCCCGGTGCCGAGCACCACCGCGCCCTCGGGGACGACACGCTCCGTCGCGCCGAGCGCGATCGGCCCCAGCCCCACGTCGGTCCGCGCGGCGACCGCCCCCACCGCCCCCGCTGCCCGCGTTGAGTCCGGCGCTGAGTCCGGGCGGGTGGCAGCGGCGGTCCGGTTGATGCAGACCCGCACCCGGGCCGTGCAGGGCCGCGACAAGGCCGCGTGGATGGCGACCGTCGATGACCCGCGCTCGCCGTTCGGGGTGGGGCAGGCACGCATGTTCGACAACCTCATGGCCCTCCCCGATGAGGGCTTCACCTACGACGCCCCCGCACCGGCTGCGCCGCTCTCGGCGGGCCGTGCCCGTGCGGTCGGACCTGGGGCGTGGGTCGGGCAGACCCAGGGCCACTACGAGCTGGCCGGCTACGACCGCTCCCCACGCACCTTCTCGGTGGCGTTCACCTTCGTGCTGCGACCGGGCGGCTGGCGGATCTCCGCCGACTCGGACGGTGTGACCACGCGTCAGGTGTGGGACCTGCCCGGTATGACGGTGGTCCGGGGCGCCACGAGCCTCGTCATCGGCAACGACTCGTCGGCCCGCCTGCGCAGCTTCCGCGACGAGGCGGACGCCGGTGTCGTCCGTGTCACTGCGGTGTGGGGACCGGACTGGAGCTCGCGGGTGGTGCTGCTGGCCCCCGCCACCGAGGAGCAGTTCGCCGCGCTGCTGCACCGCACCGGTGACAAGGGCCTGGACCAGCTGGCCGCTGTCACGGTCGGGTCGACTCTCGCCGGCACCAGCGCGGGCGGCGACCGGGTGGTGATCAACCCCCTGACGTACGGCGACCTGGGCCCGAGCGGTCGACGGGTGGTGGTCACCCACGAGCTGACCCACGTCGCGGCGCGGTCCTCCACCACCCGGGCCGTGCCCCTCTGGCTGTCCGAGGGCCTGGCCGACTATGTCGGCTACTCCGGCCTCGACCTGCCCCGGGCCCGCATCGCGGCACCTTTCCTGGACCGTGTCCGCACCGCAGCGGCGCGCCGGCGGCTGCCCACCGACGCCGACTTCGACCCGGGCCGCGCCCAGATCGCCCCCGCCTACGCCGCGGCCTGGCTCGCCTGCGTGCGGCTGGCCGACCGCTACGGCCAGGGCCGCCTGGTGGCCTTCTACCGGGCCGCGGCCGGAGCGCCGGCCGCGGCGGCCGGCCCGTCCGCCGACGGAGCGGGGAGCCCCTCGGCTGTCCCGTCGGCGACGGGCGCCGAGGCCGGGGTCGCCGCCGAGACGAGCGCGGCGTTCCGCAGCGTGCTCGGCACCACCGAGCCGGCCTTCGTCTCCTCGTGGTGGGCGTACGCCGCCTCCTTGGCCCGGTCGTGAACCGGCGCTGGCTGCTCGCCGGTGGCCTGGTCGGGCTGCTCGCGACCGGCGCGGCCGTCGCCGTCCTCACCCCCTGGCAGGTCCTGCCGACCGGCGCGCCCACGGTCCGCCCCGACGTCACCGCCGTCTTCACCCCGCAACAGATCGAGCGCGTGGGCCGTTTCCGGGCCGCCATCGGCGGCTGGCCGTATGCCGCGATCGCCGCCTCGGCGTCGCTGCCGTGGCTGGTGGTCGCTGGCGCCTCCGGGTGGCGTCGGGACCGCCGGACCGGCGGCGCGCCCGGGCTCACTGCGCCGCCGGAGGCGCCACCGGAGGCGTCACCGGACGGCTCGCGGGACGAACCACGGACTGCGCCACGCACTGGGCCGGGAGCTGCACCCCGTGGCGCGCCACGGGGTGCGTCGCGCGCGGCCGATCCGTTGCCGGACGGGCTGGCCGCGTCACGGTCGGCCCGACGGCGCCAGATCCTGCTCGTGGCGGGTGCTGCCGCCGCCATCGTGGCCGGCCAGTGGCTCGTCACCCTCCCCATGGGCGCCCACAGCGAGGCCGTGCTGCGCGACTACGGCATCTCGACCCAGAGCTGGGCCGGGTGGCTGCGCGACCGTGCCGTCGGGCTCCTGGTGTCCCTGGCCGTGACGGTGCTGGCCCTGCTCCTGCTCTGGTGGCTGACGCGTCGGGCCCCCCGGCGCTGGCCGTGGCTGCTGGCCGGGATCGCGGCGGCGGTGACGGTCACCGCGTCGACCCTCTACCCGCTGGTTGTCGAGTCGCTCTACACGCATGTCACGTCACTGCCGGCCGGACCGCTGCGGACCGGCATCGAGCAGCTCGCGGCGCGCGACGGCCTGGGCGACGTCAGGGTGGTGGTCTCCAACGCCTCCTCCCGCACGACCGGTGAGAACGCGCACGTCTCAGGTCTCGGCGCCACCCGCCGGATCGCCCTGGACGACACCCTCGTCGCGCGGGCCCGCACCGATCCCGCCGCCGTCCTGGTGGTCGTGGCGCACGAGCTCGGCCACGTCCGGAACCAGGACGTCGCCCGCGGCACGACGATCGCTGCTCTGGCCGTCCCGACAGGGGTGCTGCTGCTGAGCTGGGTGCTCACCTCCGCGGGGGCGCGACGCGTGTTCCGGCCACAGGCCACCGCACCACGTCAGGTCGTGCGCAGCGTGGCGCTGGTCCTCGCGATCACCTCGACCGTTCCCCTCCTCGCCGCTCCGGTCACCAACCTGGTCAGCCGGCGGATCGAGGCGGCGGCCGATCTGCACGCCCTGCAGCGCACCGGCGACGTCGCGGCGTTCCAACGGGTCCAGCGCGACCTGGCAACGAGCAACCTCATCCGGCTGAGGTCCGCGTGGTGGCAGACCCTGCTCTTCGAGACCCACCCCGCGCCGGCGTGGCGGATCGCCATGGCCCAGGCCTGGTCCCGCGCCGGCGGATCGGCCGGCGACTAGCCCCCGCGGTGCGGTGCCGTGCGGTGCGCGCAGGGCGCAGGGCGCTCGGCGGGTGGGTTCCGGCCGAGCGGCGCCTACTCCTGGCGCAGGACGAAGGCGTGCATCCCGGGGACGCTGAACCGCAGGAACCCCCGCTGCGGGACGTAGACCAGGCCCTTGCGCAGCACCTCCTCCCGGGCGACCGAGAGCCCGGGAGGTCGGCCGGCCCAGCTCACGGGCCAGGTCGGCCACCGCGACCTGCTCCGACCCGCCCAAACGTCGCGATCGCCCGCAACAGGGCCCGCTGCCGGGGTGTCGCCCGTTCCCACCGGGAGCGGTACAGGCCGTCGTCGACCTCGGCCCGCGCGGCGCTCACACCCAGGTCGGCGTCCTCCGAGCTGATGGGGGAGCGGACCGCGACGTCCCAGACGTGCTTGCCGGTCGCCTGCAGCAGGTACGGGTACCCCTGCGTGGAGTCCAGGGCCACGTCCAGCGCGGCCGGGGCCCAGGCGACGTCGAGCGCGTCGCACCGGCGGCGCGTGACGTCGAATGCCGCCAGATCAGCGTCCATCTGCCCGTACAAGAGATGTTCGTATACCCCCGGAGGAGGTCTGATGGCCGGTGACGCGCGAGGAGGACCATGGCCCCCGGGATGCCGGCCACGCGGCCCGATGACCAGCGCTCGATCCAGTCACGTCCCTCGATCGGCGCGACACCGTCTAGGGTCACCGCCATGACCACCGAACGCCCCGAGGTCCTGCGGCGCAGGGCGGCGCGGGTCATCCTGCTCGACGAGGCCGACCACGTGCTGATGATCCACGGCTTCAACCCGGTGACGCCGCAGCAGTCGTACTGGTACTCCCTCGGCGGCGGCCTCGACGACGGCGAGAACCCCCTGGAGGCGGCGGTGCGGGAGGTCTGGGAGGAGACCGGCCTGCGGCTGGACCCGGCCGCCCTGGTCGGGCCGCTGCGCGAGGAGACCGTCGTGTTCCCCTTCGACGGGCGCGAGATCCACCAGGAGCAGGTCTTCTACGCCGCCCGCACCCGCCGGTTCGCCCCGGTGCCGGCCGCGTTCCAGGAGCTGGAGGTGGCCTCCACCCTGACCATCGACTGGATCGACCCGCGGGCGCTCGACCAGGTGGCGCAGGTCGTCTACCCGCCGTTCCTGCTGGAGCTGGTCGACGCCCTCGTCGCCATCGAGGCCGCGACCAGCGCGCCAACCAGCCAGAACTGGTTGTAGAAGGCCTGCTTGTTGACGACGTTGGCCACCAGCAGCATCAGCGCCAGCCACCGCAGCAGCTCGGGCAGGTCGGGCTGGCGGCGGTGCACCACCGCCACGACGGCCGCGAGGCTGGCCAGCACCACCAGCCCGGTCAGCCAGAACGGCAGGGTCACCCCGAAGGTGTTCAGCGCCAGCAGGTAGAGCGTGTTGGCGAAGCGGATCGGGTGGAAGCTGACCAGCAGCGAGATGGTGTCGTGGACGAAGTCGGACGGCCCGGCGAGGAACCACGGCAGCAGCAGGGCGCCGGTGAGCGCGCCGGTCGCCACCGTGCGGCGCCAGCCGAAGGGGCGCCATACGAGCAGGATCGGCAGCAGCAGCGCCAGGTGCTGCTTGCTGGCGCACGCGAGCGCGAGCGGGATGACCGCCCACCAGGCCCGGTCCTGGCGCACGAGCACCGCCCACCACACGATCCCGGCCAGCAGCAGCGGCTCGGTCCACGCCTGGTCGACCTGGGTGAGCGTGCCGGGTGCGAGCAGCAGCACAGCGACCGCGGGAGCCGCCGTCCAGGTCGCCGAGCGTCCCCTGATCCCGCCCCGGCCGAGCTGCAGCAGGCCGACCACCGCCACCATGGTCCAGGCCAGCAGGGCCCAGCGGACGTCACCGGCCAGCCACCGTCCCGGCGCCAGCAGCACCCCGGTCCAGGGGAGGTAGGTGAAGGCGTCCTGGATGCCGGGGGAGCCGGTCCAGGTCATCGCGTACATGTTCTGTCCGTGGAGGAGGCCGTCGGCGGCCTGCTGCAGGGTGACCCAGACGTCGATCCGGGGGGCCGGGTCGCTGACGACCGCAGTGACCGCACCCACCAGGTACGTCGCGACGGCGACCCCGACGGTGACCGGTCCGGTCCGCGGGCCCGGCCGGGCGAGCAGCACCGCGCAGGCGAGGGAACCGGCCGCGATGATGGCCACGGCCACCGTCCGCGCCGTAGGGGGCAGGTAGCTGAACATCGGCACGGTGACGGCGACGACCGCCGAGAGCAGCAGCGCGAGCGCGGCCGACCGCGAGGTCAGCGCGGTGGCTGTCGGGCGGGCCCACTGCCACCAGGCCAGCGCGAGCGTGCAGGCAGTCAGCACCAGCACGATCGGCACCCGGAATCGGACGACGCTCCACTGCAGGACCCCGAAGTAGGCGACCCAGGTCAGGGCGACGGCAGCCGGAAACGCTCCGGCCCGGGTGCGGGGAGGCATGCCTAGACCGTAGAGGTCACTCGCGGGGGTCGCTGTAGAGGGCCTCGACCTCGGCGCCGTAGTCCTTCATGACGATGCTGCGCTTGAGCTTGAGCGAGGGGGTGAGGTAGCCGTTGTCCTCGGTGAAGTCGCCCCCCAGGATGGCGAACCGGCGGATGGACTCGGCCCGGCTGACCGCCTTGTTGGCGTCGTCGACGGCGGTCTGGATCTCGGCCCGGATGACCTCGTGGGTGCGGGCCTCGTCGACGGTCAGGTCCTCGAGGCCGTGGTTCCTGGCCCAGGCCGGCAGCATCTCGGCATCGAGCGTGACCAGCGCCGCGATGTACGGCTTCTGGTCGCCCACGACGATGCACTGGGAGATCAGCGGGTGGGCCCGTAGCCGGTCCTCGAGCACGGCGGGCGCGACGTTCTTGCCGCCCGCGGTCACCAGCAGCTCCTTCTTGCGGCCGGTGATCCGCAGGAACCCGTCGTCGTCGAGCTCGCCGAGGTCGCCGGTGCGGAACCATCCGTCGACCATCGCCTCGCGGGTCGCGTCCTCGTTGTTGCGGTAGCCGGCGAAGACGTTGTTGCCCTTGACGAGGATCTCGCCGTCGTCCGCGATGCGGATCGCGACGCCCGGCAGCGGGGGGCCGACCGTGCCGATCTTGATCTGCCCCGGCGTGTTGACCGTGGCCGGTGCCGTCGTCTCGGTCAGGCCGTAGCCCTCGAGGACGGTCAGGCCGATCCCGCGGTAGAAGTGGCCGAGCCGGACCCCGAGGGGGCCGCCGCCGGAGACGGCGTACTGCACCTTGCCGCCCATCGCACCGCGGAGCCTGGTGTAGACCAGCCGCTCGAAGAGGCCGTGCTTGAGGCGCAGCAGCGGGCCGGGGCGCCCGTCGTCCCGGGCGCGGCTCCAGTCGATGGCGGTGCTGGCGGCCACCGCGAAGATCTTGCCCCTGCCCTCGGCGGTGGCCTTCTGCTCGGCGGAGTTGTAGATCTTCTCGAACACCCGGGGCACCGCGAGGATGAACGTCGGGGTGTAGCTGCCGAAGTCGTCCAGCAGGTTCCGGATGTCGGCGGTGTGACCCATGCGGGCCCCGGACTGGACGCACAGCACCTCGATGAACCGCGCGAAGACGTGCGCCAGGGGCAGGAACAGCAGTGTCGAGGCGCCCTTGGCGCTGACGACGTCGCCGAGGCGCTCGACGGTGTTCTCGGCGAGCGCCATGAAGTTGTCGTGCGTCAGCTCGCAGCCCTTCGGCCGCCCGGTCGTGCCCGAGGTGTAGATGATCGTCGCGATGTCGCCGCGCCGGACCCGTGCCCGGCGCTCGTCGAGCTCGACGTCGGTGGTCTCGGCCCCGGCGGTGGCCAGCTCGTCCAGGCCTCCGTTGTCGATCTGCCAGACGTCGCGCAGCCCCGGCAGGCCGTCGCGCACCTCGGCCAGCGTCCTCGCGTGCGTGGGTGTCTCGAGGATGACCGCGACGCAGTCGGAGTCGCCCACGATCCAGCTGATCTGCTCGGCCGACGAGGTCTCATAGACCGGCACCGCGACCGCCCCGGCGGTCCAGATGGCGAAGTCGGCCAGCGTCCACTCGTAGCGGGTCTTGCTCATGATGGCGACCCGGTCGCCCACCTCGACGCCGGCCGCGACCAGTCCCTTGGCCAGCGCGCGGACCTCGGCGAGGAACTGCGCGTTGGTGACATCGACCCACCGCGTGCCCTCGCGCCGGGCGAACGCCGCGTGACCGGGGCGCTCCAGACCGTTGCGTGCCGGCAGGTCCGAGAGGTTGCCCTCGGCGGTCACCGGGACCAGCGGTGGAACGGCGATGTCCTTCACGCGGCCTCCTTGGGACGAACATGCTCCGCGATCGGAACCATACCGATCGGTAGCCCGGTGCGGGTGGCAGGCCGCGCTGGTGCCGCCCCGAGGCATGACCCACGATGGCCCCATGACAGGGCGTGCAGGGACCGGGCGGGTGGACATCGCCGACGACGCGTTCATCGAGGCGCCCCCGGCCCAGGTCGCCGCCGCGGTGGCCGACCCGCGCAACCACGCGATCTGGTGGCCGCACCTGACCCTGACGGGGCTCCGTGACCGCGGGGTCAAGGGCCAGCGCTGGGTGGTCGACGGGCAGATCGTGGGCAGCATGGAGATCTGGGTCGAGCCCTACCGGGACGGCACGATCGTCCACCACTACGTGCGCGGGCTGCGGGACGCGGCCGCGCCGCGGGACGTGGGGCTGCGGCACGTGCTGCGCTGGAAGGCCTCGGTGGTGCGGCTCAAGGACACCCTCGAACGGCGGGGTTGTAGCCTTCGGTCCATGGCCGACCGTACCGAGTCCAGCACCTCCATCGACGCCCCGCCCGGGGCGGTCCTGGACGTGATCGCCGACTTCGACAGCTACCCCGAGTGGGCCGGTGAGGTCAAGAAGGTCTCGGTCCTGTCCGAGGACGGCGACGGGTGGGCCGACCAGGTCGAGTTCACCCTGGACGCCGGCGCGATCAAGGACACCTACGTGCTCGACTACGACTGGGACGTCCGCGAGGACGGCACCGGCGTGGTGTCGTGGTCCCTCGTCAGCGCGCAGGTGCTCAAGACCATGAACGGCTCCTACACGCTGGCCGCGCAGGGGGAGGGCACCCTCCTGACCTACCGCCTGTCGGTCGACGTCAAGATCCCGATGCTGGGCATGCTCAAGCGCAAGGCCGAGAAGGTGATCGTCGACACCGCGCTCGAGGAGCTGAAGAAGCGGGTCGAGGCCTAGCGGCGCCGCGGGGGGCCGTCCGTCCATGCGCGTT
>Ga0308173_10001918_pt1 | contig 10785 bp, 13 predicted proteins | sample PhyPR1_FD_203716 | JGI IMG/M metagenome (GOLD analysis project Ga0308173, IMG submission 203716) | Soil microbial communities from UC Gill Tract Community Farm, Albany, California, United States - DLSLS.P.R1 | ecosystem: Environmental > Terrestrial > Soil > Agricultural land | place: USA... | reverse complement strand
CGTCCCGTCGTCGACACAACCCGATCACACGCTGGCGAGCACGACCTCGATTAGCTATGCAGGGACCGACGACGAGACACCGGCACCCGCCCAGCCCTTGACGCTAAACACCTCACGCTGATGGTCGGGCGTTCGCCCGGAGAGCGGCATGATCGAGCGTTGGTGTGCCGACGGAGTCAGTCGTTGCCTCGCGTCGGATCGCTGTCGTCCCAAGACGCCGCCGCGGCCTGCCGTAGGTGCTCGACGTAGCCCGTCAGTAGCCCGAGGACTTCCTCGTCATCAAGCTCTGCCGTGACGCGGACACTCCATCCGGTTCCACCGTCGGGCTCCTTCAGCTTCACGAAAGCCAGCAAACCCGTGGGCGATGTCCCTTCTGGCAGATTGGGGATGCGGAGTCCGGCTAGAACTTCCTCGACGGGGGCGACCTGCGGGGCGGAATCGTTCATGCGCTCATCATCCCGGATGCTTCGGACGACCTGACGGGGTTAGCGCAACGCGGCATTTCCGGACGTTGCTGACACGCCTGTGCGACCATCAGCTGTCCGTACTCGTCAACGACCAGGAGTTCAGCCGTGGCTTTGGAGCAGTGGCGTTGACGATGGACGGCCGTAATACGACAGCTAGAGCGCTCCTGATCGCGTCGGTCATTTTTGCCCTTCTAGCGACGGCAGCGGCGGTCTTATCCGGCAACCTCTGGCTGCTGCTTCTCGTGGGCGCCATGATCCCCACGTCTCTATACCTGCTGAGTCTCGCCAAGCGATCAGGCACCGGCGACTCGAACTGAGCAGTTCTGTGAAGAGGACCGGCGGGCGGCGTCCCCCGGCGACAGACAGGTGGGCTCGGCGACGCCAAGCCACGTCCTGACATCGGCACGATCCCGCGGAGAGCGGCATGATCGGACGTCCGCACAGGCGTCGACGGCGCGCACCGAAGCACCCGGTGGGGCAGGGTATGTCTGTGCAGAACTCACTGACTCCTGAGCGGCCCGAACCGCCGGTTGCGTTTGTTTCTTATTCTTGGGCCAGCGACGAACATGTCGCGTGGGTCACTAACCTGGCTCGTCGCTTGCGCGCAAACGGTGTGGACGTGCATCTGGACCGGTGGGACGTAAACCTGGGCCACGACCTGTACCTCTTCATGGAGCGGTACGCGGACCCGTCGGCTCGTGTCTTAGTCATACTCTCCGACGACTACGGCCCAAAAGCTGATGGCCGCGCTGAACAGCCCTCCGGTGTCGGTACCGAAACCACAATCGTCTCTCCCACCGTCTATCGCGACTTGGGCGGCAATCGGGTCATACCGGTTGTGCCGGACTCCGGCACGGTGTCCGGCGAACCAGTCGTGCCCACGTACCTCGTTGGCAAGACCTGGATCGACTTTCGAAGCGACCACGAAGCTGCGTCCGAGCGGCTACTGCGCGACCTGCATGGAGTTCCGATCGAGGCCGCACCGCCGCTGGGAGCGAACCCATTCGTCGGCACAACCGAGGCTCAGGCCCGGGCTACGATCCGCAACGACCCGGCCCGCTGGCGCGACGGTCGAACGAGCGGGCTGGTCGAGGTCAACCTCAACGAGAACTCCGGCCGGTTCACCATCGGCAGTGAGGAGGCCCTCTTTGAGATGCACTTCGAGTACCCATACGGCGGGGCCGGACCTGGCGCACCGAAGGTAGTGCGCCACTACAGCGACAGCATCGGCAACATCGGCCTGGTGGCCGCTGCCGCCGTCAAACCCGAAGCGTTCGTCGACCTCGCCGCCCTGCCGATGTCCAATCGCGTTGAGCAAACCACGCCAGGAGACGTGTTGGTCATGCTGAATCGGCGGGGCTACTGGGCGCTCCTTCTGATCGACGACGTGATCTTCCGTCCCGGCCCAAACGGCCACGAACCGATCGCTCTGGTGCGTTACGCCATAGACACCGACCGGACCGCTTCCCTCGGGTTGAGCGATTTGCCGCCGTTGGCGGAGCCAGACGCCGCCCTGTGATCGGCGTCTTTTGGGGCCAAGCAATCTGCCGGGGGTTGAGTGGTGTAACACCTGCTGCGCTGAGTGGTCAGTTCCCGGCGCAGCCACGAAGGACCCCACGGGATGCGGCTCGCCGTCTTCACTGAATCGCGTCGACCGACACGTCCGCGCACGACCAGCGGCAGAAGAGGACGTGCGTGCAACAGACTTGAGCGCCCATCCACACGCCGGCGGCAGTCGGGCGCGCTAAGCGGCGTGGGACCCTCAGACATGGACGACACCTTGGATCGGCATGAATGAGTTCTGGGCGGCCCTCGGCGGCGCTGTCATAGGTGGCCTGATCACCGCGGTGACCTCGTGGCGTTTGCTCAAGGCCCAGTGGCAGCGAGAAGACGACAGGCAACGAGAGCAAGCCATTTGGGACGAGTTCGAGAAGATCCACGAAGCGCTCAAGGGGATCAATCTCGGAGAATCCTGGATGGACCCCAAGGTCCTCGTGGGTCTGCAGATCCACCTGGGCCGCCTAGGCAACTTGGTCGAGTTCAAGGACCCTGCGCTGTACCAGGTCATCGAGGAAGTCATGACGAAGCTCAATAGCGAGCAGAGGGCTACGTGGGTGGAGGGTGTAAACGACCTCATCCACCTCAGCCTCAACTGGATTCGAAATCCCAAGAGCTTCGGGCACGACGATCTCTGACTGAGCTTGACCCGCGCCATCACGCACCACCCTGACTGGATACGTGCTCGTCGGCGTCCCGGGCGGGAGCACCGTGGAGCGGGTTTGCGCCCGGGGCGCCCTCGGTCGTCTCGAGCGGGAGCACCGTGGAGGGGGTTTGCGCCCGGGGCACCCTCGGTCGTCTCGGGGCTCGGGACCGGCCAGCGCGGCGCGGAACTTCGCTGATCCGGTCGGGTCGCCGAGCCCCTTGGCATACAACCGGTAGGCGTTGGCGTACTCACGGGTCACGCGGACTCTGGAGGGGTCGGATCCGCCGCGCTCCCAGATGTCCGCACGGAGGACCTCCACCGGACACCCGCGTACGTCACGGCTCCGGTCAAGTACCGCGCTGCTGACCGTCGCGAGGCCAGCAGTTGCGAGGTGCCGCCCACGCCGCGCTGTTGGACCTGGACGACACCGGTCACGATGACGCCAGCGGGGTCCAGGCCCACGTCTTTGTGACCATCCTATGCCGAGGACAGTCAAGAGGATGGCCGTCACCATCGAGTGTTCGGGCCCATCGCGCACCGTTACCTAGCCCTGCACTTCCCCAGGTTTGCGCGCGGCCATCGCCAAGACCGCGTCCGGATCGATGTCGCGGCGCACTATTTGGCCGGCCACAATGCTGAGTTTCGAGCTGTGATGTCGGGAGTAGGCCCGCAGCGCAGCGAAGGCCTCGCCCATCTCGAGCTCGCCGTGTTCCGCGAGGACTCCTTTTGCCTGCTCTACAACGATTCGACTGGTGAGTGCAGCCTGCAGCTGTTCGGCCAGGAGGGATGATCGGTGCACGGTTCGCTGTTGCAGGATCCCGATGGTCGCGATGTCCGCCATCGACTGGGCGATGCGCTGCTCGTCGAGGCTGAGGGCGGCGCTCGAGTCCGCGGTGAACAGGTTCAGGCCGCCGATGGTTTCCTGACGCAGACGCAGAGGAAGGGCATGCACGGAACTGAAGCCGGCGGCCGCTGCGGCGTCCGCGAACTCCGGCCAACGCTCCCGCTCGGCGGCGATGTCGGTCACCACAACCGGCTGTCCCAGTCGGACGCACTCCGGACAGGGGCCCTGCTCGCTTTGGACTTGGAGGAGCTCGAGCAGGCGGGTCGCCTCGCTGGAGGACGCAACGAGGCTGAGCGCGCCGTGAGGGTCGACAAGAAGGAGCCCAGCTTGGCTGACGCCCAAGAGATCCACACACGACTGGACGAGCTCGTCGAGCAGGTCGACCACGTCATAGTCGTCCACCACCAGGTCGCCCCGTGTCGGTTGGCTCGCCTCGAGGCGAGCTCCAGCCACGTGAAGTCCCGGTGTACCGCTGACCGCTCTTCATGGTCGTGTTCGCCCGAACCCGCTCAGCCAGGGCGGCATCGGCCTCGCTAGCGTGCTGCTCTTCCAGATCCTCTAATGGACGAGGGATTGGGATGCCGTCGACCATCTCCCGACTACGAGTTCACGGAAGCTCTCGTCTTCGGGCCCGCACGTGAGGTCCAGGCGAACTACGGCGGCCCGCCCTCGACGCGGACGGTGAGCTCGAGGCCCTGCGGATGCTGGCCGACCGCCGTGACGAACTGGCCCGGCGTCGGGTGCAGACGGTGAACCGGCTCCAGCGGCTGCTGTCGGAATTCGTTCCAGGACAACGGAAACGAGACCTGTCCGCGCTACAAGCCAAGGCGATCCTGGCAACGGTGAGACCCCGCGTCGTTGCCGGGAAGACCCGCCGTCGGATGGCCGCGGAAGAGTTGGCCGACCTGGTCGCGGTCGACGCGAAGCTGAAGACGATCAAGGCCGAGCTACGAGCCGCTGTCCTGGCGCGCGGGTCGAGCCTGATGGAGATCCCCGGTGTCGGGCCGGCAGGAGCCGCGCGGATCCGCGCCGACGTCGGGACATCGCCCGGTTCGCCGACCGAAACCGGTTCGCCTCCTGGACCGGGACCGCCCCGCTGGACGCCTCGTCCGGTGAGCAGGTCCGGCCTCGTCTGTCCCGGGCCGGGAACCGGCGGATGAACCATGTGCTGCACATTGCCGCCATCGTCCAGCTGCGTCACGACACCCCAGGCCGGGCCTACTTCCTGCGGAAGGTCGCCGCCGGCAAGACCCGGATGGAAGCACTGCGCTGCCTCAAACGGCGCCTGCCCGATGTCGTGTACCGGCGCCTGGTCGCCGACGCGCGGGCGGCCGACACGGGCCCGGGAGGGCACTGCGGGGCGACTCTTCAATCCGCCGCGGCCGACCTGCACCCGCACATCGACACTTCGGATCAGCCACTTCCCGGACCCGCAATACCGACGCTACGCCCGACCCCACCACCCCGAAAGGCCGCGGCACTAGAGGCTCACGCGCCGGCCTCTTGACACAGAGGGGACCCATGTCCGGACGTTTGAGCCGTCGCCTCGGACCGACGAGTGGCCGGCAGAAGTCTCACACGGGACATGCTGTGCCCGCAGTAACGTCGTGGCGCAGGAGAAGCCCACCTTTTCGCGTGGGACGCTAGGAGAGTTGACTCAACTCGTCCAGGGCCGTCTGCAGGTAACTCTTGGACTCCTCGATGCGAGTGTGCATGTCGACCCCGGAGCGCGCAGCTGCGTCCAGGAGCATCGCTGCGGCAAAGAGCTCCTGGAGGATGGACGCGTGAAGGCGGTCATCGATGGCCTGCCGCTCCTGCAGGGATGCGTATGCCGACCGGGCCGCGATGAGCTCTTCGCCGACCTTCATGGCGTCGGTGATGTCGCAGGCGTACGCGAAGGCGCCGACCACCTCGCCGTCGGCGATTCGCGGCACGTAGCGGACGTGGAAGTGGTGCTCCTGTCCGTCCGGGCTGATCTGACGCCGGTGGAACGACTGGGTCCTGCCGCGCAGGACGTTCGCGGCGTACGCCTCGTGCGCCCGGAGGAAGTCCTCGCTGACGATCTGCTCCAGGCGCCGGCTCGTCGCTTTCGTGATGCCCCGCTTGGCAAGGAGTGCCTTCGCGGCCCGGTTGGCGTAGCGAAGCGATCGTGTGCGGTCCCATACCGTGATGACGACCGGCAGCTGATCCAGCAGTGCGAAGACTTCGGCCTCGAGCCCCGCGGCTCGTTCACCCGCGCCCGGTTGGGTGCACGCCGGCGAGGCCGAGGGAGACAACGGCATCCCGTCCGGGTCTTGGCGGTCGACGGACAAGGGAGAGATCGAGACCGTGCTCGGCGCCGTGGTCGACACCGTGTTGGAGACCATGCTGTCCTCCGAGGCCGGGGGTGACCCCCGGGTGCCATCCCGGAGCCGGCGGGTGCAGCTGCGCAGCTCCTCAGCCAGCCGGTGGAGGTTGCCTTCCGGCTCGTCACAAGGGCTGGGTGCCTGCATCTGCTCCAAGGTCCGGCGGAGCCGGCCCATCACTTCGCTGCCGGCGGCCATCATGAGCCGGTGCCGCTCGGTGAGCCGGGCGGCCCGGAGGCTGTCGCGGGCGACCTCCGCTTGCGCGTTCAGCTCCTCGGTGATGTCGACCAGCACGACCGCGACGCCGATGATCACCTCGTCGATGCAGACCGGGACGCAGATGGTGCGGTAGTGCCGCAGCCGACCTTCGCCGTCAAACATCGCCCGTTCCTGCTCAGAGCCGACGCCCTCCAGGGCGTTCAAGAACCGGGAGCGCACCAGCCTCGCGGCATGGGTCCCAAGAACGTCCACGAGCGGAGCTCCCCGCAGCCCCTCGGCCGAACGGCCGAGCGCCGCCGCGGCAGCCGAGTTCGCGAAGACACACCGTTCGCCGCGATCCCAGAACGCGACCAGCTCGGGGAGGCTGTCCAGGACCGCTACCAAGCTCGAGCCGTCCAGCCCGTCGAACGAACCGACCGGCACCTCCATGACGCCTCCACTGCCCTTGACGACGTCCCGCGGGGCGGACAACGTCCGACCCCCGAGTCCAACCCGATCCTCGCATGATCCGATCCAGGAGAAAGGCCCTTCAGCAGTAGCTCGCGGAGGAGGCGCGCGAAGGGCTGAATGCGCGCATTCGCTGCGCCAGCCTGTCCCCCTAACGGCGGGGACATCGGCACGCACGGCGGCATAGAAAGACGTTCTGCGCGCTCGGGTCTGGCGTGGCGAACGCCCTCCCTGATGCGCTTGTCGGGCTTGGTGTCCCATCGCATCGTAGGAGGACGTTCATGTCTCACGGTTGTGGCGTTTCACGCGGTGACCGGAACCGGAACGCGCGGCTGAGCCGGCTCCGGGCCGCGGTCCCGGGCACGAACGCGGTCGTCGGGATCGACCTGGCCGACCGCAAGCAGATGCTCGTCGTGACCGACCACGACTCGAAGGTCCTCGCCCGGCGGACGTTCCAGTGCAAGGCGTGGGACCTCGGCGCAGCACTGGACTGGGCCGCCGACCGGGCCACGCGCGCGGGGTTCGGCGGGGTGACGGTGGCGTGCGAACCGACCGGGCACCGGTGGATGGGTCCTGGCCCAGCTCGCCGCCGAACGCGGCATGGCCTTCGTGTGCGTCCAGCCGGCCGCCTCCTCATGGGCCCGCAAGAGCGAGGACCTGACCACCGACAAGACCGACGACAAGGACGCCGTCCTGATCGCCCGGCTGACCGCGCAGCTGCGCTGCTACCTGCCCGAACCGGTCGACGAGTCCAACGCGGCCTGGACGAGGCTGCGGCACCTCGGCGGCCGCCGGGAGGAGCTCATTGGGCAGCACGTCGCGGCCGTGCAGACGGTCCGGGACCTGCTCGAGTGCGTGTGGCCGGCGTCGCTCGTGGTCGCGAAGCAGCCGTTCCGGTCGGCCACGTGGGTTGCCGCCTTGGCGGTGGTCGTTCGCCGTGACGGCGGAGACCTGGACCGGACTCGCCGGCTCGGGCTGGCCCGGTTCGAGCGGGCCGTCCGCGCCGAGGTGGCCCGCCGGGGCGGGGCCTGGCCGTGCCTGCGGATCGTCCGGCGCCTCTTCGCGGCGCTCGAGGACCGCGCGGGCGTGGTGGCGCACCGGCCGGCGGTGTTGGAGCGGCTCGAGTGGACCCTCGCGGACTGGGACGACGCCCGGGCCAAGCTCACGGACGTCGAGGCACGGATGGTGTCGGTGCTCGACGAGGTCGGCCTCGCGACGTTGGTTACGAGCATCGACGGGCTGTCTCCGGTCGGGGCCGCGGCGATCCTCGCCCAGACCGGCGACCTGACCCGGTTCACCTCCGCCCGGGCCGTGGTCAAGCACGCCGGCCTCGCACCGCGGGAACGCAAGTCCGGCACGTTCACCGGCAAAGCGCGGTCATCGCCGCGCACGGCACCACCGCGGGGAAGGAGACCACGAGCATCACTGCGGCGTAACGACATCCAGCCCGACACGCCCGACCTCAGTGAGGTCAAGAGCGTCCATGAGCTGGGGCGGGGCGAGCCTTCCGCGGCATTGAGAACCCCTAGGTATCTCGTCGGACATCGCAGGCCGCCCCGTCCCGTCGTCGACACAACCCGATCACGCGCTGCCGAGCACCACCTCGGTTAGCTATGCAGGGACCGACGACGAGACACGGCACCCGCCCAAACTCTTGACGCTAAACACCTCACGCTGATGTGCGGAAGTTCGTAGAGGGCCGCGGGGCGGCTCTTCAGACATCGGAGGCAGGCGAAAAGGCCGAAGCGCACCAGGGAACCGCCACGTCCTGCTCATCCTCGTTTCGAGGGCACGGTCCCGCATCGACCGACCCCGCGACGCGGCCGCGCGACGTCGTCCGGCCTCGCTCAACCTTGCGCTGCTCCGGCACTGTCCGTGTGAGCTTCTGCGGCAACGTCGTCATAGGCAGGGTGACGGCTCGCCACCTTGCGGGCCGCTGTCAGGTGCTCGCCAAGGTAAGCGCCCACCCCGGCGACTGTCGCCCCACCAAGAGCAAGCCTCCTCCCGGTGCCGTGCCGGCCCTGCCTCCGCGCCACCCACGACGCCGCGTATGCGGTGATCGCGACGCCGTTGGTCACGGCGTGCACCAGACCCACTCGCTTCTCGCGGGACCCCGCGGCCGACCACTCGGCCCAGCCGGTCCACGCCGTCGGGCCGACCGCCAGTAGACCGGCGCCCACGAGCCTCTGCGCGGCCGCAGAAGCGTTGCGCCCGCCGGCGAAGTCAAGCACTGTCGCGGAGGTCCAGGTGCCGAGGACCACGTCCGTTAGCAGCGGGTGGACCGCATGACCCAGCCACTCGCCGCGCAGTATCGAAGCGCGTGTCCCGGTGCCGAAGGCTGCACGGATCGACGGCTCGAGCGCTTGCACTGGCCTGTCGAGCGCAACGGCCTGCTCGAGCCGCAGGGTCCAGCGCACAATCGCAAGCGGCCGGTCGATCGGGCTCATGCGCTTCTCCTCGCGGGCCGTACAGCGACGTCGCGCGTGACGCCGCCCCTACAACGGTGCTCCGCACCACCCCGGTGGTCAATAGAGATCCGGGGCGGCCCCCGCATCCAGTGCCACGATCGCTTCAGCAGCGTTGACGCCGCGGAGGCCGTCCCGATGATTCTGTCCTTCTCCCCGGTCCACGAAATCCCGATCACTACACACGGCCGCGCGGGCCATTGCGCGAAGCACTGCCTGCGGCAGTGCGTGCGTCGACGCCGGTCGGCAATGAGGGCTACGTTCGAGTGTGCCGACGCAGGAGGTTGATCGTGAAAATCGAGTCCATCACCAGTGTCGCCGTCATCACGCCCGATGCGTCCTCAAGTCGCGCGCTCTACCTGGATGCTCTCGGGCTGCCGCTGGAGCGGCTCGACGGTGACTACTTCGCAAGCGGAGAAGTAGCCGGGTGCAGCCACTTCGGTGTCTGGCCGCTTGCACAGGCCGCAGAGGCTTGTTTCGGTACGCGCACATGGCCGGAGGACGTGACGAGACCGCAGGTGAGCGTCGAGTTCGAACTGGCAAACGCGACTGCGGTGTCTGAGGGAGCCCGGGAGTTGCGTTCTCGCGGATACGACCTTTTGCACGACGCCAAGACTGAGCCGTGGGGACAAGTGGTCGCGCGTCTGCTCTCACCCGAAGGCGCCGTCGTAGGCCTGTCCTTCGCACCGTCGCTCCACGACAACACGAGCTGACGACACCCCCGGTCGAATGAGTGGTGTTGGGTATGTCGGCTCATCGGCACGACCGATCGGCGGCAGATCAGGTAACCCCCTGGTGATCATGGTCGGAGCCACCCGATCGACCACCCGGCGTTCTCGCCGCAGCGGCTCCCAGCAATCTGATCTCGGGGTCGCACGCCCCGTCTGCCCGTACCGTGGCGGCATGCCCCGACTCCTCCGAGCAGGAGAGTTGACACGTTCATGACCAGCGTGACAGTGAGCGAGCTACCCGTCACCGACACCGATGTGCTCGTCGTCGGCGCAGGACCGACCGGTCTGATGGCCGGGCTCGTGTTGGCTCGGCGCGGCGTTGCGGCCATGGTCATCGATCCCAAGTCCGCACCGACTCCGGAGTCCCGGGCGCTCGCCGTCCAGGCGCGGAGCATGGAGATCTACGACCAGCTCGGTCTTGCCGAGCAGGTTCTCGCCGGCGCCTACCCAGCCCTGCGGATCCAGATCCGTCAGGACTTCGGCCCGCAGGGCTTCAGCATCGCGGAGGCGCAGCGGGGATCGACCCGCTATCCGGGCATCCAGATCTTCGAGCAGAGCCGCAACGAGGAGCTGTTGTCGTCCACACTCGCCGAGACCGGCGCCGGAGTGCGCTGGCGGCACCGGCTCGTCGACCTGCTCGACAACACCGACCCCTGCGACGCACGCGTCGTGGCCCTCGTCGACGGCCCCGACGGACTGTCGCGGATCCGGGCACGATGGTGCATCGGCGCCGACGGGGCACGCTCGGCCGTCCGCCGCCTGAAGGACCTCCCCTTCGAGGGCGTCACCGAGGACGCGATGTTCTGCGTCGCCGACCTGCGCGGCGTCTCGGGGCTGCCCGAGAGTGCCGTCGCCGCGCGGTTCGGTGAGGCGACCTTCGCCCTGCTGTTCCCGCTGGGCCCCGACGGTCACGCGCGACTCATCTCCTTGGTGGACAACGACGAGGTGCTCCAAGAGTCCGCCCTAGCCGCCGCCCGCGCCGACCTCGGACTCAGCTACACCGCCGTCGACTGGTTCTCGACCTACCGCGTCCACCACCGCGTCGCGACGCGGTTCCGCAAGGG
>Ga0308173_10001917_pt1 | contig 10787 bp, 11 predicted proteins | sample PhyPR1_FD_203716 | JGI IMG/M metagenome (GOLD analysis project Ga0308173, IMG submission 203716) | Soil microbial communities from UC Gill Tract Community Farm, Albany, California, United States - DLSLS.P.R1 | ecosystem: Environmental > Terrestrial > Soil > Agricultural land | place: USA... | reverse complement strand
CGGCCAGCGAGTCGCGCGTGAGTACGTCGATCCGCCGCTCCACCTCGGCGTGCGCGCCGGAGTCGTCGATGATCTGCCGCAGGTCGGCCACCTCCGCGGCGGACAGCGGCCGCCCCAGGGCCGCGTCGAGCCGCTTCGCGTCGTCGGGGTCGGCGTGCTCGAGCGCCAGCGCGACCAGCACGGTCCGCTTCCCCTCGGTGAGGTCGTCACCGGCCGGCTTCCCGGTCTGCGACGGGTCGCCGAAGACCCCGAGCAGGTCGTCGCGCAGCTGGAACGCCTCGCCGAGCGGCAGACCGAACTCCGAGAGCGCGTCGAGCACCTCGGCCGAGCCGCCGGCGAGCGCGGCGCCGACGTGCAGCGGCCGCTCGATGGAGTACTTCGCGGACTTGTAGCGCAGCACCCGCATCGCCTGCTCGACGTCGGACGCGCCGCGCGCCTGCACCGAGACGTCGAGGAACTGGCCCGCGATCACCTCGCTGCGGGTGGTGTCGAAGAAGCCGAGCGCATCGCTCACCCCGGTCGCCGGGAGCCCGCAGAGGCGGAGCAGCTCGTCCGCCCAGGACAGCAGCAGGTCGCCGAGCAGGATCGCCGCGGCGGCGCCGTACTGCTCCGGGTCACCGGCCCAGCCGCGCTCGCGGTGCAGCGCCTCGAACGCCTTGTGGGTGGCCGGCCGCCCGCGCCGGGTGTCGGAGGCGTCCATGTAGTCGTCGTGCACGAGCGCGCTCGCGTGCAGCACCTCGAGCGCGGCCGCGGCCCGCACCAGGGCGGCCGGGTCCGCCGGGTCGGCCTCGACGGCGCGGAAGCCCCAGACGCAGAACGCGGCCCGGAACCGCTTGCCGCCGGCCAGGGAGGTGCGGGCCGCGTCGACCAGCCGGGCCGCGTCGTCGCCGAGCGGCGCGAGCCGGGCGCCCTGCTCGTCCACGAACCCGTCGAGCACCCGCTGGACGTCGTGGCGGAAGGCGTCGGCGTCCCAGGCGGCAGTCACGCACCCGAGCCTACGGTCGGCGGCGCGCGGAGCATGGACGGGCCCGTCGGGACGGCGCCCCGCGCACCTATGCTGTTGCGTATGACGCTCGGAGCCCCCTCCACGGACCCCGCCGGCGGCGCGCGCCGCGTCGGTGACCTGATCGCCGCGGGCGAGCGGTCGATCTCGTTCGAGTTCTTCCCGCCCAAGGACGAGGCGGGGGAGCGGCAGCTGTGGACCACGCTGCGCGAGCTCGAGCCGCTGCAGCCGACGTTCGTCTCGGTGACGTACGGCGCCGGTGGCACCACCCGCGACCGGACCGTGCACATCACCGAGGGCATCGCCACCCACACCACGCTCACGCCGATGGCGCACCTGACCTGCGTGGGGCACAGCCGCGACGAGCTGCGGTCGGTGATCGGGGCCTACGCCAACGCCGGGGTCCGCAACGTGCTGGCGCTGCGCGGGGACCCGCCGGAGGGCCCGACGGCCGAGTTCGTCCCGCACCCCGAGGGCCTCAACAACGCCGTCGAGCTGGTCGAGCTGACCCGGGAGCTCGGCGACTTCTGCGTCGGGGTCGCGGCGTTCCCGGAGATCCACCCGGCCGCCGAGTCCGCCGACTCCGACGCGCGCTACCTCGCCGCCAAGGCGCGCGCCGGGGCCGAGTTCGCGATCACCCAGCTGTTCTTCCGGCCGGCGGACTACTTCGCGCTCGTCGACCGGGTCTCCGCGCTCGGGGTGGACATCCCGATCATCCCGGGGATCATGCCGATCACGAACCTCGCCCAGATCACCCGGATGGCCGAGCTGTCCGGCGCCGCCCTGCCCCACGACGTGGTCGAGCGGGTCGCGCGCTTCGACGGGGACCCGGCCGCGGTCCGTGCGGAGGGCATCGCGGTGGCCACCGAGATCTGCGACCAGCTGCTCGCCGGCGGCGCGCCGGGCCTGCACTTCTACACGCTGAACCGCTCGAAGGCCACGCGCGAGATCTACGCCGGGCTGCGCTCCACCGTCGGGTAGTCAGGCCGGGCCGATCCGCTCCGCCGCGACGGCCGCGGACAGCCCCACGAACGGCAGCCCGGCCCCCGCCGCGGCGTGCGCGCCCGCGGCGTACACCCCGGCATAGGGCGTGGCCCCGGCCTTGCGGGTGATCGTCGCGCGGCCCTGCCAGAGCACGCCGTACGCCGAGCCGGCCAGCTCCTCGACCTGGTCCCGGGGGGAGCGGTCCACCTGCACCTCCAGCTCCCCGCGTACGTCGATCCCGTGACGCGCCAGGGCCAGCGGCACGGGCTCGGCGAGCCGGCCGCGGGCCAGGACCGTCCAGGCGGCGCCGCCCTCGGGGGCCGTGCCGGTCGTGCGCACGACGAGCAGCGGGTCGCCGTGCAGCACCACCTCGGCCGGCAGGTCGGGCACGTCGCCGACCAGGCCGAGGTGGCTGACCACCGGCGGGATCGCGGGCATCGTCCGGGACACGTGCGGGGCCAGCGCCGGCAGGGCCCGGGGGTCGACCGCGACGACCACGACCTCGGCGTCGAGCGGTCCCTGGTCGGTCTCGACGGCGACGACCCGGCCCGCCTCGACCCGGAGGTCGCGGACGGTGGTGCCGAGCAGCACCTGCACCTTGCGCTCACCGAGCCGCTTGGCCATCGCCTCGGCCAGCCGGCCCATCCCGCCGGGGACCGTCCACACCCCGAAGCTCTGCTCGACGTAGGGCCACAGCCCCATCCAGGACGGCACGTTGCGCGGGTCGTGCCCGTCGAGCCGGGTCTGCAGCAGCGCGACCTCGCGGAGCCGCTCGTCCTTCAGCGCCCGGGTCACGGCCCGGTGCAGCGTGGTCCTGGTCATCAGCAGCGAGCCGGTCGCCTTGTCGACGTGCTCGGGCGACCAGGGGCGCTCGAGGTACACCCGCCGCAGCAGGTCCCAGGAGTCGGCGAAGGAGTGCACGAAGTCGACCCAGCGCAGGCCGAGCCCGGCCCCCAGCGCCGCGTCGACCGCCTCCAGCTGGGCCGAGCGGCTGCCGGACGGCATCGCGAGGACGGTGCCGTCCTCGAAGCGGTGCTCGCGCATCGGGTCGACCGGGACCAGGTCGAGCTCCCGGTCGAGCGGGCGCCCGGACTTGCGGAACAGGTCGCGCACGACGGCCGGGAGTGCGGTCGACGTGGGGCCCGCGTCCCACCGGAAGCCGTCGCGCTCCACGAAGCCCACGGCGCCACCGAGCCGGTCGCGGCGCTCGACGAGAGTGACGGCGTGGCCCTGCTTCGCGAGCCGGGCGGCGGCCGCCGTACCCCCGAAGCCGCCTCCCACGACCACCACCCGCGCCATGCGACGACCCTAGTCGGGGCGCTCCGTAGGCTCTGGCCCATGGCCCGCTACTTCGACGTGCACCCGCAGGACCCGCAGCCCCGAAGCATCGGCCAGGTGGTGCAGATGATCCGCGACGACGCGCTCGTCGCGTACCCCACCGACTCCTGCTACGCGCTCGGCAGCCGCCTGGACAACCCCGAGGGCACCGAGCGGATCCGGCGCATCCGGCGGCTCGGCGACAAGCACCACTTCACGCTGGTGTGCGCGGACTTCGCGCAGCTCGGCCAGCTCGTGCAGCTCGACAACGCGGCGTTCCGGGCGGTCAAGGCGGCCACCCCGGGCCCGTACACCTTCATCCTCCCGGCGACCCGCGAGGTGCCCAAGCGGCTGGCGCACCCGAAGAAGCGCACCGTGGGCGTCCGGATCCCCGACCACCGGGTGGTGCAGGCGCTGCTGCGCGAGCTCGGCGAGCCGCTGCTGTCCAGCACCCTGCTGCTGCCCGACGCCGAGGAGCCGATGACCGACGGCTGGGCGATCAAGGAGGAGCTCGACCACGTGGTGGACGCGGTCGTGGACGCCGGTGACTGCGGCCTCGAGCCGACCACGGTGGTGGACTGGTCGGAGGGCTACCCCGAGGTGGTGCGGGTGGGCGCCGGCGACCCGTCGCGCTTCGAGTAGCGGGCGCTTCGCGGTGGCTGTGCGATGGACCGATCGGGGCATGGACGGCGCGCTCGGCACGGGGCGATCGTGAAGGGACCGTCGACGGGGTGGACGTCGACGACCCGCTCCGGACCCGGGAGGTTCTCGTGGACCAGATCACGCACGTGGCGCTGAATCCCGTGGCCGTCGACCGCGCGGACGACTTCGAGCGGTTCCTCTACGAGACCGTCGTCCCCGCGTTGCACGCTCAGCGACCCGACCTCGAGGACCGCTGGCGGTGTCTCAGGTCCACCGAACCCGAGCCCGCCGACACCGGGGTCGTGACGTACGTCTTCTTGTTCGAGGGAGGCGACCTCGAGGAGGACTGGGCCCTGGAGAAGCTGCTGCCACCGCACTACGGAGCCGAGCGGGCCGAACAGCTGCTGGAGGAGTGGCTGGACACCCTCGTCCCTCGCGAACGGTGGCTGGCCGCCCTCGGCGGGTCCGACGAGGAGCAGGTCGTCTGGAGCACCGCGGCGGTCGCGACCCACGCAGTCGGCGGCGCTCCGTGAGGACGACGTGACCGTGTCGCCCTTCTCGAAGGTGTCACCAGCGTGGACCGGCCGGGAGCTCATCGCCGCACGTCCGGCGCGGCGCGGACCCGCCCGAACCCGGTGTCCAGCTCCTCGTCGAGGAAGCGCATCAGCGCCACGTTGAGGTCGGCCACCCGGGTGCCGGGCACCGGGTCGGACGGCGTCGCCAGCCGGCAGTAGGTGCCGGCGGGGTTGGGGCCGACCGACACCTGCCAGCCGGTCTCGGACCGCGAGCGCGACAACCGCACGCCGTCCCAGCGCACGTGCAGGTCGAGCGGGTCGGCCGTCACCTGGCGCGGGCTCATCGCGATCGGCTTGGCGAAGCGCGACCCGTCCATCCGCGGCAGCGCCCACGCCTCCAGGTCGGCCACGGACACACCGGGGTCGCGCCCGTCGACGAGGTTGGCCTGGAGCAGCGTGAACAGCGACCCGTCGACGACGCGGGCCAGCGACGCGAGGCCGCCGGACATCCGGGCGTTCAGCTCGGTGGGCCGGAACCCGTCCTCGGTCAGCACGCCGTCGATGCCGAAGCCGCCCCGGTAGCCGACGGTGGCACGCAGGTGCTCCCCGGTACGACGGGCGAGGTCCCGCATCCGCGCCCGGTCCCGGTCCGGCGGGTCCCAGGTCGTGCCGAGACCGCCGTACACGAAGGTGTGCCGCTCGCCGCGCAGGATGGCCAGCTCGACCGGGCGGAACACCGCCGTCCCGTCCGGCAGCACCATCCCGTGGATGCTGCATGGCACCCCCTCCAGGAACGGCATCACCCGCACCCGGTCGCAGCGCGCGGCGAAGAAGGCCAGGGCCGTCGCGACGTCCGCGTCGGAGACCACCCAGCGCACGAAGTCCCCGCCGCCGTTGAACCCGTCCCGGGCGTCGCCGGCCCAGACCGTGCCCGCGCCGCGGTCGAGCCGGCCGGCAGCCCGGGTGGCCTCCTCGACCGGCACGACCCGTGACTCGGCCCGCACGCCCCCGACGGCGTCCCAGACCGCGTCCGCGACGAGCTTGTCCTCCAGTGCCGTCCAGGCCGCCGGCCGGCCGCCGACGACCCGGCGCCCGTCGATCGGCTCGGTGCCGATGAACGGCCCGACCAGCCACAGCGCCTCGCGGTGCGGGTCGTAGGCGTCCACCGCGCGGCGCACCTCGTCCGGCAGCGCGTGCGCCACGGCGTCCTGGCGGCGCAGGTCCTCGGTCATCGTGCGCCGGGGCGCCATGGCCAGGTGCACCACCTCGGCCTGCTCCGGCGCCGGCACCGGACCGGCGCCCACGGCGTTGACCACCAGCAGCGGACGGCGCGCCCCCGACTGCTCGAGCAGCCCCACGAAGTCGGTGTAGCCCGCCAGCGGTGCGATCCCGCAGACCACGAGCCGGTCGCGAAACAGCCGCCCGAGGTCGTCGCCCCACTCCTTGCGGGTCGCCTCGTCGGAGAGGTCCATGTCTCGGAGGCTAGAAGCCCGCGGGACCGTCCGCGACCCATTTGGGGGCCCCGTTCCCGGTTCTTCACGAGATGGCCCTTTACACCGTCCGGTATGTCGGGGTTGGGTGGTCCTGGCCCGGAACCCCTCCGGGCCGTTCTCGGGACGAGGGGTGCGACGCATGGTGCACAGGTTCAGGTGGGGAGCCGTGGTCGCCGCGGCCTCCCTCGTGGCGGGAGGGCCGGCGCTGGTCGCCGCCCCGCAGGCCCAGGCGGCCGACTGGAGCAGGTGCCTGAACGGCTCGCGCGACCGGCAGGCCGTCTTCGACCGGGCGGCCGACGTCAGCGGCGTGCCGGTGCGGGTGCTGCTCGGCGTCTCCTACCTGGAGTCGCGGTGGGACGACCACGGCACGCAGGTCAGCAGCGCCGGCGGGTACGGACCGATGCACCTCACGCAGGACGCGGCCGCCGCCCACGCCCGGAAGATCGCCGAGGCCAAGGGCGACGGCGACGCCACCGCGCTGCGCACCGGCACCCTCGCCGCCGCCTCGAGGATCACCGGCTGGTCGCGCGGGACCCTGCGCTCCGACGACGTCGCGAACATCTGCGGTGGCGCGGCGGTCCTGGCGTCGTACCAGCCGGGCACCACGGCGACGGCGCCGGCCGCGTGGAGCCGGGCCGTCGGCGCCTGGTCCGGGTCGGCCGACCCGGCCGAGCGCGTGCAGTTCGCACGACAGGTCTTCGCGGCCCTGCGGTCCGGGGAGTCCCGGACCACCAACGACGGGCAGCGGGTCACGCTGGCCTCGACGCCCGGCGCCACCGTCGACCAGGACGCCGCGGCGGCTGCGGGCACCATCGCGTCCGGCAACGAGGTGCTCGACTGCCCGGTCACCCTGTCGTGCGAGTCGGTCCCGGCGCCGTACGAGCGGACCGGGTCCTCGCCGAGCCAGTACGGCAACCACGACCTGGCCAACCGCCCGGCCGACGGCCTGAGCATCGACTACATCGTCATCCACGACACCGAGGGCTCCTACCGGACGGCGCTCCAGCTCGTCCAGGACGCGACGTACCTCGGCTGGCACTACACGGTGCGCTCCTCCGACGGGCACGTGGCCCAGCACGTCAACCCGAAGAACGTCGGTTTCCACGCCGGCAACTGGTACGTCAACATGCACTCGATCGGCATCGAGCACGAGGGCTTCGCCGCCTCCGGTGCGACCTGGTACACCGAGTCGATGTACCAGAGCTCGGCGCAGCTCGTGAAGCACCTGGCCACGGAGTACGGCGTGCCGCTCGACCGGGCGCACGTCATCGGCCACGACCAGGTTCCCGGCATCCTCACCGCCAACATCCCGGGCATGCACTGGGACCCGGGGCCGTACTGGAACTGGGAGCACTACATGGCACTCCTGGGCGCGCCGCTCACCCCGGACCGCCGGGGCCCGAGCAACGTCGTGACGGTGGTGCCCGGCTTCGCCGACAACCCGCAGCCGGTCAGCAACTGCGACGGCCACGCGAACCCGTGCCCCACGCAGGGCACCAACTTCGTCTACCTGCGCACCGCGCCGTCCGACACCGCCCCGCTGGTGAACGACCCGGGCCTGCACCAGCAGGACCAGCCGGCCAGCACCGAGGTCTCCGACATCGGTCCGCGGCTGGCCGCCGGCCAGAAGGTCGAGGTCGTCCAGCGCAAGGACGGCTGGATCGCCACCTGGTGGCTGGGCCGGCTCGCGTGGTTCAAGGGCACCAACGCCGCGGGCGAGTCCGTGGTGCGACCGTCGCAGGGGCAGGTCGTCCAGGCCGCCGGCACGGACGAGGTGCCGGTCTACGGCCGCGCCTACCCCGAGCAGGAGGCCTACGCGAACACGCCGGTGCCCTACCAGACCGTGAAGGAGCTGCTGTACCGCATCGAGCCCGGCCAGTCCTACGTGCTGGCCGACGACTCGCTGCGGACCGACTACTACTACGCCAAGACCTACGACAGCTCGCTGCCGGGGGACCACACCGTGGTGGTCGGCAAGCAGCGCTACTACCAGATCTGGTACGGCCACCGGATCGCCTACGTCAAGGCGAGCGACGTCAAGCTCGCCGACGGCTGATCCCGTCGTGCATGGCGTGTCTGCGGACATCCGGGTTAGCGTGCGCAGATGAGCGACCTGGGTGGAGCCGACGAGCGCGCGTGGCCCACGCGCTGTCCGACCTGTGGCACCGAGCTGACGTCCGCGGTCATCGACCTGGACAAGACCAACGAGAACCGGGCCGAGTTCCAGGCCGGTGAGATGGTCGCGGTCGACTACTGCCCGAACCCCGACTGCCCGACGAACCAGAACGTCACCGAGGGGCCCGGCGAGGAGAGCTGACCCGGGTCAGGTCGTGGGGGTGCGGCCGCGTTCGGCCGCGATCGCGGCGCCCAGTGCATCCGGGTCGCGACCGACCACAGTGGTGCCGTCGTCGGCGGTGAGGATCGGCCGCTGGATCAGCTGTGGGTGCGCCACCATCGTCGCCAGCCAGCGGGCTCGGTGCGCCTCGTCCCTCGGGTAGGACAGGCCGACCTCGGCCGCCACGGCCTCGCCGGTCCGCGCCACGTGCCACGGCTCCAGGCCGAGCCGGTCGAGCACGGCCGACAGCTCCTCGACCGTCGGTGGGTCGTCGAGATAGCGCCGTACGGTGTAGGCGATCCCCGCCTCGTCGAGCGACGCCGTCGCGGCCTGGCACTTGGAGCACGCGGGGTTGACCCAGATCTCCATGCCGCGGCTACTCCACGTCCGTCTCGACGGCCCCGGTCATCGCGACCAGCTCGTCGAAGGTCGTCGAGAACACCGCGGCCGGATGGCCCGCGGCGGCCCAGACCACGTCGTAGCGCCGCAGCCACGGGTCGATGTAGGTCGGCACCGGCGCCGGGTGGGCGATGGGGGACACGCCGCCGATCACCTGCCCGGTGTGCGCCCGGACGAACTCCGGCTTCGCGCGCTTGAGTCCCCCGACGCCGAGGGTGGCCGCGACCTTGCCGGTGTCGACGCGGTGCGCGCCGGAGGTGAGCACCAGCACCGGGCTGCCGTCGGCGTCGAAGAGCAGGCTGTTCGCGATCGCGCCGACCTCGCAGCCGAGGGCGTCGGCGGCGAGCGCGGCGGTGTGCACGGAGTCGGGGAGCACCACGATCCGGCCGGTGCCGCCCCGGGCGGCGAGCTCGGTGCGGAAGCGGGCGACGGAGGCGTGCTCGGTGGACGAGGGCTGCTCGGCGGTCACACCGCGACCCTACGGTCCTGCTCGGACGGGCTGGGAGCCGCCGGGCCGAGGACGAGACGCCCGCGGCCGGCCGACGACACCTCGTCCACGGATCCCGGCGAAGTGTTGACGGGCTGTCCGAGGTCAGGTGTACCGTGGAAGTCGTTCGAACAGATGTTCGAACACTCCCCGGCGGGGGTGACCTCGACCCCCACCTCCGCCGGGCCCCGGAAACGGTCCGACCCGTGCAGACAGGGTGCCGCAGACCGGGGACAGCGAGGCGGGGTCGGGCAAGTCAAGCAGGGGTCGAGCCGTGACGGACGAGAGCGCGAGCTCGGAAGGTGGCAGTGATGCGACGGTACGACGACCCCGTGGACGTGCGCCGGGGGCAGGTGGCAGGTGCCGGGACGGTCCTGGTCGAGGGGCCGGAGCAGTTCCTCTGGCGGGGACGGCTCTGGCGGGTCACCGCGGTGGTGGCGCACTGGGTGGAGACCGGGGCGTGGTGGCAGTCGAGCGGCGTGCATGCCGTGCTCGGAGCCGGCGAGAGAGCCGACGAGAGAGCCGACGAGAGAGCCGACGAGCAGGGGGCCGGCGCGGTCGGGGGGACCGACCTGGCCGCCGAGCGCGAGGTGTGGCGGGTCGAGGCCGACCGCGGCATGGCCTCGGCCCGCGCCGACGGCGAGAGCGGGGCCCGGACCGGCCGTGGCGTCTTCGACCTGGTCTTCGACTGGGCCGAGGGCGGCTGGCGGCTCACCCGGTGCCTGGACTGAGAGGGGACGGACATGACACCCAGCACGACACCCAGCACGCCGACCAGCAGCCGGGCGCCCCATCCCTTCGACCTGCCGGCAGCGACGCACTCCTACCTCGAGCGGTCGGCGGCCTCGCTCCGGGAGGCGATGACCACCCCGGAGGTGCCGCAGCGCTACGCCTGCGCGCACGTCGCCGCGCTGCGGGCCACCGCGGCCCTGCTCGCGGCCCGGGCCAACCCGGTGCCCGCTCCCCGGCGCAGCCGCCAGAAGAACGCCTGGGTGCTGCTCACCGAGGTCGCCCCCGAGTTCGCCGAGTGGGCGGCGTTCTTCTCCGCCGGCGCGGCCAAGCGGGCGGCCGCGGAGGCAGGCTCCTCCCGCGCGGTCACCGAGCGGGAGGCCGACGACCTGGTCCGGGACGCCGACCGGTTCCTCGGCCTGGTCGAGGAGTCGCTCGGGATGACCCGGCACGTCCCGGTGGAGGTCACCCTGACGACGGGGACCGGTCCGGGGCGGGACGCCGGCGGACGTGCGGGGCGGCGCGATCACGTTGCCTGACCCGTTCGTGCACCTGAAGGTCGCGTCCGGCTACTCCCTGCAGTACGGCGCGTCCCACCCGCACGTGCTCGTCGAGCGGGCCGTCGAGCAGGAGATGGACACCCTCGCGCTCACCGACCGCGACGGCACCTACGGCGCGGTCCGGTTCGCCAAGGCGTGCCTGCAGGGCGGGGTCCGGCCGGTGCTCGGGGTGGACCTCGCGGTCGCGCCGCTGCATCCCTGGAGCGGCCTCGAGCAGCCGTCGGCCGCCGGCTCGTCGCGGACCCGCACCCCGGTCCGGGGCGGGGCGTTCCGCGACCGGCGGCTGCCGCGGGTGACGTTCCTGGCCGGCAGCCGCCGCGGCT
>Ga0308173_10001916_pt1 | contig 10787 bp, 8 predicted proteins | sample PhyPR1_FD_203716 | JGI IMG/M metagenome (GOLD analysis project Ga0308173, IMG submission 203716) | Soil microbial communities from UC Gill Tract Community Farm, Albany, California, United States - DLSLS.P.R1 | ecosystem: Environmental > Terrestrial > Soil > Agricultural land | place: USA... | reverse complement strand
GGCGCGGGCAGCGCCCCGAGCTCGGCGAGGCTGCGGGCCTGCGCCGCCAGGTCGCAGCAGGCGGTCGCCAGCGCGGGGGAGGCGATTCCGGACTCGGTCACCACGACGGCGAGCGCCCGCGCATGCCCGCCGCAGGCGCCGAGGACACTGAGCCGGTGACGCAGCCGTCCCCGGTCGACCCCGACCAGTCCGCCACGGGCGACGGCGCGGTAGGTGTTCACGACCTGCCGTCCCCACGCGTCGAGGGCGACGGCCAGCGCCAGGAGGTCGGTGCTCCGGTCGGCTCGCAGGTGGTCGGCGCACCCGTCCAGCAGGTCGGCCAGCTGCACGAGGAAGCCGGAGCGGGCCGCCCGCGCGGTGGCCCGCGTGCCCGTCGGCAGGACCAGGACCGAGACGGCGACCCCGATGGCCGCTCCCGCGGCGGTCTCCTCCAGGCGGAGGACGAGCACGGCGTCGGTGAAGGTGTTCAGCAGCGTGTACATCTGCCCGAGGAGCAGCGTGATGAAGAAGATCATGGCGGCGTACGACAGCCGCTGGACGTAGAACGCCAGGAAGATGCAGGCGAACAACGCGGTCAGGACCGCGATCGGGTGACCCGTCGTCACGTGCGCCAGGGCGATCGCCCCGACCAGTCCCGCCATGGTCCCCGCCACCCGGGCGATGCTGCGCCGGAAGGTCTCACCGGCGTTGGACGCGCCCGTGAAGGCGATGAAGGCGGCGATGACCGCCCAGTAGTACCGCTGGGCGGAGATGAGCTCGCCGACGAGAATGGCGAGTGCGGCCGCGAGGGCGGCCTGCACCGCCTGACGCGTCGTCAGCTCCAGACGGGCGAACGACCACCGTGCCCGGTCGCCCGTGTCCTCGAACAGGTTGGAGGCGACCGCTGCCGATCCCGGCAGGTTGCCGGCGAACAAGGTGACGACCGGCTCGAAGTCGGCGTCGCCGTCGGCCGCGTCGAGAGGGTCCTCGTCCGCGCGGGTGGTGGTCGGGTCGTCCAGCTGTCCGGTGTCCCACTGCTCCACCAGCCGCAGCAGGTCCGAGGCCGCCCACGTGAGCCGGCGAAGCGCGGGCACGTGCGAGGGGCCGAGCTCTCCGAGGGTGTCGACCCGGTGCCGTGCCTGCTCGCCGGCGCCCCAACCGAGCGACTGCAGGAGGTGGACGATCTCGCCGAGCTGTCCGGCGGGCATCTGGTCCTTGTGACGCGCGAGGTCCACCACCGCGGCGGCCGCCTCGTCCATGGCGATCTCGATGTCGACGGCCCAGCGGCGCACCTGCCCGCGCCGCAGGCCCGTCGGGACGGCACGCGGGTCTGCGAGCTGACCGTCCATGAGCAGGGCGATCTCCGAGAGCTGCACCAGCTGCGTGCGCAGCCGGCGCTGGGGCCCGGGGGCGTCCGGCTCCTCGAGCACGTCGATCATCGCGGCGATCCCGGCACGGGCCCGGGCGCGGAGCGCCTCGACGGTGCGTCGGAGACGCACGCGTGGGTTGCCCCGCAGGACCGTCACCAGCAGCAGCGCCACCCACGCGGACGCGACGACGACGGCGGAGAGCAGGAACGGCAGGGCGGTCAGCGGCGGGTGCAGGAAGAGGGCGAAGAAGAAGCCCTGCCAGGTGAGGAAGCCGTAGGTGAACCACCGTGGCCCGAACCGGCGCACCCAGACCGCGGCGAAGGACACGACGACGAACGTGACCAGGCCGAGCACGTGCCGGGTGGACGTCACGACGCCCAGCGTCACTCCCAGCGAGGCGGCGATGGGCACGCCGGCCATGGTGCCGAGCGTCGCGGTGCGGGACGGTTCGCTGACCAGGGTGGACGCGAGCATGGCCACGATCGCCCCCAGCAGCACCGCCATGGTGACGGGGAGACCGAGCGCGCGGGCGTACAGGGACTCCACGAGCACCGTCGTGCCGACGGCGAGTACCGCCCTGAGCGCCTGCCGGAGGCGTCCGAGCCCGGGGTCGGAGGCGACCAGCCGGTCGCGGGCGTCACGCAGACCGGTCCTGAGTCGGCCCGCACCCAGCTGGGGCAGCACCCGGGACCAGCCTGCGGGGGTGGGTGAGTGCACGAGAGCCGATCTTTCCAGACCTCCGGGAAGCGGCAGCCGCCGGTTCGAGGGACGTGCCCGCGCCCGCCGGATGCCACCCGCCGTGCCCGCGGGGACGGCGGGTCAGGCCGCTTCCACCACCAGCATGCGCCCGCGAACCTCACCGGCCGAGAGCAGCGAGCCCATCCGTCCGGACTGCTCCTCGGCCAGCTGCCAGCGCGGGTCGTCCCCGTGGCGGCGCTCGAGCTCGGCCTGCACCCTTCCCGTGACCTCTTCCCAGTCGGCGGGGAACGCGGCGAAGTGGTCGGTCCAGCCGCTGGTGAGCACGCGCAGCGCCGCCCGGTCGAGCATCGCCTCGAGAGCCTCGACGGTGGGGAAGTCGTTGCCCTCCGGCTGCTCGAGGCGGAGTCTCCCGGGCCGGGCGGCGCAGTAGACGACCAGTCCGAAGCGCGCCTGCGGGCGGAGCACCCGCCGCAGCTCGGCGAGGTAGGCCGGCTGGTCGTCCACTGTGCACAGCACCCCCAGGCTCCAGCCGGCTCCGATGGCGCCCGTCGCGATCGGCAGCTGGGTGCCCGCCTGCAGCGCCGGCAGGCCGAACAGGGAGCGCGCGGCTCGGCAGGCTCCCGGCTCCGGCTCCGTGAGGACCGGGCGTACGCCCGTCTCCCGCGCCGCGAACGCGGCGGGCCCGCCGATGCCGGCGCCGCAGTCCAGGAAGATCTCGTCCGGTTCGGGCGTCAGGTGGTCGAGCAGCCAGTGCAGGGCACCGGGACTGCCGCTGCCCCGGCAGCCCGCCGGGATGCGGTCGTCGGGATCGAGCCCGGCGACCACGTCGGCGGTCCACGCGGCGACCGTGTCGAACTCGGCGTCCATGGCGTCCGTGTCGTCCGTGGGGTCCGTCGGACCCGCGGGGTGGGTGGAGCTGCTCACGGTCGTACTCCTCGCGCTTCCCGGACACGGCGTCCGATCTCGGCCTGGATCTCGGCAGCAGCCTGCACGCCGTCGGCCGAGGCAAGGCCGTAGAGGTTCACCCCGGCCACGCCGTGCATACCCAGCAGCAGGTTCGCCTCGTCCACCGCGGCGGCGATGCCGGCCTCGACCGGGTCGTCGGCCGTCAACACGAGCTCCCGGCGCTCCGCCGCGATCTCCAGACCCGGTAGGGCGGCCAGCGCGTCCGCTGACCGCTGGTCGGTGAACACGACGACCGAGGCGATCACCGGCATCCGCAGCCCGGCCGCGCGTGCCGCGTCGAGGAAGTCCGCGAGCAGCGCCGTCCCCGGCACGTGGTTCAGGGCTCCCACCCGGGCTCCGGCCTCCTGCTTGTGCACGAGCCTCCGGGGGCGCAGCGCCACCGGTCGGGCGGTCGGTGTCTCCGCCACCGCGACGGGAAGCCCGAGCGAGGCGGCGAGGGCGGCCAACCGCGTCCCGTCCAGGTCGAAGGCCTGGGTCACGTCGGGGCGCACGTCGTAGGCGCGGCCGTCCCCAGTGACGCACAGCACCGTGGCGAGCCCGTCCAGGGCGAGGGCGCGCAGCTCCTGCTCGAGCGAGATCCGGTTGCGGTCCCGACAGGCCAACGTCACCCACGGCACTGCGCCGGCATCCGCGATGAGCCGGGCGAGAGTGCTGGGCGGAAAGTCGACCCGGTCCTGGTGGTCGCCCACCAGCAGTGCGTCGCAGCTCCCGGCGAGCAGCCGTGCGGTGGACTGCAGAGTGGCCGCATCGCCCGGGGGCACGCTCAGGTCGGTCAGGATCGTGGGGGGCCGCCAGGCGGAGCCGGGCGGCTCCACGGGGCGCCCGCCCGCGACGGCATCCGGACCGCCCACCGTGGCGACCGGGAGACCGTCGAGCTGGTCGAAGACGCACGGCGTCGGGAGCATCTCGCAGCTCCCGTCGTCGTGGACGCCGCCGCACGGGCCGAAGACCATCCGCTTCGGGCAGCCCGACACCCGCTCCTGAGAGATCTGCACGGGGCCCAGACTCTCAGGACGCCGTGACGACCGCGACCGCGTGGCCCAGCCAGTCCGGCGCACCTTGCTCGCGGGCCACCCCCAAAGGATCCCTTGACGGTGTGGCGAACAGGACGGCATACTCCCAAACATGTCTTTGGAGGATGACCGCATCAGCGAGCTGCGCGCCACCGCGCACCCGTTGCGGCTGCAGATGCTCTCGCTGCTGACGGGCGCCGAGCTGAGCGCCGCCGAGGTGGCCCGCGAGCTCGACGTCACCCAGGCCAACGCGAGCTACCACCTGCGGCTGCTGCACGCCGCGGGGCTGCTCGAGGTGGCGGGGGAGGAGAGCGTCCGCGGAGGGCGGGCCAAGAAGTACCGGCACCGCTGGGACGCCGAACGCCCCGAGGGCAGCCCGCCGGCCAGCGAGGACGAGAGGCTCGCCCACGCACGCGTGCTCGCCGACGCCATCCCTCGCCGGTTGGCCGAGCGCGAGCGCGGGCAGAGGTCGCAGTTCACCGACGCCGAGCTGTGGGTCGAACCGCCGGTCTGGGAGCGGGTCTTCGACCTCGTCACCGAGGCGAGCCGGCTGCTGCACGCGAGCGCCCGCCCCCCGCGTACGGAGGGCACCGTCCGCGCCAACCTGTCGGTCGCGGCCTTCCGCATGAGCAACGAGAGCGGTGGCGCCCGATGAAGGTCACGGAGTCGCTCGGTGCGCTGTCGGACCGCCGGTTCGCGTGGTACTTCACGGCGCGCACGGTCTCGACGGCCGGCTCCGTCATGGTCCCGGTGGCCCTCGCCTTCGCGGTCCTCCACATCGACCAGTCGGCCGGCGCCCTCGCGCAGGTGCTCGGGGTGCGGACCCTCACGATGGTCGTGTTCCTCCTGGTCGGCGGCGTCGTCGCCGACCGGTTCTCCCGCATCGTCGTGCTGCAGGTCTCGCACGTGCTCACGTGCCTGACCCAGGCGTCGGCGGCGCTCCTCATCATCAGCGGGCACGCGACGCTGACGCAGCTGACCGTCATCGAGGGCGTCAACGGGGCCGTGTCGGCCTTCACGATGCCCGCGATGATGGGGATCGTCCCGCTCGTCGTCGACCGCGGGCGCCTCCAGCAGGCCAACGCGCTGCTCTCGTTCAGCCGCAGCGGACTCGCCGTCGTCGGCCCCGCCGTCGCGGGCCTGCTCGTCGTCGGCGTCGGTCCCGGGTGGGCCCTCGCCGTCGACGCGCTGACGTATGCCGTCGCGATCGTCTGCCTGGCACGCGTCGGTCTGCAGCGACACACCTCCGAGGCGAGCGCCCCTCGGCACTCGATGGTGCGTGAGCTGCGGGAGGGGTGGGGCGAGTTCACCCGGCGCGAGTGGCTCTGGGTGGTCGTCCTCGCCTTCGGCCTGACGAACGCCATCCACTCCGGCGTCATCGGTGTGCTCGGTCCGCTGGTGGCCAAGTCGAGCCCGTCCATCGGCGAGGCGGGGTGGGGAGTCGTCCTCAGCGCCGAGGCCGTCGGCACCGTGCTGATGACGTTGCTGATGCTGCGGCTGCGGCTCCGGCACCCTCTGCGCGCCGGGATGCTCGCCATCTGCGTCCTCGCCGTGCCGATGGTGCTGCTCGGCGCCGCGCCCGCCCTCGTGCCGGTCGCCGTCGGCTTCTTCCTCGCCGGCGCGGCGGTCGAGGTCTTCGGCGTCGGCTGGAGCACCGCCCTGCACGAGCACGTGCCGGTCAGCGTGCTCTCGCGGGTGTCGAGCTACGACGCGCTGGGCTCGTTCGTCGCCATCCCGATCGGCACCTTCCTCTACGGGTGGCTCGCCACCGTCGCCGACACCGAGACCCTGATGCTCGTCAGCGCCTCCGTCTACGTCCTCATCTCCCTGTCCGCGCTGCTGTCCCGTTCGGTGCGCGACCTGCGACGCAGCAGCGACGACCCCGAGACGAGCGGCCGCGCGACCGGCGGCGCAAGGGAGATCCCGGCCACCGTCGAGGCCGACGAGGCGGCACGGTCCTAGACTGGCGGCGCCCGCCCCCGCCTTCCTTCCCTGGAGACCAGTGTCGATCAAGGACATCCGACTCTTCGGTGACCCGGTCCTGCGCACCGCCGCAGCCGAGGTGACCGACTTCGACAAGCAGCTGCGCGTGCTCGTCAAGGACCTCGAGGACACCATGCTGGACGCGCCCGGCGTCGGCCTGGCGGCGCCGCAGATCGGGGTGGGCCTGCGCGTCTTCACATACTGGGTCGACGACGTGCTCGGCCACCTCGTCAACCCGGTGCTCGACCTGTCGGACGACGAGCAGGAGGGCCCCGAGGGCTGCCTGTCGATCCCCGGTCTCGCCTTCGACACCAGGCGCGCCCTGTCCGTGGTGGCCAAGGGGCAGAACATGCACGGCGAGCCCGTCGTGCTCGAGGGCACGACGCTGCTCGCCCGGTGCGTCCAGCACGAGACCGACCACCTCGACGGAGTCCTCTTCGTCGACCGGCTCGACGCGCAGGCGCGCCGTGAGGCGATGCGCGCCATCCGTGAGGCCGAGTGGTTCGCGGACAACCCGCCGGAGGTGCGGATCAGCCCGCACTCGACCTTCGGCCGGGCGATGTGACGTGAGAGTCGTCTTCGCCGGCACCCCGGAGGCGGCGGTGCCGAGCCTCGAGGCCGTCGCAGCCTCGAGCCACGAGCTCGTGGGCGTGGTCACCCGTCCCGACGCCCCTGCGGGCCGGGGCCGACGCCTGGAGCCCTCACCGGTGCGCCGCCGCGCCGAGGAGCTGGGCGTCCCCGTGCTGACCCCGACGAGAGCCAAGGACCCCGACTTCCTCGACGCCCTGGGCGCTCTCGCCCCCGACGCCTGCCCGGTGGTCGCCTACGGCAACCTCATCCCGCCCGTGGCCCTGACCATCCCGCGCCTCGGGTGGATCAACCTGCACTTCTCCCTCCTCCCCGCCTGGCGCGGTGCCGCCCCCGTGCAGCACGCCATCATGGCCGGCGACGAGCTGACGGGCGCCTCCACCTTCGTCATCGAGCGCGGGCTCGACACCGGGCCGGTGCTCGGGGTGATGACCGAGCGCATCCGGCCGACGGACACCGCCGGCGACCTGCTCGGCCGGCTGTCGACGGCCGGCGCCGGGCTGCTCGTCGCGACGCTGGACGGGCTCGAGTCGGGCGACCTGGTTGCCGTGCCCCAGCCGTCGGACGGGGTCTCGCCGGCGCCCAAGATCGAGGTGGACGACGCACGCATCGTCTGGACGCGGCCGGCCTCCGCCGTCGACCGACTCGTCCGGGGCTGCACGCCGGCGCCCGGCGCCTGGACCACCTTCCGCGGGGAGCGGCTCAAGGTCTCTCCGGTGACCGTCGTGCCGCACGAGGAGCTGCCAAGCGAGGTGCTTCCAGCAGGTCAGCTGCTGGTCACGAAGAAGGCCGTCTTCGTCGGCACCGGCACCGGGCCCGTCCGGCTCGGCACGGTGCAGGGGCACGGAAAGAAGCCGATGGCGGCAGCCGACTGGGCCCGCGGGATGCGGGTCCAGGAGGGAGAGAGGCTCGGCGATGAGTGACCAGAGGCGCGACGGAGGAGCCCCGGGCCACCGGTCGGGTGGGGACGGCGGCCGCGGCGACGGGCGGCGCGGCGAGCGGCAGCGGCCGCCGGCGCGCGAGCGCTCGGCGCGCCACCGCTCGGAGCAGCGACCGTCCGAACGGGCCCGGCGCACGGACGCTCCGCGGCTGGCCGCGTACACGGCGATGCGCGAGGTCGCCGACGGCGCCTACGCCAACCTCGCCCTGCCGAAGCTGTTGCGCGAGAAGGCCATCCGCGGGCGCGACGCGGGTTTCGCCACCGAGCTCGTCTACGGCGCGACGCGCCTGTCGGGGCTCTACGACGCCGTCATCGCCTCCGCCGCGGGCCGCCCCGTCGACAAGATCGACTCGAACGTGCTCGACACACTGCGGCTCGGCGCCCACCAGCTGCTCGGCATGCGCGTGCCCAGCCACGCCGCGGTCGACGAGACGGTTGCCCTGGCCCGGCAGGTCAACGGTGCCGGTGCGGCCGGCTTCGTCAACGCCGTCCTGCGCCGCATCAGCGAGCGGGAGCCGGACGAGTGGGTCGACCTCGTCAGCGAGGGCGTCTCCGACCCCGTCGAACGCCTCGCGCTGCGCACCTCGCACCCGCTGTGGGTCGCCAAGGCGCTGCGGGCCGCGCTCATCGGGCACGGCACCGCGCAGCCCGACCAGGTGGAGGAGTCGCTGACCGCCCTCCTCGAGAGCGACAACGCGCCCGCGAAGGTTTCGCTCGCCGCTCGCCCGGGACTCGCCTCCGTCGACGAGCTCGTGGACGCCGGCGCCGATCGTTCAGGCCTCAGTCCGGTGGGTGCCACCCTCCCGGAAGGCGACCCCGGCGCGATCGCCGCCGTGCGCGAGGGGCGCGCCGCGGTGCAGGACGAGGGCTCGCAGCTGCTCGTCCTCGCGCTGACCGCCGCCGACGTCGAGGGGGACGCGGCCGACCACGAGCGCTGGCTCGACCTCTGCGCAGGTCCCGGCGGCAAGGCCGGGCTGCTCGCGGCCCTCGCCATCCAGCGACGGATCCCGTTCGTGGCCAACGAGATCAGCGAACACCGTGCGGACCTGGTGTGGCAGACGCTGGCTGCCGCGCGCGCCGAGGCCCGCGAGCGCGACGTGAGCCTCAAGGTGCGTCACGGCGACGGGCGCGACCTCGGCGAGGTCGAGCCGGCCGGCTTCAGCCGCGTCCTCATCGACGCCCCGTGCACCGGCCTCGGAGCCCTGCGCCGGCGGCCCGAGGCGCGGTGGCGGCGCACCGCGGGCGACGTCGCAGCCCTCGCGGGGCTGCAGCGTGAGCTGCTCGCCTCCGGCATCGACGCGACCGCACCGGGAGGCCTCGTCGGCTACGCCACGTGCAGCCCACACCTCAACGAGACCCGCTTCGTCGTCACCGACGCCCTCAAGAACCGCGACGACGTCGAGCTCGTGGATGCGCGTCCTCTCTTCGTCGACGCGTCCGGGCAGCAGTTGCCCGGTCTGGGGGAGGGCCCGTTCGTCCAGCTGTGGCCGCACCTGCACGGCACCGACGCCATGTTCTTCGCCCTCCTGCGCAAGCGCTGACGACGCCCCCGACCGGCCGCCTCCGGAAGGGCGCGGGCGAGCAGGACCCCCGTGACGGCATACGACAGGGGCGACCCCGACGGGCGCGGTCGGCTCGGAGGTGACCGCCCCTAGGCTGTGCGCGTGCAGATCTCACCGAGCATCCTGTCCGCCGACTTCGCCAACCTCGAGGCCGAGCTCGGCCGCATCGCCAACGCGGACTGGGCCCACGTCGACGTCATGGACGCCCACTTCGTGCCCAACCTGACGCTCGGCCTGCCCGTCGTCGAGGCACTGCTGAAGGTCAGCCCGGTCCCGATCGACGCCCACCTGATGATCGAGGACCCCGACCGGTGGGCGCCCGGCTACGCGGAGGCCGGCTGCCAGTCCGTCACCTTCCACGTCGAGGCCGCGCGCGACCCGCGCACCCTGGCCCGGACGCTGCGCGCGGCCGGCGCGCGTGCCTCGATGGCGCTCAAGCCCGCGACGGACTTCGCGCCCTACGAGGAGCTGCTGCCCGACCTCGACATGGTGCTGGTCATGACCGTCGAGCCGGGCTTCGGCGGGCAGTCGTTCATGGCCGACCAGATGGCCAAGGTGCGTCAGGTGCGCGAGGCCGTCCGTCGGCACGGCGGCGAGATCTGGGTCCAGGTCGACGGCGGCGTGAGCGCGCAGACCATCGAGCAGTGTGCCGAGGCGGGCGCCGACGTCTTCGTCGCCGGCTCGGCCGTCTACGGCGCCGAGGACGCCGGGGACGCGGTCGAGCAGCTGCGCGCGCTGGCCGCCCGGCACCACCACTGACGGGGCGCAGTGACGGGACGCCGCGGACGCCGTCCACGGCGTGGGCGCCGTCACGACGTCGCGGTGTGCGCCCGTCGCACGGGCGGGTGCATACTGGCTGTACGTGCTCCGGGGTCGGTGTAATTCCGAGCCGGCGGTTACAGTCCGCGACCCGACCGCATCCAGCGGCCGGTTGACCTGGTGAAACTCCAGGACCGACGGTGAAAGTCCGGATGGGAGGCAGCACGAGACAGGCCGTCGTGGCCTGGGCCGTCGGCATCGTCAGACGCGGCCCCGACCACGTGGGGCGTGTGGAGTACCCCGGAGTTCGTCCGTGAACCGACGAACCACCAAGGACGAACACCACATGCAGGCTCTAGCTCTGGCCGACCAGACGAAGAACGTCTTCCAACAGGCCATCGACGCGACCATCCCGTTCGGGCCCTACCAGCTCCACTGGCTCGAGCTGATCGGCGTCCTGATCGGGCTCGCCTCGGCCTACCTCGGCATGCGCCGCTGGGTGGCGGCCTGGCCCGTCGGGATCCTCGCGAACATCATGCTGTTCTTCGTCTACCTCGGCGCGGTCTTCGGGGCTGACGAGCGCATCCCGCTCTTCGGGCAGGCCGGGCGGCAGGTCTTCTTCATCGTCACGAGCATCTACGGCTGGTGGCGCTGGGCGAAGGTGCGCCGGCTCAACCACGCGAACGACGCCGGGGGCGTGGCCATCACGCCGCGCTGGGCGACGGGGCGCGAGCGGGTCGCCGTGGTCGCCTTCTGGCTCATCGGCACCGTCGTCGTGCACCAGGCCTTCGTGTGGCTGTGGAACCTCTCGCCGAACCCGTTCTTCACGCCCGACTGGTGGTTCTACTGGTGCGACGCCTGGATCTTCGTCGGCTCCATCGTCGCGACGTACGCGATGGCGCGCGGCTGGAACGAGTTCTGGCTGGCG
>Ga0308173_10001915_pt1 | contig 10789 bp, 12 predicted proteins | sample PhyPR1_FD_203716 | JGI IMG/M metagenome (GOLD analysis project Ga0308173, IMG submission 203716) | Soil microbial communities from UC Gill Tract Community Farm, Albany, California, United States - DLSLS.P.R1 | ecosystem: Environmental > Terrestrial > Soil > Agricultural land | place: USA... | reverse complement strand
GGCGACGGCGCCGGCGTCCTCGGCGATCTTGGCCTGCTCGGGGGTGACGACGTCCATGATGACGCCGCCCTTGAGCTGCTCGGCCATGCCGCGCTTGACGCGCTCGGTGCCGGTAGCGGCGTTCGGGGACTCGTGCGATGCCACGGGTTGCTGCCTCTGTGTCGACGGATCGGAACACCCCATCTTACGGCCGTCTACCGCCCCGCCTCCCGGGCGCTGCCTGCGCCCGCGCTGTCGCCGTGCGGCCGCGAGTCGATGTCGAAGAAGCGGGGCAGCGGACGGGAGGCGTGCACCCGCAGCAGCCGGGTCAGCCGGCGGCGGCGCAGGGCCCGGGTGTCGCGGACGGCGTCGTTGAAGAACCGGCGCGCGAGCCCGACGCGGGTCGCGGTGCCGGTGAGGTCGGTCTGCAGCGCCTGTGGCACGCCGCTCAGCTGGGCCGGGAGCTCACGCAACTCGGTGCCGAGCGCGTTCTCGGCCAGCTCGCGGTCACCCGCCCGCGGAGCCCGGGCATCGGCCGCGGCGGCGGCCAGCCGCGCGGCCCGCTCGGCCCCCAGTGCGCCGGGGTAGTTGCGGGCCAGCTCCTCGGCCAGCCCGGCGCGCCGCTGGAGCTGGGTGTCCAGCGCGGTCCACGCGCGGGCCACCCGGCTCTCGAGGCGGCGCAGCCGGGTCAGCGTCCACGCGGTCCAGGCGAGCAGGACCACCAGCACCACGCCGGCCAGCAGCAACCAGGCGTCGGGCGTCACGGGTCGTCAGGCTAACGGTGCTCCCGCCTGCGACGGGGAGACCGCGCCGCCTTCCCCGCCGGCGGCACCGACGGGAACGTGTCGTCGTCCTCGGCCTCCACCTCCCCGCCGCCGGGCTCCACGACCGTCTCGTAGACGGCGAGGATGCGCCGGGCGAGCACGCCCCAGTCGTAGGCCGCCGCCACGGTCGCCCCGTTCGCCGACAGCGCCGCGAGGCGGGCCGGGTCGGCCAGCAGGGCGCACAGCGCCTGGGCCAGCGCGCCGGCGTCCCCCCGCCGGACCAGGACACCGGCGGCGCCGTCCTCGAGCACGCGGGCGAAGGCATCCAGGTCGCTGGCCACGATCGGCGCGCCCGCGGCGAGCCCCTCGATGAGGATGACGCCGAACGACTCCCCGAGCAGGTTGGGCGCGCAGTAGACGTCGACCGAGCGCAGGAACGCGGCCTTGTCGGTCTCGGTGAGCTCGCCGAGCAGCGCCACGTGCGCCTGCAGGTCCTCGCCGATGAGCTCGCGGACCTCGTCGGGGTCTCCTCGCCCGGCGATCAGCAGCCGCGCGCCCGGGTAGTGGCGGACGACGGTGCGCATGGCCTCGAGCAGCACCGGCAGGCCCTTGCGCGGCTCGTCGTAGCGGCCGAGGAAACCGATGGTCGGGCCGTCGACGCCGCGCGTGTAGCCGGGCAGCCCCGGGCCGTGGGCGAACGCCGCGACGTGCACGCCGTTCGGGATGATCACCGCGTCGCCGCCGAGGTGCTCGACCTGCACGCGGCGGGCGAAGTCGGACACCGCGATCCGGCCGTTGATCCGCTCCAGCCAGGGCCGCACGACCGGGCCCCAGGCCGCCAGGAACTTGGACCGGACGGTGGCCGTGTGGAAGGTGGCCACGATCGGGCCCTTGGCGATCATGCAGACCAGCAGCGACACCGACGGCGGCGCCGGCTCGTGCACGTGGACGACGTCGAAGTGGCCCTCGCGCAGCCAGCGGCGCACCCGTGCGGCCGACACCGGGCCGAACTGCACGCTGGCCATCGACCCGTTGTAGGGAATGGGCACGGTGCGCCCGGCGAACGTGACCCACTCCGCGGGCAGCGACTCCTCGTGCTCGGCGGGGGTGAGCACCTCGACGTGGTGGCCCATGCCGCGCAGCGTCTCGGCGAGGTCGCGGACGTGGTATTGCACCCCACCCGGGACGTCCCACTGGTAGGGGCAGACCAGGCCGATGCGCATCAGCCGCGCCCCTCCGCGAGTGGGTCCGGAGGGACGTCGGCCCAGATCCGGCCGAGCATGTGCCAGTCCTCCGGCTGCCGCGCGATCGAGACCGCGAAGGCGTCCGCGACCGACTGCATGGCGCCGGCGACGCGGTCCTTCAGCCGGGCGGCGCCGTCGACCGGCACCTCCGGGGAGAAGACCAGCCGCCAGCCGCGCCCGGTGAACTGGCAGACGCACGGCACGAGCGCGGCGCCGGTCTGCGCGGCGAGCAGCGCCGCCCCGCCGGGCATGGTCGCCGGGCGACCGAAGAACTCGACGGGCACGCCGCCCGACCCGAGGTTGCGGTCGACCAGCAGGCAGGCGACCCCGCGATCGGTCAGCCATTCGCGCAGCACCTCGGTGCTCGGCCGCGGGCCGCCGGTGAGTGGCACCACGCGGAAGCCGAGCGACTCGCGGTACTCGAGGAACCGGCGGTACAGCGACTCCGGCTTCAGCCGCTCGGCCACCGTCATGAACGGCCCGTCGAGGTAATCGACGAACCAGACTCCCGCGACGTCCCAGTTCCCGCTGTGCGGCAGGGCCATCACCATGCCGCGGCCGCTGTCGCGGGCCTTCTGCAGGTGCTCCCTGCCGATGACCTCGGTGCCGGCGACGATCCGCGCGCCGGAGTACGCCGGCAGCCGGAAGGCCTCCTGCCAGTACCGCGCGTAGGACCGCAGCGCCCGCTCGGTCAGGGCCGCCAGCTCCGGCTCGGGAAGCCGGCCGCCGGTGACGACGCGGAGGTTGGCCCGCAGCTGGCGGGCGCCCTTGCCCTCACGACCGGCGGCCCACCGTCCGGCGCGGTCGAACGCGCCCCGGGCCGCGGGCTCGGGGAGCATCCGGACCGCGCGCCAGCCGGCCGCGAAACCGGCGTCGGTCGCCCGCGCCGTGACGCGCGCCCGCAGCCCCGGCGGGGTCGGCTCGCTCATGACAGCGGCGGGCCGGCGACCAGCGGGACGCCGCGGCGGACGGCCAGCAGCCGCTGGCCCACCGTGACCGTGCTGCCGGCGAGCAGCACCCACAGGCCCACGTGCAGGGCGTACGGGACGCCGAGCCCGGCCAGCCCGGTGCCGAACAACACCAGCAGCAGCCGCTCGAGCCGCTCGACGACGCCGACGTCGCACCGGATGCCGACGCCCTCGGCGCGCGCCTTGATGTAGGACGTCAGCATCGCGAGCACGAGGCAGAGCAGCGCGAGCAGGACCAGCAGCCGGTTGTCCCCCGCGCCGGAGAACCACCAGATCAGCGAGCCGAAGATCGCGGCGTCGGCGACCCGGTCACCGGCGGAGTCGAGCACCGCCCCGAACATCGAGCCGCCCCCGCGGGCCCGCGCGAGCGCGCCGTCGAGCAGGTCGAGCAGCACGGAGAACGTGACGACGACGGTGCCCCAGAACAGATGCCCGGTGCCGAAGAGGAGAACCGAGCCGGCGACGGCGCCGACCGTGCCGACGATCGTGATCATGTCGGGGGTGACCCCGCCGCGGGCCAGCCGGCCGACCATCGGGGCGATGATCTTCTCGACGACCGGCCGGGCGGAGATGCCGAGCACCTCAGGCCTCCCGGGACGCGGTGGCGCTCGTGCCCACGTGCTCGATCCAGGCCTTCGCGAGCAGCTCGCGGGTCTCCCCGAGCACCTGCGGGAGCACGCGGGTCAGGCCGACCACCGGCATGAAGTTGGTGTCGCCACCCCAGCGCGGGACCGCGTGCTGATGGAGGTGGTCGGCGATGCCGGCGCCGGCGATCGAGCCCTGGTTCATGCCGATGTTGAACCCGTGCGCGCCGCTGACCGAGCGGATCACCCGCATCGCCGTCTGCGTGAAGGCACCCAGTTCGGCGACCTCGTCGTCGGTCAGGTCGGTGTAGTCGGGCACGTGCCGGTAGGGCACCACCATCAGGTGCCCGGCGTTGTACGGGTACAGATTGAGGACGGCGTACACCGTCGTCCCCCGGGCGACGATGAGGGCGTCCTCGTCGCTCTTGGTCGGGATCACGCAGAACGGGCAGTCGTGCGCGCCCGTCGGCTTCCCCTCGCCGCGGATGTAGGCCATCCGGTACGGCGTCCAGAGGTGCTCGAAGGCGCTGGTCGGGCCGCCCTCGTCGTTGGGGATGGTCATTCGGCCGCCACCGGATCGGTGTTGTGCCGCGCCGCGATCCAGGAGGCGACCTGCTCGACGGCGTCGTCGACGGGGACGCCGTTCTGCTGGCTGCCGTCGCGGTAGCGGAAGGACACCGCGTTCGCCTCAGCGTCGGTGGCGCCGGCGATGAACACGAACGGCACCTTCTGCTTGCTGGCGGTGCGGATCTTCTTCTGCATCCGGTCGTCGGAGTCGTCGACCTCGACCCGGACGCCCCGGGCCTTCAGCTTCGCGGCAACGTCGAACAGGTAGGGCACCTGCTCGTCGGTGACGGGGATCGCGATGACCTGCACCGGCGCGAGCCACGCCGGGAAGGCGCCGGCGTAGTGCTCGGTGAGGACGCCGAAGAAGCGCTCGATCGAGCCGAACTTCGCCGAGTGGATCATCACCGGCTGCTCGCGCCCGCCGTCGGCGGAGGTGTACTCCAGGCCGAACCGGGCCGGCTGGTTGAAGTCGTACTGGATGGTCGACATCTGCCAGGTGCGGCCGATGGCGTCGCGGGCCTGCACGGAGATCTTCGGGCCGTAGAAGGCGGCGCCGCCCGGGTCGGGCACGAGCTCCAGGCCGGTCTCGCGGGCCGCCTCCTCGAGCACGGCCGTGGCGACGGCCCACTCCTCCTCGGAGCCGATGAACTTGTCGGACTCGCCGCGGGTCGACAGCTCCAGGTAGTAGTCGTCGAGGCCGAAGTCGCGCAGCAGCCCCAGCACGAAGGCCAGCAGGTGCCGGATCTCCCCCGGCGCCTGCTCGGGGGTGACGTAGCTGTGTGAGTCGTCCTGGGTCAGCCCGCGCACGCGGGTCAGGCCGTGGACGACGCCGGACTTCTCGTACCGGTACACCGAGCCGAACTCGAAGAAGCGCAGCGGCAGCTCGCGGTAGGACCGCCCGCGCGACGCGAAGATCAGGTTGTGCATCGGGCAGTTCATGGCCTTGAGGTAGTACGTCGAGTTCTCCAGGTCCATGCCCGGGAACATCGTGTCCTCGTAGTAGGGCAGGTGCCCGGAGGTCTCGAACAGGCCGCCCTTGGTGATGTGCGGGGTGCCGACGTAGTCGAAGCCCTCCTCGATGTGCCGGCGGCGGACGTAGTCCTCCATCTCCCGCTTGATGACGCCACCCTTGGGGTGGAAGACGGCCAGGCCGGAGCCGATCTCGTCGGGGAAGCTGAAGAGGTCCAGCTCGGCGCCGATGCGACGGTGGTCGCGGCGCTCGGCCTCGGCCAGCCGCTCGAGGTAGGCCTTGTGGGCGTCCTTGCTCTCCCACGCGGTGCCGTAGATGCGCTGCAGCTGCGGGTTCTTCTCGCTGCCCCGCCAGTAGGCGGCGGCGCTGCGGGTGAGGCTGAACGCCGGGATGGCGAGGGTGCGCGGCAGGTGCGGGCCGCGGCACAGGTCGGTCCAGACCAGGTCGCCGGTGCGCGGGTCCAGGTTGTCGTACATGGTCAGCTGGGCGCCGCCGACCTCCACGTTCGCGCCTTCGGTCTCGTCCGCGCCGCCCTTGAGGCCGATCAGCTCGAGCTTGTACGGCTCGTGCGCGAGCTCGGTCTTCGCGTCGGCGTCGCTGATCTCGCGCCGGGCGAACCGCTGGCCGGCCTTGACGATCTCCTGCATGCGCTTCTCGATCGCCTGCAGGTCCTCGGGCGTGAACGGTCGCTCGGGGTCGAAGTCGTAGTAGAAGCCGTTCTCGATCGGCGGCCCGATGCCCAGGCGGGTGCCCGGGAAGAGCCCCTGCACGGCCTGGGCGAGCACGTGGGCGGTCGAGTGCCGGATCACCGCGCGCCCGTCGGCACTGGCGGCCGGGACCGGCTCGATCTCGGCGTCGGCGTCCGGGGTCCAGGCGAGGTCCCTGAGGTCGCCGGTGGCCAGGTCGCGGACGACGACCGCGCCGTCCGGGCCCTTCAGGGGGACGCCGGCGTCGGCGAGCGCCTGCTGCGCCGTCGTGCCGGCCGGCACCCTGATCGGGGTGACAACGGCTGGCGCGGGCGGGGTCGACACGGGGAGCTCCTGGAGGGGTCGGGAGAACGGCCCCCCGAGCCTAGTGCGCGGGTCCGCCTCAGCCCGGGACGATCCGCAGCCCGGCCGCGACGGCACCCCGGCGGGCGAGCACCGCGGCCACCCGCGCGAACGCCGCGGGGTCGGCCGGCACCACCTGATCGGAGCCGGCGCCGACCTGCAGGTGCAGCGGGATCGCCTCGGCGGTCGTCACCGTGAACCGGCCGTTCGCACCCTGGGCGAAGGTGAACCGGGCCGCCACCTCGTCGTAGGGGTCGCCCTGGCGGGCCATCTGCGCGACGAAGTTGCCGAGGCCGTAGGCGACCCATTTGCCGTCGATCTTCTCGAAGGGCTGCACGACGTGGGCGTGGTGGCCGATCACCAGGTCGATGTCGGGTGAGGCGAGCAGTGCGTGCACGGCGGCGACCTGCGCGGCGGTCGGGTCGTGCTGGTACTCCACGCAGCAGTGCAGGCTGGCGATGACGACCTGGGCGCCGGCCCTCCTTGCTCGGGCCGCATCGGCGAGCATGCCGCTCACGTCCGGCACGGGGACGATGTTCACCTCCCACCGCCGGTCGGCGGGCGGGCCTCCACCGTTGAGCCCGTAGGCGGCGGCGATGTGGGCGACCTTCACGCCGTGGACGTCGAGGATCCGGGGCGTCCGGCTCTCCGCCTGGGTCCGGTAGGTGCCCGCGTGCCCGATCCGTGCGGCGTCGAGGTCGTCGAGGGTGCGGACCAGCCCGGCAGTGCCGTCGTCCAGGGAGTGGTTGGACGACGTGGAGCACTCGTCGTAACCGGCCCCCGCGAGCGCCGCGATGATCTCGGGCTGGACGGCGAAGCTCGGGTAGCCGCGGTAGGGGCCGCCCGCCGGCGCGACCGGCGTCTCGACGTGGCAGATCGCCAGGTCGGCGGCGCGGATCATCGGCGCCACCGGTGCGAGCACGTGCGAGAAGTCGTAACTGCCGTCGGGCTGCTTCGCGCCGGCGGTGAGCTGGAGGTCCTGGTGGATCAGGACGTCGCCGGTCGCGAGCACGGTGAAGCGCCGCGGCGCCGGAGGAGCCGACGCCGGCACAGGGGCCGACGACGACCGGGCAGTCGTGGTCGCGGTGGCCGGCAGCGCGGACGGCGACGCGCACGCGCCGAGCAGCAGCGCGGCCAGCGCCGCCAGGATTCCGGCTCGGCTCCTCGCCACCGCCGCAGGCTAGAGCAGGACGGCGTCGCCGACGGCGAGCGTGCCCGCGTGCCGGACGTCGGCGTAGACCCCGAGGCAGTGCCTGGGCGTCCGGGTGATCTCGAGGACCGCGTCCCCGATCCGCACCTGCCTACCCACCCACGCACGCTCGTCCGCGCCTCCGGCGAGATCGAGCACGAGGTTGGCGCGCGGGTCGTCGGGCGAGCACCCCTCGGGCACCTCCCCCGCCGCCGCCCGCGCCAGCGCCTGGGCCGAGACGAGGTGGACCGGCGCTCTGCCCGTTCCGCCCGTCCGCTCGGCCGCCAGGCGCACCGGCTGCCCGAGCCTCGCCGTCAGCATGTCGGCGTCCGCCTGCGGATCCCCGGTGGGACGCAGAGCCGCCAGCTCAGGGGCATCCCGACCGCGGACGGCGCCGCCGTCCTCCCCCACCACCGTGAAGACCCGGTCGCCGACCAGCCCGTCGACCGCGACCTCCACGCCGGACAGGCGCGTACCGGCGAGCGACCGCACCGGGTAGATCCAGATCTGCGCGACCCGGCCCGCCACCTGTTCCCGCCCGTCTGCCACGGGCCGACCGTAGGCCGCCGGCCCCCGGAACGACGACACCCCCGGTCCGCAACCGTGTGGGTGGCTGACCGGGGGTGTCGTGCTGGTGGGCGATACTGGGTTCGAACCAGTGACCTCTTCGGTGTGAACGAAGCGCTCTACCACTGAGCCAATCGCCCGTGCCGTCGTCGACAGCGCATCCGATTGTGCCAGACGGTCACCGCCAGAGCGGCACCCACCCCGGCACCCATCCGGGCGCGCCGATCACATGCAGCGTGACCACGAGCACGCCGTACACGAACGCCGCCGTGGCCACCGCGACGAGCACCCGCACCCACACCGGCTGGGCGCCGACCCAGTCGGTCCACCGCGTGACGTGGCGCTTGGTGAACTCGAGCAGCCGCTCGGCCCAGAGGAACTCGGTCGCGAGCACGAAGAGGCCCGCGATCACGATCAGCCACCCCGGCCCGGGCAGCGGGATCGCGACGATGCCCACCGCGACGACCAGCCCGCCGACGATCCCGACACCGATGCGGTACGGATGGTTGACCGAGCGGCGCGCGGCGATCCGGCGGCGCCAGGACGTGTCGGCGATCCGCTCGCGCAGGCTGCGCACCCCGTCGTCGTCGTACCGCGCGAGACGCTCCTCGGAGGTCTCGTGGGACCGGCGGCCGCCGGTCACGGTGTCCGGTTCGCTCAGCTGGTCACCTCCCCGAGTGCCACCATCTTGGTCGGTTTCACCGGAGCCTGTCGCCCCGGTTCGATGCTGATGCCGAACGTGGAGTAGTGGTCGAGGCCGGTCTGCCCCGAGCCGACGGTCCGCAGGTCCATCCGCGGCTGCGCGACGTCGAACGTGCCCAGCGCAACGGGGGTGTTGCCCTGCATGCCCCAGAGCACGTACGTCGACGACGCCGCGTCGTTGACCGCCAGCCCGTTGGTGACGACGTCGACGCGACGGCTGTGGGCCACGACCGTCGCCACGGTCCGGCCGTTGTCCGACAGCGGAGCGATCGCGGCCTGACCCGGGCTCAGGAGCGCGTTCATGACCTGGCTCTGCTCGGCGACGGTCGACTGCAGGTTCTGCTGCGACTGCGCGAGGACGACGTTCCAGACACCGAGCCCGAGGATCGCGGCGACGGCGGCCGCGACCAGGCTCATCGGCAGGGTGCGTCGCCACCGGGGCTGCCGCGGCGACGGCAGCGTGGGGGCCCGCAGACCGTCGTCCGTCGGCGCCGCGTGCAGCGGGGCCGGAGCGATCCGGCGTTCCGGCGGGTGGACCTGCTCGGTCTCGCCGACCGCGGCGGCCAGCCGGCGCCGCAGCTCCTCCGACGGTTCGGCCGCCGGGAGGTCGGCGGCCATCGCCGCCATGACGTCGGAGGTCTCCAGCACCGTGCGCGCGCAGCGCTCGCAGCCCGGCAGGTGACGGGTGAAGACCGCCTCGTCCTCGGGCTCGAGGGCGTGCAGGGCCCAGCCGACGGCGAGCTCGTCGAAGCGGTCGTGCTCGGTGGGCATCCGGTCGCGGCTCATCGGGCCGGCCCCTCGATCGCCGCGTCCAGCGCACCACCGGCGGTCGCCCCGCCGAGTGCCTCCTTCATCCGCCGCATACCCGCGAGCATGCGCGTCTTGACCGTGCCGAGGGGAGTGTCGGTGAGTGCGGCCACCTCGCGCTGGGTGTAGCCGCCGTAGTAGGCCAGCGTGAGCGCTTCCCGCTGGGGCGCCGACAGCGCCCCGAGGGCCGACCGGACCTGCTCGGCGACCACCCTTGACCAGGCCTCCTCGTCGACGTCGCGCGCCGCGACGGGCGCGCTCAATTCCATGTCCTCCTGGGCCAGCGCGGTACGGCGCCGCTGGGATTCCTCCCGGCGGACGGCATCGACGGCCTTGTGGTGCACGACCGCGAGCAACCAGGAAGCGAAGCTGCCCCGTGCGCGGTCGTAGGCGCCGGGATCGCGCCAGACGCTGAGGAAGACGTCCTGGAGGACGTCCTCGGCGAGGGCGTCGTCGGCGAGGATGCGCCTGGCCAGCGCGAACGCGGGACGACGGAAGCGGAGATAGAGGTCGTCGACCGCGCCGCGGTCTCCCGCGCGGATGCGACGGACGAGGTCGTCGTCCTCCGAGCCGCTCTGCGGGGGCCTCGCCGGTCGGCTCACAGCGCCCATCGTCACACGGAACCTTCGCAGCAGACCCACCCTCCGGTTCGGTGTCACATCTTCGGATGTGGCGAATCACAGGTTCCAGCGCGGCCGTCCGGGGTAGATGTGACGACTGTGAGAAACGACGTCACCTCGTCCCGCATCGGTCGTTGACCCGTCATGCCGAGCCGATGGACCCCCGGACACTCCTCCCCCATCACGCTTCAGCTGGTCGGGCCACAGTCGTGGACCGAAGTTCCGGCGTTGCTCCGTTACGAGCCGAGCGATCCGTTCGCCGTCCGCATCGCCTTCGGCGACGTCGGTGACCCGAACGCCGGAGTCGACCCCGACGGCGGCGGCATCGCCTGGCTGGTGAGCCGGGAACTGCTGCAGCGCGGTCTCGATCAGCCCGCCGGCGACGGCGACGTCCGGGTGTGGCCCGCGAGTGCCGCTACCGACGTGCTGTTCCTGCATCTGCGCGCTCCCTCCGGCGAGGCGCTGTTCGAGCTGTCCCGCGCGACGGTCGCCGCCTTCCTGCGGCAGACCGAATCGCTCGTGCCGACGGGCTCGGAGACCGACCTGCTCGATCTCGACGACGAGCTGCAGGTGCTCCTGTCCAACGGCGAGTCGGACTCGACAGGTCACTGACCTGCAAAGACGCCGGCGCACGCCCCTCCCCGGAGGGGCGCCCGGACCCCCCTGGTTGGAGGCCTCCGGGGCGTCGGTTAGAGTTCTAGACGCAACGCGGACGTGGCTCAGCTGGTAGAGCATCACCTTGCCAAGGTGAGGGTCGCGGGTTCGAATCCCGTCGTCCG
>Ga0308173_10001914_pt1 | contig 10790 bp, 7 predicted proteins | sample PhyPR1_FD_203716 | JGI IMG/M metagenome (GOLD analysis project Ga0308173, IMG submission 203716) | Soil microbial communities from UC Gill Tract Community Farm, Albany, California, United States - DLSLS.P.R1 | ecosystem: Environmental > Terrestrial > Soil > Agricultural land | place: USA... | reverse complement strand
CTGCTGGCCCCGTCCTCGTCCAACATGCCGCACCTGGGCTCGCTGTCCTGGTAACGAAGCGGAAAACAATCAAGATGAGAGTGGTTCCGACCTGTCGTTACTCGCTAGCGTACGTACGGTTCGTTACGTATCAGCCGGCTCAGTCGTGCCCTGAAGCACCGGAGCCGGCCCGGTGGCCGGGAGCATCGTGAAGAAGCGCACCGACAAGGCGATCGCCATCACGAGCACGGCTGCCGTGGCGGTGATCCCGACCGTGCTGCTTGTGGTGCTGAAGACCGGCAACGGTGCGGCGCTGGGACTCCCCCAGTCGGTCGGCCAGGGTACGAGCCAGTCGCCCGCCGCGCAGTCCTCGCCCGCGCACTCCAAGAAGGCGAAGGCGAAGAAGAGCACCTCGATCCTGCCGACGTACTCGTACAACCCGTCGACCACGAACAACAACAGCACGACCACGACGACGAAGAAGCCCACGGCCAAGCCGAAGAAGGTCGGGAAGTACTTCCTCGCCGACGACGGCGCCCAGGTCACCAAGGTCACCTCGCTCGGAGCCCGGGAGTTCGACGTCTCGGTCAAGACCCCGGCGCTGGGGACCACGGCGAAGGTCCGCATGCTGGTGCCGAAGAACTGGACGGCCAAGTCGACCAAGACCTGGCCGGTGCTGTACGCCCTGCACGGCGGGCGCGACAACTACACCTCCTGGACCCGCGGCACCGACATCGAGCAGGTGGCCGCTCCTTGGAACGTGATCGTGGTCATGCCCGAGGGCGCCAGCGGCGGTTACACCGACTGGTACAACCACGGCCAGGGCGGCACCCCCAAGTGGGAGACCTGGCACATCCGGGAGGTCCAGCAGATCGCCGAGCGCAACTTCCACGCCGGCACCAGCCGCGCGGTCATGGGGATGTCCTCCGGCGGGCAGGGCTCGATCACGTACGCGTCCCGGCACCCGGGCATGTTCAAGTGGGCCTCCTCCTTCAGCGGCGCGCTCGACCTGCTGGCCCCCGGGGTGCCGTCGCTGCTCCTCTACACCGCCGCGGGCAGCACCGACGACCCGGCGCGGGTCTGGGGCGACCCGATCATCAACCGGTCCAACTGGGCGGCGCACGACCCGACCACGCTGATCAAGAACCTGCGCGGCACCAAGATCTACATCTCCTGCGGCGACGGCAAGGGCGGCCCCTCGGACGCCGGCCACCAGGACATCCGCTACCTCAGCGAGCAGCTGATCAACTACGACGATCACTTCTTCACCGACAAGGCGGCGGCCCTCGGCATCCCGATGACGGTGAACTACTACAGCCCGGGCACGCACAGCTGGGCGTACTGGGTGACGCAGATGCACAACACCTGGCCGTCCATGATGGCGACGATCGGCGCGACCAAGACCTCGTAACCCTGCGGATTGTCAGTAGCGGTCGGTAGTTTCGACCATGTGAGCGAACGCTGGAGCAGGGAGCAGGTTCTCGGGCTGGCGCCCGACGCGGCCTCGCACAAGGCGGCGGGAGCGGTCGCCAAACCGGCGAAGTGGTCCGGGCTCGGCGCCTCCGACGGGGCCGTGTGGGGCGAGTGCCAGGGCAGCGGCAGCAGCGCCTACCGATGCGCGGTCGAGCTGGCCGAGCCCGCCTTCCGGTGCACGTGCCCGAGCCGCAAGTTCCCGTGCAAGCACGCGCTGGCCCTGCTGCTGCTGTGGTCCGAGGGCCTCGTGGCCGACGGCGATCCACCGGCCTGGGCGGCCGAGTGGCTGGCCCAGCGCGAGGCCCGGGCCCAGGCGCCACGACCGGTCTCCGCTCCGAAGTCGGCCGACCCCAGGACCCGCGAGCGCCGTGAGCAGCGGGTCGGCGACGGGCTGGAGGAATTCGGCCGCTGGCTGCGCGACCAGGTCTCTCAGGGCCTGGTGCAGGCCGAGTCCGCGCCTTATTCGCTGTGGGACGACGCGGCCCGCCGGCTGGTCGACGCGCAGGCCGGCACGCTGGCCGGCCAAGTCAAGTCGCTGGCGGCCATCCCGCGCGGCACCGGGTCCAGCCGGTGGATCGACCGCCTGCTGGAGGAGTACGCGCTGCTGCATCTGCTGACCCAGGCCTACGCCAAGCAGGCCGCGCTGCCGCCCGCGCTGCGCGAGACGGTTCGCGCCCGCATCGGCTTCTCGACCAGCCAGGACGAGGTGCTCACCGGCCCCGCGGTGCGCGACCAGTGGTACGTCATCGGGATCCGCGACACCGAGCAGGACATGCTCACCACCCGCCGGGTATGGCTGCGCGGCCACACCACCGGGCGTTCGGCCCTCGTGCTGTCCTTCGCCGCCCCCGGCCGCTCCCTGGACACCACCCTGGTCCCGGGCACGACGGTCGACGCCTCCCTGGCCTTCTTCCCCGGCGCCCAGCCGCTTCGCGCCCTCATCGCCACCCGTCACGAGGCTCCGGCCCAGCTCCCGCCCCCGAGCACCACGATCGGCGCCTTCCAGGCCGAATACGCCGCCGCCCTGGGCCACGATCCCTGGCTCGACCGCTGGCCGGCTCTTCTCGCCGACGTCCGGCTCTCCCGTGACGGCCGGATCGTCGATCCCTCCGGTGCAGCCCTGCCCCTGCACGCCACCGAGCCCTGGCGGCTCCTCGCCGTCTCCGGCGGCGGCCCGATCACCATCGGCGGCGAGTGGACCCCCCAGGGCCTGCGCGCCCTGTCCGGCTGGCACCCCACCGAAGGCGTGGTGATCCCATGACTTCGGAACCGCGAACGACCTCTCACGAGGGGGCCGAATGAGCTGGAGCGAGCACATCACGGCGGCGCTGCTGGGCACGCGGCGGCGGGCCGTGCCCGCCATGTCGCTGTTCGATTCGGTCCCCGCGGCCGAGGGGTTCGTGGAGTGGCAGGGGGCGGCGGATCCGGCCGGGCGGCTGCTGGAGCAGGCGGCCGTGCTGACGGTGGCGCGGCGGGCCGGCTGGCCCGCGGCCGAGGCCGAGCCGATCGCGGCGGCCCCGCCGGAGACCGTGCCGCTGGTGCCCGCGGTGGCGGCCGGGCGGCTGGCCCGGATGCTGCGCGGCGACCATGCGAAGGCGCTGCCGGAGTGGCTGGCCGCCGCCGAGCGCGCCGGTTACCGGGTGCCGGCCCGGCTGCTGCCCGAACTGCTGGAGCGGGGCCGAGGCGACCGGGCGCTGCGGCCCTTCATCGCGCGGACCACCGGGCGGCGCGGGCTGTGGCTGGCGCTGCAGAATCCCGACTGGGCCTATCTGGCCACCGAGGACGTCCCGGCGTCGAGCGAGACCGACGGGGTCTGGGAGGTCGGCACGCGAGGGCAGCGAGTCGCCTACCTCACCCGGCTGCGCGGCACCGATCCGGCGGCGGCCCGGGAGGCGCTGGCCGCCACCTGGGCGGGCGAGCCGGCGGCCGATCGCACGGCCTTCCTGTCCGCCTTCGAGACCGGGCTCGGGCCCGAGGACGAGGAGTTCCTCGAGCAGGCGCTGGACGACCGGGCCAAGGACGTGCGGGCGGTCGCCGCCGACCTGCTGGCACGGCTGCCGGGCTCCGGCTACGGACGGCGGATGGCCGAGCGGGCCCGCGCCTGCCTGCGCCCTGAGCGACGGACGGTACGAGGACGCACCCAGGTCTGGATCTCCGTCGAGCCGCCCGCGGGGCACGACACCGGAATGGCCCGGGACGGCATCCCGTTCCATGCGGCCGGGTCGTTCGCGCCCGCGCAGCTGGGCAGCAACCCGGTCGGCACCCGGGCTGGCTGGCTCCGCGAGATCATCGCCCGCACTTCGACCGGCACCTGGACCGACCTGTTCGGCGGCACGGCGATGGAGGTCGTCTGCCTGCCGATCGCCGACGACTACGCCAAGGACGTGCACCTGGGATGGGCCCGGGCCGCCGTACGCCAGCACGACGCGACCTGGGCCCGGGCGCTGCTCAAGGGCGGCGTGGTCGTCGACGAGGTCGAGGCGCTGGCCGATCTGCTGACCGTCCTGCCCGACACCGAACGCGACGCGGCCACCGCCGACCTGCTGCGCTGGGCCGGTGACCAGACCGGGCTGCTGCGCATGCTGGAACGCATCCCCGGCCCGTGGATCGGCGGCCTGGCCGACATCGTGCTGAGCGCGCTGTCCTCGGCCGTACGGCACGCCGGCGACCCCGGAGCGCCCGGCCACACCCGTCCGGCCGACAGCCGCTTCCTCGGCCAGCTGTGCAGGCTGGCCGACGAACGGCTCGATCCGGCCGCGGCGCCCAAGCTCGCCGAACTGGCCGATCGGCACCAGGATTCCTGGCCGCTCGCCGAGCTTTCCGAGACCCTGCGCTTCCGGCACGAGATGCTGAACGAACTTCGATGACACCGTCCGATCCCGGTCCGGCGAGCCCGCCGGACCCGACCCCAGGAGGCCCCGCCGCGATGCCCGCCGACGACGTACTCCGGCCGCATGCCGAGCACCAGTTCGCCGACGAGTTGGCCAGGCTCGCCGAACACGACGACCGGCCCCGCCCGCCCGGCTGGCGGCTGTCGCCCTGGGCGGTGACCGCCTATCTGCTCGGCGGCGACCTGCCCGACGGCTCGGCGGTGACGCCGAAGTACGTGGGTCCGCGCCGGCTGATGGAGGTGGCGGTGGCCACCCTGGCCACCGACCGCGCGCTGCTGCTGCTCGGCGTGCCCGGGACCGCGAAGACCTGGGTGTCCGAACACCTCGCCGCCGCCGTCAGCGGTGACTCCACCCTGCTGGTCCAGGGCACCGCAGGCACCGCCGAGGAGTCCGTCCGGTACGGCTGGAACTACGCCCGCCTGCTCGCCGAAGGACCGTCCGAGCAGGCCCTCGTGCCCAGTCCGATGATGCGGGCCATGCAGACCGGCGCGGTCGCCCGGATCGAGGAGCTCACCCGGATGCCGAGCGACGTCCAGGACACGCTCATCACCATCCTGTCCGAGAAGACCCTGCCGATCCCTGAGCTCAGCTCCGAGGTCCAGGCCCGCAAGGGCTTCACCGTCATCGCCACCGCCAACGACCGGGATCGCGGCGTCAACGAGCTGTCCAGCGCGCTGCGCCGCCGCTTCAACACCGTGGTGCTCCCGCTTCCGGCCACCGCCGAGGAGGAGGTCGGCATCGTCGCCCGGCGGGTCGGGCAGATCGGCCGCTCTCTCGAGCTTCCCGAGACCCCGCCGGGACTGGAGGAGATCCGCCGGGTCGTCACGGTCTTCCGCGAGCTGCGTTCGGGCCGTACCGAGGACGGCCGGACCAAGGTCAAGTCGCCCACCGGCACCCTCAGCACCGCCGAGGCCATCTCCGTCCTCACCAACGGGCTCGCGCTCGCCGCGCACTTCGGCGACGGGGTCCTGCGCGCCGCCGACGTCGCGGGCGGCATCGTCGGCGCGGTCGTCCAGGACCCGGTCTCCGACCGTGTCGTCTGGCAGGAGTACCTGGAGACCGTCGTCCGCGAACGCGCCGACTGGCGCGACTTCTACCGGGCCTGCCGGGAGGTCTCATGAGCCGGGGGCGCCGGTGAGCGACCCGCAGATCGAGGTCTACGGCATCCGGCACCACGGCCCCGGCTCCGCCCGCGCCCTGCGCACCGCCCTTGAGGAGTTCAAGCCCGAGGTCGTGCTCATCGAGGGTCCGCCGGAGGCCGACACCATCGTGCCGCTCGCCGCCGACCCCGGCATGGAGCCGCCGGTCGCGCTGCTCGCCTACGTACCGACCAAGGACCCGGCCCGTCCCGACCGCCGCGCCGCCTTCTGGCCCTTCGCCGAGTTCTCCCCCGAGTGGCAGGCCATCCGCCACGCCACCGCCACCGCCACCCCCATCCGCTTCTGCGACCTCCCCGCCACCCACCAACTCGCCAACCAGCCCAAACCCACCGACAAGCCCGAAACCAACCCCGGGGATGGGGGCGAGGGTGGGGGTGGGGCTCGGGCGGCGGAGTCGGTGCGGGTGGATCCGCTGGGGTGGCTGGCCGAGGCGGCGGGTTATGACGACGCCGAGCGGTGGTGGGACGACGCGGTGGAGCATCGCGGGGGCGGCCCCTCGCCGTTCGCCGCGATCGAGGAGGCCATGACCGTGCTGCGGGCCGAGCTGGCTCCGGAGCTGGAGCGGCTGCCCGAGTCCTACCGGCTGCGGGAGGAGCGGCGCGAGGCCTACATGCGCCGCACCCTCCGGCAGGTGGTCAAGGAGGGGTACGAGCGGATCGCCGTGGTGTGCGGGGCCTGGCATGTACCGGCGATCCGGGCGGTGGTTCCGGCGAGCCGGGACGACAAGCTGCTGCGCGGCATGCCCAAGGTGAAGGTGGAGCTGACCTGGGTGCCCTGGACGCACGGGCGGCTGGCGAGCTGGTCGGGGTACGGGGCCGGCGTGACCTCGCCGGGCTGGTACCACCATCTGTTCAGCTCGCCGGACGAGCCGATCGAACGGTGGCTGACCGCGGCGGCCCGGCTGCTGCGTGAGGAGGATCTCCCGGTCTCGTCGGCTCATGTGATCGAGGCGGTACGGCTGGCCGAGACGCTGGCCGCCCTCCGGGAGCGGCCGCTGCCCGGGCTCGACGAGGTCACCGAGGCGGCCCGCGCGGTCCTGTGCGAGGGGGCCGAACTGCCGCTGGAGCTCATCCAGCGCCGGATGGTGGTGGGCGAGCGGCTGGGCGCCGTACCCGACAGCACGCCCATGGTCCCCCTCCAGCGCGACCTGCAGGCCGAGCAGCGCCGGCTGAAGTTCAAGCCCGCCGCGCTCGACAAGGACTACGACCTCGACCTGCGCAAGCCCACCGACCTCGATCGCAGCCGGCTGCTGCACCGGCTACGGTTGCTCGACATCGGCTGGGGCGTCCCCGGCACGGCCGGGCGCAGCAAGGGCACCTTCCGCGAATCCTGGACCGTCGCCTGGCGTCCGGAGTTCGACGTCGACCTCATCGAGGCGAGCGCCTGGGGCACCACGGTCCACGACGCCGCCACCGCCAAAGCCATCGCCCTCGCCCACAACCTGGCCCCCCTCACCGTCCCCCCACGAACCCCCACCCCCCCGACCCCCGCCGCCACCCCAGGAACCCCAGGCTCGGGCACCCCAGGCTCCGGCGCTCCCGGCACAGGTGCCCCGGGCTCGGGTGGTCCGGGGCGGCCGGGTGTCGCCGGTGTGCGCGGTGGGAGCGGGCGGCAGGCCACGGAGGGGGCGTTGCCGGAGTTGACGGCGCTGGCTGAGCGGTGTCTGCTGGCGGATCTGGGCGAGGCCTTGCCGGAGGTGATGCGGGCGCTGGCCGATCGGGCGGCCGTGGACACCGACGTGGTGCATCTGATGGCCGCGCTGCCGCCGCTGGTGCGGGCGCTGCGGTACGGCGACGTGCGCGGCACGGCGACCGGCCCGCTGCGCACGGTGGTGGACGGGCTGGTCACCCGGGTGCGGGTCGGGCTGCCGCCGGCGGTCACCGGGCTGGACGACGACGCGGCCCGGCTGCTGCTCAAGCATCTCGACGAGGTCAACGGCGCGCTGGCGCTGCTGGAGGGCGAGTCCGCCGATCAGCCGTCGCAGCTGAGCCGATGGCATGACACGCTGGCCGGGCTGCTCGACCGGAGCGGGCTGCACGGCCTCATCGAGGGGCGGCTGACCCGGCTGCTACGTGATGTCGGGCGGCTGGACCCGGGCGACGTCGAGGTGCGGATGGCCCGGGCAGTGTCCGTCGGGCAGCCGCCGGCCCGGGCCGCGGCCTGGATCGAGGGCTTCCTGGCGGGCGGCGGACTCGTGCTCGTCCATGACGACGCCCTGCTGCGGCTGGTCGACGGGTGGATCGACGGCCTCTCCGAGCAGTCGTTCACCGACGTGCTCCCCCTGCTCCGGCGCACCTTCTCCGACTACGCGGCCCCCGAGCGCCGCTCCATCGGCGAACAGGTCCGCCGCCTGGACACCCCCGACGCCCCCGCGGACCCCGCCGACCTCTTCGACCCGGGCCGCGCCGCCACCGCGATACGAACAGTCCTGGCCATCCTCCAAGCACCCCCCGACCCACCACCCCAGGCAACCACAGAGAACCAGGCGGACCCGGACAGCGAGGCGGACCCAGACAGCGAGGCGGCCACGAAGGAACAGCCGGACCCGAAGGGCGAGGCGGGTACGCAGCAGCCCCGGGTGAGCCAGGCGGGCCCGAAGGGCGAGGCGGGTCCGCAACAGCCCCGGGTGAACCAGGCGGACCCGCAGGGCGGGGCGGACACGGAGGAACAGGCGGACCCGGGGGGCGAGGCGGACCCGCAGCAGCCCCGGGTGAAGCAGGCGGGCCCGGAGGGCGCGCACGTCGAGGACGGGGCGAGCCTGGAGGGCGGGGCGGAGCGTGGTGAGGGTGAGGAGGGGTCATGAGTGAGGGTGAGCGGATGCGGCGGTGGCGGCTGGTGCTCGGCGGGGGTGATGGCGACGGGACCGGGGTGTCGCTCGCCGGGGACGAGGGCCGGATGGACGCCGCGCTGGAGGCGCTCTACGGGGCCGGAAAGGGCGGCCCGGCCGGTCGCGGATCCGGCCGGCGCAGCGCCGGGCTGCAGGCGTCGGCGCCGCAGGTGGCCAGGTGGCTGGGCGACATCAGGACCTACTTCCCGAGCACCGTCGTCCAGGTCATGCAGAAGGACGCCATCGAGCGGCTCGATCTGACCCGGCTGCTGCTGGAGCCGGAGATGCTGGAGGCCGTCGAGCCCGACGTGCATCTGGTCGGGACCCTGCTGTCGCTGAACAAGGTGATGCCCGAGCAGGCCAGGGAGACCGCCCGGACCGTGGTGCGGAAGGTCGTACGCGACCTGGAGCGACGGCTGGCGCAGAAGACCAGGTCCGCGCTGGGCGGGGCGCTCGATCGGGCCGCGCGGGTGGCCAGGCCGAAGCGTACGGCCGAGGTGGACTGGAACCGGACGATCCGCGCCAACCTGCGGCACTACCTGCCGGACCGGCGGACCATCGTGCCGGAGCGGCTGGTCGGGTACGGGCGGCGGCAGCAGGCGGTGAAGCGGGACGTGATCCTGTGCATCGACCAGAGCGGCTCGATGGCCGAGTCGGTGGTGTTCGCCGGGGTGTTCGGCGCCGTGCTGGCATCGATGAAGGCGCTGCGCACCTCGCTGGTGGTGTTCGACACGGCCGTGGTGGATCTGACCGACCAGCTGTACGACCCGGTCGAGGTGCTGTTCGGCACCCAGCTGGGCGGCGGCACCGACATCAACCGGGCGATCGCGTACTGCCAGGGGCTCGTCACCAGGCCCACCGACACGATCTTCGTTCTGATCAGCGACCTGTACGAGGGCGGGATCCGGGCCGAGATGCTCAAGCGGGTGGCCGCCATGACCGCGGCGGGCGTGCAGGTCGTCGTGCTGCTGGCCCTGTCGGACGAGGGCGCGCCCGCCTACGACCACGAGAACGCGGCGGCGCTGGCCGCCCTGGGGGTCCCGGCCTTCGCCTGCACACCGGACGCCTTCCCGGACCTGATGGCGGCGGCCGTGGAGCGTCGCGATCTCCGCGAGTGGGCGGAGCGTGAGGCGATCGACGCCGGGCGTTCACCGGACACCAGTAGCGTGGGCTCATGACCAAGGACGACGACCGCCACGACAGCAACGTGGCACCGTTCGTGCCGCGCGACGACGACGCGGCTGACGATTACAACCGGGCACTCGACGAGGACCTGGACGAGCTCTTCGGATTCGAGGACGACGATGATCTCCTCGCCGAGTGGGACGAGGCCGATGCCGAGGCGGTGCAGCTGCTGAGGGAGGCGCTGCCCGAACTACGCGGGCTGCCGGCCCCGAGGCAGGCGCTGACCGAGGCGGCCGAGCGGATTCGCGCCGGGATCGCCGCCCAGCACGTGCCCTACACCTACATATCGGGGGCGGCCGGCTGGAACGGCAAGCTGCCCGGCGACGACCTCGAGCTGTGGATCGGCGCCACGGGTTCGCTGCTCGCGGGCCTGGACGAGTTCCCGATGCCGATCGAGGAGCTGTCCACGATCATGGCGCTGCAGCACGGCGACTGGGCCGGGGCCGTCCTCGGCCTGGTCCGGGGCGGAGTGGGCGCGCCCGCGACCCCCGAGGACCTGGTGCAGTACGCCGACGAGTGCCCGGAAATCGAGGGCGAGGCCGATCCCGAGGACGCCGAGGTGATCGAGGAGGGCTTCGGCCATCTGCTCGATCTCTGGGAGGCGACCGGCGCCGTCGAGGCCGATCGCCTCACCGAGCTGGGCCGCTGGGGCCTCCCCCGGGCGCTGGCCTGGGCCTGGCAGGGTGACTTCGACGCCGAGGCGCAGGCGGACGAGTAGGCCTCAGCCGATGTTGCGGTCCCTGCCCTTCCAGTAGGGGGCGCGCAGCTCCTTCTTGAGGATCTTGCCGCTGGGGTTGCGCGGGAGGGCGTCGGCGAAGTCGACCGAGCGCGGTCGTTTGAACCCGGCCAGCCGCTCCCGTGCGTACTCCATGATCTCCTCGCCGGTCGCGGCGGCGCCGGGGCTCAGCACCACGATCGCCTTGACCGTCTCGCCCCACTTCTCGTCCGGTACGCCGATGACCGCGACGTCGGCGATGTCCGGATGCCCGGCCAGGACCTCCTCGACCTCGATCGGGTAGACGTTCTCCCCACCGCTGACGATCATGTCCTTGATCCGGTCGGTGAGGAACAGGAAGCCGTCCTCGTCGAGGTAGCCCGCATCGCCGGTGCGCAGCCAGCCGTCCCCGGGCAGCAGCCGCTCGGTCTCGGCGGGCCGGTTCCAGTACCCGCGGGTGTTCTGTCCCGAGCGGGTCCACACCTCGCCGACCTCGCCGAGCGGCAGTTCCGTGTCGCCGGCCGGGTCGACGATCTTGAGCTCGACCCAGGGGTACGGGC
>Ga0308173_10001913_pt1 | contig 10792 bp, 9 predicted proteins | sample PhyPR1_FD_203716 | JGI IMG/M metagenome (GOLD analysis project Ga0308173, IMG submission 203716) | Soil microbial communities from UC Gill Tract Community Farm, Albany, California, United States - DLSLS.P.R1 | ecosystem: Environmental > Terrestrial > Soil > Agricultural land | place: USA... | reverse complement strand
GAGTGGCAAAGGAATGCCCCATCAAAGGACGTTGGTCCTTATCTCGATCTGGGCTCCTTGCTGGTAGATACGAACAAGGCCGAGGAGGCGATTCCATATCTGCAGCAGGCACTGGAACTCAACGCAAACGATCCGAAGATACACAACCAACTGGGCAAAGCTTACCTGCACGCCAATCAGCTCACCAAGGCGCAGGCGGAACTGGAGCAAGCCGTGGCCCTCGCGCCCTACAGCGCACCGGAGCACTTTATGCTTGGGCAGATTTATCACAGAGAAGGGCAGGAAGATAAGGCAAAAAAGGAACTAGCCCGCTTCACTCAACTGAACGGTACCCATTCCACAGACGTGAACGGCGTTCATTAAAGCCGCTTCGTCGCACCTTACCATATAGGTTTCATGCTTTGTCGCACTCTTGTCTGTGCCCTCGTCCTGTGTGCAATCCCGATCGGAGCGGCTGTCGATACGCCCGGCAACTTCGTCGACGCTACACAGGCCTCCGGCATCCATTTTGAAGGGGTCGCTGCGCATACGTCGAAAAAATATCTGATCGAAACCATGGGCAGCGGAGTCGCCCTTTTTGATTACGATAACGACGGCCGCCTCGACGTGTTCTTCGTCAACGGCGCACAGGTGAGCGATCCTACACCCAAAGGGACGGTTCCCCAAAAGACGGGCGCGCGGGACTGGAACCGCTTGTATCATCAAAAGCCCGATGGAACATTTGAAGACGTCACCGAAAAAGCCGGGCTTCAGGGCGTTGGCTATGGCATGGGTGCGGCTGTGGGCGACTACGACAACGACGGCTACGAAGATCTGTATGTCACGGCTTACGGCGGTAACAAGCTGTATCACAACAACGGCAACGGAACATTCACAGACGTCACGGATAGCTCGGGTACTGCGGGAAGCGGATGGTCCACTAGCGCGGCCTGGGTCGATCTCGATAACGACGGCCTGCTCGATTTGGTCGTGTTGCGCTACATGCAGTGGGACTTCGATGACATCTGGTGCGGCGAGCATCTGCCTGACGCCCGTGCCTACTGCCATCCTGATACGTTTAAGCCGATCCTGCCGCTCGCGTATCACAACGACGGCAGGGGACACTTCACCGAAGTGGCGGAGAAGATCGGGCTGTCTTCGCCCGGCAAGGGACTGGGCATCTCTATCGCCGATTACGATCGCGATGGCCACGTCGATCTGTTTATTGCGAATGACTCCATGCCGGAATTTTTGTACCACAACAAGGGCAACGGCACGTTTGAGGAAAGCGGCCTCATGTCGCAGGTGGCGGTCGACGAAGATGGAAAAACATTCGCCGGCATGGGTACCGACTTCGCCGATTACAATAACGACGGTTTGGCCGATTTGGTCGTTGACGACCTGGCCAATCAGAAATATGCCCTCTATAAGAACACGGGAGACGGCAGCTTTGCCTATTCCACCGAGAGCAGCGGTATCGGACGTATGACCATGTTGCATTCAGGCTGGGGCCTGCGCTTCATCGACTACGACAATGACGGCTGGAAGGACCTGCTGATTGCGCAGGGACATGATCTCGACACTATCGAACGCACCTCACCCCAACTTCACTATCGTGAGCCGATGCTCCTTGCCCGCAACACCGGAAAGGGGTTCGTGGATGTCTCCTCGGCATCGGGAAAGATCTTTCACGAGGCGTGGGTCGGTCGCGGCCTGGCCACCGGAGATATCGACAACGACGGACGCGAGGATGCCGTGGTCACTACCAACGGTGGGCCCGCTTATGTGCTGCATAACGAAACAAAGCCGAGTGGCCACTGGCTGACCCTTGCCCTCGTCGGCCATAAAAGCAATCGCGATGCGATCGGCGCGGTCGTGAAGGTCGTAACGGCAAAGATGACCGAGTACGGAACCGTCACCACCGCCAGCAGCTATCTATCGTCCAGTGACAAGCGCCTGCACTTCGGCCTCGCTGGTGAAACCGTCGCCCAGAGTGTTGAAATTCGCTGGCCGAGCGGCACCGTCCAGACCTTGAAGAATGTGCAAGGGGACCAAATCCTGAAAGTGGATGAGCCGACGGCTCATTGATAATGCGAACTCTGATTCTTCTTTCGTTTCTGGTGCAGACTCTTGCTGCCCAGCAACAGCAACCTGCCGCCTCTGCCGCCAAAAAGGAAACCGTTGTCGTCACAGGCACGTGGGAACCCGTGCCTCTGGAAGAAGCCGACCGTTCCGTCAACGCTTATCCGCTCAACGGAAGGGTGCTTCTCTTCGGTAATCTGGGCGATGCCTTCGATCTCGATTCGTCGGTACAAGTGCAAAGCCGCGCTCCGGGAGGCGTGCAAGGCGACATTTCTATCCGTGGTGGCTCGTTTGAACAAACGCTCGTACTCCTCAACGGCATTCGGCTGACCGACGCACAATCGGCCCACCACACCTTTGATATCCCGGTGCCGCTCGACGCGATCGATCAGGTGGAAATTCTGCGTGGCTCCGGCTCCACTTTGTACGGCTCCGATGCGGTGGGCGGTGTCATCAACATTCTCACGCGGCCCGCAACGAATCCGAAAGACAATCTCGAGATGCGCCTGCGCGCTGGTTACGGCAGTTTCGGGACAAATGAAGAAAGCGGGTTCCTTTCTTTCAATGCGGGCCCCCTTTCTCAGCGCTTCTCTTTTGAGCGAGAGCTCTCGACAGGTTTCCGCGACGACCGCGAGTACCGCAACCTGGCCTATGCGTCAAACTCCTGGCTGCACAGCCGGCTGGGCCTCACGCGTATTTTTTTGTCGAACATGGACCGTCCCTTCGGAGCGGACCAGTTCTATGGCCCGTATAACTCCTGGGAGCGCACGAAGACCTGGCTGGCCACGATCTCGCAGGATATCGGTCCCAATACCCTCTTCTCGCTCGGTTATCGCCGTCATACGGATCTTTTCGAGCTGCTGCGCGACGACCCGTCCTACTACACCAACCGTCACGAAGACCATACCTGGGACGTAGCGCTGCGGCGTCGTGACGCAGTAGGCCAGCTCGTAAATCTTTTCTACGGCGGCGAGTATCTGGCCGATCACGTGGGGAGCAACAACCTCGGTGTTCACTCTCGAAAGCAGGGCGCCGTCTATGGCGATGTGGATGTGCGTGCGCTCCGCCGCTTCTCGTTCAACGCAGGAGCTCGCGAGGAGTTATACGGTCACCGGCAAACCATCTTCGTTCCCACCGCCAGCGCCGGTTACTGGCTATCGTCGAAGATCAAGGTGCGGGGCTCGGTCAGCCGGTCCTTTCGTCTTCCGAACTACACAGACCTCTATTACCACGATCCGGCCAACGTCGGCGATCCCAACCTGAAGCCGGAGCGCGCACTGACCTATGAGGGCGGAGTCGACTGGCATCCTGCATCCCGTTGGACCGCCTCCGGCACTGTCTTTTCCCGTCACGAAAGCGACGATATCGATTACGTTCGCTCGAATCTTCGAGCTATTTGGAGGGCAACGAACTTCGACCGGCTGACGTTCACAGGAATCGAGGCCTCACTGCGGTGGAAGCCCACCGACTCGCAATTCGTTGATGTTCAATTTACTGGCTTGCATGGCGCACGCCTCGCACTGGGCGATCTGCAATCAAAGTATGTCTTCAACTATCCGGTTCAGCAAGCCGTTGTTGGCTGGCAACGCGTTTCGGCGCGCGGTTGGATGGCCCGATTACGTGCGGGCGTTACCAATCAATACGCCCGGACCCCCTACGTGCTCGTGGACGCTTATGGCGCCTGGACTCGCTCCTTTCTGCACCCGTACCTGCGGGTAACAAACCTGAGCAATGCCGACTATCAGCCTTTCTACGGAGTGCCCATGCCGGGCCGGGCCGTGTTGGCGGGTATCGAATGGTGCGTCATGTGTAAACATGAGTGAAAACCACTTTATGCGCCGTTTTGTAGTTGCTCTGATCCTTCTTTTCTCAACGTCTATGTTCGCCGGGGAGCCTAAGCCAGCCTGGGTACTCAAGAGCAACGAAAACGCCAAACTCTTGCTCGACGTTTACGCCCGTTACTCGCCCGAAGGCACCGGTTCTCTTGGCGTGCACGGGCTCGATGAGAAAATTTCAATCCCCTTTGCCGGCAAGCCGGAGCGTTATCGCCACGATCTCACCGAAGCTGTCAACACTCTTCAATCGCGCTTGGCTAGCGAACAGGATCTTCTGGTCAAACAGGATTTGGAGATTCTCATCGCCGCCGGCCAGCGCGAGATCCGCTCGTCAGAGATCAATGAGCGCCTTCTGCTCCCGTACCTTAACGTAGCGGGCAACGCTTTCTATGGGATTCACAGTTTGCTGGACGATCAGATAGCGCCTGAACGCCGCAAAGCGGCCGTCGTCCGTCTGAAGCGCTACGCCGGGGTCGAAGAAGGCTACACACCGACCACGGTTCTGGCCGAACAACGATTCCGCGAGAAAATGAATTCGCCCGGCTTGCTGGGTCCTTCGCGTGAACAGGTAGAGAAGAACCTAAGTGACGCGAATTCGCTCGTGACCGGTATTGGCTTGCTACTCGAAAAATACAAAATGCAGGGGTACGAGGACGCATATGCCAAATTCAAAAACGAGATGGCGGAGTACCAACAATTTGTCCGCACCGTAGTTCTATCCAAAGCCCGCACCGATTTCCGTCTGCCGCCCGCATTGTACAAGCAGAACCTGGAAGAAGTCGGCGTGGACTTCACACCGGACGAATTGAAACAGCGGGCCCATCAGTCATTCGTCGAAATACAGCGGGAGATGAAGCCGCTGGCGGCCAGAATCGCCCAGGAGCGCCACCTCCCCTCGTCCGATTACCGCGATGTCGTTAAGGACCTGAAGAAGGATCAATTGAACGCCACCGACATCATGCCGCTTTACCATCAACGGCTCGCCGATATCGAAAGCATCATACGCCGCGAGCACCTGGTAACGCTCCCGAACCGTCCGGCCATCATTCGTCTGGCGAGCGCCGCCGAAACTGCGCAGCAGCCTGCGCCGCACATGCTACCGCCTCCGCTTCTGAATAACCACGGCGAACAGGGCCAGTTCGTCTTGCCTGCTGGAACTTCGGGAGCCAACGGCAAAGCCTTGAAGTACGATGACTTCACCTTTGCCGCCGCGTCCTGGACCTTGACGGCCCATGAAGCCCGTCCCGGTCACGAGCTGCAATTCGCCACCATGGTGGAAGAAGGCGTTTCTGATGCGCGAGGTATCTTCGCGTTCAACAGCACCAATGTGGAAGGCTGGGGTCTCTACGCCGAATGGTTCATGTTGCCTTACATGCCCGATGACGGAAAACTGATTTCCCTGCAGCTACGCCTGCTGCGGGCTGCCCGGGCGTTCCTCGATCCGGAACTGCAGGAAGGTAAGATCACGCCAGAAGGAGCCATGCAGGTACTTCAAAACGACGTAGTGTTATCCGAAGCCTTCGCGACCGAGGAAGTGGACCGCTTCACGTTTCGCTCGCCCGGGCAGGCTGTCTCCTACTTCGATGGCTATCTGCGGCTCCGCGAGATCCGCGACGCCGCGCAAAAGGCGCTCGGCTCGAAATTCGACATGCGGAAGTTCCACGACTTCATTCTGTCGCAGGGTTTGTTGCCGCCGAATCTGCTGCGCAAAGCCGTTCTGTCTGACTTCGTCGGAAAGTCGTGAGCAGCATTTATGCTGGATCGCCGTGGTTATCGGTATGCCACGCCTGACTCTGAAAGGCGATGAAAATAGCCATCCAGCGGTTCTTCGAGGCCAAATTGATGAATACCGCACCATCCTGCCACACACCGTTGTCGGCACCGTGATTATCAGCGGGATTACCTTGATTCATGTGGATGTCATGGATCCCGGCTGACTGTCCCGCGTCCTCGTAAAAAGAGCCAAACGCATAAACGGTACCGTCTCCCTCGGCCACAGCCTGGTCCAGCAGGTCGACCACCGCGTTTTGGAGATCGCTATTCTGCGGGCCCTGCGAGACCGGAAGGAGGCTCATTGCTCTGCGGTCCACCATAAACGTGTTATTCACTCGCGAACGAACGTAATCCAGTGCGAGTCCGCCCGCCACGCTGTCGAGGGCAGTCCGGCCCGCCGGGAGACTCGCCAGTCCGCCGGGGTCTGGCGGCGTGAAGGAATGGTCGATCAGGTACAGCACCTCCGACCCGTCCTGGGATTCGATGTTGACGGCCGCCTGTAATTTCTGGCCGCCTGCGTTAAGCCCGATCAGGTAGTGAGGACTGTTGCCGTTCCGGTTGAACTGTATCTTGCCGCCCGTGGCTTTCCCTTTCACCACGCTGTAATTGCGGATGGGCATGATCTAAAAGAGTGTTTAGTACGTCTCGTGCGGAAGCCGCACGACCTTAAGCCAAAAGGTTTCCAGGCACTGTATTTTTCGCAGAAATTCATCCATTTGCGTCGGTTTTATCAAATAAGAGTTTGCATACAGTTTATACGCGCGCCTGATATCCTGCTCGGCATTGGAAGTCGTGAGGATAACCACCGGAATGTTCTGCAGCTCCGGGTCGTTTTTAAGATCCTGGAGCACTTCACGCCCGTCGCGTTTCGGCAGGGTCAGATCCAGCAGAATCAGGTCCGGGCGTGGCGCATTAGCGTACTTCCCCTGTCTCCGTAGGAAGCTTAGCGCTTCCTCCCCGTCGGACGCCACGGATAAGCGATGAGCGATGCGGCCCTGCCGAAAGGCCTCCCGGGTCAGCTGAATGTCGCCCAGATTGTCTTCGACCAGCAGAATTTCGAACAGTGGTGCGTGAGTCTCCATTATCCGTGTCAGTATTAGATACAGGTTGGAGACCAGAATCGGGTTGAGGTATCACATTTTTTTCAATTCCGCTCAAAATCGGCGGCGCGAAAGGGAAAGCGGACCCTTGCCGAGCTCGGATGATGTTCTAGTATCCGCTTATAAAGCCGGCTAACCCAATCCCAGTACCCGAGTATTGCCCGACGCCATGCAGGCGTTGAAGACCTGGAAGATTTTTCGGTATACCTCGGATCAAAGCCGATCCCGTTGTCGCTGACAGAGAACAGCCGCTCCGAGCCGACGTTCGTTGCCCGAATGCTGGTTGCGTAGCTTGGATTTCCGGTTAACAGGGATCCGCTGCCCCGTTTCGGCATCTCTTACCGTGGAGAACAAATCCTCCAGGTTCTCTAATGGATCGTCGCTTGGCGAATTCCGATTACGCCGGATTCTATATTCCTGTGGATCTTTCAGCGCAGAAAACCCGGCGAAGGGAGAATAAAAGCAGGGCCGATGATAAAAACAATGAGAATTCGCTACTTCTGCGGTGTTTGTATGATTCCACTGCTTTGGCTTTCGATCGCCAGAGCCGCGGAACCCTGGTCACACAAAACGCCCGACCATTGGAGTTTGGAAGATGTACAACACATTCTGACGGACTCGCCATGGGCGAAGCAGGGCAGCGCAAATTTCCCTCAGATACTGGAACACGACGAATCGCCTGGAAGCGCGCAGGCTGACCCCACCGCCGCGGGTGTGGGTAGCCGCGCTGGAATGCCGCTGCCGGGAGGACAGATTGGCCGCTGGGACGGGGGCGTTGGCCGTGATCCTGGCGGTCTGCCGACTCTGCCCGTCCTGGTCCGCTGGGACAGCGCCTTACCGGTTCGGGAGGCTCTGGTGCGTTCCGGTCAGGCGGACGAGTCGCTGGCTCGCTCGTCAAAGGACTACATTATTACGATTGTGGGATTGTGGCCCGGCGAGAAGCCGAAACCCGCGGAGCCCGCAGACGATGCTGCCTGGAGCGCTGATCCGTCCGACATCCCCACCGAACATGAGAAGCCCGGCCCTGCGGGACTGGGACGCATGCGTGAGGGACTAATGACCTCGGCAAAACTCTTACCCAAAGGGCAAAAACCGATCGCCCCGGAGGACGTAACCCTCAATGCGAAAACCGGTGCGATCCACCTCTTCTTTCCTCGAGTCAATCCCATAACATTGAGCGACAGCGAAGTGGTCCTGAGCATTCAATTCGGATCGATGCACGTTGTGGAGAAGTTCCGGTTAAAGGAGATGAAGAACAAGGGGAACCTGGAGCTATAAGCCATGCAGATCAGTTATTCGGCCGCCCGATTACTTGGACTACCGCAGCGCTAGCCACGCGTGCACGCCGAACTACTTGTGCTCCTTCCCGCACCTCATCATCTCCGGGTCATCGATTTTGACGTCATCGAGCTCAGCCAGAATTAAAGTGCTCCGATTGCGCGCGCGGCCAGTATCGCGATGGTGGCGAGCGATATAGAACTTTGCATCATCGTCAGCAGTTTTGCCCACTGAGTAAGCACGGGTGTATCGGATGGGGAAAATGCGGTGCTCGTATTGAACGCAAGAAATAAATAGTCGACGAAACCGGGCTTCCAAACATGGCCGCGCACTTTCAGGTCGTCTGGCAGCGTCATCTGCGGAAATAGGAATGCTCCTCGCGTATGCGTGTGGTGGATGTCGCGATTGTGAGGACCCCCTGCATCCAGGCGCCAGTACCAGGAAGCAAAGACGAGAATATTGCTGACCCAAATCAACGTGGCTCCTCGCAACATCGCCGAAGGCGGTTCACGTTTGCTGGGAATACCTGCGATCAGAAACAAAAGGGACCACACCACCGCGACCGTAATGATTGCTGAGATAACCACACCGAGATAAAAATTGAGCTTCACCCTTCCTAATCGCAACGAGATCATAGTAGGGATGAGCAGGACTATCGTCACCGCCAACAGCAACCAGTTGGGCCCGAGGCTCAGCCGCTCAGGAACGGCTAAATTAAGTGCGCCAACCGCAAGTACACCCGCCACAGCGGGCCAGCGGGGCTCGGTTCGCACCATCTTTTCAGAGGGAGACTGAATCGCCATGCCTCCCCAGAGTGTACGACGACCGCGAAGCTCTGTTCTCTGTCGGGCGAAGTTGGAAAATAGGGCAGGGGATGAAACTTAAGATCACTCAAGTCGGCGACCCGGTATTGCGGCAACAGGCGAAACCCCTGGATCGGCACGAAATTGACAGCCGCGAGATTCAGCAACTGATTGAATGGATGCGCGAAACCATGCATGATGCTCCCGGTGTCGGATTAGCGGCACCGCAGATCGGCCTGCCGCTGCAACTTGCGGTGATCGAGGACAAATCGGAGTATATGCGCGACGCTCTGCCTGAAACGTTGACAGAGCGCGAACGTGAGCCGGTGGCGTTTCACGTCATCCTCAATCCTCGAATTACATTGCAGGAAGGCGAAGCGGTTGAATTCTTCGAGGGTTGCTTGAGCTTGCAGGGATTCACGGCTCTAACCCCGAGGGCGAGGCGTGTGAAGGTGGATTGCTTGGATCACCGGGGAGAGCCGAAGGTAATCGAGGCCGCCGGGTGGTACGCCCGCATCCTGCAGCATGAGATCGATCACCTGCACGGAACGCTTTACGTGGACCGCATGTATCCTCGCACGCTTATGAGCCTGGATAACTACAATCGACATTGGAAAGAAACGAGTGTGGCAGCAGCGAAAAACATCCTGCAGGGCGGACACCAGCTTTCTTGACCCGTGCTTTGTCTTGATGGCAAGGGCTTTCAAGCCGCGCTTACGCCCATCGAGCCGTGGGTTGTGCTTGGGCGGCTCTCTTGCGTTCTAGGATAGTACTGATTCTCCGGACCAGCGCCCACGCGTGAACTATTTCTAAGCTCGTGGCGCTTCGGCGACGGCCACCAGATGTTTTCCGCTCGCGAGCTTTTTCTTCTCGCAGCGGACCACTTGGCCGGTCTGAAACTCCCATTGTTCTTCCTCGGGCATTTGCTCGACGATCAGGTAATAACCACGTCCCAGGTCATGGCTCAGAACCGCCCGCATCATGTTCAGACCTTCTCCGAGCAGGTTGACATAAATAAGCGTCTGCTTGGGCGGAGGAGTGTTTGCGGCGGGAACAGGCGGCTGGGAAGATACTGGGACCGGTTGCCCCGTGGCAGTTTCCGGAGAATTGGGAACGGTAACCGGTTCAGGAGTTGGCTCCGGCCGAGCGGACGCGGTGGGTACAAACGGAGGAGGTGCAGCAACTATCGGGGCCCTGCCAAACTGACTGGCAGAATCCGGCACAGCGCGCCCGATCGGAACAGGCGTACGATTGCCTCCTCGTACGAGGTCGACAAAGAAGAATAACAGCGCCCCGCCTACCCAGACCACCGACAGCCAGCCCCCCGGCACCGCGACCTGCACGGTACCGGGCTGTGCCGCCCAGCGGGAAAGAAACCCGCACGAAACCAGCATTAAGCAAAATCCGCATACGGCTCCAAAGGCGATGCTCTGGGTGGCGGTCCGCTGGCTCTCATCGTAGGCGAACAATATCGCGAATAGTGTCAATCCCACAAGTGTCTGCAGCCACCCAAACGGCCCCAGCGTCACATGCAACGCCAGACCACCCGCAAGCACAACACTGAGGAGAGCTGCTGGACTTAATTGGTTATTGGACATAAAACTCCGGACTGCTAAATTCTACCGGACTCGGCTTCCGGTTTGTCGGGAGTTGAACACCCTCAGCAAAATACCCGTAACAATAGCCCCCCTCAGTAGTCTGCAAGAATATAAAATTCGGGAGCAAAAGGAGAGAAGGACATGGTTACCCTTGCAGATGCGCGCCGAGTCATTGCCGCGGCGGAAGAAAAAGCAAAGCAGATAAAGCAGCCAATGAACATCGCCGTGGCCGATGCCGGTGGAAATCTGGTTGCGCACGTGCGCATGGATGATGCGTGGCTCGGGAGCATCGATATTTCCATCAATAAGGCGTTCACGGCGCGTGCCTTCGATATCCAAACACA
>Ga0308173_10001912_pt1 | contig 10793 bp, 12 predicted proteins | sample PhyPR1_FD_203716 | JGI IMG/M metagenome (GOLD analysis project Ga0308173, IMG submission 203716) | Soil microbial communities from UC Gill Tract Community Farm, Albany, California, United States - DLSLS.P.R1 | ecosystem: Environmental > Terrestrial > Soil > Agricultural land | place: USA... | reverse complement strand
GGACACGCGCCCGGCGGCCTCCGCGTTGCCTGCCTGGCGCAGGAGCGCTTGCGCACGCTCGCGCATTTCGCGCGCTGCCTTGTTGGTGAACGTGATGGCCAGGATGCGCGCAGGATCGGTGCCCTGCTCCACCAGGCGCGCGATCTTCGCCGTGATGACGCGCGTCTTGCCGCTGCCGGCGCCGGCGAGCACCAGCATGGGACCGTCGATCCGCCGGACGGCCTCGCGTTGCGCAGCATTGAGGGGAAACGACAACCGCGGATCCGGACGTTGCTAGAATCGGCGCGCATTCTAGCAACAGCGCTGTTTCCCGCGCAGCCTTGACGGGCGCGCCGATTTCGGCTCGATCAACTTTGGCCACCTACGCGATCGGCGACATTCAAGGCTGTCACGCGGAGCTGTGCGACCTGCTGACGCTCGTCGGCTTCGCGCCGCCCGACGATCGCCTGTGGCTCGTGGGCGATCTCGTCAATCGCGGCCCGGGCTCACTGGCCGTGCTGCGCGAGGTGCGCACGCTCGGTGAGTCCGCCGTCACCGTGCTCGGCAATCACGACCTGCACCTGCTCACCGTCGCTGCCGGCCATCGCAAGCCGCATCGCGGCGACACGCTCGACGACATCCTGCAGGCGCCCGACCGCGACGCACTCCTGGCCTGGCTCGCCGCGCAGCCGCTCGTGCACCTCGAGGACGAGCGGCTGCTCGTGCACGCGGGCGTGCTGCCATCGTGGACACCGGCCACCGCCGTCATGCTCTCCGGCGAAGTGACGCGCACGCTGTGCGGTCCGCAGGCAGGCGAGTTCCTGGGCGCGCTCTACGGCGACGAGCCGCGCACGTGGCGCGACGACCTGACGGGCTTCGACCGGCTGCGCGCCATCGTGAACGTCTGCACGCGGCTGCGCTTCTGCACCGAGGATGGCACCATGGAGTTGCGTGAAAAGCGCGGCGCCGCGTTCGCGCCGGCCGGGTTCGCTCCGTGGTTCGCGCAACCGGCACGGCGCACGGCGCACGTGAAGGTGATCTGCGGGCACTGGTCCACGCTCGAGCTCATGCTGCGGCCGAATGTGGCCATGCTCGACTCGGGCTGCGTGTGGGGCGGCGCGCTGACCGCGCTGCGCCTCGAGGACGGACGGCTGTTCCAGGTGCCGAGCCGCAGTCCGGTCAGTCCAAAGCCGTCCTGATCGCCGCCTCCACCTCGCGCGCCAGCGCACGCCGATGGCGCGCAGCGGCGGGCAGCCGCGCAAGCGAAGTGACCTCGACGACGAGCCCCGGCGTGCCGCACACGCGCCAGAACGACGCGATGAAAGGATCGTCGCCCACGTATGCGGGCGCAGTGGAGCGCGTGCCGTCGGCCGCGCGATAGCGCAGCGCGAGCGGCTGCACGTCGCCTTGCGCATCGACGATCGCCTGCAGCAGCGAGCTCTTGAACGGCAGCACCGTTTCTCCCGTCGATGTGGTGCCCTCGGGAAAGACGGCCACTACGTCGCCGCCCGCGAGCGCATCGGCCACCACGCGGCTCACCCGGTGGGTGTCGCGGCGGCGCCCACGCTCCACGAACAGCGTGCCCGCACCGCGCACCAGTGCGCCGGCGAGCGGCCAGCGCGCAATCTCCGCCTTGGCGACGAAGCGCGCCGGACACAGCGCGTTGAGCACGACGATGTCGAGCCACGAGACGTGATTGCACACGATCAGCACGTTGCCGCCATGCGCCGACAGCTCGCCGCTGACCCGGCACCGCACGTCGAGCAACGCGAGCAGGTGGCGGCTCCAGCGCTGCGTCAGGCGGCGCCGCCGCGCGGGCGGCACGAAGGGAAACACGAAGGTCGTCGTAGACAGCCCGACGACCACGTGTCCCGCGGTGCGCAACGCGCGAACCAACGCTCGCGCACGTCGCATGGCGTGACGATCGGCCCGTGCAGACCGGCGCGCGGCGAGCGCGTCCTGTCGTTGCCGGCCGGTCAATCCCGTCAGCGCACCACGCGCCACGCGCCGCGGTCGGACAGCAGGCGCACGCGGTCACCCGGCCGGAAGCCTTCACCGGCGTCGGCCTGCACGATCGTTGCGTTGCGACCGCTGTCGAGGTGCAGCGTCAGCTCCAGCCCGGGGCGGCGATTGGCATCGCGCTCGATGGCGCTCCCGGCCAGCGCGCCAAGGAAGATGCCGCCGATGATGGCCGCCGCGTTGCCCGCGCCGGCGCCGACGGCGCTGCCGGCCAGGCCGCCGAGCAGGCTGCCGCCGAACGCGCCGCCTCCGCTCTCGCCGCCCTCGAGGACCACCGGCCGCACCGCCTCGACCACGCCGACCTCGACGGCCAGCATGCGCGTCGGCGGATAGAACGGCGCATAGGGCGGAGGCCCGGCCACGTACACGGGCGCGCATGCCGCGAGGGTCGCGCATGCGCCGATCGTCAGGACGCGTGCAATCGTGCTCATGGTGTCACCACAAGGATCTGCCGAACGCGTCGGAGTATAGCGCCGCGACATGCGCGCGGCTCACCGCATGGTTCTGTCCCCCGCGGCTCGCGATCTTGAGCGAGCCCATCAGCGACGCGAGGCGGCCCGTGCGCGGCCATTCCCAGCCCTCCGCGATGCCGTAGAGCAATCCCGCGCGATATGCGTCGCCGCATCCCGTGGGGTCGACGATCGCGGCCGGCTTGACCGGCGGGATCGAATGGATCATGCCGTTCGCGTGGATCACCGATCCATCGGCGCCGAGCGTCACGACGAGCGCGTCGACGCGCTCGGCGATCGCCGGGATGGACAGGCCGGTGCGCTCGCACAACAGCTTCGCCTCGTAGTCGTTCACGGCCACGTACGTCGCCTGGCCGATCATCTCTACGAGTTCCGGACCATCGAACAGCGGCAGCCCCTGCCCCGGGTCGAACAGCGCCGGGATTCCCGCTGCCGCGAGCTCGGCGAGATGCTCGCGCATGCCCTGCTTGCCGTCGGGCGCGACGATGCCGAGCGCGACCTCCGGCACGTCCTTCAGGCGGCATTGGTGCGACTGGTTCATCGCCCCGGGATGAAACGCCGTGATCTGGTTGTCGTCGAGGTCGGTGATGATGAACGCCTGCGCGGTGTACGTGTCGCCGATCGTGCGTACGCCTTCCATGGCGAGCCCCAAGCCGGCGATGCGATCGCGGTACGGCCCGCCATCCTGCCCGAGCGTCGCGAGGATCTGCGGCTCGCCGCCGATGCCGCGCAGGTTGTACGCGATGTTGCCGGCGCACCCGCCCCATTCGCGGCGCATCTCGCCGATCTGGAACGACACCGACAGCATGTGGGTCTGGTCGGGCAGGATGTGGCGCGAGAAGCGGTCGGGAAACACCATGATGGTGTCGAACGCGAGCGAGCCGCACACGAGGATCCGCTTGGACATTATGGCTCCGGAGCAGGCGCAAACGGTGCGCCTTGGGCGGGCGCTACTCTAACCGATCGTGTGTCGCCTGGTCGCTTGACTAGGAGTGCAACGGTGGGTGCCCATGCGCGAAGCGGCGTACCGCATTCCGGCTTAGGCTCCGCAAGCAATTGGTCGGGTGCGCGGTACGGCTCGTGCCGCGGCGGGCAACACACGCCCGCTGCGAGACTCGCCGCGCGCACAGCGACGGAGCTCCGCATGCGCCTGCATGCGATACGCCGCTTCGCGCAAAGCACGGCGGCTGCCTTGCGCAGCGATGCCACGACGCCTGCCTTGCGCAGCGATGCCACGACGCCTGCGTTGCGAAGCGATGCCACGACGCCTGCCTTGCGAAGCGATGCCACGACGCCTGCCCTTGCGAAGCGATGCAACGGCGGCCGGCAACAGAAGACGAGCCGTTGGCGCAGGCGCGGCGCCCGGCGGAGCGTTGCGCTCTAGAAAAACGCGGCGGATGGCAGGGCGCGGCGTGAGGCGTTGCGTGCGAGCGCATCGGAGCGGCGCCGGCGACCTGCGCGCGGCGAGTCCCGCAGCGGGCGTGTGTTGCCTGCGGCGGAACGAGCCGTCCCGCGCAGCCGCCCTGCTGCTTAGCGACCTAAGCGAGCGCGCAACGCCTCACGCGGCGCCCAGGCACAACCGTCGCAAAAGGACGCGCGGATTGACCGCCGCAAAGAGCGACTACGCTGCCGCCCCGTTCAGCGCCTCGCGCCCGATCTCGCGCACGACGAACTGCTGGCGCCGCGACACGGGGAGCGATTCGTTCACGCCGTCGAGCAGCACTTCCCAATGGGCGTCGCCGTCGTCGTTCACGCGCCGCTCGAAGCCCCGGATGTAGTCGCGGGCAACCAGGCAGTTGCGGTGCACGCGCACGAACCGCGTGCCGAATTCCTGCTCGAGCCGCGTGAGCGACTCTTCGAGCAGGTATTCGCGCTGCGGCGTGCGGATCGTGATGTACTTGAGCTCGGCCTTCAGATACACGATGTCGTCGACCGGCACGAGCACCACGCGCGAGCGCTCCGTCACCGACAGGAAGCGCCGCGCCGAGGCCGGCAGATGCGAGATGCGATCGGCCATCACGGGACGCAGGCGCGGCACCTTCTGCAACGCGGCCAGCAGCCGCTGCACACGCACCGGCTTGACGAGATAATCAACCGCGTTGACCTCGAACGCCGCGAGCGCGTGCTCGTGGAACGCCGTCGTGAAGATCACCACGGGCGGATGCGGCAGCTTGAGGAGGTGGCGCGCGAGCTCGATGCCGTCCATGTCGGGCATGTGGATGTCGGTGAGCACGAGCTCGGCCGGCGCGGACTGCAGCAGATCCAGCGCCTCGCGCCCGTGCTGTGCCTCGCCGACGACGGCGATGGGCAGCGCAGCGGTGCAGTCGTCGAGGAGCTCGCGCAGCCGGCGGCGGGCGGGAGCCTCGTCGTCGACGATGAGTACGCGAAGCGGCATTTCAGGCACGGGACACCTCCGGATGGTGCAGCGCCGGCAGGGAGCTGGCGACGCGGGAATTCGGCTGACTGTTATCGGCACGACGGGCGGCCGGCTTGAGGGCCGGCTCGCGGCGCACGGGCGCTTCGGCCTGCGCGCTCGCCGTGCGATACGGCACGCGGATGTGCACTTCGTACCCTTCGCGGGTGACCCGCGAGTCGAGGCTCGCCTCGGCGTCGAAGTGCAGGGCGAGGCGCTCGCGCACGTTCGCGAGCGCCATCTTGTTGCCGGAATGGTGGCCGCCGCCCTTGGCGCGGTACGGGTTCTTCAGGATCGCGTGGATCTCGTCGCGCGACAGGAAGATGTTGATCGACACCGTGCCGCGCTCGATCGAGGGCTCGATGCCGTGGTAGACGGCGTTCTCCAGGAGCGGCTGGAGCATGAGCGGCGGGACGAGCGCATCGCCGGGCATGCTCTTGACGTTCCAGTCCACCTCGAGCCGGTCGCCCAGGCGCAGCTTCTCCAGGTCGAGGTATTGGCGGCAGAGCTCTACTTCGTCGGCCAGGGGCGCCAGGTCGCGGTTGTCGCGCATCAGCACGCGGAAGAGCTCGGCCATGTCCTCGAGCGCCGTTTCGGCGCGATGCGGCTCCTTGCGCACGAGCGAGAGCACTGCCGTGATGCTGTTGAACAGGAAATGCGGACGGATGCGCGCCTGCAATGCCTGGAGGCGCGCCTCGGTGATCGCCGGCGACAGCGCGCGGGCGCGCAGGTTGAAGTAGGCGAGCAGGCCGGCGAGCGCGCCCAGCGCGAGCACCGTTTGCTTGATCACGCCGGCCGTGTCGAAGGCCACGGTGTAGGCCACTGCCGGGATGTGCACGATGACCGCGATGACCACCGTCATGGCGGCGATGACACCGACCGCGGCCGGATAGGACAGTCGCGCGAGCGCCGGCTGCACGAGCCACAGCAGGGCGAGCTCGAGGAGCAGGAACGGCTCGACCGATCCTGTCGCCGTCACGAAGTCGGCGAGAACGAGTCCCGGGCGGCTCGCATGCGCGAACGCCATGGCGAGCGCCGCCCCGTTGACCGCGACCAGAATGCGCAGGATCGTGCCGAGGTTGCGCAGGTCCGGCAGCGCGGGAAGCTCCGGTTTTTGCCTTATAATTCCCTGCATACGGCGTGGGCATGCAAGCACTGTGCCGGGCGTCGGCGACGAGCGGCGCGACGGCGCCGGTGCACCGGGCGCCAGCCGCGTCCGGTCCGCCGATCCCCGTCGTTTCCCCGCTGAAAACGAGCGCCGGCGGCCCGATCCAGCGGCTGTCACGACCCGCGCCAGCCCTTTCCAGGCAACTCCGATGCCCGACGCGAAGCTTCCCAAGCCGGCCGCCGACGCGCCCGGACCGCCGCTTTCCGACGCCGCAGTGCCGTCCGGCGGCACTTGGTCGGGGCGCTTCGCCGAGCCCATGTCCGAGCGCATGCAGCGCTTCAACGCGTCCATCGACGTGGACCGCCGCCTCGCGCAGGCCGACATCGCAGGCTCCCGCGCACACGCCCGCATGCTGGCAGCGCAGGGCATCCTCGCAGCAGCCGATCTCGCGGCCATCGAACGCGGGCTCGATACGATCGCGGCGGACATCGACGCCGGCCGCTTCGCGTGGTCGCGCGCGCTCGAGGATGTCCACTTCAACATCGAGCGGCGGCTGACGGAGCTCGTCGGCGACGCGGGCAAGCGGCTGCATACCGCGCGCTCGCGCAACGACCAGGTGGCTACCGACGTGCGGCTGTGGCTGCGCGATGCGATCGATGCGCTGATCGTGCAGCTGCGCGCGCTGCGCGAAGCGCTCATCGACCTCGCCGAGCAGCATGCCGACACCATCATGCCCGGCTACACGCACCTGCAGGTCGCGCAGCCGGTCACGTTCGGTCATCACCTGATGGCGTACGACGCCATGCTGGCGCGCGATGCCGAGCGTCTCGCCGATTGCCGCCGGCGCACGAACCGTCTGCCGCTCGGCAGCGCGGCGCTCGCCGGCACGAGCTATCCCATCGATCGCGACGCAGTGGCGCGTGCGCTCGGCTTCGAGGCGCTGTGCCCGAATTCGCTCGACGCCGTGAGCGACCGCGATTTCGCCATCGAATTCGTGGCGGCCGCTGCGCTCGTCATGGTGCATCTGTCGCGCTTCGCCGAGGAGCTCGTGCTGTGGTCGAACCCGCGCTTCGGGTTCGTCACGCTGTCCGATCGCTTCAGCACCGGCAGCTCGATCATGCCGCAGAAGAAGAATCCGGATGTCGCCGAGCTCGTGCGCGGCAAGTGCGCGCGCGTCGCGGGCCACGTGACGGCGCTGATCGTCCTGATGAAAGGCCAGCCGCTCGCGTACAACAAGGACAATCAGGAAGACAAGGAGCCGTTGTTCGACACGGTCGACACGCTCGCCGACGTGCTGGCGATCGTCACCGACCTCGTCGCAACCGGACTCGTCGCCAATCCGGCGCGCATGCGGGCGGCAGCGCAGGAAGGCTACGCGACGGCCACCGACCTCGCCGACTACCTGGTGCGCCAGGGCGCGCCGTTTCGCGATGCGCACGAAGCGGTTGCACGCGCCGTGCGCCACGCCGAAGCGGCGGGCGTCGATCTGGCCGACCTGTCGCTCGACGCGCTCCGCACGTTCGATGCGCGCATCGCAGCAGACGTCTTCGGCGTGCTGACGCTCGAAGGCTCGGTGGCCAGCCGCAATCATCCCGGCGGAACCGCGCCGGCGCAGGTGCGCAGCGCGATCGCGCAGGCGCGCGCCACCCTGCGCGAGCACGCGGCCGGTCCGCATTCATGAACCTCGATTTTCAGGAGTGATGCCGATGGGCAAGCAAGTGGCCTTCCTCGGACTCGGCGTGATGGGCTTTCCCATGGCGGGGCACCTCGCCGCGGCAGGCCATCGCGTCACCGTCTACAACCGCACCCCCGCGAAGGCGGAGCAATGGGTGGCCAAGCACGGCGGCCGCAAAGCTGCCACGCCGGCCGAAGCGGCCAACGGCGCCGAGCTCGTGATGATGTGCGTGGGCAACGACGATGACGTGCGCAGCGTGGCCATCGGCCCGCAAGGCGCGCTCGCCGGCATGAACGCTGGAGCGATCCTGGTCGATCACACGACCGCGTCGGCGCACGTGGCACGCGAGGTGTACGCGGCCGCCAAGGACAAGGGCGCCGGATTCCTCGATGCGCCCGTGTCAGGCGGCCAGGCGGGGGCCGAGAACGGCAAGCTGACCATCATGGTGGGCGGCGATGGCGACGTTTACGCGCGCGCCGAAGCCACGCTCGCGCACTACGCGCGCGCCGTGACGCTCATGGGACCGGCCGGGGCCGGCCAGCTCACGAAGATGGTGAACCAGATCTGCATCGCCGGCCTCGTGCAGGCGCTGTCCGAAGGCATCAACTTCGCGCAGAAGGCCGGTCTCGACGCCGAGCGCGTGCTCGACGTCATCTCGAAGGGCGCCGCGCAATCGTGGCAGATGGAGAATCGCGGCAAGACCATGGTCGCCGACAAGTTCGACTTCGGCTTTGCCGTCGACTGGATGCGCAAGGATCTTGGCATCTGCCTCGACGAATCGCGGCGCAACGGCGCGACGCTGCCCATCACGGCGATCGTCGACCAGCTCTACGGCAAAGTGCAGGCGCGCGGCGGCGGACGGTGGGACACGTCGAGCCTCATCCGCCTGCTGCGCGAATGAGCGTGATGGCACTGCGCGTTCGCGCGTGGTGCGCGATCGGGCTGTTCGCGGTCGGGACTGCGGCGCTCGCGGCGGACATCAAGCTCACGTCGGCGTGGATGCGTCCGGCAGCAGCGGGGAGCGATGCGCGCGCCTATGTCGACATCGCCAGCGATGCGGCGCTCACGCTCGTGGGTGCCACGTCGCCCGTCGCGCGCAGGGTCGAGCTCGTGCGCGTCACGCGCTACGACGGCACCGACCCGGGCAAGGTCGTCACCCGGATGGCGGTCGAAGCCGGCACGCCAACCCGCCTCGCGTACAAGGGCAGCCACCTGCGGCTCGTCGGCGTGCGCGGGGCCCTGTTGCCCGGCAAGACGGTGCCGATCACGCTGCAGTTTCGCGACGCCGCTGGCAAGCGCTCGACCGCCCAGGCGGATGTGCTCGTGCATGGCGTGGCGCTGCCCATGCCGCAGGAGCATCCGGCCACGACGAACTAGGCGGGCAGCGCCGCTGGCGCCGGGATGGCGTCGGCATCGAGGATCTCGACGTCGTACGTGATCTCCGCCGTGCTGCCCAGCATGATGGTGGCCGAGCAGTACTTCTCCTTCGACAGCTTGACCGCCCGCTCGACCTGGCGCGCATCAAGGCCGCGTCCGGCCACCCGGTAACGCAGGTGAATGCGGGTGAACACCTTCGGCTCCTCGGTCGCGCGCTCGCCGTCGGCCTCCACCACGCAATCGGCGATGGGCTGGCGCGCCCGGCGGAGGATCCAGACCACGTCGAAGGCGGTGCAGGTGGCAGCACCCGCCAATAGCAGTTCCATCGGCCGCATGCCGAGATTGCGGCCGCCCGCCTCCGGAGCGCCATCGACGACGAGCGCATGGCCGCTGCCCGACTCGGCCACGAAGCTGACCTGGTCCACCCATTTCACGCGTATTTTCATGGTTTTCCTGCCTCTTTCACGACCCGGGAACGGAATCGGCGGCCGCCTTGCGTCCATTGCAACAATTGAAGCGAATTTTCGCCGCTTCTCCCGCTTGCATTGTGCAGCGCAATATAGCAATATCGACCACGTCTGCGGCTCGCCGATCTCCTCCTTCGGCACCGCAGGCAAATTCCTCCATTCTCCTCCTATGGTGGAATCCTCGGCGCGGTTCGCAAGACCGCGCCTTTTTTTTGGTCGGACCGCCGCCGGCGACGGGGTCCCCAGACCGCGTTTGGGCGCGGTGCAACATTGACCGAGCGGCAAGCCGCATAGTAGAATCATCGACTTTGCTACGACGCCGCACGCCGGGCCCGCGAGGGCACCGCGCCGCCCCGGATCCACTGATGATGAAGACTTTCAGCGCCAAGCCCTCCGATATCCAGCGCGACTGGTTCGTGGTCGATGGCAACGACAAGGTGCTCGGACGCCTCGCGGCCGACATCGCCCATCGCCTCCGCGGCAAGCACAAGGCGATCTACACGCCGCACATGGACACGGGCGACTTCATCGTCGTGACCAACGTTGACAAGATCCGCGTCACCGGCAACAAGGCCGACGACAAGCTGTATCACCGGCACAGCGGGTATCCGGGCGGCATCTCCACCACCAATTTCCGCAAGATGCAGGATCGCTTCCCGGGCCGCGCGCTCGAGAAGGCGGTCAAGGGCATGCTGCCCAAGGGCCCGCTCGGCTACGCGATGCTGAAGAAGCTCAAGTGCTACGCCGGCCCGGCGCATCCCCATTCGGCGCAGCAGCCGAAGGCCCTCGAACTCTAGACAACCGACGAGCACGATTCCTTTCATGATCGGCAACTACTACTACGGCACCGGCCGCCGCAAGACCTCCGTGGCCCGCGTGTTCATCAAGCAGGGCAGCGGTCAATTCGTCGTCAACGAGAAGCCCGTCGACGAATTCTTCTCGCGCGACACCGGCCGCATGGTCGTGCGCCAGCCGCTCGTGCTGACCAACCACGAGAAGACGTTCGACATCATGGTCAACGTCAACGGCGGTGGCGAATCGGGCCAGGCCGGCGCGGTGCGCCACGGCATCACGCGCGCGCTGATCGACTACGACGCGCAGCTCAAGCCCACGCTGTCGAAGGCAGGGCTCGTCACGCGCGATGCGCGCGAAGTCGAGCGAAAGAAGGTCGGCCTCCACAAGGCGCGCCGCCGCAAGCAGTTCTCGAAGCGCTAGCGACATCAGCTTCGAATCGATGGAAAGGCCGCCTTGGGCGGCCTTTTCGTTTTGGGCGCACCGGCCGTCC
>Ga0308173_10001911_pt1 | contig 10795 bp, 6 predicted proteins | sample PhyPR1_FD_203716 | JGI IMG/M metagenome (GOLD analysis project Ga0308173, IMG submission 203716) | Soil microbial communities from UC Gill Tract Community Farm, Albany, California, United States - DLSLS.P.R1 | ecosystem: Environmental > Terrestrial > Soil > Agricultural land | place: USA... | reverse complement strand
CTCGGCTCTGGAGCGGGTCCTCGCCGGGGACGAGGAGGCGGAGGCCGCGCTGCGGGAGGCCGGGGACGACGCGGAGCGCAAACTCGGGCCGCGCCATCCCACCTGCCGGGCGATGGTGAACCGCCGACGGATCGACTTCGACCTGGAGATGCCGCCGATCTGATCGGGTGACCGTCCTTGGACGTGTACGCTTCGCGGGCCCCGGCCGACCGGTCGGGGCCCGCGGGCTGTCTGCCCGCCCCCCCCACGCCGGTCGACGCGCGTCAATTCTGACGGGACGTCGCGTACTTGCGGACGAACCGGCGGACCGTGCGGTTCATCTCCTCCTCGCGCCAGGCCGGCAGACCGTCCAGCAGGGTGTGGGCGCCGGCCGCGCCCAGCAGGTCGCCGTCGACGACGAACAGGAACAGCACGCCCACCGGGAACTCGGTGTCCAGCGCCCGCACCAGGTCGCTGTCCGGCGGATGCGGGACGATCACCACCACGGGGCCGAAGTCCCGCTCGTGCTCGCGCAGGGTCTCCTCGTCGTAGACGTCGACGTCCTCCAACAGGTCCCGGATGCCCTCCAGCAGGCCGTCCAGGACACCGGTGCCCGCGGTGATCGGCACCACGAAGTGGTCCCAGGCCAGGGGCTGTTCGGTCGCCCGGTGGACGTAACGCCGGGCGGTGTCCGTGGAGCGGGCGGGCAGCACCGCGACGCGGGGGCCGGCCCCGCACAGCGTCTCGCGCAGCCGGTCGGCCTCGGCGCCCGGCACCCGGGCGTGGGTCACGCTCAGCTCGATCAGTTCCCGGGAGTCCCCGGGCCCCGGCAGCGGCAGCAGTTCGGTCAGGGCGGCCCGCAACGGGTCGGCGTCCGCCTCCTGTTCGCTCGGCCGCTCGGCGAGCAGACCGGAGGCGAGGCGGTGCTGCTTCAGGGGCGACAGCCCGGCCAGCGGCACCCCCAGGGTCACGCTGGCGCGGTCCAGGCTGCGGTCGGGCACCTCACGCAGGTGCCGTACCACCTGGTGGTGCACCCGGGAGTCGTTCAGCCCGGCCCGCATCAGCTCCAACTGCGGCGCGATGTCCCGCCGTACGGCCTCCAGATCACCCCGCTCCGGCCACTCGACGGTCTGCCGCCGGGACGGATTGAGGGAGTTGAGCCCGCTGCGCTCCAGCGCCTTCAGGTCCACCTCCGGCAGCATCAGCAGGATGACCGGGAAGCCGTCGGTGCGGTTGCGCAGCTCCGCCATGGCGAGTTCGTTCTGCACATGCTCGGACTTCAGGGCGTGCACCGACACGATGAGCAGCATGCCGTGCGCGCTGCCCATGCCGTCGGATATCGCCTCCATCCACTCCTGCCCGGGCACCAGCGACTCCCGGTCCACGACGACCGGGGCGCAGCCCTCCGCGCGCAGCAGCTCCTCCATGGCGCGCCGCGCGGGCCAGCAACTGCACGGGCAGTCCAGGGGCTCGCTGCGGCTGAGGAAGACATGGGGACCTGGCATGGTGCTCCTCGCTGAACTGGGGACGGGGTGACGTCGGCCGGGCGCGGCTCGCGGATCAGCGGCGTGTGACGTCAGGGGACGGGTGGGCCGAAGGGGTCGGTCGCCTCCGTCGACCGGGGGCCCGGAGCGGGACGGAGCCGGAACCAGCGGGTGCGGCCCGGTCCGAGGGAGAGCGTGAAGAAGCCGTCCGCGGCGCGTGAGGTGTCCGGCTCGGCGGCGGACGGATGCGGATCCGGGAGGTCGTGGGCGATCTCGACGAGTTCGGGCGGTTCGAGTGGTTCGGGCGGTTCGGACGTCGGATTCGGGGCCGGCCAGGGGACACGGGCGACGATCGGGGTGCCGGCGGTGTTGGTCAGGCACAGTACCGTCTGGCCGGCACGGCTGCGGATGACGGCGGTGAGCCGCGGGTCCCCGGTCGGGATCGGGGCGAACTCGGGGCCCCTCAGGGCCAGTTGGGTGGCCCGTGCGGCCAGCAGGGTGCGCAGGGCCGTCGCCTCGGGCGTCGCCGCGTCCAGGACCGCGAGGGGGACCTCGTGGCAGCCGGGCAGGGCCAGCAGCAGACAGGCCTCGGTGTACGGGGCGTCGGGCGGCAGTGCCCAGGGGGAAACCGGCTGCGAGGCACCCGCCGGCGCGTGCGGCGGTGCGCCGACGATGAGGTGGCAATGAGTGGCGGCGACAGCCGCACCGGAACCGTCGTCCGCTTCCGTTCCGTCCCGACCCCCGGCCCTGTGCCCGTCTCCGTTCCCGTCTTCGTCCGTCACCCCCACCAGTGCCGCTGCGGGGAACGCGTCCAGCAGGTGGCGGAGCCGGGTGAGCAGGGCCTCGGGCCAGTGGGCGGCGTCGCGCAGGCGCAGGCCGTCGAGCCCCTCCTCCAGCAGGTCGTACGCCCGCCGCAGCAGCACCCCGTGCGCGGCGGTGTCGTCGGGCGGGCGCAGGTCGGCCAGTACCCGCAGGCCCTGGGCCCGCGCCTGCTCCACCAGGGCCGCCGTGCCGGACGCGCCCGGCAGAAGGGAGGCGGGCAGGCAGACGTGGCCGACGCCCCAGCGGCGCGCCCGCGCCGGCAGCCGGAGGTCGCTCCCGGACAGCGCCACCCCCACGCTGTCGCGGAGCCAGGCAGGGCCGGTTCCGTCCGGTGCGGTGGGCACGGGGGCCGGGGTGAACAGGTGGGCCCGGCCGTCCTCGGAACGGATCTCCACCTCGCCGCCGTGCCCCGTCAGCAGCAACCGTCCGCCCGGTGCGGGACACACCTCCCGCACCGAGAAGGGCACCGGCGCCTCGGCCACCGGCCCGCCGTCCGGCCACGGCAGCCGCAGCAACCGGGGACCGCCGTCCGCCGCCACGACCAGCCCGGCCTCGGGTGAGACCGCGAGTGAGACGGCCGGGGCCGGCAGCACGGCCAGGACGTCCCAGTCGTCCTCCTCACGGTCTCGACGGCCGCGGGTCTCCCCGCCGCCGTCCCCGCCGCCGTCCCAGGCCCCGGCCGTGTCGCCGTCCGGCCGCCAGGCGTGGATCCGGCCGTCCTCCGTCGCCCACACCACCGCGCCCGACGCCGGGTCGCCGGTCAGGGCGGTGATCGCCCGGCCGGTGCCCCACAGCATCGTCGGCGGGCCGGTGCCCGACGACGGGCGGTGGACGGCGAGATCGCCCCGGGCGTCCGCCACCGCCACCACCCCCGCCCGGACCGAGGACCACAGCGCCACCACCCGGGCCGAGTGCGTCAGCGTCGCCAGATCGCGGCGCGGATCGCCGTCGGCCGCCAGGACCACGTCGGTCCCCGACGCCAGGCACAGCACGGTCTGCCGGGCCAGCCGCGACCAGCCCAGCGCCGTCGGCTCCGCCATCGCCGCCGGGAGCCGGTGCAGCACGGCGTCGGCGGTGCCGTCCAGCGCCGTCGACACCACGTGCAGTCCGCCGCCGGTCACCGCGGCCGTGGCGGCGGGGCCCGCGTCCGCCACGGCCAACAGGCGCGGAGCGTCCGGCAGTTCGAGCGGCAGTACGGTCTCGCCGTCGTCGACCGAGAGGTCGGTGCGCCCGTCCGCGGTGACCGCCGTCGCCCCGCGCCCGGCCGCCCGTACGCAGGCCAGGGTGCCGCCCAGTTCCGCCCGCGCGTGCAGCACCGTGCCGTCGGGACGGGCCTCGGCGATGACGCCGAGGCGTAAGCCGGCCCGCTCGTCGTCGTACAGGTCCAGCTCGTGCCAGCCGGCCCCGGGCAGCGCGCCGCGCAGCCGCAGCCGGACCCGGGCGGCGCCGCTCGCCGGGCAGACCAGCGCGTCGGGCTCCGGCGGCCGGGTCAGGACGATGCCGTCCGCCACCGGCCGCACGCCGATGTCGACCTCGCTGTGCACCAGGGACCGCACCGCCCGCACCCGGTCGGCGCCGGTGCGGGCGGCGACACCGGTGGGCGGTTCCATGCCCAGCCGTTCCGCCGCCATCACCTGCAGCCGCCAGGCCGGCCAGGAGCCGTGCACGTCCTCGGGCAGCCGGGGCAGGAAGCGCAGCACCCAGCGGCTGGCGTCGGCCGCCCCGGCGCCGTCGGCGAGGACCTGCCGGAACAGCGGGGCCAGGGCCTCCTCGACCTCCGCCTCGGCCGGCCGCGGTCCGATCGTGGCCCGCCACAGCAGTTCCTCGAAGGCACGCACGAGGGGCGGGGCGGCGCGGTGGGCGGTGCGGGTGTACTCGCGGACCGAGCCGAGCAGGCTCAGGTCCCGCACCGACAACTGCTGCCGCAGCTCGGCGCCGACCTCCGGGTTCAGCACCAGCGCCCGGCTGTCGGCGGCCTCCACCAGCGGCGAGAACCACAGCCTGGCCTCGAGACCGATGCCGCTGCGCGGCAGGAACCGCAGCCGGGCGCCGCGCACGAAGTACGGCTCGGCCTGCGCCGCCAGGCACAGCGAGCGCGCCAGCAGCACCACGTCGGGCTGGTCGCGGCGCTGCTCGGCGATGAGCCGGAAGGCGCTGCTGCGCTCGGGGGCCGCCGTCACGCCCCGCGCCCCGGCCTGCGCCGGCCGCCGCGGGCGGCGGACCGCCCCGTGCGCACCGGGATGCCGCGGTCCAGGGTGAGCAGCGTGGTGAGCTGCCGGATCGCGGCCGGGTACTCCCGCACGGGGTACGGGGTGAGGCAGATGACGGGATTGCCCGCCGCGCACAGCCGGCGCAGGTACGGCAGCCACTGGGCGGGGGTGGCGTGGTGACGGCCGGGCAGCGGCGGCCGCAGCCGGCCGAGGTCGGACATGAGCAGGACGGGCTGTCCGTGCGGCGGGACGGGGTGCGGTCCCCAGGTGCGTCCGCCGTCGCGGCTGGCGCCCCGGGTGAGCCGGAAGTCGAGCACGGTCAGCCGGTCGGGCGGCACCACCCGGGCGGCGAGGGAGGCCAGCCAGGCCTGGTCCTCGCGGAAGGGCCGCATCGACTCGCCCCGGTCCAGCAGCAGGTGCACCCCGGCCCGGGTGGTCGCCCGCTGCCGGTAGGGAACCCGGGGACGGCCGAGGGGGCCGCCGGCGAGGCTCCGGACCACCAGCTCCATGAGCCGGTCGTGGTCGACGGTGTGCCCGCTGCGGTACGTGCTGGCCACGGCGAGGAAGACGGCCCGTTCGGTCCGCGGGTCCCACGGCGGTGCGGGCCGGGGCGGGGCGCTGGTCCAGGGGACGTCGAGGATGCCGGGCGGCTCCGGCGGGTCCGGCGCGTCGGCGAGGTCACGCAGGGCGGGTTCGCCGTCGGGGCCGGTGGGGTCCGGTGGGGGGAGTGGCGCGCGGAGCATGAGGAGGGAGGCTCCGGTGGTCTCCGGGAGCGCGGGGTGGCTCCCGGGTCCGGAACCGTCGGACGCGGACCCGGACCCCGACCCGGTCCGGCGCGCGGCTGCGGCTGTCGGGGTGGGGGTGCCGGCTTCCGTTCCCGCCCCGTTCCCGCCCCCTCCTCCACCCCCGAGTCCGTCTCCGTCGACCGGCGCCGCCGCGGTTCGGCCGGAGACCGTCGGCGGGCGGTCCCGGCGTGTCGTCCGTGCCCCGGGGTCGGCGTGCAGGGAGCGCACCGGCCGTCGTCGCTCCGCGCCACGGCCCCCGCCCCCGGTTTCCGGCCCGCCGTCCGCGTCGGTCGCCCCGGTCCCGGCGGCCCCCGGGTCCGCCGACGCGCCCGCCCCCGACGGCAGCCCCATCGCCTCGGCGAGCCGCGCCACACCGTCCGCGTCCCGTACGCCCAGCAGACGGGCGGCCCGGAGCAGGTCCCCCACCTGGGTCCGGCGACGGCTCATGCGTACGGCAGGACGTCGGGGGAGCCCTTGACCATGGCGAGGCCCGCCACCGCGCGCCACTCCGGGGAGTCGGCGGTGAGCCCCAGCTGCCGGCAGGCCCGCAGGGTGTCGAGGAACTCCGCCGTGCTCGCCACCGGCCGCGCGGCGGACGACTCGGCGTCGAACATCTCGGCCAACTCGCTCGCGAGCAGCGGGTCGTAGGCCGCGCCCATGTGCAACTGGGCCACTCGCAGCAGGTGTTCGCGGTCCGGGGGTTCCAGGACCAGCGGGATGCAGCGGCGCCGGAAGGCGGCCGACAGTTCCCGTTCCTCGTTACTGGTGATGATCACCAGGGGCGCGTCGATCCCCTCCGCGGCCGTCACGAGACGACGGCCCGGACCCTCGAAGCGCAGGTTGTTCAGCGGGTCGAGGAGCGCGTCCGGCACGTCCGGATCCGCCTTGTCGATCTCGTCGATCAGCACCACGGCCGGGCGCCCGCGCAACGCCGGGTCCGCCCCTGCGCCCACGGCTTCCCCGGCCGCGGAGCCGGCGGGGTCGGCGGAGTCGGCGAACACCGGGTCGACGGACGGGTCGAGGGCCTTCCACAGCACGCCCGGCCGGAAGTACGCGGGCGAGTCGGGGGCGCCGAGCCTCCCCGAGTACGCGTCGTTGAGCTGCCGGAACGCCTCCTCGCGCCAGAGCAGGTCGTGCGGCTCGGTACGGGCGGTGACGACCTCGGCGTAGTAGCGCAGCCCCATCAGCCGGGCCACGTTGGGCGCCAGGGTGGACTTGCCGGAGCCGGGCGGGCCGAGCACCAGCAGGGGGCGGCCGGTGGCCAGGGCGATGTTGACGGCCAGGACCGTACGGTCGTCGAAGAGGTAGACCTCGTCGTCCGGCCGGGCCACGCCGCGCGGCGGGAGCGGCGGCAAGGGGTCGGGGTGCGGGGTTCCGGTGAGCTCCTCGTCGGGGTCGAAAAGCTTGACGTAGCCCACTGTTTCCCCCTGGTCCCTGTACCGCGAAAGCTCCCTCGCCGAGGGTAGCCGACACTCCGTCAGTGCTGAAGATTGCCTCCGCGGGCCCGGCCCGGACGCACCACCCGCACACCGGGGAACGCCGCCCCCTGCCTGGGCGTTCCGCCCGGCCGGGGAACGGTGTGCGCCCCGGCGCGCGCGGCCGGCCGTGCTCCCGGCGACACCAGGTCGACCTGGCTGAGCCAGGGCATGTCGTACAGCCCCTCCGGTACCGGCCCGCCGTCCGGCCACGGTTCCAGGGTGAGGAACATGACCGTGGAGGACGCGAGGGCCGTCCAGTCGGTCAGCGCGGGGCAGCGCACCACCCGCAGCGCGCGCAGCCGGGGGCAGGCGTCCAGCGGGGGGAGCGCGGTGCGGGCGGGGTCGTCGGCGAGGACCAGCGTGCGCAGGCCGCGCATTCGCGGCAGCAGCTCGTCCAGGTCCTCCACCGTTCCCTCGCACCACAGTTCCGGGTCACCGGAACCGGCGTCGGCAAGGGTGCGCAGTTCCCCGGCGGAGCGGACGACGGCGCGCCGCGCCGGGGCGGGTCCCGCGGGCCGGGCCGTCGGCAGCCGGCGGAGCGGGCGGTGGCCCGCGGTCAGCAGGCCGCGCGGCTCCTTGCTGTTCCGAGCCGCCCGCACCTCCCGCAGCAGCTCCTCCAGCTCGGTGGACCCGGCGCGGGCCATGAGGCGTGCGGCGTCCGCGGGTTCGGCGCCGGCCAGATGGTGGGCCGCCAGGAAGGTGCGGACCGCGGGGTCGGAGAACGCGACCGTGTCGGGGCCGGGCTGGTAGAGCGTGCCCGTACGGTCCGCGAGGGCGGCCAGCAGCCGGTCGGGCGCCGGGGCGGCACCGGCCGCGCGGGTGCCGCGGTCGCGCAGCGCGTCCAGCGCCGTGCGCAGCGGGATGCGCGCGCCGTCCATGTCCAGGGTGGCCACGGCCAGGCTGCCGCAGGCCGTGCGCAGCACGCTGTCCGGCACCGCCGCCCCGTCCTCCCGCACCGGGGGCACCCCGCCGGGTTCCGGCCGGGCACGCCGCCACCCGGCGGAGATCCCGGCCCGCAGGAGCTGGTGGCGCGGGGGCGGACCCGGCAGGGCGTGCGCCCGCGAGGCCCGCCAGATCGCCGCGGCGGCGGCCGGGCGCCCCGCGACACCGGAGAGCACCGGGTCCGCGTCCAGCCGCCGCGTCAGCGCCTGCGACGCCCGCCGGTCGCCGCCGCCGGCGGCCAGGGACTCCAGCAGGGCCCGGACGCCCGCCGGAGCCAGGGCGCGCAGCCGGACGGTGCGGAACTCGGAGCCCAGCCGGTCCCAGGGCACGGTGGCCCCGTTGGTGGCGATGACGCACGGTGCCTGCGGGTGGGCGCGCAGCAGGCGCAGCAGGGACTCCCAGACGGCGGTGCGGTTGCGCGAGGGCACCGCGTCGAGGTCGTCGACGGCGACGAAGGCGTGCCCGGCGCGCAGTTGACGCGCCGCCCAGCCGGCGGGCTCCCGGGCGGCGGCCCCCGGGGCGAGGGCGGGCACCAGCCCGTCCAGGTCCGGGAGCGCCCCCGAGCGGGCGGAGAGCACGAACGGGACCCGGCAGCCCCAGGGCGCCCGCCCGGAGCCGGCCGGCGTGTGCGGGACGGCGTCGAGCGCCTGCCCGGCCAGCCGGGCGAGTTCGGTGCTGTGTCCCGCCCCCAGGGGCCCGACCAGAAGCAGCCGCCGGCCCAGTTCGGGCAGCAGTTCGGCGGGTACGGTCTCGTCCGCGCCGTCGTCGGCCACCAGGGTGCGGGGGACCCGGGGCGCGGGCACGGCCGGTGCCAGGTGTTTGCGGAACTCCTCGGTGAACACGTTGTCGTCCACCGCCAGTGCGCGGGGCGGCTCGCCCGCAGACCGGTCGGGCAGCGGCGGTGCCGTCGTACCGCTCCTGACCGCCTCGTTCATGTGTGCGACGATCGCCGTGAGGACCTCGTCCAGGGCTCCGCGGTACCGGGGCGCCTGCATGGTGAGCAGGGCCAGCCCCAGCGAGCGGTACTCCGGCGACTGCCCGGCCGTCAGGACGTCGGCCGCCGCGACCGGTTCCGGCAGCCGCTGCGGGATCGGCTCCCACAGCAGCGGCAGCGCCGTGCGGGGCGCGGTGCCGGTACGGGCCTGGCCCAGCGTCTGGCGGTGCGCGAGGACCGCCCAGTCCTGGTCGGCGGGGCCCTCGCTGAAGTAGGAGGGGCTGCACAGGGCCAGCACGACGTCGGCGGTGGCCACGCCGGGCGACTCGGCCGGCGCCGCGCGGCGCGCGTCCCGCGGGGGCGGCGCCGGGACACGGGTGAACTGCGGGCCCGTGGACGCGTCAAGCCGTCTGCGCAGCTCGTACAGGAAACGGGCCACCCAGGCCTCGTCCCGACCACGCAAATAGCTGACGGCATAGCGGTACACGGACACCACTTCCCCCGTAGTTCGGCTTGCGCACCCGCTTCACGTACCAGTCTGGCACTGCGCCGGGCGACGGGCGTGGCAGAATCCGCCGCAGCACCTGACGGCCCGTCAGGACAGTTCGAAGAAATGTACGGTGACATGCTCGATGTGTCCGAAGGGGCAGCGCCGCCCCTGGGGAAGAAACAGGAGAACCTTCTCGCCGCGATCCTGCGCGGGGTTCCGGTCCTGGGACACGACAACGAGGCCAGACCACTGGCCGAGGAGGAGGCCCGGCGCCTGCTGCGCGCCGCCCCCGCCCCCGCGTTCCCCCCGTCGGCCGAGGAGACCGCCGAGCTCAACCGGACCAGACCACGGGTGCTGCACGCGGTCGTCGGACCGGAGGCCCGGCGCACCGGCTACGTCCACGGTCTGCCCCGGCACGGGGTGCCGCCCCTGTTGCGGGCGGCGGGCGCGGCGGCACGTGCCCCGCTGGTCCTGCGGGTGGTCTACGGCGCCAGCACCCAGGTCCCGCTGCGGGCGCTGAGCTACGTCCTGCCGGCCGTCCGGATGGCCGCCCGGCTGGCCGGGAGCGGCCATCGCGACTGTCACGTCCAGGTGGTCCTCGCCGGACCACTGAGCGGCCGGCTCAACGCGCTGGGCGAGGAGACCGTGGCCGAGCAGACCGAACTGCTCGCGCACTGCCTGCAACGGCTGCTGTCCTTCCTTGGGCCGGTCGCCCACAGCGTGTACCGCGCCTCCGCGCCGCCGCGGGTGCTGGGCGCGCTGACCGACCTCGTGGCCGCGCTGCCGCCCGACCGGCGCGCGCGGATCCTTTGCAGACTGGAGGGCAAGGGCGGCGCCCGCCACGAGGAACAGACCCTGCTGTACGCGGCGGCACACGTCCTGGTGCACGACCGCACGGACGACCGGACGCACGTGCCGCTCACCCTGCGGCACGGCACCCCGGCCCCCGCCCACCCGGCGGTGATCGACGTCGGCAGCCTCCAGGAACGCCACTTCCACGACGTACGCCGCTGGTTCGCGCGGGCCACCGGGGCGGACGACCCCGGCTCCCTGGTCCTCACCCGCCACTCGGTGCCCCCGTACACCATGGCCCGGGGCGGCGACCTCGCCCTGCGCGACTTCCTCGACGGCCGGCACCACGAGGACGACCCCCTCGCCGCGGCGGCCCGCCACGACCTGCGCCACCTGTGGGACCTGCTCCCCCCGGGCCCCCTGCGCCAGCTCCTCGACGCCCCCGTGGGCGCCGCCCGCTGATCCGGCCCTCGGTGCGGCAAGCCCCCACCGGGGCACTCACCAGGGCACTCCCGGGGGCACCCCCGGGAATGGAACGCCCCTCCCGGGGCAGTCGGCCCGGCGACGCGGCCGCACCCGGCCGCGCCCAGGAACCGACACCCCACGGAGGTCACGATGACAGAAGGCATGTGGCGCTACGCCCCGACGGCCGGACACACCCCGGACGACGATCTGACCGGCTACCGGGTCGAGGCGACCGACGGCCACATCGGCAAGGTCGACAAGCACTCGGCCGACGTCGACTCGCAGTACCTCGTGGTCGACACCGGCGTCTGGATCCTCGGCAAGAAGGTGCTGCTGCCCGCGGGCGTGGTCACCGGCATCGACAACGAGGACCGCACCGTGCACGTCGCCCGCACCAAGGAGCAGATCAAGGCC
>Ga0308173_10001910_pt1 | contig 10796 bp, 8 predicted proteins | sample PhyPR1_FD_203716 | JGI IMG/M metagenome (GOLD analysis project Ga0308173, IMG submission 203716) | Soil microbial communities from UC Gill Tract Community Farm, Albany, California, United States - DLSLS.P.R1 | ecosystem: Environmental > Terrestrial > Soil > Agricultural land | place: USA... | reverse complement strand
TGCAGGCCACTGCCGGCGACGGCTCGGTGACGCTGAGCTGGTCGGCGTCGTCCTCGGATGGCGGGTCGGGCATCACGGGCTACCAGGTCTTGCGCGGAACCTCCCCTGGCCGGGAGTCCAGCACTCCCGTCAAGACCCTCACCGCGAGCTCGACCGGCTTCACCGACACCGCCGTGGCGAACGGGACGACGTACTACTACACGGTCGTCGCGGTGAACGGCGTCGGCCCCTCGCCGATGTCGAACGAGGCGTCCGCGACACCGCAGGCCACCACGCCGTCGTCTGGTGGCGGATCTGGTGGCTCTGGTGGAGGTTCCGGCGGTGGCTCCGGTCCGACACCCGACCCTGGGCCTCCACCAGCTCCGCAGCCTCCGCCGGCGACCGCGCCGTCGGCGCCCGCCGGGCTGTCCGCCTCCGTCGCGAACGGGGCGATCCGGCTCACCTGGTCCACGCCGACCTCGAACGGCGGCTCGCCGGTCACCGGCTACCAGCTCTACAGAGGTACGACAGGCGGAGGCGAAGCCTCCAGCCCGGTGGCCACCGGGATCGTGACCACGGCCTTCACCGACACCGACGTGCGGCCCGGGACCACGTACTTCTACACGGTGGCCGCGGTCAACGCGGTGGGCACCTCCGCCCCGTCGACCGAGACCTCCGCACAGGTGAGCACACCGGACAGGCAGGGGATCTGTACTGGGCTGGCCCGCTGCCACGTGATGGCCCGCGCCGACGTGAACGGGGACGGCCATCGCGACGTGGTCGCGATGGCCAGGCGGGGCGGTCGGCTGGGGTCGACGGGTGCGGTGATCCTGCGGGTCAAGACCGGCCCTCACCACGTCGTACAGACTCGTCGGCGGTTGGAGAACTGGTCCGGATCGCCGTGGGTGGGTGTCGCCCGGCTCGACCGGCGGCCCGGCAAGGAGATCATGCTCGGCCGGTTCTCCGGAGCCGCGGCGAGCTTCTACCAGTCGGTCACGTGGCGGCGGGGCCACCTGGTGCGGCTCGACGCTCCGGGTCGCGGCCGGTGGTGGCCGCTCGAGTTCTCCGCCACCCTGCAGGCGGGCTGGCAGCGTCGTGCCGCCGACCCTGTCGGCACCATCCGGCAACGCATCGCCACGCACCCGAACAGCAACGGAACCTACCGCGGCAGGGTCAAGGTCTACGCGTGGAACAGGTCGGGATGGCACCTGGTCCGCACCAGGACGGTTGCCTCCGTTGCGCTACAGCGGGCGCAGCGCTGGGTCGGCTTCCACGTGCCCAGGCTGCAGCGTTTCTGAGCTCGACGCGCGTCGCCAGGGCGCTGAGCCGCCGCCTGACTACGCGCTGCCGTCTGCGTCCTTCGCCTTCGTCGCCTTGCGCGTGGCCTTGGTGGCCGCCTTCTTCGCTGCAGACGTGGTGGCCTTCTTGACCGCTGTCTTGGAGGGTGCTCGTTCGACGGGTCGACGTCGCTTCACCCGGACCCAGAGCTGCTCGCGCCCGCCGGGTCCGGTGACCGTCTTGGTCTCCACGAACGGCTGCTCCTTGACGAGGTCGCTGAGCTTGCCGAACCCGTAGGTGCGCGGGTCGAACGACGGGTCGGTGCGGTTGAGGTGGTTCCCGACCGCGCTGAGCGAGGCCCAGTCTTCGTCGTCGGCGTCGACCTTGTTCAGCGCCTTGGTGAGCACGCTCTGGATCGGCCGCGGCTGGTCGTCCTTCGTCTCCTCGCTCGCACCTCCGTCGCCGGTGAGCACCTCGAGGAACACGAACCTCTCACAGGCCTCCACGAAGGCCTTCGGGGTCTTGCGCTGGCCCACGCCGATGACCCGCTTGCCCGACTCGCGGAGCCGGGTGGCCAGGGGGGTGAAGTCGCTGTCGCTGGAGACGATGGCGAAGCCCTCCACGTTGCCGGAGTAGAGCAGGTCCATCGCGTCGATGATCAGCGCAGAGTCCGTGGCGTTCTTGCCGTAGGTGTAGGCGAACTGCTGCTGCGGGGAGATCGCGTTGCCGAGGAGGACGTCGCGCCAGCCGTTGAGGTGCGGGTTCGTCCAGTCGCCGTACGCCCGCTTGACGGTGATGGTCCCGTAGCTGGCCAGCTCCTCGAACATCTCCTTGATCAATTTCGAGGACGTGTTGTCGGCGTCGATCAGGACGGCGAGGCGGGAAGTGTCATCGGCCATGCTAGGTGGTCTCCTTGTCACGTTGCTGCATCTCCCAGGCAAGGTCGATGGCCATGCGAACAGCACGGGGCTCCGCACGATCAAGATAGGCCTCGACCTTGTGGTGTGCCTCCATGCGAGGCGGCACGCCGAAGCTGTCCGGGTAGGTCTCGAGCAGGGACTCTCGCTTGCTCAGCGGGACGCGAATGACCAGCGTGCTCTGGTCGTGCAGGCGCACGACCAGGCGGTCATGGACGTACCAGGCCGGACGCGACTCGGTTCCCTTGCGCTTGACCTGCGGCAGCGACTCCGCATACCGCCCAACCTCTTCGGGGGTCACACGCTGAAGCGTAAGCCAGCACCCCGCGCGCGGCGCTAGCATCCGACCATGGAGACCCAGGTGCGGGTGTACGCCTACCGCTGGGTGGTCCTCGCCGCGTTCATGGCCGTCAACCTCACCATCCAGGTGCTGTGGATCAGCTACGCCCCGGTGACGACGGCCGCCTCCGCCTACTACGGCGTGGGTGACGTCGGCATCGGCGCACTGGCCATGACGTTCATGATCGTCTACATCCCGCTGTCGATCCCCGCGTCGTACCTCATCGACCGGCGCGGCCTGCGGATCGCCTCCGGGTCCGGCGCCCTGCTCGCCGGGGTGGCCGGCGTCGCGCGGGGCCTGGCAGGAGACCACTACGGAGTGGTGCTGGCCGCCACGGTCGGCGCGGCCATTGCCCAGCCGTTCCTGCTCAACGCCTGGACCACGGTGTCCGTGCGCTGGTTCCCCAGGTCGCAGCGTGCGACCGCGGTCGGCCTGGTGACGCTGGCGAACCTGGTCGGTGCCGGGATCGGGATGGCGCTCACGCCGGTGCTCGCCGGGTCGATGTCGCTGGCCGCCATCCAGCTGGTGTACGGCGCGGCGGCGCTCGTCGCGGGGCTGGCGTTCGTGCTCGTCGTACGCGACCGCCCGCCCACTCCTCCGGACGCAGAGGCGGCCCAGGACCGCGCGCTGGTGCTCGCCGGTCTGCGTCATGCCGTGCACGTGCGACCGTTCCTGGTCTTCCTCGCGCTGGTGTTCGTCGGGATGGGGGTCTTCAACGGGGTGTCCACCTGGGTGGCCGAGATCCTCCGGCCTCGGGGGTTCAGCTCCACCGACGCCGGGACCATGGGCGCCCTGCTGCTGCTCGGCGGCGTCCTGGGCGCGGTGGTGCTGGCCGCCTTCTCGGACCGGTCGCGCCGTCGGATCCCGTTCCTGGCGCTGGGGTTCGGGGGCGCCGCGCCGGCGTTGCTGCTGCTGGCCGTGGCCGGTACGACGGCCGTGCTGCTCGCCGCGGCCCTCGTGCTCGGCTTCTTCCTGGTCAGCGCCATGCCGATCGGCATGCAGTACGCCGCGGAGATCACCGCGCCCACACCTGAGGGCACTTCGAACGGCCTCGTCCAGCTGGTCGGGCAGGCCTCGGTGGTGTTCGTCTACCTGATGGCGCTGACCCGCACGTCCGGCGGGTCGTTCCTGCCCTCGCTGGCCGCGCTCTCGTTGCTGCTGCTGGCCGGCGGTGTCGTCGCGCTCCGCCTGCCCGAGCCTGTGCCTACTCCTCGATCTGCCCGGGTGGCCGGGGTGCGTTGAGGCCGTAGCGGACGCCGATCATTCGGATGCCGAAACAGGCGACGGCGGCCCCCACCGCCGCGGGGATGCCGTAGACGCCCGTTTCGGTGGTGATGACCGTGATGGCCGCTCCGACCAGGGCCGGGATGGCGTACAGCTCGCTGCGCAGGACGGTCGGGATCCGTTGCAGCATGGCGTCGCGCACCGTTCCGCCGCCGACTCCGGTGATGCACCCGAGGATGACGGCCTGTGCTGGGCCGAGCCCGAGCTCGAGGGCCTTGCTGGCGCCGGTGACCGCGAACAGGCTCAGCCCCGCCGCGTCGAGGACGAGGATGGCCCGGTTGAGCCTGTCCAGCCGGCGGCCGAAGCCGAAGGCGATCAGGCTCCCGGCCGCGGCCACGGCGAGGTAGCGCCAGTCGCTGAACGTGGCCGGCGGGAGGGAGTCGATGAGGACGTCGCGGATGATCCCGCCGCCCAGCGCGGTGATCATGCCGAGGGTGACCACGCCGACGATGTCCAGCCGGGCGACCCGCACTGCGGTGAGGGCGCCGTTGAGCGCGAACGCGAACGTACCGGTCAGGTCCAGGGCCAGTAGCAGCGTCGGCTCGGTGCTCACCTGAGATTTCTACCCTGCGCGCGAGGCCTCACGTGCGCGGCCCTCCGAGCCAGGCCAGGGCAGCCACCACCAGCGCCGTGGTTCCGGTGTCGAGGGTCGGTTGCAGCACCGGGGCGAACTGCGCCGAGTGGTTGACCGGTATGTCCTGGGACAGACGCCCGGCGGCCTCGGCCTGCTGGTAGAGATCCGGGTCGATGCCGCCTATGCCCCAGTAGGTGTACGGCGCGTTGAGCGCGGTCGGGATGTCGCTGAAGTCCTCACTGGCGGTCTGCAACGGCAGCTGCTCGGCCTGCTCGCCGAAGTGGTCGGCGAACGCCGCGGCGACCCGGTCGGTGACGTCAGCGTCGTTGTCGGTGACCGGGAACTGGTCGAAGAGCTCGAACTCCGGTGGCGTCGGCGACCGTGAGGCGGTGCACTCCGCGGTCACGATGCGCTCGATGGCGTCCAGGATCGCGGCCCGGGTCTGCTCGTCGTACGTGCGGATGTTCAACAGGATGGTGGCTGCGTCGGGGATGACGTTGCTCTTGGTGCCGGCCTGGACACTGCCCACGGTGAGCACCGCCGGCTCGCCAGGCCGGGTCTCGCGGGAGACCACCGTCTGCAGCCGGACCACGATCATGGCCGCGAGCACGACTGGGTCGACCGAGGCCTGGGGCATCGACCCGTGGGCACCGCGACCGTGCACCGTGATCCGCATGCTGTCGGCGGCCGATAGCGCCGGACCGGGCCGCGTGGCGACACGGCCGGCCGGAAGGGCGAGCACGTGCTGGCACAGGGCGACATCGACCTTGCCGACCATTGTCGCCAAGCCGTCCTCGACCATCCCGCGTGCTCCGTCGGACACCTCCTCCGCCGGCTGGAACACCGCCACCGCGGTGCCCTGCCAGTGCGACGTGGATCCGGCCAGCAGGTCGACGGCGCCCAGCAGGCAGGTGACGTGGACGTCGTGGCCGCACGCGTGCATCACCGGTACTTCGCTGCCCTCGGAGGTGGACGCGGTCACCGTGCTGGCGTACGGCAGCCCGGTCGCCTCCCGGACCGGGAGCGCGTCCATGTCGGCCCGCAGCAGCACCACCGGGCCCTCGCCGTTGCGCAGCACCGCGACGACGCCGGTGCCGCCCACGCCGTCGTGCACCTCGCAGCCGGTGGCTCTGAGGCGGTCGGCGACGTTGCCGGCGGTACGCCGCTCCTGGTGCGACAGCTCCGGATGGGCATGCAGATCGCGGTAGAAGTCCTCCTGCCAGCCGCGAACGCGCTCCAAACCGTCCAACACCGGTGAGGCGGACGAAGCTGCCATGGTCGCTCCTCGGGCGGGTGTACGCCGACCCCGGAGGCGGGGACCGACCTTTTCACCCTGCTCCGGACACAGCGTCGCCACAAGGGGCGCACCCTCCATACCCACGGATGGGACGTTGTTCCCTGTCGGCGGGAGCAGCCGAGCGCATAGCGTGCCGGCGTGCGCCCCGGACCGGCTTCGCAGGTGCGCCGCGATCGCCCCGTGCTGACAGCGGTGGACGCGGTCCTGTTCGTGTTTGCCGGGCTCTCCGCCGTCTGGCTCGCGTACCTGGTGCTGGTCGAGAGCCTGCAGCTGAACTGGCGCCTGGTCTTCCTTGTCGTCTTCTGGCTGCTGGTCGCCTACCTGGTGCTGCCCCGGATCCACCGGGCGCTGACCTACATCTACGTGCCGAACTACTTCATCGGGAGAACCCGGACCAGCGACGGCCTGCTGGGCGATCCGGTCAACCTGGCCCTGCTCGGCGACGAGGCACAGGTGCACGCCGCCATGGCCGCGGCGGGATGGGTGCGCGCCGACGACGTGACTCCGGCCAGCAGTCTCCGCATCGTCCGCACCTCGGTCTTGCGGCGCAGCTACCCGGAGGCACCGGTGAGCCCACTGAACCTGTTCGAGCGGCCGCAGGACTTCGCCTACCAGCAGGAGGTCAGGGGCAACCCCTCGCAGCGGCACCATGTCCGGTTCTGGCGATGCCCCGAGGGCTGGCGGCTGCCCGGCGGGTACGCCGTGGACTGGGTCGCCGCGGGCACCTACGACCGCAGCGTCGGACTGTCGCTGATGACGTTCCAGGTCACCCACCGCATCGCCAAGGACATCGACGTCGAGCGCGACCACATCGTCGCCAGCGTGACCGACGCCGACCCCGCCGTCAGGGTGCACCAGATCCGGCACTTCGCGAGCGGCTACCACGCGCGCAACGGGGGCGGGGACGAGATGGTCACCGACGGGCACCTTCCGGTGCTGGACCTGCGCGCTGTCTCGACACCTGTCCGGGCCGGGGATGCGATGCCGCTCACCGACAGCCGGGACCGGCGTCCCGCCTCCGTCTCGTTCAGCGCGTCGGTGGCCTGCCTGCGCGGCCTGCTGGGCGTGGTCCTGGGCTGCCTGATCCTCGTGAATCCGAACCTGCTCTCGGAGGTGCCGCATGGCGCCCGGCTCAGCGCGGCGTTCGTGACGGCCACGGCCGTCGGGTTCCTGGCCGTCGCGACGATCGACCTCGGGCTGGGGCTGGCCACCTTCCAGGGCCGCAACTGGGCCCGCCTGCTGCTGATGGTGGACTGCGCCGCGTCGATCCTCGTCGCCTTCGCGGCCACCACCGGAGGGGGTCCGCTGCCCACGCTCGGCTCCGGGCTTCCGCATGTCGCGCTGGGCATCCTGGTGCTCCTCGCGCTGACCAGCCCGCGCGCCCGGCGTTATGCGACCCGGGGACGTCCCGTCGTACTCCTCGCCCCCGCGGCTCAGCCCGAGGTCAGGGCCCGGTGAGCGACGTGCCGGTCCGGACCGAGATGACGACCTTGTGGATCGCCCGGCTGACCGCGACGGCGTGAACCGGGTTGTCCACGAGCGACTGGTGCGTCGCGCCCGCCACGACCTGATGCAGGCTGTCGGACGACAGGGTGGCGAGCTCGTCCTGGGCCTTGGTCCATTCCACGTCGTGTCCGCGGCCGGCCGTCAGGACGACCAGTGGCTTCGCGTGCAGGGTCACGAGCTGGCCGGCCTCGCTCACGGAGCGGTTCGCGACGCCGAACTCGTCGACGAAGCTCGCCAGCTCCTTGCCGGTGGCGGCGCTGGCGCGTGCCTCGTCGCGGGACTGTGGTGGCAGCTCTGAGAAGCTGAGCTGCGCGATCAGCCGACCCACGCCCAGGCGAGACGTCGTCGACACCAGTGCGGACAGGTGCTTGACGACGCTGTAGGAGCCCGGGTGCTGCGGGGGCACCGGAGTCGACCTGGGCGCGGTGGAGTCGACGAGCACCAGGCCCGCGACCTGCCCGGGATACTGGTCGGCAAAGCTCATCACGTACAAGCCGCCGAAGGAGTGTCCGGCCAGCACGTACGGGCCCGGAACGTGCGCTCGGGTCAGCAACGTGTGCAGGTCGGTCGCGATCTGCGCGCCGTCCGGGGGGGTCGGGGCGGCGTCGCTCCACCCGCGCCCGGCCCGGTCGTAGACGCACACCCTGGTGGTCCGGGCCACGGCGGGGGCGATCCAGCCGAGGGTCGCTGCGGATGCTCCGCCGCCGGGTTCGAGGATCACGGTTGGCCGGCCGGAGCCGGCGCACTCGAGGTGCAGCCGGTACGGCCCCACGTCGACCAACCGACCGTGCATGGTGGGCTGGGCCTCGACCGACCGACTGACCGTCTCGTATCCCCCGGCGAGAGACACGACCACCAGGATGCCCAGCACGGGGTTGAGCAGCCAGGCCCTGGTCCTGCTGTGCAGGTCCCGCTTCGCACGGAGGAACACCCAGACAACCAGCACGAGCAGTGCCGGCGGCCAGACCCAGCCGAGTGCATCGACCACCGTGTCAGGGACGAGAAGCACGACGGCCCCGGCCAGTCCCATGAAGACAGCCGGAGCCACTGCCCATCGTTGTGGTTGGTCGGTAAACCGGGTGGAGAGACCGGCCAGCAACGCCCATCCAAGAGCGAACCCGAGCAGCACCATCGCGGTGGCGAAGTTCTCGTCCACCGTGGCGACCGGGAGGAAGGGCAGGACCACCGCAGCCGCGAGGCCCGCGGCCAGCGACCCGGCCACGATCCCTGCGATGCCGACGCGGCGCGACTCGGGTGCGGTGTCGAGCTCCGGGTCATCGTTCCGGGTCGCGGTTCCACTGCGCCAGCTCATGAGGAGCACCTCGTCTCGCCGGGTGTGATGAGCAGCCCCGCCCGTCCAGGATGCGCGCGCCCGATGATCGAGGACATAGCCCGAACGTGGTGGCCACGACGTCACGGGCTGGTCAGGATGACCAGTCGTTGAGTGGCTCTGGTCATCGCGACGTAGCGGTCGACCGCTGCTTCGATGCCCGTGCCGGACGTCTCGGGGTCCACGAGCACGACCAGGTCGAACTCGAGCCCCTTGCACAGCTCCGGGGTCAGCGACCGGACGCGGGGTGTGGCCTGGAACGTGGGATCTCCGACGACGCAGGCGACTCCCTCGGCGTGGGTGGTGAGCCAGGTGTCGAGGATCGTTTCCAGGTTCGGGCGGGACTCGTGGACGACCGGCATCCCGGTCTCGCGGATGGAGGTCGGCACGTTGGCGTCTGGGATGGCAGCGCGGATGACGGGCTCGGCTTCGGTCATGACCTCGGTCGGCGTCCGGTAGTTGATCGTCAGCGAGGAGAGGCTGATCTGCTCCAGCCCGACCCGCTCGAGCCGCTCCTGCCATGACTCCGTGAACCCGTGCCTGGCCTGGGCGCGGTCCCCGACGATGGTGAAGCTCCGGGACGGACAGCGCTGCAGCAGCATCTGCCACTCGGCGTCGGTCAGCTCCTGAGCCTCGTCGACCACGATGTGCGCGAACGGTCCGGCGAGCGGGTCGGGGTCGGAAGCGGGGAGCGCGGCGTCGTCGACCAGGGCGCCCCGGAGGTCCTGCCCGCGCAGCATGGACATCACCAGCATCTCGGAGTCATCGGCGGCGACCAGGTGGTCGACGACTCTGGACATCTCCTCGCGCTCGGCGGTGACGGCCGCTTCGTGTCGGCGCCTGCGTCGTGACGCCTCCGGGTCACCGAGCCGCTGCCGTGCCGTGTCGAGCAGCGGCAGGTCGGAGATCGTCCAGGCCTGCGGATTCTCGCGCTGCAGCTTCCGGACCTGGTCGCGGTCGAGCCAGGGAGCGCACAGCCGCAGGTACGCCGGCACCGACCACAAGTCTCCGACCAGGTCGACCGCGTCGATCATCGGCCAGGCCCGGTGGAGCGCCCCGGTCAGCGCACTGTTCTGGCGGAGGGAGGCACGGACCATCTCGGCAGGGACGTCCTCGTCGTCGTGCTTGTCGACGAGGATGCCGAGCAGCTCCTCCCAGATCTCGTCGCGCGCCTCGTTGTGCGGGGTGCCAGGTTCGGCTGCTCGGAAGGCCTCGGCCCAGTCGTCGGCGCTGAGCCGGATGTCGCACCACGGGGTCTCGACGACCATCCCCTCGGCGGGCGGCTCCTCGTAGAAGCGGACGGCCGGCTCGATCGCCCTGACCATGTCGGCGGAGGACTTCAGGCGGGCCACGTCCGGGTCCGGTTCGGGTGCCGCCGACGCTCCTTCTGGGACCAGGTCCCGCAGCGTGCAGGTCTGCACCCCCTCCTCGCCCAGGCTGGGGAGGACGTCGCCGACGTACGCCAAGTAGGGCTGGTGCGGACCGACGAACAGCACACCGCCGCGTCGGTGACCGAGGCGAGGGTCGGAGTACAGCAGGTACGCCGCGCGGTGCAGTGCGACCACGGTCTTCCCCGTGCCCGGGCCGCCGTCCACGACGAGCGCTCCGCGGGAACCCGCGCGGATGATCGCGTCCTGATCGGCCTGGATGGTGCCGAGCACGTCGCGCATGCGGCCAGACCGGCGACCGCCGAGGCTGGCGATGAAGGCGGACTGGTCGTCGAGCGCGGCGTGCTGCACCAACCCGTCCGCGGTGAACACCTCGTCCCAGTAGTCGCTGATCCGACCTCCGGTCCAGCGGTAGCGACGGCGGCTGGCCAGGCCCATCGGATACCCGTGGGTGGCGCCGAAGAACGGCTCCGCCGCCGGGGAGCGCCAGTCGACCAGCAGCGGGCGACCCGCGTCGTCCTTCAGGCCGAGTCGTCCGACGTACACCGGCTCGACGCCGTCCGCGAAGACCATGTGCCCCAGGCACAGGTCCAGCCCGAAGCGGCGCAGGGCGCGCAGCCTGGCGGTGAGCCGGTGGACCTCCAGGTCCCGGTCCATGGCCTGCTGGCCCGCGCCGCCCGGCGCGCGGCGGGCGGCGTCCAGGCGCGCGGAGAGCTCGCCGACCGACCGTTCGAGGCTTTCTGCAATGGCCGCGAAGTGCCGCTCGTCGCGCTCGATCAGCGCTGGGTCGGCCTTCGCGGCGAGGTGGTCGGGAAGGTCGAAAGCGCTGGTGGGCAAGAGGTTCACGTGATCGGCTCCGATCGAGCAGCAGCGGCGCGGCTGTCGTCACCGCGCACGGCGCTG
>Ga0308173_10001909_pt1 | contig 10796 bp, 6 predicted proteins | sample PhyPR1_FD_203716 | JGI IMG/M metagenome (GOLD analysis project Ga0308173, IMG submission 203716) | Soil microbial communities from UC Gill Tract Community Farm, Albany, California, United States - DLSLS.P.R1 | ecosystem: Environmental > Terrestrial > Soil > Agricultural land | place: USA... | reverse complement strand
TTCGCGATGGACGCGCGCGACGAGCAATGGAATCTCGCGGGAAGCCGTTTTCGCCTGCGGAAACTCGAGGCCGGAGCATCTCTCAGGATTGCCCTCACGCCAAAGCTTCAATGGACCCCCGCCATCAATGCCTCCGTTCGCCGCTTCGACCGGATCTTTACCGGTGGATGGACCGTCGAGCCGCGCAATCAGGTCGACTATAGCCTGATCGACTGGCCGGAGCACCGTCTGCGTTCGGACGTTTCGTCCTCGCTGAACATCGGGCATCATTACGCCATCACTCGCGGAGACCTCAGCACCGTTTGGTTTCCGCAGGCGCGCCGGGAAGCATGGGAGATCGACATGCGCCTCAGCGGGGCGCGAACCGCAGGCAGACCGCCTTTCGATGAATGGTTCCAGCTGGGGATGGAGCGCGACAACGATCTCTGGTTTCGCGGCATCGTCGGAACGAACGCGGGCCTGAAGGGCAGCGCGCCGGTAGGCCGGAACTATGCGCTGGCCCAGGCCGATCTGCGGCGCCAGATTTTCAAAACCCCGTTTGCGACCCTGCAGGCTGGACCCTTCCTCGATCTCGGAACCATTAACGGCCCGCGCCTCGCCGCAACGGGAATGGAAGCGCGGATCAAAACGATCGCAAGGACCAATGTGCGCCTGGTCTATGGTCACGATCTCCAAACCGGCAAGAACGTTTTCTACACAGCCCTGACCCGCTGAGTTACTATCCTCTATGCGACTCTTCTTCCTCGCAGCCGCCATCTCCACGCACGCACTGACAGCGGATACCGTGCTCGACCGCGTCGCATCCCACGCAACTCGCTTCGAATCCATTTCCCGTCAGATCTGGGAGACGCCGGAACTCGGTTTTCACGAAACGAAAAGCTCGGCCCTTCTTCAGAACGAACTGCGAGCCAACGGCTTTACCGTGAAATCCGGTCTCGCCGGTATGCCCACCGCCTTCACCGCTGAATTCGGAAGCGGTAAACCGGTGATCGCGCTGATGGGAGAATTCGACGCGCTACCGGGGCTTTCACAGAAGGAATCAACAGTTCTGTCGCCCGTCACCGAAGGCGCGCCCGGCCACGGTTGCGGGCACAATCTGCTCGGCAGCGCCTCCGCGCTGGCGGCGGTCGCGGTTAAAGAAGAGATGCAGGCGCGCGGCTTCAAAGGCACTCTCCGCTATTTCGGTACGCCTGCCGAAGAAGGCGGAGGCGGCAAGATCTACCTCATTCACGCCGGTCTGTTCCGCGATGTCGACGCGGTGTTCGATTGGCATCCGAGCGATTCGAATCGGGTCAACCTCGGCTCCAGCCTGGCGAACAATGCGGCACTGTTCCGATTCCACGGAACGGCATCGCACGCCGCGCTCGCTCCGGAACGCGGACGCTCCGCACTCGATGGCGTCATGATTATGCTGAATGCCGTCGAAATGCTGCGCGAGCACGTCCCGCAGGAGACGCGCATTCACTACATCATCAGCAACGGAGGCGCCGCCGCGAACGTTGTTCCGGCGTTTGCGGAGGTCCATCTGGTGGCGCGCCATCCCGACGCCGGCGTTCTGGCCGCTGTCTGGGAGCGGATCCTGAAGTGTGCTCAGGCAGGCGCGCTCGCTTCGGAGACCCGTCTTGAAGTGGTGCAGTCCACCAATTACGCCAACATCGTCCCGAACGACGTGCTCAGCGATGTACTGGGCCGCGCCATGGTTCAGGCCGGCGGTTACGAATACACTCCCGCCGAACAGACCTTTGCCGCGGAGATCCAGAAAACTCTGGGCGCGGCCGGCGAACGTTCCGACCCGGGGAAAGTCGTAGCCGATCATTCGACGCCGCAGGGCATGGCCTCCTCGGACGCCGGTGACGTGAGCTGGAACGTTCCCTACGCAAACTTCACCGCGGCAACGTTTGCTCCCGGGGTTGCGGCGCACACATGGCAGGCGGCGGCGTGCGCCGGAAGTTCCCTCGGCCGCAAGGGAATGCTGGTGGCGGCCCGCACTCTTGCGCTGGGCGCGCTGGAATTGTTCGAGAAGCCCGATGAACTGAGCGCAGCCCGAAGCGCCTTCGAGAAACGACTCGGCGGACGCACCTGGGAAACGCACATCGAAGCGGGATCGAAGCCGCCGCTGGATTACGCGGTCAAATAGTCAGAGCGTCTGCGTCAATGTGACGATCAGCAGGATCACGACCGCCAGTCCTCCGAGGAAGAGGATCTGCCCCTTGCCGCCCGCCCGGATATCCTGATCCGCGGCGCGGGCGCGCTCAGCGAGCCGCGCCAGTTCCTGATCGTCAAGCTGCGAAATCGCGCTCGTGAGCTGTTCCCGGCCGACGTTGACCCTATTGAGTTCAGTCTGCGCCGCCGGGTTTGCCAGAACGTGTTCGATATCCGCGAGATTTTTCGCGCGCTCCGCCGTTGCCGCGCGAACCTGGCCGCGCAGATCGGACAGCGGAACCACATGTTCGTCCCCTTGTCCGGCCCGTACAGGCGCCGCGTAGAACGAAAGCATCACAACCGCCATCATGGCGGCGATCGACTGCCGGGGGCTCATCAACACGGTGTTATCAAATCACGCCGGCTTCGTCCCGGTCACCTGAGTTTCGTTTGAATCAGAACAGGTCGGCATGCTGAAAACATCACTTCAGCCATTTTTCAGCTTGATTTGGTCCACTGGTACACTGCGTCAGTCGGTCTACATGATTGTGAAAAAGCCAGGGTTGGCGCCGCTTTGCCTCGCCGCCGCGAGCGCCGTTCTGTCCGCCCAAACCACAGCGCCACAGCCGCCTTCGATCACCCTGCAGGACGCCATCGCACGCGCCCGTCAATACGCCGGCCAGATTCAAAGCGCCAATCTGGCGGTCCTGCTGGCGAGAGAAGATATCGCCCAGGCCAAAGCCGCCCGCCTGCCCGCGCTCAACGCCTTCAATCAGTTCATCTACACCGAAGGCAACGGTACGCCGTCGGGCGTCTTCGTCGCCAACGACGGTGTGCATGTCTATAACGAGCAGGCTGTGGTTCACGAAGAACTTCTGTCTATATTCCGGCGCGCCGAAATCCGCCGCGGTCTTGCCGCGCAGGCAGTAGCGGCCGCTAAGGTCGAGGTGGCGGCGCGGGGTCTGGTCGCGACGGTGGTTCAGAACTATTACACGATCGTCTCGGCGCAGCGGAAATTCATCAATGCGCAGACCAGTCTGACCGAAGCAAATCAGTTCCTCGACATCACGCAGAAACAGGAAAGAGGCGGGGAAGCCGCGCACGCCGATGTCATAAAGGCGCAGATCCAGCAGCAGCAGCGGCAGCGCGATGCCCAGGATGCGCAGGTCGCCATCGAGAAGGCCAAAATCGCGTTGGGCGTTCTGATCTTCCCGAACTTCACCACCGATTTCATGGTTGTCGACGATCTCGACAAAGCCGAACTCCTGCCGCCCGTGGAAGAAGCCCGCGCGAAAGCCACGGCGGCCAGTCCCGATGTGAAGGCCGCGAGGTCGAGCGTTGAGGCAGCCGGATACGACGTGGGCATTGCGCGTTATGGATATCTGCCGTCGTTCGGCCTGGATTTTTTCTACGGCATCAATGCCAACCAGTTCGCCGCGAATAGCGCCGAAGCGCAGGACACCGGCCGCAGCACGCTGCCCAACTTTCAGGTGATGAACCGGCAAAATCTGGGCTACTCGGGACAAGTGACGCTGAACATCCCGGTCTGGAACTGGGGCGCGACCCGCAGCAAAGTGAAGCAGGCGGAGTTCAGGGAAGCGCAGGCCAGAACGGATCTCTCGATTGCGGAGAAGACTCTGCAGGGCAATGTCGCGACCGCTTATGCCGAAGCCCGCGCTGCCCAGGCCCAGCTCAATTCGCTGCGCAGTTCGGCCACTCTCGCTACCGAAAGCCTGCGCCTGACTCTGCTTCGCTATCAGGCTGGCGAAGCGACGGCCCTCGAAGTGGTGGACGCCCAAACCACCGTGACCCAGGCCCGTAACGCCGTCGATGACGGCTTAACCCGATACCGCGTGGCGCTCGTGAACTTACAAACCTTAACGGGGACCTTCTGATGATGACGTTTCGATTCCACCTGGCGCCCCTTCTCGTTACCGCGCTGCTCGTTCTGTCGTCCTGCGGCAAGAAAGCGGAGGAAGGCGGCGAATCCGCCGAAGCCGAAGGGCCCACCCCCGTTCAGGTCGAAGAAGCCCGCCGCGGCCCCATCGACCACATCATTACCGCCGACGCCGTGATCTATCCCATCAATCAGGCCAACGTCACGCCGAAGATTGCCGCCCCCATCCGGCGTGTTCTGGTCAACCGCGGCGATCACGTGAAAGCCAATCAGGTGGTAGCGGAACTCGAAAGCCGCGATCTCAGCGCCGCCGCCAATGAAAGCAAGAGCCTCTACGATCAGGCGGAAGCCAATTATCGGAACACCCAGGGCGCAACCCTGATCGACGACAAGACCAAGGCACAGGCCGATGTAGCCTCTTCCGAGCAGGCTCTCGAAGCCGCAAAAAAAGTTTACGACAATCGCGTCGAACTCGTAAAGCAAGGCGCACTAGCCCAGAAACTCGCCGACGACGCGAAGGTGGCGCTGGTGACGGCGCAAAGCCAGTTCGAGACCGCGCAGCGCCATCTGCAAACGCTCAACCAGGTAGGCCAGCGCCAGCAGACCGCCGCCGCACGGGCGCAGGCCGACGCAGCCAAGGCGCATTTCGAAACAGCCTCGGCCCAGCTCTCCTACGCGGAGATCCGCAGCCCGATCTCGGGCGTGGTGTCCGAGCGGCCCGCTTATCCCGGTGAAATGCCCGCCAGCGGTACACCGATTCTCTTCATCATCGATATCTCCCGGATCGTCGCGCGCGCCAACATTCCGGTCAAAGACGCCGCAGCCATCAGGATCGGGCGTCCCGCCACTCTCGCGGGACCCGATGGGGACATTGCCGGTAAAGTCACGGTCGTCAGCCCGGCGGTCGATCCTCAAACCACCACGGTTGAAGTCTGGGTGCAGGCGGCCAATCCCGGCGAGAGACTCAAGCCGGGCGCAACCGCGCGCATCAGTATCAAAGCCGAAACTCTGCAGGACCAGATCATTGTTCCCGCAGCTGCCCTGCTCAATTCCGACACGGGCGCGCCGAAGGTCATGATCGCGGGCTCCGACAATCTCGCGCACGAACGGCAGATTTCCGTAGGCGTAAGGCAGGGCGAGAACGTGCAGATCGTCAGCGGTGTTCAGGAAGGCGAAAAGGTAATCGTCTCCGGGGGGCTCGGCCTCGACGATAAGGCGAAGATCAAGATCGTTGCCAAGCCTGCTGAGGACGAGGACGAAGGCGACGACAAGTAATGATGGAAACGGTTCCACCGCCAACCGAAACCGCCCCGCACGATCACTGGACGGCGCGTTTTTCCCGGCCGATCATCTTTGTCATCGTCACCCTGGTGGCCATGGGCGCGTATCTTGCGCGCTCCATCCCTGTTGCTGTTTTTCCTTCCACGGACTTTCCGCGCATCATCGTCGGCGTGGATAACGGCGTCTCGCCCATCGATCAGACCGAAGTGATGGTGACGCGTCCCATCGAAGAAGCCATGAACAGCGTGCCCGGTCTCGTCGACGTGCGTTCGACCACCAGCCGGGGGGCCGCCGAAATCAACCTTTTCTTCGACTGGAAAGTGGACATGTTCCAGACGCTGGAATATGTCAATGCGGCGCTCGCGCGTGTACAGTCTTCGCTGCCTGCGACCGCCAAGCTGACCGCAAACCGCATGACCTTCGCGGGGTTTCCGATCATCGGATACAGCATCACGTCCGCCACGATGGCCCAGAGCGACCTCTGGCAGCTCGCAAACTACACGATCAAGCCCCGTCTCTCCCGGCAGCCAGGCGTTTCCATGGTGGTCCTGCAGGGCGGCCAGACGCCCGAGTTTCAAATCGAGCCCGATCCCGCGAAAATGCTGGAAGCTCAGGTCACCGTGCAGAACATTCTGGACGCCGTGGCGCACAGCAACATGATCGACTCGCCCGGGCTCATCGAGAACAATCATGAACTCTCGCTCGCGCTCGTCACGGGCCAGACGCGGACGCCCGAGGAAATCGCCAATATCGTTGTGAAGACCAGCCCGGCCGGCACACCGGTGCGCGTGGCGGATCTGGGGCAAGTCAAGCCGTCGGTGGCCCCCGTCTACACCATCGTTACTGCCAACGGCAAACCTGCCGTGCTGCTCAACATATTCCGGCAGCCCACCGGAAACACCGTCGCAGTAGCCGACCTGATCGCTCATGAGCTGAATTCCATCCGCAAAACCCTGCCCTCCGGAGTCAAAATTCAGGCCTTCTACGATCAATCGGAGCTGGTACGCGATTCGATCGCAAGCGTTCGCGATGCCATCCTGATCGGCCTCGTTCTGGCTGCCATTATCCTCGTCCTGTTCCTTCGCGACTGGGGCAGTTCGATCGTCGCGGGTCTGGTCATTCCGGCAACCATCGCCATCACCCTGATCGTGCTGCGCGCGCTCGGCGAGAGCTTCGATCTGATGACTCTCGGCGGTCTCGCGGCGGCCGTAGGTCTCGTCATCGATGACGCCATCGTCGTGGTTGAGAACATCGTCATGCACCGCGATTCCGGCCAGTCGCGCGGCGAGGCGATTCGCAGCGCCCTCAAAGAGATCCGCACCCCTCTCGTCGGGTCGACCATCACGCCGATCGTCGTCTTTCTTCCGCTGATCTCGATCACCGGAGTCACCGGCACGTTTTTCCGCGCGCTCGCCATCACGGTGGGAACCGCGCTGCTTACCTCACTCGCGCTCGCCCTCACCTGGACCCCCACCCTCAGCCATTACCTGCTGCGCCGCCGGGCTTCGGGTAAACACACCGCCAGCGCCGATGAGCATGGCCACGTTGCCACCACCGGCATGATGGGGCGCGTAACGAACTTCTACGCCAGCACACTCCGCTTTGCGCTGGGAAAACCTTTGGTCGTCGGCCTGGCATGTCTGCTTCTCGTAGGCGTCTCGTATGTCTGCTACCGGATGCTCGGAAGCGACCTTCTGCCCGCCATGGATGAAGGCGGTTTTGTGCTCGACTACCTGATGCCCGCGGGGTCCTCGCTCAGGGACACGAATCAGGTGCTTCTCGGGGTGGAGAAAATCCTCAATCAGACGAAGGATGTCGTCGGCTTATCGCGCCGCACCGGCCTGCAACTCGGGCTGCAGGCCGTTACGGAAGCCAATCAGGGAGATTTTCTGGTGCGTCTCCGGCATGGAGGTCGCAGCACCGAAGAAGTCATTTCCGAAGTTCGGAAAAAAGTGACCGACGCTTACCCCCAACTCGATGTCGACTTTATACAGGTCCTGCAGGATCAGATCGGCGATCTCAGCAATTCACCCGATCCGATCGAGATCAAGCTTTTCTCTCAGGATGCCGCGCTGCTGAAAAAATGGGGACCGAAGATCGGCGAGAGCATCAAGAAGATCAACGTCGTAAAAGACGTGAAGAACGGCATTGAGGATACGATCAGCGGCAGCGCGATCATAATGCGCGTGGACGGAGTTGCCGCCGCCCGCGCGGGTTTCTCGCCTCAGGAGATCGAGCTCGATGCGAGCGCCATCCTGCAGGGCGAGCCCGCCACCGCGCCCGTCGTCTCCAACGGCCGCTCCTACACGATTCGGGTGCGCCTGCCCGCCAACACGCGCACGACACTCGAGCAGATCCGCAACACGATGATCGTGAGCGCCGCGGGTAAGAACGCCACGCTCGGATCCCTGGCCAGCTTCGAAACCGAGCCGGGACAGACGGAGATTCGGCGCGAGAATCTGCAACAGTTTGTCGCCGTGCACGGCCGCTTCGAGGGTATCAGCCTGGGGAAGGGAATCGAACTCGTCCAGAAGGCGGTGCACGAGATGAATGTTCCGCCTGAGATCCGGGTCGTTTACGGAGGCACTTACCAGACCCAGCAGGAATCGTTCCGCGATCTGCTCTTCGTTCTCTTCCTTGCCGTGGTTCTGGTGTTCATCGTATTGCTATTCGAATTCGGCTCGTTCGCCGCGCCGATTTCGATTCTGGCTTCGGCGATTCTCTCGACATCGGGTGTCTTTCTTGCGCTCCTGCTGACGGGCACAACGTTCAACATCTCCTCGTTCATGGGGCTGATCATGGTGATTGGAATCGTGGCCAAGAACGGAATCCTGCTGCTCGATGCCGATCACCGTTTCCGCACGGAAGGTTCTTCGCCGCGAGACGCCATGATCGAAGCCGGCGAACGCCGTCTGCGTCCCATTCTGATGACGGCCATGGCGACAGTAGCCGGGATGATACCGCTCTCGCTCGCCATCGGAGCGGGCTCGCAAATGCTCCAGCCGCTGGCGATCGCGGTGATCGGCGGCATTGCGGCTTCGATGGCGCTCTCGCTGATCGTAACGCCGGCCGTCCACTTTTACATGAGCAAGTAATTTCTGGCGGGGAGGTCCATGCGATCCGCCGGCGATCTCTAAATCTCCACCTGGCGTATGCGCGGGACGAGCAGATGGATGACAAACAACGCAATCAGATACATCGAGCCCGCCGCCAGGAACAACGGACCGTACGACTTGTGTGAATAATCCAGCCACAGTCCGATCAGCGGCGCGACCATCATGCCTCCGATCGCCCCGCCCATCCCGCCCATCCCGACCACGGAACCCACGGCTGCCCGGGGAAACGTATCCGAAGGAATGGTGAACAAATTAGCCGACCATCCCTGGTGCGCCGATGCCGCGAGACTGATGAGCGCTACCGTCAACCAGAGGTTTCCGCCGGTGAACATGATTCCAGCCACCGGCACGACCGCGGCGGCGCAAATGAACATCGCCGTCTTGCGCGCCCGCGATAGATCCATGCCGCGCGATACGAGGCCTTTCGAAATCCAGCCGCCCCCGATCGAACCGAAATCCGCCGCGACATAAATAATGATGAGCGGCAGTCCGAGGTGTGTCAGGTCGAGATTGTACTGGTCGTGCAAAAAGCCCGGCGCCCAGAACAGATAAAACCACCACACGGGATCGGTAAGAAATTTCCCCGCCAGAAACGCCCACGCAGCGCGCTTCCGGATCACTTTCGAGTACGGGACGGCTTCCTGCCTCTCGCCCTCGCTATCCGATTCGATCAAGAGCCGCTCTTCCCGTGTCAGCAGTTTATGCTCGCTCGGCCTGCGGTAAAAGCTCAGCCATACGAGGAGCCAGATCACGTCCAGTCCGCCGGTGAAGACGAAGGACGCGCGCCAGCCGAAATGCGCGGCCACCACCGGCACCATGAGAGGCGCCACCACCGCGCCGATGTTCGATCCGCTGTTGAAGATGCCGGTGGCGAACGACCGCTCGCGTCTGGGGAACCAATCGGCAATCGTCTTGATTGCGGCCGGGAAATTCGAAGCCTCTCCCAGGCCGAGCCCGAACCGCGCCGCCGCGAACTGAAAAGGCGTACTGGCAAGTGCATGCAGCATCGAAGCAGCGCTCCACACCGCCACCGCGATGGCATAACCGACGCGCGTACCCAGCCAGTCCATCGCCCGCCCGGCCAGCGGCATCATCAGCGCATAGGCAAGCTGGAACGAAAAAACAATCCAGCTATAGTCCTGCTCGGACCAGTGCAGTTCTTTTTCGAGAACCGGTTTCAGGATGCCGAGCACCTGACGGTCGACATAGTTGACCGTGGTCGCGAAGAACAGCAGGCCGCAGATCGACCACCGCAGCTTCGTGCCGAAGATGCTTTTTCGCTCGGTCGCCGCTAGACTGCCTGCAGGCATGAATTTTGCCGTTCCGCGAGTCCGGTAAAGCTCTCGAAGTTCCCACGGAACAACTTTGTAATATCACGCCTGATCTCGCCGCGCGTGACGCCTCGGCCATCTTCGGTCAACAACTGGTAACTGTTGGCGAGGATCGGACCGAGGGTGCGGCGGGTATTGCGCCACTTATAGATCACCTGCTCGAGGACGCGCGCATCCGAATGTTGCGGAACGAAACTCATCCCGAGCATCTCAATGCGCTCCCGCGTCATCTCTTCAACAACCGACGGATTGTTCAGGAACCACCAGCACCCGAACGGCAGCAGGTTGGCGAACTTACGCGCGTAGACACAAAGCTCATGCTGATTCTCCCGGCTCAGCACGCTGATCAGAAAACGATTCTCCGGGAAATCCACGCACAGCCGCTCGACCGCGCGCAGATCCGCTTTACCGACGGCGTCGCCTGCCAGCTTGAGCGCGGGGTTCACTAGGTACCGCACGCCGATCATGATCGACATCGGGATGCCGATCTCGCGGCACGCGGGCAGCACCGACTCGCGGAAAAATTTTATCCGCAGACTGTCTTCCGGATACGTAAACGTGTCGGGCAGGGAACACGCCATGTACACCGGGTTCATGATCTTCGCCCAGCTATGAATGAAGCGCTTGACCTCGCTCGCGCTCTTGCCGGAGCCATCGGCCGCTACATCGTAACCCTGGTGCTTCAGAACCTCCCAGTGCTGGGGCCATTTGTTGAGGATGCGATCCAGCCGCAGGACCGGATGGAACTGCGGATCGGGGGCCGCGCCCTTTTCCCACATCGGCGCTTCTTCAGGATCGAGCGGATCGTTCGTCATCACGCATTCGCTGATGCCCGCCAGCCGGAAGACGTCTTTGATATGCGCATCCAGTTTGCGGCTGGCGAAGAAAGCGCGCGCTTCCCTGAGGTCCCCGCTGGTCGGTAGTCCGAAAGCGTTCAAGACCGCGATGACTCCGCGGGTCGCTTCCGATACCGGAGTATTTTCCACAAACAGCGTCCTCCAGATGAGGTCCGCTTTTCCCGTCTTCGAA
>Ga0308173_10001908_pt1 | contig 10802 bp, 10 predicted proteins | sample PhyPR1_FD_203716 | JGI IMG/M metagenome (GOLD analysis project Ga0308173, IMG submission 203716) | Soil microbial communities from UC Gill Tract Community Farm, Albany, California, United States - DLSLS.P.R1 | ecosystem: Environmental > Terrestrial > Soil > Agricultural land | place: USA... | reverse complement strand
CGGACGTTCACAGGAGGGATGCATGGACCGTGGAATCGATTTCCTGAAGAGTCAGATCAACAACGCCGTGATGCAGCACCAGACGTTCGTGAAGAACCTGGCTGATCACGAGAAGCAGACGGACGACGCACGCTACCGCGCGCTCTGCGCACGTTTTCTTCCGAAGGCAGAAGCGCATCAGCGCATGCTCGAGGACTACCAGCGTGAGCTCGGCGCCGAAACGGGAACGGCAAAGAAGGCGCTTGGCAAGGCGCTCGGCGTCGCGCGCGATCTCGCTGACGCCGCGCGCGAGAGCGATTTCCTCCGCCTCGTCGGCGACATCGTCGAGTCGCGCCAGGCGGAGGACACGTTCAAGACGTTCCGCGAAGCGGGACGCGCGCTCGGCATCGCTCGACTCCAGCAGATCGGCGACATGGGTGAGCGTGAGCACGACGAGTTCCATCGCGAAGCCAATCGCCTCGCGCAGCAGATGTTCGTCGAGCACGTACGTGAAGGCGATACGACGGGACTGAACATCTCGCCGTCGGCGACGAGCACCTCTTCGGCAGACTTCGGCGCCTCGGGGACATCGAGCGGCTCACGCCCTTCGTCGTATTGAGCGAGGCGACAGGGCGAGTGGAAAATCCGGGGACGAAGGTGGAATTCACCTTCGTCCCCGGCTACTATGAGCCCTATGACCGACGTCGTCGCGCTCGCTGCAGAACTTCTCGCTCTCCAGTCCTCCACCGGCGCTGAAGGACCGGCCGTCGATTTCATTTCTCGCTGGCTGATCAGCCGCGGCTGGAACGTGACGTCGCAGGAAGTGGCCAAGGGACGCGCGAACGTCTGGGCCTCGCACGGCAGCGGCGGCGTGACCCTGTCGACGCACCTCGACACCGTCCCCCCGTACATCGGTCCGCGGCTGGAGAAGTCGCGACTCTACGGGCGTGGCGCGTGTGACGCCAAGGGGATCGCGGCGGCCATGCTCTGCGCCGCCGAGCGGCTGGCCGACGCCGGGGAGAAGCGCGTCGATCTCCTCTTCGTCGTCGGCGAGGAGAAGGGCTCCGACGGTGCGCGCGCCGCGAACCATCTGTCCGCGACGAGCAAGTTCCTCGTGAACGGAGAGCCCACCGAGAGCAAGCTGGCCTCCGGCGCCAAGGGCTCCCAGCGCGTCGTCGTGCGCACGCGCGGCCGCGCCGCTCACTCGGCGTACGCGCACCTCGGCATCTCGGCCATCGAGCCGATGCTCGCCCTTCTCCCGTCGGTCAAGACGCTGTCGCTGCCCACGGACCCCGTGCTCGGCGAGACGACGGTGAACATCGGCACCATCCGCGGCGGCACGGAGGCGAACATCGTTCCCGACCTCTGCGAGGCGGAGCTGATGTTCCGACTCGTCGGCGACGTCGCGCCGCTGCGCGCCTCGCTCACGAAGTGGGCGGGAGACCGCGCGGAGCTCGAGTGGGGCTCGTACATTCCCGCCCAGCACTTCCACACCATCCCCGGTTTCGAGGTGTCGCCCGTGGCTTACACGTCCGACATCCCGCTCCTCAGCCGGTGGGGCACTCCTCTTCTCTTCGGCCCCGGCTCCATCCACGTGGCCCATACGACGGACGAGTTCATCGACGTGGAGGAGCTTCGTCAGGCCGTCGATTCGTACGAGCGTATCGTTCGCACCCTTCTCGCGACATGAGCCCCTTCTCCCCCCAGTCCCGCATTCCCGTCGCCGTGCTCGGCGCCACCGGCGCCGTCGGTCAGTCGTTCATTCGATTCCTGGCCGGTCATCCCTGGTTCGACGTCGCGCAGGTCGCCGCGTCGGAGCGTTCGGCGGGGAAGAAATACGTCGATGCGACGCGTTGGATCGGGGGAAGCGGCATCCCGGAGGCCGTGCGCGACCTCGAGGTGGTCACGTGCGATCCCGCCGACGTCAGCGCACCGATCGTATTCTCGGCGCTCGACGCGAACGTCGCGGGTGAAGTCGAAGCGGCCTTCGCGCGCGCGGGCCGGCTCGTCCTCAGCAACGCGAAGAATTTCCGCATGGATCAGGACGTCCCGCTCGTGATCCCGGAGGTCAACCCGGATCACCTCGCGCTCCTCGACGTGCAGCGGGCGAATCGCGGATGGAAGGGCGGCGTGGTGACGAATGCCAACTGTGCGTCGATCATGGCGGCGATGGCACTCGCGCCGCTGCACGAGGCGTTCGGCGTCCGTCGGCTCTTCGTGGCGACGATGCAGGCCGTCTCGGGCGCCGGATATCCCGGCGTGCCGTCGCTCGACATCCTGGGCAACGTGATCCCCTTCATCGGCGGCGAGGAAGGGAAGATCGAGACCGAGATTCAGAAGATGCTCGGCCGCCGTATGGAGACGCACATCGAGCCCGCGCCGATCAAGATCAGCGCGCACGCGAATCGCGTCCCGGTGGAGAACGGCCACACGGTCTGCCTGTCGGTCGATTTCGAGAAGCACGTCGACGCGGACGCGGCGCTGGAAGTGCTGCGCGACTGGCAGGGCGACGAGTGCGCGCGAGGACTGCCCAGCGCGCCGCAGCGGGCGCTCGTCGTCACCGACGCCGAGAACCGCCCGCAGCCGCGCCGCGACGTCGACGCCGGCCGCGGCATGACCGTCACGGTGGGTCGCGTGCGCGAGGATCCGCTCTTCGACGTCAAGCTCGTGGCGATGGGACACAACACGGTGCGTGGTGCCGCCGGTGCGTCGGTGCTGAACGCCGAGCTCCTCGTCGCGACGGGACAGGCAGGAATCGCGTGATCGTCTGCAAGTTCGGGGGTACCTCGGTGGGTGACGCCGAGGCGATCGCTCGCACGGCCACCATCATCGGTGCGCGGCGGGAGCGTCAGCCGGTCGTCGTCGTCAGCGCGCTCGCCGGCGCCACGAATGCGCTTCTCGCCATCGCCGAGCAGGCGGCGCGCGGACAGCTCATCGGCGCGCTCCGGGCGATCGAGGAGCTTCGCGAGCGTCACCTGACGCAGTCGCAGCTGCTCCTTGCCGCCGACCAGGCGGTCGCGGACGACATCTGCGCCGAGCTCTCGGCGATGTTCGACGAGCTGGCCATGCTCGCCGACGCGCTCAACACGCTCGGCGATCTCACGCCGCGTTCGCTCGATGCGATCGCCAGTCTGGGCGAGCAGATCTCGTCCGTGCTCGTCGTCGCCGCGTTCAGGTTGCGCGGACTCCCGGCGACGCACGTCGATGCGCGCCAGATCGTCATCACCGACGAGAGCTACACCAAGGCCGAGCCGCAGCCCGACGCGATCGCCGAGGCGGCGCAGCGGCTCATCGCGCCCCTGCTGCGTGACGGGCAGATCCCGGTCATGGGCGGTTACATCGGGTCGGCGCGCAGCAATGGGGTCACCACGACGCTCGGACGCGGAGGGTCGGACTACAGCGCCTCACTCGTCGGCGCCGCAATGCAGGCGGACGCCATCGAGATCTGGACGGATGTCGACGGAATGCTCACCGCCGATCCCCGGGTGGTGAAGAGCTCGCAGCTCATCGAGCGCATCGCGTTCGACGAGGCCTCCGAGCTCGCGTCGTTCGGCGCCAAGGTGCTGCATCCGAACACCATCGCGCCCGCCGTCACGAAGGGGATCCCGGTCTGGATCCTCAACTCTCGTCGGCCGGAGGGAACGGGCACGCTCATCACCTTCGACGCGCCACGGCGTCCGGTCACGGCCATCGCCGGCAAGAGCGGCGTGAGCCTCGTGAAAGTGCGCAGCGCGCGCATGCTGCTGACCGAAGGGTTCATGCGTCGGCTGTTCGGCGTGTTCGAGCGGCACAAGACGTCGGTCGACGTCGTCGCGACCTCCGAGGTCTCCGTCTCCGTCACGATCGACGACGCCTCGCGCCTCGAGGCGCTCATGGTCGACCTGCGTGAGCACGGCGACGTGAGCGTGGAGCGCAATCGCGGCATCGTGTCCGTGGTGGGGACGGGGCTCAGCGACGGCGGCAAGGCGATGGCGTGCGCGCTGACGGCCATCGGCGACATCCAGGTGCACATGCTCTCGCTGAGCGCCAGCGGGATCAACCTGACGGTCGTCGTGGATGGCGAGCAGGTGAAGCCCGCGATGCAGCGCCTGCACGCCGCGTTCTTCGGCGACACTGCTACCTGCACATGAGCGAGATCCCGGTCGCACTCATCGGCATGGGGAAGATGGGGCGAGCGCTCGAGTCGCTCGCTCCGGAGCGTGGCTTCCGCGTCGTCGCCACGCTCGATCCGTCTCACCCCGATTATCGCGGCGTCACGAAGGAAGCGCTCGCCGGCGCGCAGGTAGCGATCGAGTTCACCACGCCGGAGGCGGCACCCGACAACATTCGCGCGTGTGCCGCGGCGGGCTGCCCGATTGTCGTCGGTACGACCGGTTGGTACGCTCGACTCGAGGAATTGTCGAACGAGGTACAGAAGCGTGGCGGCGCGATGCTCACGGCGCCGAACTTCTCCGTCGGTGTCGCCGTGTTCGACCGCGTCGTCGCCGAAGCGGCGCGACTCTTCGCGAGGCTTCAGGGCTTCGATGCACACCTCGTCGAGACGCATCACGCCGCAAAGAAGGACGCGCCCTCCGGTACGGCCGGAGCGCTCGCGCACACCGCGGAGGCGCGACTCGGACGCGCGATCCCTATCACGAGCATCCGCACCGGTTCTGTGCCCGGCACGCATGAGGTGATCTTCGACGGCGCGTTCGAGCAGGTGCGTCTCGTGCACGAGGCGCGCGACCGCCGCGTGTTCGCCGAGGGCGCGCTCGTCGCCGCACGATGGTTGATCGGCAGGCGAGGCGCCTTCACCATGCGCGACGTGCTGTCATCCGACAGCGAGGTGGCATCATGAGCGCGCCGATGCTCGTGGGCTGCGGCACCGCCCTGGCCACCCCGTTCACGTCCACCGGTGCGATCGACGAGGGTGCGCTGCGCAGCTTCGTGGACTGGCAGCTCGACGAAGGGATCGATTTCCTCGTCCCGTGCGGGTCCACGGGTGAAGCGGCGACGATGTCGCTCGAGGAGCAGCGTCGCGTCGTCGAGATCACCGTCGAGCAGGCGCGTGGTCGCGTACCCGTTGTCGCCGGCGCGGGATCCAACGACACGAAGAAGGCGATCGAGCTGTCGCTGGCCATGCGCGAGGCCGGGGCGACGCATCTGCTGCAGGTCGCCCCGGCCTACAGCAAGCCGCCGCAGCGCGGCATGGTCACGCACTTCCGCGCCATCGCCGAGGCGGTGGGTCTTCCGATCGTGCTGTACAACGTGCCGAGTCGCACCGGTTGCAACATCGAGGCAACGACGACCCTCGAGCTGGCCCGTGCCCGCGGATTCGTGGGCATCAAGGAAGCCTCCGGGAACCTCCACCAGATCACCGACATCCTCGTCGGTCGTCCGGCGGACTTCGCGGTGCTCTCCGGCGACGACGAGATCACCGTGCCGATGCTCGCCCTCGGCGCCGATGGATTGATCTCGGTGGTCTCGAACGTCGTGCCTCGCCTCATGAGGGATCTCGTTCATCGGGGCCGCGCGGGTGATGCGAGCGGCGCTCGGGAGCTGCACGAGCGCGCCCTTCCGTGGCTCCGCGCCGCTTTCGTCGAAACGAATCCGATCCCCGTAAAGGCCGCCCTCTCCATGATGGGACGCTTCGAGAACGTTCTCCGCTCGCCGCTCGTGACGCTCGAACCGAAGCATGAAGATGCGGTGCGCTCGGCGCTCTCCGCCGTGGGGGCACTGTGAGTACCGCCGCCGCGACGGCGCTCGCGCCGGACTTTGCCGACCGTCTGCTCCGTGCGGCGGACACGCCGGCGGGCGCCGCGCTGCCCGGGGACGCCGAGCAGCTCGTCGACGAATTGCTCTCGGCGCTCGAGCGTGGTGAGGTTCGCGCGGCGCAACGCGACGAGCAGGGACGGTGGAAGGCCGTGCCGTGGGTCAAGCGCGGGATCCTGCTCGGCTTCCGCGTCGGCAAGCTCGCCGACATGTCGGTGGGCGACGGCAGCTCCTCGCTTCCGTTCGTCGACAAGCACACCTATCCGGTGCAGCGGTTCGACGTCGCGCGCGGTGTGCGCATCGTGCCCGGCGGCTCCTCGATTCGTCGCGGGGCGTACGTCGCATCGGGGGTGGTGTGCATGCCGCCGATGTACGTGAACGTCGGCGCCTGGATCGGCAGCGGAACGATGGTCGATTCGCACGCCCTCGTCGGCTCCTGCGCGCAGATCGGCGAGCGCGTGCATCTCAGCGCGGCCGCCCAGATCGGCGGCGTGCTCGAGCCGGTCAACGCGGCGCCGGTCGTCATCGAGGACGATGTGCTCGTGGGCGGCAACTGCGGCGTCTACGAAGGCACGATCGTTCGATCGCGTGCCGTGCTCGCCGCCGGCGTGATCCTCACGCGCGGCACGCCCGTGTACGACCTCGTCAACGAGCGGATTCTGCGCGCCGACGAGACGGGCCCGCTCGAGATTCCGAGCGGTGCGGTCGTGGTGCCCGGCGCACGCCAGGTCTCCAAGGGATGGGGGAAGGAGCAGGGGATCGCGCTCCAGACCCCCGTCATCGTCAAGTATCGCGACGAGAAGACCGACGTCGCGACCGCGCTCGAAGGGTGGCTGCGATGAGCACGTCCGCACTCCACGTTGCCGGCGAGCTGCTCGTCCCGGGCGACAAGTCGATCTCGCACCGGTCGTTGATCTGCAGCGCGCTCGCCGAAGGCACGTCGCGCGTGCGATCGATCCTGCGCTCGGCCGACGTCCATTCCACGGCGGGCGTGCTGCGGGCGCTCGGCGTCGACATTCCCGCGCTCGGCGACGACATCACCATCACGGGTGTCGGATTGCGTGGGCTGCGTGATGCCACGAGCGACCTCGATTGCGGGAACAGCGGGACGAGCACGCGTCTGCTCGCCGGCGTGGTCGCCGGCTCCGGAGTGACCGGTCGATTCATCGGTGACGCGAGCCTGAGCCGCCGGCCCATGCGTCGCATCGCGCGCCCGCTCGAGGCGATGGGGGCGCGTGTCGAGCTTCCCGAGCACGGCGGCCTCCCGATGACGATTCGCGGCGGCAAGCTGCACGACGTCGAGTGGGCCAACGAGACGGGCAGCGCACAGGTGAAGAGCTGCATCATGCTCGCCGCGCTCTGCGCCGGTGTTGAAGCCAAGGTGGTCGAGTCGCCGCGCTCGCGGGATCACACGGAGCGAATGCTCGCGTCGCAGGGCGCCGAGGTCTGGGTGAACGAGCAGTCCGTGCTCCTCCATCCCGTGTCGAGCCTCACCCCGCTCGACGTCACCGTGCCCGGCGATCCGTCGTCGGCGGCGTTCTTCGCCGCGCTCGCGGCACTCTCGCCGCGCGGCGAGATCCTGCTTCGCCGCGTCTGTGTGAACGAGACGCGCATCGGCTTCCTCGCGGCGCTGCGCGAGATGGGCGGCGAGATCGAGCTCGTCGGACGCGAGCGGATCGCCGGTGAGTGGATTGCCGACGTGCAGGTACGCGGCGGCGCGACGTTGCGCGGTATCTCGGTCGTTCGTGAGGCCATCCCCACGCTGATCGACGAATTGCCGCTCGTCGCCTGTCTCGCGGCATACGCCGAGGGCGAGACCAGGGTCACCGGCGCCGAAGAGCTGCGCGTGAAGGAGAGCGATCGGATCGCCGTCGTCGTGGGCAATCTGCGTACGCTCGGTGCGGACGCGGAGGAGCTGCCGGATGGATTCGTCGTGCGCGGCACGTCGCCCGTGCTCCGCGGTCGCGTCGTGACGCACGGCGATCATCGGATGGCGATGGCATTCGGCATTCTTGGCGCGCTGCCCGGCAACGAGATCGAGATCGACGATCCCGATTGTGTCGCGGTCTCGTATCCCTCGTTCTGGAACGATCTGGCCGCCGTCACGGGCACGTGAGCGAGCCCGTTCGCACTGTCATCGCGATCGACGGTCCGGCCGCCTCGGGCAAGTCGTCCACCGCGCAGTGGGTGGCCGAACGCCTCTCGTTCCGGCACGTCGATTCGGGATCGCTCTATCGGGGCGTGACGGCGGCGATGCTGCGCTCGGACGTCGCGCCGGAGCAGTGGACCGCTGAGGCGGTGGTGGAGCAAGGATCGCGCGTCGCGCTCCAGCCGGAGAGCACTTCATTCTCCGTCCTGATCGACGGCACGCCCGCTGAGGAGGAGATCCGCGGCGCCAAGGTGACGCAACACGTGTCCCTCGTCGCCCGCATGCAGACGGTGCGCAGCTGGGTGAATGCGCGGGTGCGAGAGGCAGCCGCCTCGCACGATGTCGTCGTCGATGGACGCGACATGGGCACGGCCGTCTTCCCGGATGCGGCGCTCAAGATCTTCCTCATCGCGGATCCGTGGGAGCGCGCTCGGCGACGCCTCGTGCAGCGGCTCGGCCGTCGGCCCTCGGACGAGGAGATCGCCGAGGAAACGGATCAGCTGGTACAGCGCGATGCGAAGGATGCAACGCAGACGGTCCAGGCCGCCGATGCGGTGCTGCTGGATACGACCTATCTGACCCAGGAGGAGCAGGTCGAGCGTATCGTCGCGCTTGCCCGCGCCGTAACCCACCGTCCGCACGCGACTTAACGCACCATCGCTGTTGACGGCAGGATTCTCGCTCCGTATATTTTCAGGTTCGCTCCAATCTGGCCGCCCGGCGACTGCCCGGGAGGCCATCCACGCGTTGCCACCGATGGCGCGCGTTTCCTCAGACTCGGCGCGGCGAGCGAAAACACCCCGCGATTCAGGAGACCGTCTTCCAGTATGACTGAGCTCGAGATTCCTACCGACAAAGCGGCGTTGAGCGCGCGCGAGAAGCGCGACGCACAGCGTGCGCAGCTCCGCCCCCTTGCCAACCTGCGCCCCGAACTCGTCGACGACGAAGGCTATTCGCCGGACGAGCTCGAAGCGATGATGGAGATGTACAACGGCACGATGGCGTCGATCGACGAGGGCGAGATCGTCAAAGCCCACGTCCTCGAGATCCGCGACAACATGGTCGTGCTCGACATCGGCTTCAAATCGGAGGGCAGCGTCCCTCTCGAGGAGTTCAAGGACTTCCCGGACCTCAAGATCGGCGATGAGGTCGAGGTCCTGCTCGAGCACCTCGAGGATCAGGAAGGCTCGGTCGTCCTGTCGAAGAAGAAGGCGGACTTCATGCGCGTGTGGGAGCGCATCCGTCTCGCCTACGAGAACGATCAGCCCGTCGAGGGAACGCTCGTCAAGAAGATCAAGGGTGGCGTGGTCGTCGACCTCATGGGCGTCGACGCGTTCCTCCCCGGTTCGCAGATCGCGCTTCGTCGCGTCCCGAACATCGACGAGCTGCTCGGCCAGAAGTTCGAGTTCAAGATCATCAAGCTGAACAAGCGCCGCCGGAACATCGTCGTGTCGCGCCGCGTGATCCTCGAGAACGAACGAGCGGGGAAGCGCGAGAAGCTCATGAAGGAGCTGGAGAAGGATCAGATCCGGAAGGGCGTCGTCAAGAACATCACCGACTTCGGTGCGTTCATCGATCTCGGTGGCGTCGACGGTCTGCTCCACATCACGGACATGTCGTGGGGGCGCATCTCGCATCCGTCCGAGCTCGTGCAGATCGGGTCGGAGCTCGAGGTCAAGGTGCTCGACATCGACTGGCAGCGTGAGCGCATCTCCCTCGGCCTCAAGCAGCTTCAGAGCTACCCGTGGAAGGACGTCGCCGAGAAGTATCCGGTCGGCACGCGCGTCCAGGGGAAGGTCGTCAGCATCACGAACTACGGCGCGTTCATCGAGCTCGAGCCTGGCATCGAAGGCCTGGTGCACATCAGCGAGATGAGCTGGACGCGCAACGTCCGCCATCCTTCGAAGCTCGTCAGCATCGGCGAGACGATCGAGGCGGTGGTGCTCAAGGTCGATCCGAACGAGGAGAAGATCTCGCTCGGCATGAAGCAGACGGAGCAGGATCCGTGGGTGGTGCTGCCGCTCAAGTACCCGGTCGGCACGCGCATCAACGGGAAGGTCCGCAACCTCACGAGCTTCGGCGCGTTCGTCGAGATCGAGCCGGGCATCGATGGCCTCATCCACATCTCCGACATGAGCTGGACGAAGCGCGTCCAGCATCCGTCGGAAGTGGTCAAGAAGGGTGACGCGGTCGACGTCGTGATCCTGAACATCGACAGCGAGAACAAGCGCATCAGCCTCGGCCTCAAGCAGGCGGAGGAGGATCCGTGGCTGCGTATCGGCGAGACCTACCCGGTCGGCACCGAGATGCGCTCGCACGTCGTCCGTCTCATGGACAAGGGCGTCGTCGTCGACATCGGCAACGACATCGAGGGCTTCGTACCGATCTCCCAGCTCGGTCAGGGCGCGGCGGTCAACAGCCCGGCCGACGTCGTGTACGAGGGGATGAACCTCGACACGCGCGTGCTCGAGGTCGATCCGATCCACCGGCGCATCGTGCTGAGCGTCGTGAACATCCCCGAGGAGCAGCCGCCTCGCCCCGAGACGCCGTCGAAGATCCATACCGACGATGGCGACACGGTCGAGATCCCGGCCGACATCTCCGCGGAGGAGTAAGACCTCGACCGCAAGGTCGAACAGCAGAGAGCCCGCTTCGATGACTCGAGGCGGGCTCTCTCGCTTTCTCCCGCCCCTTGCCCAGCGCGGGAGTCGGGCGTCCGCGCCTAGAAGCGCATCGGACCGCACGCTACCTTTTCGGCCTATGACGATGCGTGAGCGGGTGGCGCTCCTGGAGCGTCGTGCGGCAGAGGCGGAGCTTGGCGGCGGGCCGGAGCGGCTCGACGCGCAGCATCGCAAGGGAAAGCTCTCGGCGCGCGAGCGGCTCGACCTGCTCCTCGACGAGGGGAGCTTCGTCGAGACGGACC
>Ga0308173_10001907_pt1 | contig 10803 bp, 2 predicted proteins | sample PhyPR1_FD_203716 | JGI IMG/M metagenome (GOLD analysis project Ga0308173, IMG submission 203716) | Soil microbial communities from UC Gill Tract Community Farm, Albany, California, United States - DLSLS.P.R1 | ecosystem: Environmental > Terrestrial > Soil > Agricultural land | place: USA... | reverse complement strand
GTTGTTTCATTCCGCAATCTCTCGAGCGGCAATGCCTATTTCGCGGAAGGGGTCGCCGAAGAGATCCGCGGGCAGCTTTCGCGCGAGCCGCAGTTCCGGGTCGCGGGGGGACATTCATCGAGTCAGTTCGAGAACGGCTCCGACATCCGCGAGGTCGCTCGCCAGCTCAACGTTAATTACGTGCTCGAAGGGAGCGTGCAGACCCAGGGCAAGCGAGTCCGAGTGAACTCCGATCTGGTCAGGGCGAGCGACGGCAGGCAGCTGTGGTCGGACAGCTATGACGGCGATCTCAACGACATATTCGCGATTCAGCAAAGCATAAGCACGGCAATCGCTGCCTCACTACGGCGCAAGCTGGTCCGCGCCTCCGCCCTCTCCGGGCCGCTCGTGACGAACGCGCAAGCGTACAATCTCTATCTTATGGGGCGCGGGTTGCTGAAGACCGGGGGTCCCGATGTCGGGCACACTGCGGCGAACCTCCTCCGAGACTCCTTGAACTCCGATCCTGGATATGCACCGGCATGGGTGGGTTTGGCGCGCGCGACTGAGCTCGAGGCGGTCGCCAACGGTCCCGAAGCGTTCATCGCGGCGAGACGGCAGGCTTGTGGTTATGCGCTGCACGCGCTGAAGCTGGCGCCGGATCTTGCAGAAGCCCACCGCGAGATGGGCCTCGAACTGCCTTATGCCTCACCTCAATCCAAGGCGCACCTCCGCCGGGCCGCGGAACTGGATCCGAACGACGCTGAAAACTTGCTTGGCCTCGGCCTCGTCGAAAGCGCTAACGGCGAATTCGATCAAGAACTCGCGACGTACCGCCGCGCCAACGGGATCGACCCGTTGTGGTACCGCACCACCGGCCAACTCGCGATCGTCCTTTCTGAGATGGGAAAGCGGGGCGAGGCGGAGGACGTCGCGCGGCGCGGTTTCGCGCAGAACCCCGCCAACTTGCACATCATCCTCGGGCGGATTGCCTGGACGCTCGGCGATTCTTCAGAAGCGGCTCGGCACTGGGCGATTGTTGCCCGCTCCAATTCGCCGCGTTGGAGCGAGACGGCCAAGGGCAGGCTGGACGAAGCCAAGTATAAGCTTGGCTTGGGCGGCGCGGTGGAGGAGGCCGTACCCGGGGATCCCGCGCGCCGGCGTACCTTTCGATCGTGGAGGGCGGCTCCTCCAACAGCCGCGATATGGAAAGCCCACAATCGCGATCCGCTCACCGCCGATCAATACCGGGATGACAACCATGTCGCCGCGAAGCTGATCCTAAATGCCGGGCGCGCGGCCGAACTTGTCTCGACCTATGACAGCGGGGTCGGGCTAATGAGCCTTCGGCCCGGCACGGCGCTTCGCGTCGACCAGCTGAGCGAAGCACCTGTGACGGCTATCGCGTTGCGCCAAGCGCATCGGGGCGCGGAGGCCGACCGACTCCTTCGCCAGGCGGATGGCATCGTCCGACAGGTCTATCGCAGGAGTGCAGTGCCGTTCTGGTTCGAAGCCGATGCTGCGGCTGTCTTTGCAGCGGAAGGCAAGACAGAAGAGGCGCTCGCAGCGCTTGACCGGGCGCTGTCTCGCGGTTGGTCGCACGGCGGCGTCGCCGACCTTCGAAACATCGCCGACGAGCCGGCATACCGTTCGCTCATCGGGAATCCCCGCTTCAAACGCATCCAACTGGCACTCGATCAGATCAACCAGCGTGAGCGGACCGAAACGATTCGTCTGCACCTGTAACGCGTGGACAGTAAAGAGGGGACGATCAGTGTGCGAGAGAGGCTCCATCATCAGCCGCCTCCTCGTCGTCGGAGCTCTGTTCAGCGCGAGTTCCGCAGTGGCGGCCCCAGCTTACGCACAGGACAGTTCCTCGACCGAAGATGCCACCCAAGCAGCCGGCGATTTGCGCGACATAGTCGTTACCGCGCGACGCCGGCCCGAGCCGCTGCAGCGGACGCCCATTTCGGTGATCGCGCTGACGTCGAATGATCTCGAGGCGCGCTCGCTGACCAATCTCAGGACCCTCCAGAACTTCGTTCCCAACCTGACTTTCGCACCGGCGCAGTTCGTCGGCGAAGGATCCACCAACGCCTTCATCCGCGGGATTGGTCAGGAGGATTATGCAGCATCGGCGGAGTCCGGCGTCGGCTTCTACGTCGACGGCGTATATTTCGCGCGATCAACTGGCACGCTGATGAACGTCATCGACGTGGAGCGGATCGAGGTGCTTCGCGGGCCGCAGGGGACTTTGTTCGGCAAGAACACGATTGGCGGAGCGATCAACATCGTCTCGGTTCGGCCGACGCGGGCACGTGAGCGGCACTTCAGCGTCATTCTGGGCAATTACGCGCGGGCTGAATTGCGCGGCGTTCTCAACCATCCGCTATCTGACAGGCTGCTCATGCGGCTGTCCTTCGGGGTTGTGGGCCGCGAAGGCTATCTGCATCGGCTGCGGCCGCTTGCTCCGCTCTATTTGCTCGAGCAGGTCAACGGAAGATCGGCGAATCTCGAACGCGAGGGAAACGGCCGCGGCGACGCGGCGCGCCTGCAATTGCGCTGGCTGCCGAGCGAGACGTTGACCATCGATCTGTCGGCCGACCTGTCGCGGAAGCGCGGTACTCAAGGGGCGAACCACATCGACGCAATCGACCCCGACTTCGGCATTTTCCCCGACCTCAATAAGCTGATCGGCGAGGGCAAGCTTCCCGGCCCGCCGATCACCGCCGATTTGGCACCGAGAAACTTGCTCGACAGCTACGCGACCGGCCTGAACTCCATCCACCAGGACCTGTGGGGCGCGTCGGTGACGCTCACTCGACAGTTGGGCACCGCGTCGCTCAAACTCATAACCGCGTATCGCGGCTATCAGCACCATTTCCAAATCGATGGCGACGGCCTCTACTTCAATCTCACCGAAGGCAATCTCAGGGTGCGCCAGCACCAGTTGTCGGAGGAGCTGCAGCTCACCGGAACCGCGGGACGGCTCTCCTACATCGGCGGACTGTTTGCCTTGCGGGAGAAGGCCACGGTGCTCCCAACCGGCTTCACCTGCGGCTGCTTCTATCTGCCTGCCGAGGTGCTGCCATTCACCACCGAGCGGCGCCGCTTCACCAGCGACAACTTGGCCGCTTATGCGCAGGGCACCTACCACTTCACCGACCGTGTGAGCGCGACCCTCGGCGCGCGGTTCTCGAACGAACGGAAATCCATCGACAATGAGATATTGCTCCTGGATGCCCACCAGCGGCCGACCGACCTGCTCGTCGCAGAGGGCAGCAACCGCGACCATTGGAATAGCTTCACCTACCGCGCCGGCGTCGAATATCAGCTGGCCCCGGATGTCATGGCCTACGGCTCGGTCGCTAGGGGCTTCAAGAGCGGCGGCTTCAATAGCCGCTCCGATGAAGGCTTACCCAATCTGGGCCTCGTTCCGTACAAGCCGGAAACAGCGGTGACCCGGGAGGTCGGGCTGCGCTCCGGATGGTTGCACCGCAAGCTGCGGCTCAACGCGACCCTCTTCACCACCGACTACACCGGCATCCAGCTCCGCCAGCTGACGATTATCAAGGGCATCGAGACCAATCTAATTGAGAATGCCGCTCGAGCGCGCATTCGCGGCGCGGAGCTGGAACTCGTCGCAGTGCCGACTGACTGGCTGACCCTGAGCGCCGCGTACGGCCATATCGACCCGCGATATCTCGATGTCGGGCAGGTCGCCAACCTTACGCTCGACAGCCGCTTCCAGCGTACCCCGAGCAACACCTTTACCATTTCAGCCGATTACAAGATCCCGCTGCGCATCGGCCTGCTAGAGTTGCGAGGTGATTATAGCTACCGCTCGAAAGAGCAGTTCCAGCTACTCGCTGCGCCGAACGACCAGCCGGCCTACGGCCTGCTCGGCGGCCGGGTCAGTCTTCGCTCGCGCGATGGCCGCTGGTCGTTCGCGCTATTCGGCACCAACCTGACCGACAAGCTCTACCGCACTGCCGGCCGCGGGACGCTAATGCGTCTCGCCGGATTTGCGTACTCCAGTATCGGCCTGCCGCGTCAAGTCGGCGTCGAAATCGCAACTGACTATTGAGGATGGCGTCCCACCGCCAAGGGCGGGATATCTTGTGGTGCCACACTCGTAGCGTCGAGCTTTCCGCCAGCACTTTCGACAAGGGCACAACGGTCACCTTGGTGGGCCCTGGAGCCATAATGGTGTCCGCTTCCCACTTAACGCAGGCATCACGCTGTTGCGCGCCAAAAAGGTAAGGTGCCTCTGCGCACTGGTGGGGCCTAAGAGACCAGTCTCCATCTCCCCAAGATCCGCAACTATCGTCCGAATATCTACACCTGGGTCGCCAGCTCAGATCATTAAGAGCATTGGGGAGCAGGGCCGTCGAGGGCTAGAGCAGATCACTCATAATGATGGGGTCTGACGATTGACCCTCGTCGAACGACGACGGGCGTTGATGAACCAACTTCAGATGTCTTTGAAATCAATAGAGATTATGCGTTTAGTTTCGCTCAGCAATGTTCGCTGAAGTTTACACGCGTGGGTGCCAGAATGGGTGCTAGCACCCGGGATTTTTCGAAATCCTATTCCGCCAAAGCTTGACTGCAGTTTTCTGCCATAAAAGGTGGTGCCGCTTGCGTGACTCGAACACGCGACCCCATCATTACGAATGATGTGCTCTACCAGCTGAGCTAAAGCGGCTTGGCTCTTTTCGGAGTGCGCGCCCCCTATCAGCGCTCACCGCGGTCGGCAAGACTCTCGAAAGCTCAGGGTCAGCAACTTCGAGACTGACCAAATATGCTTAACGGTTTCGTAACCGCACTAGGCGATTTTGCTCGCGATAAAGGGAGTGGGGCCGGAGTAGATGGACACCTATCGCGAGCATCCGAGCGATTTCGAGGCGAACGAGGCGGCGGACACCACCGCTTCTCACGACGTCGCAGCCGCGATCGGCACGGACGAGCGCCGGATGCATGTGCGCGCCTACAATTATTGGGTCTCGCTTCTCGATGGCCGCGACTTCCCCTCGATCGAAGACCTGGAACCCGGCGAGGTCGAGGATTTCGCCGGCCATAGCGTCCTTCTGGACTTCACGTGCGGCCGCGACAATCCGGCCATTCCGTACATTGGTGCCGGCATCCGCGACGAGTGCGGGCTGAGCGACGACACGCGCAACATCGCCGATGTGCCGAGCCGGTCGCTCCTGTCGCGCCTCACCGATCACTACATGCAGATCATCGCCAACCGCGCGCCAATCGGCTTCGAGGCCGAGTTCCTGAACCAGCGGAGCGAGAACATCTGCTATCGCGGCATCCTCATGCCCTTCTCGTCGGACGGCGAGCAGATCGATTTCATTTACGGTGTCATCAATTGGAAAACCGTTGCCGCAGTCGCGGCGCCTCAAATCGAAGCGGCGCTCGATGCCGGTGACGACGACGTCCTGCTGCTTGAGGATGAAGCGCCGAAGGGCAATCTTGAGCCTGATATTGCGCAAGCGACGCCGGCGCCTGCCCCGACCGAACAGCATCTAACGTGGGAAGATGGTCCGTCCGCTGAAGAAGCCGAGACGGCGGACGTCCCGGTGCCTAATGAATCCGACCATGAAGCGCTCCCGCGCGTACCGTTCGCGTGGGAAGATGAGGCGATTGCCGAGGCGGAACCGGAGGAAGTCGCGCAACTCGTGCTCGACGAGAATGCCGGTCTCGCCGACCGTTTGTGGGCGGCCCGCGAAACCGCAGAAAGCGTCAAGGCAGGAGAGGGCCGTACCCGCTCCGCCCTCTATCGGGCCCTGTCCCTGGCGTACGACTTCGCGGTCGTCGCCGGGCAGAGCCCCCATGAATATGCCGAGCTGCTTGAGGAATCGGGAGTGAAGGCGCAGGCGCGCGCGCCGATGACGCCGATCGTCAAGCTGGTCTTCGGGATCGATTACGACAAGGCGCGTCTGACCGAATTCGCCGCCGCACTGTCCTATGCGCAGCGCCAGGACATCACGCTTGGCGCGTTCATGGACTTCATCGAGAAGCAGCCGGGCGGCCTGAAGGCGCTCGTCGCCGCGGAACGCCAGGCCCGCCGTCCCGAGCCGAAAGCGGACACGCGCGGCGATGCCGCGCGTGCGCGCCTGCGCTCGGCTCCCGCCATGTCGTTGTCGGATCTACCGGCGGACGAAGAATTCGCTGTCGTGATCACGCGTCGGTCAGCGGACGGTGCGCATGAAGCGGTCGCCGTCGTGAGCGATGAGACGCTCGTAGAGCGCGTCATCCGCAAGGTCGCCTGACGGCTTAAAACGGCAGCGGGGTTGTCCGGCTTGTGAGGGCGGGTCTATAGGCCGCGCGCATCCTCACTCGCCGGAGCAAATTCTTTTCATGACGGCTCATACGCGCCTGGACCCGCCGCTGGTCGAGTCGATCCGGAAGGCGCTGACCAAGAATGCCCTGCCGGGCGAAACTCGCGGATTGAACAAGGAAGACGAGCGCGAAGCCGCGCAATTCCTCGCCTCCGTGGCTGCGCAGCGCAAACCCGGCGAACTTGGGCTTTCGATTGAATCCACGGGCGGCGAGGCTGGCAATCGCCGGATGCGGATCGCGATAGTCAATGACGACATGCCCTTCCTGGTGGATTCCGTGGCGAATGCCGTCGCTGCCAAGCAGTTGACCATCCATCGGCTGCTGCATCCGGTCGTTTGCGTCACCCGCGACGACAAGGGTGAGCTTCAAGAGGTGGAGGCGCTGTGCGCCGACAAGCACCGCCGCGAGTCCATGATGTACCTGGAGCTCGATCGTGCCGATGCGCGTGGGCGGCAGGAGCTTGCTGCCGACCTCAGGCGGGTCCTGGGCGATGTTCGCCTCGCGGTCCGGGACTGGCCCAAGCTGCAGAGCAAGATGCGGGCCGACGCCGAGGCGATCGAGGATTCCGAAGGCCGCGCGCTCCTGAACTGGTTCGCGGATGGCGCAATGACACTGCTGGGGTACCACGAGGAGCGCCCTTACGAGCAGCCCTCGAACGCACTCGGCATCTTCAGCATTCCAGGCGCTCCGACCGATGAGGGCGGTTGCCTCGGCGCCATGAACTATCTCGATAAGGGCGGCGAGGTTCCGCTCATGGCCAAGGCGGAGCGCAAGTCTACGGTGCACCGCCGCGTGCCGCTCGACCTTGTCGTCGTTCCGATCCGCGACAAGAAGAAGGTTGCCGGCATCGGCGTGCACGCAGGTCTCTGGACGAGCGAGGCTCTGCGCGTTCCCCCGGAGGAAGTGCCGGTGCTGCGCGAGCGATTGAAGCAGCTCGACAAGGACTTCGGCTTCGATCCCAAAGGCCACTCCGGCAAGGCGCTGCGCCATGCAATTGCCTCGCTGCCGCGCGACCTGCTGATCACGGTCGATTACCGCAGCGTCCGCGCGCTCGTGATGATGGCGATGTCGCTTGCCGACCGGCCGCGCCCCGCGCTGCTTCAGGTCCGCAGCATCCTCAAGGGCCAGCTGTTCAGCTTCGTCTGGCTTCCCCGCGAGGAGCTTACGACGGCTCGGCGCACGGCAATTGAAATGCTGCTCGCCGACGAAGTTGGTCGTGAAGTGACCAGCTGGTCGGTCGAGCTTGGCGACGGCGATCTCGCGCTCATCCGCTACACGCAGTATATCGATGAAGCCGCGCCGGACCCCGATCATCAGGCGCTTGATGCCGCGGTTGTCGAGATGGTTCGCGGCTGGGCTCCCGCGGTCGAGTCCGAGCTGATCGCGGCGGCAGGCGTGCCGCGCGCAACGCGCCTCGCTCTGACCTACATGGACACATTCCCGGACGGTTATCGTGCACGGACCGCGCCGGAAGAAGGGTCGGCCGATATCCTTCGCCTGTGCGGCCTTTCGGACGACACCAGCCGCGACGTCAGGATTTCGCGGGACGACACGGATGCGCCGGGGCAGCTGCGGCTCAAGATGTACCGCACCGGCGGGCTCATCCCGTTGTCGGAAGCGGTACCCGTGCTTGAGAACTTCGGCTTTCGCGTTCTGGAGGAAATGCCGACTGTCCTTCGCCGCGGCGCCGGCTACATCCACGATTTCCGCGTCGAGGTCGATGCCGCGGACTTCGACTCCATCGTACCGCGCATCCTGCAGATCGAAGCCGCGATCGCCAACGTGCTTCGCGGCGTTTCCGAGGACGACGAGTTCAATCAGCTCGTCCTCTATGCCGGGCTCGACATGCAGGCCGTCGTCTGGCTGCGTGCCTGGTTCCGCTACTTGCGTCAGACCGGAAGCAGCTTCGGCCTCGTCACCATCGTCGATGCGCTCCGGCGCGCACCGGCCGCGACGAAGGCCCTGATCGGCTTGTTTACGTCCGCGCATAATCCCGCCGAGACGAACCACGAGAAGCAGATCGCGCATCATCGCAGCGAGTTCGAGGCCGCGCTGACGAAGGTCCGCTCGATCGACGACGACCGCATCCTACGGCGCCTCCGGGCCCTGGTCGAAGCCATCGTCCGAACGAACGCCTTTGCGCCGGCCGCGGCCGAGGCTCTTGCATTCAAGATCAACAGCTCGCTGGTTCCCGGCCTTCCGCGGCCGGTGCCGTGGCGAGAAATCTGGGTCTACAGCCCGCGCGTCGAGGGCATCCATCTGCGCGGCGGCCCCGTCGCGCGCGGCGGCATTCGCTGGTCGGATCGGCGCGACGACTTCCGCACCGAAATCCTCGGCCTGATGAAGGCGCAGCTGGTCAAGAACGCGGTGATCGTTCCCACCGGCGCCAAGGGCGGCTTCTATCCCAAGCAGCTTCCGGGCATGGGCGGCCGTGAGGGCTGGCTGGAAGAGGGCACCGAAAGCTACCGCATCTTCATCCGCTCGCTGCTTTCGATTACCGACAACCTGGTCAACGACAACGTCGTGCATCCCGAAGGTGTGGTGATCCGGGATGGCGAAGATCCCTATTTTGTCGTCGCGGCAGACAAGGGGACCGCAACCTTCTCCGACGTCGCCAACGCGATCGCGCTGGAGCGCAATTTCTGGCTGGGCGATGCGTTCGCCAGCGGTGGCTCGTACGGCTACGACCACAAGGCTATGGGCATTACCGCTCGCGGTGCGTGGATCTCCGTGCAGCGGCATTTCCTGGAAATGGGGATCGATGTTCAGACCGATCCGGTAACCGTCGCCGGTTGTGGTGATATGTCCGGCGACGTGTTCGGCAACGGCATGCTCTTGTCGAAGTCGATTCGCCTGATCGCCGCCTTCGACCATCGTCACATCTTCATCGATCCCAATCCCGATCCGGCGGTCAGCTGGAAGGAGCGGAAGCGCCTGTTCGAGCTGCCGCGCTCGAGCTGGGACGATTACAATCGCGAGATTATGTCCAAGGGTGGCGGAATCTACCCGCGCACCGAGAAGTCGATTACCCTCAGCGCCGAAGCACAGAAGGCTCTCGGCTTCAGCACCAAGGCCGTCGATCCCGCGACGCTCATCAACGCGATCCTCAAGAGCCCGGTCGACCTGCTCTGGTTCGGCGGCATCGGCACCTATGTGAAGGCGTCGACGCAGAGCCAGGCCGACGTCGGCGATCCGTCCAACGACGTGCTGCGCGCGGATGCTCTCGACCTTCGCGCGAAGGTCATCGGCGAGGGCGCGAACCTCGGCATCACGCAAGCAGCACGCATCGAATTCGCGCAGCATGGCGGCCGAATCAATACCGACTTCATCGACAATAGCGCCGGCGTCGACTGCTCCGACAATGAGGTGAACATCAAGATCCCGCTCAACCGGGAAATGCGCGAAGGCGATCTGAGCTTCGAGAAGCGCAACAGCCTGCTGGTAAAGATGACGGACGACGTCGCCGAGATCGTCCTCGAAGACAATCGCCTGCAGAGCCTCGCGCTGTCCATCGCCGAAGCCGCCGGGGTGAAGGCGGTGCCCGGTTACGTGCGCACGATCGAGCTGCTGGAAGCTTCGGGCCGGCTCGACCGTAAGGTCGAGGGATTGGCGTCCAGCGAGGAGCTCGTGCGCCGCAGCCAAGAGGGTCGCGGTCTTACACGGCCGGAATTGGCCGTGGTGCTGTCGAGCTCGAAGCTCGTGCTTCAGGATGCAGCGGAAGGTCTCGCACTGGCGGAGGATCCGCTCATCGAGCCGCAGCTGTTCGAGGCGTTCCCCAAGCCGATGCGCAAGGCGCACGCGGCATCGATCCGCGCGCACCGGCTGCGGAACGAGATCGTGGCGACGAAGGTCGCAAACCGGCTCGTCAACCGGCTCGGACCGGGCGTTGCGTTCGACCTGACCGAAGAAGAGGGTGCATCGCTCCAGCAGGTGATCGCGGCATTCCTCGTGGCGGAGCGGCTGCTCGACCTCGACAAGCTATGGCGGGAAATCGAGGAGGATGCGCTTCCCGAGACCGTGCGCATCGAACTGTTCTCGATCGCCGCTGCTACGGTTCGGGCGCATTTGTCCGACATCATCCGCGCGGTTGGCGGCGAAACGCGCGTCGAGCTGATGTGCAAGCTGCTGGAACCCGGCGTTCGGAAGATTTCGGCCGCGGCGACCAAGCTCATTCGCTCGGAAGTGCGCAACGAAGCTGCGGCGCGCCGCGACCGGCTGATTGCGCTCGGCGCCAGCGAGGATATTGTCCGCGGCCTGGTCCGTCTGTTCGAGCTGGACGGCATCTTCGGCATCGCCGCGCTTGCCGCCCGCAAGAAGTCGGACGAACTCGCGCTGACCCGCGCCTACACGCGGCTGGGCGAGGCGCTCGGCCTCGACTGGGCACAGCAGCAGGTCGCCCGCTTCATTCCCGCCGATCAGTGGGAGCGACTCCTCACCGCGGGCCTGGCGCGCGATTTCGAGCAGCTTCGGATC
>Ga0308173_10001906_pt1 | contig 10804 bp, 8 predicted proteins | sample PhyPR1_FD_203716 | JGI IMG/M metagenome (GOLD analysis project Ga0308173, IMG submission 203716) | Soil microbial communities from UC Gill Tract Community Farm, Albany, California, United States - DLSLS.P.R1 | ecosystem: Environmental > Terrestrial > Soil > Agricultural land | place: USA... | reverse complement strand
CGTTGCGGAACGTGGTCGCGGAATACGCAGAAGAGAAAAAAACTTTTAACCGCTAATCTGCGCTGATTTACGCTAATCCGGAGGGGAAAACGGAAGGGATGTTTTAACCACGGATTACACGGATTGACACGGATGGGGGATTTGAACAGGGGAAGGCTGAGATTTCTAACCGCGGAATTGGCTTCGCAAGCCCGCCACGATATGGATGCCCCAAGTTTGAAACCGCTTCGCGGAACGTGGTCGTTAGAGGGAAGAGAAGTTTTGAGAACGGCGTACCCAGGGTTGCGGCCGGCTTGGACCGAACTGATTGCCGGCCTGACCCTGGGCTATAAATAGGTCACCCCGCTGGGGTTTTCGGAATGGATGGGTTAATGGAAAAAGGAAGGATGTGCGTCGTGGGGTTCGTGGTCATGGCGCTCTGATGGAGCTTGGGGACGGAATCCGTTTGCCGCGCGCGGGCCAGCTTCGCAGGCATCCTTCACGCTGTTGCGGAGGTTGATGGTTGAGAGTTGTTTGAAGGGGTTGGTAGTTGATGGTTGATGGAAAGGCCGAATTTCAAATTTGAGATTTGATATTTGGAAGAGTGGCAACGCCCGCATCCGCTAAATCCGAACTCCGCTGGTGTTAAACACAAAACTTGGCGGGGTCGCTAAAGTGTCCGAGGCAGAATCACCGTTGACGCCGTAAACCTAAAGTAGACACAATTCTCGTGAATGCCCAAAAGGACTACAGCTCTGACGGACGCAAACGCCAGGCTGCACAAAAATCATGCTTACGAATTACTCGTTGCCACCTGGCTGATGAACGGCGGCTGGCAGGTCTTCACGCCTCTTCTTGATGCGGCCCACGCGGTGGACCTCATCTCTTCGGATGGCCCTAACTCCTATCGCCTTCAGATCAAATCCCTCGAATCCCAGGATGAGACCCGGTTGGTTCTGAATGTTTGGAGGGACAAACATATCGACTTCGTGATTTACTTCGCTCAACGCTCCAACTGGGGATACGTCTGCCCAGCCTTCGCGTCCAACCAGAAGCGCCTCAACCACCCGGCCCACAAGCGCTTTCTTCGGAATCCAAAAGCGTTTTTGGCGGCCTTCCACACCTGCGAGCCCCAGCCGGACATTACGGCCCCCTCAACTTCCTCTGCACTACCGTCCTCGCCTTCGTCGCGACCAGGTATCTGAGGCAATCCGCCGTTATCGGCGCAGCGGGAACTGGTTGAACTGGTTGATGGTTGGCCGAGGTTCGGCTTCCCAATGTTGATGGTTGATGGAAAGGCGGAATTTAAAATTTGAGATTTGATATTTCAAAGGGCGGCAACGCCGGATCCGGCAAATCCGAACTGCGCTGAGTTAAAGACCCGCCGCCGCTCGGAAGCTATGGGAGGTGGCTTTCGGAGGCGGAGAGCTCGCCCACGCAGCCACTCGCGTATTCACTCCGGAAATGGCACAGTCCATGGCATGGCTTCGAAAGACACAGAGCCACGGTGGGTACGTTAGGTCGTCCTACCCATTGCCTTCGTGGCGATGGGCGTTTCCATGTACCTGGGCGATATGGCTTTCATATGTCTCAAGTATGGCCGTCGAGCGTACTTTGCGGACGGATTACGTTTCGTAAAGCACAAGCCCTACACGCTTTCAACGGGTGAAGTCCTGCCCCAGGATACAGGCTTCTTTGCCTGGCTCGTAAGCGTAGCTATCTGGCTTGCGCTTACAATAGCGATAGTTGCCACGCTCGTCGGTGTCTCGAAGCTCCTGCGCAGAGCGCGTACGTCCTGAACAAAGTTAAAAGCCGCTCGGCTTCCGCTGCGTTACTGCCGCGATTTGGGCTGCGCGAGGCTGCCACGATATGGACGCCCCAAGTTTGAAACCGCTGCGCGGAACGTGGTCGTTAGAGGGAAGAAAAGGTTTGGGAACGGCGTACCCAGGGTTGCGGCCGGCTTGGGCCGAACTGATTGCCGGCCTGACCCTGGGCTATAAACAGGTCACCCGCAGCAGCCCGTGAAGGGTGTGTAAGGCGGGGCACTTGTTTGGATGTCAGCAGAGGAACGCGGCCGACGGCCGCGCAAGGGGATACGCTGCGTGGACTCAAAGTCTCCGACGCTGACTTTAGCTACGGCGGTAACGTCACAGCCGAACCGAACTCGGAAAGCCGGATACGGGAAATCCGTCCGTCCGGTTTGATGAGGGGTCGGAGTCAGACGGTCATTGGCCTCTGCGCCTTTCAAACCGTCGACTCCGGCCTACTCTACCTAACGGAGCTTACTTATTCGCTACCGATCAATTCCGCTTGGCGGTTCGGAGGGATTTGATTGGCTCGGGGGTCTTGTAGTGGCGCTTCAAGCCGCGCTCGTTCAGCATTCCGGCCGGGGCGCGAGAGATGAACTCGGCAAAGCTGCGCTCGATGCGGTCGCGGATTAGCTTTTGGCCGGTTTTCGAGGCCCAGAATTCTTCCTCGGCTTTGCTTAACGCGATGCCGGCTTCTTCGGGGGACATGTTTTCGCGTTTGCCCATGAGCCAGACCAACTCTTTGTCACCGGGCAGGCACACCGGAAATGGCACGAACTTAAGTTGAATCTCCTGCTCGTCAGAAGTGAGGGCTCCCGCGTCCGGGTTGACTTTGATTTCTGCGTTAAACTGGGTGCCGTCGGGCAGGGAGAGTTCCACGGCAACAGTTTTATCTCGGCGATTTGGCTTCAGGGTCAGGTCGGCCTCGCCGAAGGATGCGACCAACTGAGTCCTGACCTCATCCAGCGTCTTGGGTTCGAGGTTCGGCAATTCAACTTTGGCGCAGAACTTCTCGAATGCTGAGCCGCGAGCTTTGGCTTTGAGTTCGAGTTCCACGGCTTGATAGATCTTGCCCGCCAACTGGGCGTCGTGCGTGGCTTTGGGCAGCACTTTTTTCAGCAATTGAAGCAATTGGCCTTCGGTAGTTTTGTTCGTTTCTTTTTTCATTTCACAAATGGCCCATTCTTATCCTCCATCCGGTTGCCGAGCGCAATGCAATTGAAGAGGTTCGAAAGGAATTGCCGAGCCCGGCTGGAAGCTATAAACCCGAGAAGAAAATGAAATCGCTTACGGAACAGCTTTGGTTTGAGGTGCCGTCACGGCGTGGGTTTGTGAATATCACGAGCACGGTCGAAGACCTGGTGCAGAAGAGCGGGGTGGAGGAGGGCTTGTGCCTGGTGAATGCGATGCACATCACGGCATCGGTCTTTATCAATGATGCCGAGGAGGGATTGTTGCATGATTATGAACTTTGGCTGGAGAAAATCGCGCCGCACGCGCCGACTTCGCAATATCATCATAACCGAACGGGTGAGGACAATGCGGATGCGCATATGAAACGGCAGGTCATGGGCCGCGAGGTGGTGGTTGCGATTACAAAAGGGAAATTGGATTTCGGCCCGTGGGAACAGATTTTTTATGCGGAGTTTGATGGGAGGAGGCGGAAAAGGGTGTTGGTGAAGATTATTGGAGATTAGGGAATGGGATCGAGGACGAGGAGGAGGACGGGGACGAGAAGGAACTACGGAGGCGCAGATTGGTGGGCTACGCAGGCTTGCATAGTTTCCCGTGGATGACGTCCCAGCGGTGGGCGTGTTCGCTGATTTCGCGGGGCCAGTTTTCTTCGGTGGCGGTCATGAAGACTTGTCCGCGGGCTTCGTGGGAGCGTTGGAGCAGCGGGAGAAAGCCGCGGCGGCGGTTCTCGTCGAGTTCGCCCATGATGTCGTCGATGAGGAGGACGGGGGGGCCGCCATGGATTTCGGCCAAGTACTCGGCTTGGGCGAGTTTGAAGGAAATCGCGAGGGTCCGCTTTTGGCCTTCGCTCGCGAATTGAGCGGCGGGTTTGTCGGCGAGCAAGATTTGCAATTCATCGCGGTGAGGTCCGACCATGGTGGAGCGGTAAAGGCGTTCGCGATTTTGGGATTGGGCAAGCTCGACGGCAAAGTCGTTTTTTACGCTCGGCAGATACGTCAGGCGCAGTTCTTCCGAGCCGTTGGAGATGCGGCGATAGGCTTCGTGGCCGATGGCGGAAATGCGGGGGAGCAATTCTCGACGGTGCCGGACGAGTTCCTGGCCGGTGGAGATGAGTTCCTGGGAAAAACCTTCGAGGGTGCGGGGGTCCGGGATGGGGCGCTTGAGGAGCGCGTTTCGCGAACGCAACGATTGGGTATATCGTTGCAATAAGGGAAGGTACGTCGGGATGGTTTGCGCCAGGAGTAGGTCCATGAACCGGCGGCGGGCGCGGCCCGGGCCTTTGATCAATTGCAGGTCTTCGCTGCAAAAGACGACCGTCCGCAGGACGCCGAGGTAATCGGTGACTTTCCGAACGGGGCGTCCGTCGAGGGAGAGGTTTCGTTCCTGGGTGGACCAGTAGAGCTTCGCTTCATGCTCGCCCTGGCCAATGATTTTACCGCCGACGAAGTATCCGCGCTGGCCGTGCCTTACCATCTGCGCGCTGCCGACGCCGCGAAAGGAACGGAGCGTTGCGAGGAGGTAAAGGGCTTCGAGAATATTGGTTTTGCCCTGGGCATTGGCTCCGAGCAGGAGGTGAAATCCGGGAGCGAAGTCCGCCTCGAGCCGCGCGTAGTTGCGGAAATCGCGGAGGCGGAGATGAGCCAGATGCATGGTCTTTGTTTGCCAGAAAAGGAGAGGAAAGACAGCTTTGAAGTGAGGCGGGAAGAGTAAGGTGGGTTACATGGGTTACATGAGTTACATGAGTTACATGAGTTACATGAGTTACATGGGTTACATGGTTGCATGAGTTACATGGGGAGGCGGTTGGCAGGTCGGACGTAAGTGCTGGTTCGACGCGGGGATTTAACCGCAGAGACGCGACAGAACGCAGAGAAGAACACCGCAACCAAAATTCTAAACCAAGGATGGACACGGATTTTTGCCACAAGAAGCGAAAAAGCACGAAAAGGAAAGAGTGGGAGATAGCCAATTGCCGAGGGTCAAAATGGCAAGGGTAAGGGAGGTTGTACTTGGTTTTGGGATGCGGTTTCGGCAGGATTGTTTGATGCAGTTTGTTCGCGATATTTATGCCGCTAAAAGCGCGGCCGGGCAGCCGGTGATCTCTTTTGAGTTCTTTCCTCCGAAGACGGATGAAGGGGAGCGGAACCTGCTGGAGAAGACGTTGCCGGCGTTGCTCAAAGCCAAACCGGATTATTGTTCGGTAACGTATGGGGCGGGCGGGAGCACGAGGGACAAGACGCTGCTGATTGTCGACCGGATTCAACGGCAACATGGGCTGACGGCCGTCGCGCACCTTACGTGCGTTTGCTCGACCAAAGAGCAGATTCGTGAGCTGCTTTCGCAGATACGTTCGTTGGGAGTCAGGAACGTGCTTGCCTTGCGCGGGGACCCGCCGGCAGGCAGCGAGTTTCAAATGACACCTGGGGGGTTCGAGTTTTCGAGTCAACTGGTTGAGTTTATCCGCGAACAGGACGGATTCTCGATTGGCGTGGCTGGTTTTCCTGAAGGCCATATCGCCTGCAAGGAGGGAAAGCATGCGGACTGGGCGCATTTAAAGACGAAGGTGGATTCGGGCGCGGATTTCGTGATCACGCAACTATTTTTTGATAATGCGGATTATTACACGTTTCGCGAGCACATGACTCGCAAGCATGGAGTCAAAGTGCCGCTGGTGCCGGGCATCATTCCGATCGGCAGTGGGGCGCAGATCAAGCGGTTCACGGCTTTGTGCGGGGCGCGCATTCCGGCGTCGCTGGCGGCGAAATTGGATGAACTGGGGGACAATGACGACGCGGTGGCGGAGTTTGGGGTCGATTACGCTACGAAGCAGTGCCAGGACCTGTTGCGGAATGGCGCGCCGGGGATTCACTTTTACACGCTCAACAAGGCGCAAGCGACGACGAGGATTCTTGGGAATTTACAAACGGCGGGGCTCGTGCCGCGGTAAGAGGCGAGGGGGTAATAGGCCATTCAGGCGGGGAAGACCCCAAAGTCGGGTTGGTAGGGACCGGTTAGATTGTTTGCAGGTAACAAACAACAATCCAAACTGGAGGTAAAAATGATCGCAATGATTCCAATGGTTCCGATGGTGGCCGCTGCCGGGTACTCGCTTTTGTATCTGCTATTTGGCGGGGGGATTGGTGGGGCGATTTTGATTTTTATTGTGGCGAAGATGCTGGGGAAATAGGCCGGACTGGTTGCACGCGGAACCAGGTGAGATGAAGAGTGGCGCGCAGTTCTATAAATATGCCACACCGTACGGGGTTTCCAACGGCAGACTCCGGTTGGTTCGGGGGCAAATTGGACCCTGGGCATGTCCGAAAGTCCTGCCGCGTGCGAACGTGCTGCGGCTGGTCGCGGTGACACAGCCGCGGTCCGCTGATCAGTAGGGGACAGCGATCGCCCGATAGAAGCGGGCGTTGTTGGGGGAGAGGGCGATTCCTAAGGTTTGGTTCTGGCCACAGATTGGATCGCTGGAAGTTGTCTGTGCATGGTTGGCAGTTTTGTCGGTGAACCAGGCGAGGCCTGAGAAATCGGAGAATGTCGTCACTAGAGGTTGCCAGTGGGCGAGGTCGCAGGAGCGCTCGATTCGATATCGTTGTTGTGGGGCGCCATTGATGTTGATTTGGAGTTCACCTTCCGGGAGGAAGCGGTAGCCAAGGACGGCGGCTGGGTTTGCGGGCTCAAGCGGTAACGCGGCGGGGGTGTTTGCGCCACCGAGGAGGCTCCAGTTCAGGGTGATGTCCCCTGAATCGCCATTAAAACCATCGACGCCGATGTGGTACATCGTGAGGCCGGTTGCGTTGAAGGTGACCTGGCTCGTGAGATTGCCAGCGCCGATGTCGTCATTGCTGGCCACCTGGACGAGATTGCTCACCGAGTTGCCAAGATAAACACCCAGCAAAGTATTGAATGTGCTGCCAATGGTGTTGAACGTCGCGGTGCCGGTGATGGGAGCTGTCCAACAGTACCACACGGACTGACCGCCAGGATTGGCAGCGTGGTTGGGTTCGCCCGGCTCTTTGGTGGCCCCGGCATTGGCGCCGTAGGCTGTTCCGCTTACACCGCCGACGAATTGGCAGCCGTTGAAGTTATCGTTTTGGATGCTCTGATTCAGGGTGATGACGAGGCTGCCGACGGCGCTGTTGAAGCCATCCACTGCAATTTTGTACACGGTTCCGGCGGTGGCCGGGAACACCACGCGGCTCTGCGAGTTGCTGGCGGAAAGGTCGTCATTGCTGGCAACAGGACTTAGAGCGGTGAGGCTGCTGCCGGTGTAGATGGCAAGCAATGTATTAAAGCTGCTGCCAATGGTGTCGATGGTGACCGGTTTGGTGTCGAGGGCGGTCCATTGATACCAAATCGAGTGTCCTCCAGGATTTCCAGCATGGTTCGGTTCCCCCGTTTCTTTGGTGGCATTCGTGTTATTGCCCAGAACGCTCGAGAAACCGCCGAGCAACGTTTGAGCACTCGCGAAATTGTTGTTGAGCGGCGGGGCGGTCGGGTTGCCGATCGAAATTGGGACCGTGGTAACGTTGTTGCCATAGTTGGATTCCTGGATGATACCGAGCGGGTTGGCTTCGAGTTCCATTGTGTAATTGCCGTCGGGCAGCCCGGTGATGTCGATCCATTGACCGTCGAGCGTGGAATCGTATAAATCGCCCCAGCCGGTTTGGATGCCTTGATTGCTGCAGGTGTATTTGGCTGCACCGGAAGAGTTCGGGTTCCATCGAAACACGTCGAGGATGCAGAACCCAACTTTGAGTCCAACGGCAGCGAGGCGTCCCTGGGCATCACGAAGTCGGTAGGACATGTAGTTCTGGAAATGATAATGAGCGTGGCAGGGCGCCCATACAAAGAGAGGATTGCTGGCGGGATTTCCGAAGAAGAGGTCGGCGTTGCCCTGGTTTTCGGTTTCGGTATCAAAACGAATCAGGCGGCGAGTGCCAGCCTGAATCAGGCCCTCCATGACCGCGCAAGTATTCGCCGCGAAGCTTTCGGTTGTGATCCGGGGGTTCACGGCCGAGCCGACAATTGAGAGGTCGGGCAGAGCGACGGACGCTTGAGCCCACCGCAAAGTGAACGGGCCTTTGGCTCCGTTGTTCCCATCGACAGCGATACGATACACCGTACCGGAAACGGGTGTGAACGTGAGGCGACTCCTGGAATTATTGGTGGCGATGTCATTGTTCGAGGCAATGGTGGTGAGCGAGCTCACATTGTTGCCGGTGTAGACGGCAAGGAGCGTATCAAAGCTGCTCAGCGTGGTGTCGAAGGTAACCGGGCTTGTCGACGGGGCGGTCCAATTGAACCAGACGGAAGCGCTACCGGCATTCCCGGCGTGGTTGGGTTCGCCTGATTGTTTGGTGGCAGTTGAGGTGTTCCCCGAAATATTGCCGGAACTGCCGGTGATCGCCTGGGCGGTGGAGAACGAATCGTTCGCAGGCGGCGCGGGAGGAGCGGGAACAGTAGTGAGCGTCAGACTCCAGCCTCCGGCAATGCTGCCCTGGTCATTTGGTCCATCATCCACGACATAAAGCGCCCAAATGCCATTGGGGGCAGTGCCGTTGAATGTTGAAAGGGTTGTGGCGTAAGGAGCGGCGGGGCCGGGGAAACTGTCGGCGGTGTCGACGTTGGTTGGCTTGAATGTGCCGCTGACGATTTGGCCGCTATCGGGAAGGCTGGTTGCCGCGGCGTCATCGAGGACAAGAGTGACGTTATTGACTCCGAGAGCGCCACCGACATCGGACATGATGATGACCTTCTGCCCGCCGGGACCGACCAGGAGAATGTCAATGTCGTCGGGATAAGTGTGGGAAATTTGATTCAACTGCACGGTGACTTTGCTAACTGAGCCAGTTAGACCGGAGACTGAGATGGCAGACGGATACGGAGTGGCGGTGCCACTATCCGGAATGGTGATGAGGGTCGAGTTTGCGAATGAAGCGGTGTTGGTCTGCACAATCGTGTTGGTGGCCGTGAGCAGGAAACTGCTGGTGGCGCTAAGGCCGCCAGTGTCAACCACCGTGAGGGTAATAGTGGAACTGCCGGTCTGACCTGTTGCGGGAGTGACTGTGACGGTCCGATTGCTGCCGCTGCTGCCGAAAACGATGTTCGAATTCGGGACGAGGAGGATGTTCGAAGAAGCTCCCGTGACCACGAGGCTGGTTGCCGGAGTTTCAAGATCGCTGATTGTGAATGGAAGCGGAGGCGTGGCGGTGTTTAGGGCGATTGATTGGGCGGAGATGCTGCTGATTGCCGGCGGAGTGTTGGTCGGCGGGGAAACCGCATTGGTCAGCGTGAAGGTTAAACTCCAACCGGCAGCGATACTGCCCTGGTCGTTTGCGCCGTCGTCGACTACATAGAGCGACCATGTGCCGTTCGGAGAGATTCCACTGACTGCCGAAAGTTGGCCACTATAAGGCGCGGCTGGAGCCGGGGCAGGGAAGGTATCGGTGGTGCTTCCGAAGTTTGTCGGCTTAAAGACGCCGCTGATGATCTGAGTGCTGTCCGGCAAACCCGCGGCGGCTGAGTCATCGAATGTGAGGTTAACATTGACGATGTCGGCAGCCCCTCCCGCATCCGACATGATGATGACTTTTTGTCCGCCCGGACCGACCAGCAGAATGTCGATGTCATCAGGATAAGTGTGGCTGGCCTGGTTCAGTTGGAGGGTCACCCTGCCCACCACGCCAGTGAGACCAGAGACGATGATGGTGGACGGATAAGGAGTAGCAGCGCCACGGTCCGGAATCGTGATGGAGCTGGGATTGGCGAAGGTGAGCGTGTTGGTTTGCGCTGCACCGTTGACCACCAGAACAAACGTGTTGCTTGCGGAGAGTCCGCCGGCGTCGGTGACGGAAAGGGTGATGTTCGCGCTGCCGCTTTGGCCTGTGGCGGGAGTAAGAGTGACCGTGGGATTACTGCCACTGCCGCCAAAGGAAATGTTGGCGTTGGGGAGCAAAGCCTGATTAGAGGATTGCGCTGCAAGCACGAGATTGGAAGCGGGGGTTTCGGCGTCGCCGATTGTGAACGGGATAGCCGGCGTGGGCGTATTAAAGGCGGTCGTTTGGTTTGGGACGGCGCTGATGATGGGTGGCGTGTTCGATGAGGCAAGAGTCGTAATGGACAGACTCCAGCCACCGGCGAGGCTGCCCTGGTCGTTTGGCTCGTCGTCCACGATGTAGAGAGACCACGTTCCATTCGCGGAGGTGCCGTTGAAGGCGGCAAGTTGGGCTGAAACTGGGCCCGACGGGGCAGGGGAGGAAAAGGCATCGCCGGGCACATAATCGGTCGGCTTGAAGGTGCCGCTGACGATCTGTGAGCTGTCGGGCAGACTGGCGGCCGCGGCATCGTCCACCGTGAGTGTCACGTTGTTGATGGCGAGCGCGCCTCCAGCGTCGGACATGATGACGACCTTCTGACCAGCGGGACCGACAAGGAGGATGTCGATATCATCGGGGTAAGTATGGCTGAGGGCGTTCAGTTGAACGGTAACTTTGCTGACGGCACCGGTCATGCCAGTGACGTTGATCGAGGAAGGATAGGGGTTGGCGGCTCCGACCAGGGGGATGGAAATGCTTGTGCCGTTAGTGAAGGAGGCGGATTGGGAACTAAGCGTCCAGAGCAAAACTATGGCCAGGCAGAAGCGGCCAAGCAGGGTCGGAGGTTGAGTTGTGATATCTGGGCCGGCGGAGACGGGAATGAATCCCAGTTGAGTGGAAAAAGTGCATGCCGTGCGCGTGAGCATAAAGTTGCGTAGGTTGTCGGTGCTGAAAAACTCTCCTCTGGACGGAAACCCTTTATTTCCGCCCTTCTATTTC
>Ga0308173_10001904_pt1 | contig 10805 bp, 9 predicted proteins | sample PhyPR1_FD_203716 | JGI IMG/M metagenome (GOLD analysis project Ga0308173, IMG submission 203716) | Soil microbial communities from UC Gill Tract Community Farm, Albany, California, United States - DLSLS.P.R1 | ecosystem: Environmental > Terrestrial > Soil > Agricultural land | place: USA... | reverse complement strand
ACTCGATCCATCTCCACTGTATACCCACGAATTCAGATTAAACCAACTCGCCGACGGGCTGAATGCCATGAAACGGAAGCCCGACCGGTTCCTGAAAGGATTGGTTTTGCACCGGAGGCGAATGGCATGAGCAAGGTTGCAAATGTCACCGCGCCGCCTGAGGCCTCGGAGTTGGAAGCGCTGGCGTCCCGCCGGCGAGTTGGCGAACAATGGAGCCGCACCTCGGCGGCGAGACGCCGGCGGTCCCAGGTTTCGGCTCCGCGCGTCGGGTTTCTGGGCCTGGGTTGGATCGGACGCAACCGGATGCAGGCGATCACTCGCAGTGGATTGGTGGAAGTCGCTGCACTGAGTGATACCTCGGTCGAGACCGCCCTGCAGGCGGCACAGGAAGTTCCTCGAGCGGAAGTTCTCGATTCGTTCGACCAACTGCTCGAGCTCGACCTCGACGGGATCGTTATCGCCACTCCGAGCGCGCTGCATGCCGACCAAGCGGCGCGAGCGCTCGAGCGGGGCGTGGCTGTATTCTGTCAAAAGCCGCTGGGCCGAAATGGAGATGAAACGGCTCGTGTAATCGAGATCGCCCGGCGTAAAAACCGGCTGCTGCAGGTTGACCTGTCTTACCGTTTCATCACCTGTTTGCGCGAGGTCAATGCATTGTGCATTAACGGCGAATTAGGAGACGTCTATGCGGTGGACCTGATGTTTCACAACGCCTACGGCCCGGACAAGGCATGGTTTTACGATCGAAAGCTCTCAGGCGGAGGCTGCGTAATAGACCTCGGGATCCATCTGGTTGATCTCGCCTTCTGGAATCTCGGCTCCCCGAAAGTAACTCATGTAAGCAGTCACCTCTTTTCGCACGGCAAGCCTTGCCATGCATCGCGGGAGTTTGTTGAGGATTATGCCGTGGCAACACTCAGATGCGAAAACGGGGCGACCGTTCGTTTGGCATGCTCGTGGAAACTTCCTGCTGGTTGTGACGCGATCATCAGCGGTTCGTTCTTTGGCACGCGGGGCGGCGCCGCCTTCCACAATGTGAACGGGTCTTTCTACGATTTTACCGCGGAGCGGTTCCGCGGAACCAAGCGCGAGACGTTGAGTTGTGACCGCGAGGATTGGGGCGGACGCGCGGCCGTCCATTGGGCGCGCCAACTGGCGGGTGGCGGGGAATTCGATCCTGCGATTGAGCAACTGAACGAGGTCGCACGAGCACTGGATGCAGTTTACCAGAGCGCATGAAAGCAGGATTGCCGAAACGGATTCTCATGACAGCCGACACGGTCGGCGGAGTGTGGCAATATGCGATTGAGTTGTGTCAGGCGGTTGCCAGGTCCGGCACTCAGGTCTACCTGGCCACGATGGGCGCGCCTTTGACCCCGGGTCAGCGGCAGGAAGCCGCCTCGCTCTCCAACACCGAGGTTTACGAGAGCCGCTACAAACTTGAATGGATGGACTCGCCGTGGTCCGAGGTCGCAGCCGCGGGTGAGTGGTTGCTCGGGTTGGAGGCGGAGCTGAATCCGGACCTCGTTCATTTGAATGGTTACTCTCACGCTGCCCTGCCCTGGGAAGTTCCGAAACTGGTGGTGGCCCATTCGTGCGTTCTCTCCTGGTGGCAAGCGGTCAAAGGAGCGAATGCGCCGCCGGAATGGGAGCGCTATCGCGACCGCGTGCGCGAAGGGTTGCGTTCTGCAGATTTGGTGATCGCGCCTTCTCGGGCCATGCTGGCTGACTTGCGCAGATGCTATGGGGAGTTAGCAAAGGTCCGGGTTATTTCGAATGGGCGGAGTCCTTCAGAAGGGGTCGGCCAACCTAAGGAGAAGCTGATCCTTTCCGCCGGAAGGCTTTGGGATGAGGCTAAAAACGTTCGTGTATTGCGAGATGTCGCCCCGCTGCTGCCCTGGCCAGTCTACCTTGCCGGGGAGCAGAAAACTCCGTTTGAATCGAGGCCTCAATCGAAAGTGGTATCCTCCTCGCGAGATTGCTGCGCGGAAGGGCGCCAGGTGCGCTGTCTTGGACGGCTTGAGTCAGCCGACCTGGCAGAGTGGCTGCATCGCGCCGCGATTTATGTTCTCCCGGCCAAGTACGAACCATTCGGCCTTTCAATTCTTGAAGCTGGGTTAGCTCATTGCGCGCTTGTGCTTGGGGATATACCCAGCCTTCGCGAAATCTGGAGCGACGCCGCGCTTTACGTTCCCCCGAACGATGGCTCCGCTCTGCGCAAGGCGCTCGAGGATTTGATTGGCGACGAGCGCAAGCGAGAGGAACTGGGACAGAGGGCTTACGAGCGGGCCGGTTATTTCACGCCTGAGCGTATGGCGGACAACTACCTGGCGGCCTATGCCGATTTGGTTCAACGTCGCCTTCAACATCGGAATCAGGAGGTTATGTGCGCATAGTGATGTTTTATCATTCTCTGGTTTCGGACTGGAACCACGGCAATGCACATTTCCTTAGAGGGATCGTTTCGGAATTCCGGCGGCGCGGCAACCAGGTGCGGGTGTTTGAGCCCGCGGATGGCTGGAGTCTCGAAAATCTTTTACAAGAATACGGACCGGAAGCGATTCGGCAATTTCACCGAGCGTATCCTGAGCTTTCTTCCACTCCACACAACGGCTTCGACGATACGGTGACCCGGGCTTTGGACCAGGCGGACTTGGTCATTGTGCATGAATGGAACGAGCCGGGCCTGGTCGCAGCAATCGGGGCCCACCATGCCCGCCGCCAAAAGTACCGGCTTTATTTTCATGATACTCACCACCGCATGGTGACCGAACCAGGCGCGATGGCCCGCTACGATTTAAGTCAATATGATGGAGTGCTGGCGTACGGCGCTGTCCTGCAAGAACTCTACATTCAGCGCGGGCATCGCGCCTGGACCTGGCATGAGGCAGCGGACATTCGGATTTTTAAGCCGCATTCAAATCCCGCTCCTGATGGCGATCTCGTCTGGATAGGTAATTGGGGGGATGAGGAGCGAGCCGCTGAGTTGCAGGAATTCCTTATCCAGCCGTGCAAGAAACTGGGACTCAAAGCCACCGTTTACGGGGTCCGTTATCCAGAATCCGCAAAGCGAGCTTTGCTCGACGCTGGTATCGAATACCGTGGCTGGCTGCCAAACTTCGAGGTTCCGCGTGTTTTTTCGCGATATAAAGTCACGGTCCATATTCCGAGACGGCCGTACGTCAAAGCTTTACCAGGCATCCCGACGATCCGGCCATTCGAAGCTCTTGCCTGCGGGATTCCGCTCGTCTGCGCGCCCTGGCAGGATACGGAGGGACTTTTCACTCCGGGCAAGGATTTTCTGATGGCACAAAATGGAGAGGAAATGACGGAACGCTTGGCAACTCTCATTGAGGATGATTCGCGAGCCCGGGAAATGGCGCGGCACGGGATGGCCACAATCCATGCGCGCCACACCTGTTCTCACCGAGTAAACGAACTGCTTGCGATTCCCCAGGGAGAAAAGCAAAACGACGCACCGGAGCTTTCTCTCGGCTCGGAGGTGGAACACCAGGCAGTCGCAGCCATATGAATCGGAACGTGTAATTGCAATATGAAGGCATCACTAAACATAGCGTTTTTTGGTTCAAGTCTCGTTTCCGCTTACTGGAATGGAGCGGCCACGTATTACCGTGGGTTGGTTCGTGCTTTGCACGAGCGCGGCCACCGCATCACCTTTTATGAACCTGATGCTTACAAGCGGCAGGAACATCGTGACATCGCCGACCCCGAATGGGCCAAAGTGGTCGTCTATCCGGGACGGAGGGATGAGGATGCGTTGCGGGCTCTAGAGGATGCTCGTGGGAATGATGTGGTGATCAAGGCCAGTGGCATAGGTGTGTTCGATGAACTGCTGGAACGAGCGGTTCTCGAGTTGCGCACTTCCCGAACGACTGTGGCCTTTTTAGATGTGGACGCTCCGGCGACGCTTGAGCGAATCGGCGCGAACCGTGCTGATCCATTCAATAGCCTGATTCCGGAATACGACCTGGTCCTCACCTATGGCGGCGGAGAGCCGGTGATCCAGGCATACACGGCTGCGGGCGCCCGTCAATGTGTCCCCATCTACAACGCGCTCGATCCCCACTCTCATTTTCCGGAGCGTCAGAATCCAGGATTCAAGAGCGACCTGGCCTTTCTCGGCAATCGCATGCCTGATCGTGAACAGCGGGTTGAAGAGTTTTTTCTCAAACCGGCCGGTGCGCTGCCAAAACTGCGCTTCCTGCTCGGAGGCAACGGGTGGGAAGACAAGCCCATGCCGGCCAACGTCAAGCGCCTGGGCCACGTGTTCACGAAGGATCACAATGCAGTGAACAGTTCCGCCCTCGCGGTGCTGAACATAAATCGCGGGAGCATGGCTCGCTTCGGATTCTCACCTCCCACTCGCGTCTTTGAGGCCGCCGGCGCTGGCGCCTGCCTGATTTCGGACGAGTGGGACGGCATCGACTTCTTTCTGGAACCGGGGAAGGAGATTCTGGTCGCCGCGGACGGAAACGGGGTGATTAATCTTATGCAAGGTTTGACTCCCGCGGAAGCCCGTCGCATTGGGCGGGCGGGAATGAAACGGGTCCGTCGGGAACACACTTACGCTCAGCGGGCAGAGCAGTTCGAAAAGGTTCTGGAGGGGCGAATTTCGGGGCAGGCACCAACACCAGCAACTGCAGTGGAAGTCCAGGTATGAAAGCAACCGTTGAAGATAAACCCACAGCTCTTACAGCTCGTCACCGGTCGCCGGTCGGTAGTAATGGGAAGGTAGTTTCTCGTGGTAAGCGGCTCTCTTCATTCGACCATTTCGCTCAAAAGACTAAGGATACTCTGGCCCGGGTTCCATTGGACGCCGCAATGACCAGTGGCCGAACTGGCGTGAAACGTAACGGGAATGGAAACGGGTCGCGCCCACATCTCAAAATCGTAATCCTTGGTCTTTCGATCAGTTCCTCCTGGGGCAACGGTCACGCTACTACGTACCGCGGCCTGGTTAAAGAACTGGCGGCGCGTGGACACGAAATTCTTTTTCTTGAACGCGATCTTAAATGGTACGCGGCGAACCGTGACCTTCCAAAGCCTCCTTACTGCCGCCTGGCCTTATACGAGGATCTCAAGCAGCTCAAAGAAGGTTTTCGTCTGGCGATTCGCGATGCCGACCTCGTAATCGTGGGCTCCTACGTTCCCGAAGGAATTGAAATCGGTGAATGGGTGACGCGCGTTGCGGGCGGGGCGACAGCGTTCTACGACATCGATACGCCAGTCACAATGGCAAAACTGGAAGGAGGCGGTCTCGATTACCTTTCAGCCGCTTTGATTCAGCGTTATACGATGTACCTGTCTTTCACCGGGGGTCATGTTCTCGACGTGTTGACCAGGCGTTACGGCGCCGGAATGGCTCGTCCGCTGTACTGTTCAGTGGATGAGACCCTTTACTTTCCTGAGAAACGGCCTGTGAGATGGGACCTTGGTTACATGGGGACGTACAGCGATGACCGCCAGCCTGCGGTGGAAGAACTGCTCCTGAGACCGGCTCGGGCCTGGGACAAGGGCCGCTTTGTCGTGGCCGGACCGCAATATCCCAAAGACGTGCGTTGGCCGAAAAACGTCAAACGCTATATTCATCTGGCACCGGAAAAGCATCGCGCGTTTTACAACCAACAGCGGTTCACCCTAAACGTGACCCGCGCGCAGATGATCGAGGCTGGCTATTCGCCCAGTGTTCGCCTGTTCGAGGCCGCCGCATGTGGGACGCCAATCATCAGTGATCTCTGGGAAGGGCTGGACACTTTCTTCCGTCCCGGCGAAGAAATTCTGCTCGCCAATTCGGGAGAGGATATCATCCATTATCTGGTCGAGACGCCCGCGGACGAACGGGAGCGCATTGGAGCGGCGGCGCGCGAGCGGGTACTGGAGAAGCACACTTCCAAACATAGGGCAGTCGAACTAGAGACGTATGCCTTGGAAGTTCTCCACAAAACCGCGGACCGGAAGGTACTGGCATGAAATTGGTGATTTTCGGCCTTACCGTGAGTTCGTCATGGGGAAACGGACACGCCACCCTTTGGCGTGGCCTCATCCGTGCCCTGGCAGGCCGAGGACATCGAGTGGTCTTTTTTGAGAAGGATGTTCCTTACTATGCGACCCACCGTGATCTGCTCGAAATGCCAGAGGCCGAGTTGGTGCTTTATCAAAGTTGGGAGGAGATCGCCTCAAAAGCGGAGGCAAACCTCTGCGGCGCCGACGTTGCCATGGTCACGTCCTACTGCCCGGACGGCGTTGCCGCGTCGCAGTTGGTTCTGTCTTCCCCCGCGAGTTTGCGAGTCTTTTACGATCTTGATACGCCAGTCACACTGGATTGCCTCCGTTCCGGCAAAGCTGTCGCGTATCTTGGCCCAAACCGATTAAGGGATTTCGATCTCGTTCTTAGTTACACCGGGGGTCGCGCTTTGACCCAGCTTCAGACGGATTTGGGAGCACGTCGCGTGGCTCCGCTCTATGGCAGCGTTGATCCCGACGCCCATCACCCCATGCTTCCCTCCGACCTGTTCCACTGCGACTTGTCCTATCTCGGAACGTATGCAGCCGACCGCCAGGAGGCGCTGAATTTACTTTTCATTGAACCGGCGCGCCGTCTGCCACATCTGAAGTTTGTTATCGGCGGAGCGATGTATCCGGAACACTTTCCGTGGACCTCCAATATCTTTTTTGCACGTCACGTTGCGCCGGCAGAACACCCCCAATTCTACTGCTCATCCGCCCTGACATTGAACGTGACTCGAGCAGCGATGGCGGCGATGGGCTATTGCCCCTCTGGCCGGCTGTTCGAAGCTGCTGCTTGTGGAGTTCCCATCCTCAGCGATTACTGGGAAGGCCTGGAGCAATTCTTCGAACCCGGCAGGGAAATCCTTGTGGCTCAAAGCACGGACGAGGCAATCTCTGCTCTAAATTTGCCACCCGACGAGCTCGCGCGAATCTCCAGCGCGGCTCGCGAGCGGACGCTCTCCGAACACACGGCCGAAAAACGCGCGCAGGAACTTGAGGCTGTCCTCGAGTCCACGTTTGCTAAAGAAGAATTAGCGCCACTGACTGTATGAGTTACGCCGGTTGCATAGTTACCTGGTTACATGGTTCCAAGAGTTGCATCGCGCCGGGCTCATGTAACCCATGTAAGTCTTGGAACCATGTAACTGCCACCCTGTTCTCATCATCCGTTTCACTCTGCATTCTACATTCTGCATTCTGCATTTGATTTATGTGGGGCGTCATCCCAGCAGCCGGTGCCGGCACGAGAATCCAACCCTTGGCATTTTCGAAAGAATTGTTGCCGGTCGGCAGTCGCATCGATGGACGGACGGAGCGTCCGAGGGCGGTCAGCGAATACATCATTGAGCGGATGATCCGCGCTGGCGCGACGAAAATCTGTTTCGTCATTTCTCCGGGCAAGTCTGACATCCTCAGTTACTTCGGCGCAGGCATTGATGGCGTGGATTTCGTTTACGTTATCCAACCGCGACCGGCCGGGCTCTGCGACGCGCTGTTTCGGGCTTTGCCGTTGGTCGCGCCAGAGGAGTTGGCCGTGTTCGGCCTGCCGGACACGGTTTGGTTTCCGGAAGATGGTTTGTGCGCGTTGCCGGATGATTGCCTGTCCTTTCTCACTTTTCCAGTGGAGCGCCCGGAGTTTTTTGACGCGGTCATTACGGACTCGGCTGACAATCTTCTGGAGATTCAGGTGAAAACGAAAAATGCCCGTTCGAATCGGATCTGGGGCGCTTTCAAAATGCCGGGCTCGGTGCTTCGCGAGTTGCACGAGCTTTGGCAGGAAAGAAACCGGCAGGACGAGTACCTGGGAACCCTCGTCAATGAATTCCTTGCCCGTGGCGGGCGCTCTCGGGCGATCCACACCGGTTCCCGATACGTGGACATTGGAACTCTCAACGGCTATCGAAACGCCATTCAACTTTTGAGCGCTGAAGCAACAATCACAACAGCATTGGAGGTCGCATGATCGACTTGAGTCCGCAGGAAATTGAACAACGGGTCCGAGGCCTTGGACAATGGTTTCACAACGTAAAACTGCGCGGGATTCAAACCGCGCCGGACCATTTCCTGGGCGATTATCCGGAGAATAAATGGCGACATTTTGCCGAAGCGATTCCCTCCGATCTCACGGGGCAAACCGTCCTGGATATCGGTTGTAACGCGGGCTTCTACTCGATCGAGATGAAACGCCGCGGGGCGGAACGGGTGGTGGCCATTGATAGCGATCCGGCCTATCTGGCGCAGGCGCGCTTTGCGGCTGAAGTCTCTGAAGCGGAAATCGAATTTCACCAACTGTCCGTTTATGACGTGGCGACTCTAAAAGAGAAATTTGACCTCGTGCTGTTCCTGGGCGTTTTCTATCACCTTCGCCATCCTTTGCTGGCTCTCGATCTTATTCACGAACACGTCACCCGCGATTTGTTGGTCTTTCAATCGATGCAGCGTGGCAGTGACGATGTTGAACCGCTTTCCGAAGACTATCCATTCTGGGAAACCGACCTGTTTGACCAGCCCGGATTTCCGAAAATGCATTTCATCGAAAAAAGGTATTCCGGCGACCCCACGAACTGGTGGATCCCAAATCGTTCCTGCGTCGAGGCTATGTTGCGCAGTGCCGGTTTCGAGATCCTGGGCCATCCCGAGGAGGAAGTATTTGTCTGCCGTCATATAAATAACGTGGCGGAAAGCCAAAGCGTTTATCCTGCTCGGTCGGAAGCATAAAGCTCCTTTTCGCTGGCCAAAGGAATCGTGAGTGCAACTTTGGAAAATTTATTTCCGGGCGGGACGGCGTCCGTGCTTCTGGTCGCCGCGCATCCGGATGACGAGATCATCGGCGCGGGAGCCCAACTTCCTCATTGGCCAAGTATTTCGATTATCTACATCACGGATGGCTCCCCCCGAAATCTGAAGGATGCGCGTAACGCGGGCTTTTCGACCCGGGCGGATTACGCCCAGGCCCGCCGTCAGGAACTTGAGGCGGCTCTGAATCTGGTGGCGTCTCATCGGGAGCCTGGCAGCAAAGAGCTGCCCTCGCCAAATGCTTCAACAGTTGCAGCGCAGCACCGGATTCGCGTGTTTGAGCTCGGCTTCGTTGATCAGGAAGCAGTGTTTCATCTGGATGAGATGTGTCTCAAGCTTGCCGCTCACTTTCGTTCGTTTAAGCCGCAGGTCGTGGTCACACACCCGTACGAAGGCGGACACCCCGACCATGACTCGGCGGCGTTTGCCGTCCACAGGGCTTGCTTCGTGCTGCGTGCTGAAGGCCGGCGCGCGCCCGAAATCATCGAGATGACGTCATATCATGGTCGGGAAGGATACCTGGTCACCGGTGAGTTCATTCCGGATTCATCGAGAACGGTCTTTAAACACAGCCTGACTCCTAACGAAAGCCGTTTGAAACAGCGGCTCTTTGAATGCTTCCGAACGCAGTCGGCAGTGTTGCAGGCGTTTCGGACTGAGTGCGAATTGTTCCGCCTGGCTCCAGATTACGACTTCGCCCAATCTCCTCATCCCGGTCCGGTCTATTATGAGAAATTTGATTGGGGGATGACAGGTGAGCGATGGCGGGAGTTGGCTCAAATTGCAAAAGCAAACCTGCCTTGTAGCGCTCGAGAGTCATTTAGCTTTGCTTCCGCGTCTGCCGCGCTGTGATTGGCTTGTGATTGGGAATCTAACAAACGCATTTTCAATGCTCACCGAACCGCAAAATCCGCTCACCATTCTGAACGTCGCGTATCCGCTCGCAACGGTCGGGCCCGACTCAGTAGGCGGCGCGGAACAAGTCGTGTCCCAATTGGATGCGGGACTGGTGCGCGCGGGTCATCGGTCGCTCGTCATTGCCAGTGAAGGATCCGCAGTTGCGGGAACTTTGGTTCCCACACCAAGGTGGGACGGGCAATTGGATAAGGGAGCCCAACAGGCGGCAGCCCTGAGACACGCACAAGCGATCAGAAACGTACTGCAGCAATCCAAAGTCGATCTTATTCATCTGCACGGATTGGATTTTCACCGGTACCTTCCGGCGTGCGCAGGTCCTGTTCTGGCTACCCTGCACCTTCCGCCTGAGTGGTATCCGCGCGAGATATTCGCGGCGAACAGCCATACGCTATTTTACAACTGCGTTTCTCTCGCTCAGCAAAGAAGGTGTCCGCCGTGTTCGCGGATGCTGCCGCCAATTGAAAACGGTGTATCGTCCCGCTTCTTCCACGCTGCCCATGCCAAACGCCAGTTTGCCCTTTGCCTCGGCAGGATCTGCCCTGAGAAAGGTTTTCACATTGGTTTGGCAGCCGCCAAGCGCGCCGGCATGTCATTGCTCCTGGGCGGGAGAGTCTATGACTATCCGGAACACCGCAGCTACTTCGAGCGCCAAATCGTCCCGTTACTCGACGAGCGGCGGATTTTCATCGGCCCCGCGGGAATGGGCCGAAAGCGGCGGCTGCTGACGGCGGCCCAATGCCTGCTCGCGCCCAGTCTCGTGGCAGAGACGAGCTCGCTGGTGGCCATGGAAGCGCTTGCCTGCGGCACACCTGTCGTCGCATTCGCCGCTGGAGCCCTCGTGGACATTGTTCAGCACGGCAAAACGGGTTTCCTGGTGAGCAACGAAGCAGAGATGGCTGACGCCATCAATGAATGCCGTCGAATCGATCCAGACGCATGCCGCGCATTGGCCCGAGAACGGTTTGATCTGAATCGCACGATCGACAAATATCTGGCCGTTTATTCCTCTCTGGTCAGCGCGCCGCGGGACAATTCTTTGCTCGTCGCTGCTCAAATCACAA
>Ga0308173_10001903_pt1 | contig 10805 bp, 11 predicted proteins | sample PhyPR1_FD_203716 | JGI IMG/M metagenome (GOLD analysis project Ga0308173, IMG submission 203716) | Soil microbial communities from UC Gill Tract Community Farm, Albany, California, United States - DLSLS.P.R1 | ecosystem: Environmental > Terrestrial > Soil > Agricultural land | place: USA... | reverse complement strand
TTGACCCCTCTGGTGCAGTGCGATGAACGGCACCCCGCTCCCCGGCATGGCTTGTGCTGTCCTTGTCCGAGCATCGCTGGATGCCGATGTCGTTATTCTTTCCCCCAGAGGAGAAGTTATGAAACGTCTTCAACAAGGCTTCACGCTCATCGAACTGATGATCGTCGTGGCGATTATCGGCATCCTGGCCGCAATCGCTATTCCGCAGTATCAGGATTACATCGCGCGCACGCAGATCGGTGAAGCGCTGTCGCTGGGCGACGGTCTCAAGACGCCCATCGGCGAGTGCGCGAACACGCTGGGCACGCTGACCGGCTGTGACGGGACGAAGCAGGGTATCCCGGACCCGACCGGCGTCAAGGGTAACTACCTCGGCAACAGCACGACGCCTACCATCACCAGCGGCGTCATGGTGTTCACGATGGACAAGGCTGGCACGAAGGTGTCGTCACTGGTTGCCAGCACGACGGTCACCCTGAGCCCGACGCTGAACGGCGGCTCGATCGCCTGGACGTGCACGGGCACCGCCACGCCGGAACGCCTGCCGTCGGCCTGCCGCTAAGCCGCACAGTATCGACGGCGCTTCGCGCCGTGCTTCTCGCAAAGGCCGCCCACGAGGCGGCCTTTGTTTTTCACCTGCGCGTTTCAAGCAACGCGTCTGCGACGTGCGAAGCGCCATGCGCGAAGTGCCACGCGCAAGCGCTACGTGCTCGCGCCCGCGCGCGACGCCAGCATGCCGGTGAACGCATCGAAGATCCGCTGCATGGCAGGGCGCTTGTACGGATACAGTGCGGGGTCGTCGAGGTCATGCACGAGCGCGGCGTTGTCCACTTCGAACACGAGCAGGCGGCCGTCGGGCGCATCGGCGCAGTCGAGCGTCACGTAGTCGAGGCCCAGGCGCTCGTGGATGGCCTGCAGGCTTGCCGCATGCCGCACCGCGAAGTCGCCATCGAACGTCTCGAAGAACGCCTGCTCGTCGCGCCGCTTCCCAACACTCTGTGACATGCCGGCGTTGACGTAGTGGATCATCCAGTGATCGGAGATCCCCATGTGGACGGCGAACGGACTGGCATCGACCAGAGCGACGCGGCATTTGCGGAATTGTCCGTCGGCGGACCGGTAGTCGACGAAGGGGGACACGAAGAATTCGATGGCGCTCACGTTCGTGAGGTAAGCGGCGAGCTCGTCGGGGCCGTCGACCTTCGCGAGCTCCTTGCCGCCCTGCGAATCGACCGGTCGCACGATGACGGGAAACGTGTCGATGCCCGGCACGTCGCCGAGCGAGGCGCCGCGGCGCCCCACCGCCTGTAACGTCGAGCGCGCGACGCGCACCGTGGGCGGCATCAGCACACCCGGTATCGACCCGAGCCGCTCGGCGGCATCGTCGCGCAGCGTCCGCACGATGTGCTCGGGGGCGTTGATGATGGGCCTGTCCGTGCGCGAGCGCAGCGCGGCGAGCGCCTGCAGCAGGACGTGGTTGGCGTTGGACTCGCCGACTGCAACGAACACCACGTCGTGCAGCGGCAGGGCGGGGGGTAACGCTTGCCCGGGCACGGTATAGACGAACGAGACTTCGACGCTGCTGTGCTCGAGCAGGCAGTCGACCGGTGTGTTGGACGTGTTGTCCCCGGGCGCCATCACGACCAGCAATCGAAGGACCGGGTTCGCCGGCGACGCCAGGCGATAGACCTGCTGCAGCTTGAGTGCCTGCGACTGGTAATGCAGTGCGAACGGTACGTTGTCGGGGTTCTGGGTGAGGAAGCACAGCGTGGCGATGTCCAGCATCGCGCCCGCGTCGGACGGATCCTGCGCGACGCGCGCCTCGAGCTGCGGACCGAGCACCGAGATGTCGTTCCCTGCCTCCATGAGGCGGCCCAGTCCGGCAAGGCCGATGACCGGCGCAGCGTCCATCGTGCGCATGCTCATCGCTTGCCGCTGCTGCCGAATCCGCCTTCGCCGCGTGCGCTGGCGGCGAAGTCATCCACGATCGTGAACGCCGCCCGCGCGACCGGCACGATGACGAGTTGCGCGATGCGATCCAGCGGCTCGATCGTGTAAGCCTCGTGGCTGCGGTTCCAGCAGCTGACCATCAACGGCCCCTGGTAGTCGGAGTCGATCAGGCCGACGAGATTGCCCAGGACGATCCCGTGCTTGTGACCGAGGCCGGAGCGGGGCAGGATCACCGCCGCATAGGCGGGGTCGCCAATGTGAATCGCAATGCCGGTGGAGATGAGATGCGTGTCACCCGGCGCGATGGTGACCGGCGCCTCGATGCAGGCGCGCAAGTCCATGCCGGCGGAGCCTTGGGTTGCGTACGCGGGCATGTGCGCGCGCATGCGCACGTCCAGCACGCGCATCTCCACGTTCACCATGGGTTGGCATCCACGACGTCGAGCATGCGCCCGTTGGATTTGTCGATGATCGCGGCCATGTCGCCGAAGCGGCCGACGATCGGAACATAACCGAGGCGCGATGCCTGTCGATCCAGGCGGCTGACCGTCACGGCGATCCGCTCCTTCACCTGCGGATTGTGCTCTTCCAGCGTGGTGATCGGCTTGGCGCGCCTGGCCACCTCGTCTGCGATGCGATCGTACGGAACGTAGAACCGGGGCAGGCTGTTCAGATCGCCACCGAACTCGCCGAACAACAGCTTGTTCTTCTCCTCCGGATCCTGGGGCATCTGTGCGCCGACCAGACGTGGTCCGGTGAGCGGGAACGACGCGAATTCGGGATAGCGCGCCTGGGCCAGGGCTTCGGGCTTGACTTCGGCGGGAGACACGATCTCGAAACGGTCCACGGCGAAGACGGTGAAGACGGGGCGGAATCCGTACATGTTGGACAGGCCGTAAGCCAACGCCGCGATCTGGAGCAACGCGATGGTGGTCAGGTCGAAGCGGAGGCCCTTCTTGCCCGCCTTGAAGATGATCAGGGTGATCAGCGGCCCGATGACGACGTCGCATCCCACGATCAGCAGCACCAGCATGGGCCCGCCCATCAGGGCGAAGTACGGCGGCGGATACCACAGCTGGTACATGACCAGGAGCACCGTTACGGCAATGACCGCACTCAATCCGATGTGAATGGCTGCCGCCTTCCAACGACTCACCCTTTGCCTCCACCAGCGTCGATGCGTTGCGCAATCTCCTGTACCAGCCGGCGGGCCAGCGCCAGCTTGTCCATCCGGGGCAACGGACGCGCGCCGGCGTCATCGAGGAGCGTCACCTCGTTGTCGTCGGCACCGAAGGCGTCCTGCGCGCGGTTGGCGATCATCAGCGGGACGTTCTTGCGCTTGCGCTTTGCCTCCGCGTTGTCGTTCACGTCATGGCTTTCCGCCGCGAAGCCCACGCAGAACGGGCCATCCTTCAGCGCTGCGACCGTCGCAAGAATGTCGGTGGTGGGCTTGAGCGTCAGCGTCAGCGGCGTGCCTGATTTCTTGAGCTTGCGCTCGGATACGGCTTCCGGCGCGTAGTCGGCGACTGCGGCCACCGCGACGAACACGTCGCTCGACTCGACCACGTGCATCACCGCCGCAGCCATCTGCGCGGCGCTGTCGACGTCGATGCGCCGCACACCCGCAGGCGTCGGAAGCGTCGTCGGGCCGGCCACCATGGTCACGCTGGCGCCCGCTTCGGCGAGCGCGCGCGCCAGCGCGAAGCCCATGCGCCCGGAGCTCGTGTTCGTGATGCCGCGCACCGGATCGATGGCCTCGAACGTCGGCCCGGCTGTCACGACCACGCGCTTGCCCGCGAGCAGCTTAGGCTGGCGGAACGCATGCAGCGCGGTGCGCAGGTCCTCGGCTTCGAGCATGCGGCCGTCGCCGTATTCCAGGCATGCGAGCTCACCCGATCCCGGGCCGAGGATCACGACGCCATCGTGCCGCAACTGCGTAACGTTGCGCTGGGTGGCGGCGTTCGACCACATCTGCACGTTCATCGCGGGCGCGACCAGCAGCGGGCAGTCGCGCGCCAGGCACAGCGTGGTGAGCAGATCGTCGGCGCGGCCCTGCACGAGGCGCGCGAGGAAATCCGCCGTCGCAGGCGCGACGAGGATGAGGTCGGCACCGCGCGACAGGCCGATGTGGCCCATCGCATTGTCGGCGCCCGAGGACCACAGGCTCTGCGCCACCGTGCGGCCCGACAGCGCCTGGAACGTCGTGGCCGTGACGAACCGTGCGCCGGCCTTCGTCAGCACGACGTCGACCTGCACGCCGTCCTTGACGAGCAGGCGTACCAGCTCCGCCGCCTTGTACGCGGCGATGCCACCCGTCACGCCCAGCACGATGCGGCGGAGCGGGGCGTCCTGTGCAAGCGCGTCATGCATGCGGTTCATGGCAGCCGAAGTGGCGCGCAGTTTAACGCACGCGTGACGTCGGAACGCCGGGTCGTCCCTCGATGCCGACGGGCGTTCGCCACGTCCGCACGAGCGGCGCCATGCGTGGCGCAGCGGCCTTGGGTGCCGGGTAGTGCGAGTCTGTCGGTCGCTGGCGTCGACTGCCCACACGCGAGGGGTCATGGCGGCACTCTTCTTGCTTTCCCAACCTGGTTCGCCACTTGCGCCACACTGGCCCTCCGGACTCCACAGCCGATATGCATGACACGATCGAAGCCGTGAGCGACTCGTCGCTTGCCAGCCGCGAGCCGGCTCCGGACGTCGCCAGGCATTCGGCCGGGACTGCGGCGCGTCCGCTGTTCGCCGTGCCTGACGATCCGCGTCTGTTGTGGTTCGCCTTGGGCGTCGTCCTGGTCGGCATGGTGGCATCCGCCTTTGGCATCGCGCGCTTCGCTGTCGGCACGACGATCACGGGCCCGACGGGATCGAACCTCGGCAGCATCATCGGGGCGCTGGGGTATTTCGCCTGGTATTTCGTCCTGATGTACGCCTTCGCCCGACCGGGCGGGCACCGCATCGCGCCGGTCATCGTCCCGGGGCTGATCATCGGCCCCGCTGTCTTCTTTTTCGCACTGCATCCGCGCTACCCCGAGATGAGCGCCTATCTGCTCCTATGGGGCACGATGGGCTGTGTGCTGGGCGTCCCGGCCCTCGCGAAGATGCTTCATGACCGCTACATCGGCCAGGAACCCGTCGAGTACCGCACAAAGCTCCGTGCGCTGCTCTTCGCCTCGCTCGCGTTCGTGCTGCTCGCGTTCGCGCCCATTCCGTTCCTCGACATCTCGACGTCGCTGCATCCGCTCACCTACGACGCGTTTGCGTATCGCTTCGAATCGACGCTCGGATTCCAGCCGAGCGTCGTGCTCGCACGTGGGCTCGTCGACAATCCGTGGCTCCAGACCCTGCTCGTGGCCTCCTACAACGTGCTGCCGCTCGGTTTTGCGGTAGTGATCGGAGCGCAGGCGGCGCGTCCCGATCGCCCGTCGTTCAGCCCGATCGCGGGCCTCATCGTGTCAATGGCGATCGGCGTCATCGGCTATCATTTTTTTCCAGTGGCCGGTCCGCTGTACCTGAACAACGGATTTCCGCTTGCGGTGCCGCGAGCCGACCTCATTCCGCTGGAAGCGGTGCCGCTCCAACCTGTCCCGCGCAACGGCGTGCCGTCCATGCATTTCGCCTGGGCTGTGCTGCTTTGGCTGACCGCCCGCCAGCTCGGCAACCGCTGGCTGTACGGCGCGTTTTCCATTCTGCTCGCGCTCACCTTCGTCGCCACCATGGCGCTGGGCGAGCACTACATGATCGACCTGATCGCCGCCGTCCCGGTCGCCATCGCGACCGTTGCGATCATCGCCGGCAGGCTGCCCTGGAGCGAGCCCTCGCGCAGGAAGGCCGCGCTCGGCGGATTCGCCATCTGGATCGCCTGGATCGTCGCGTTGCGCTTTGCAGTGCCGCTGTTCGAGGCGATTCCCGGTCTTTCGTGGATCGCGATCGCGGCGACGCTATGGTTCAGCGTGACGCTCTATCGACCGCTCATGCGTGCCTTCGAGCGATATCCGGCCGTATGGCGCGCGCCGGCGGAGACGGCGTTCGTCCAGCCGGCAGCCCGCACCTTCTCGCCGCAGGTGCGGACCGTCGTCGCAATGTTCGTGCTGTCCGGGTTCGCGGGACTGATGTACGAGGTCGTGTTCTCCAAGTCGCTCGCCCTCACGTTCGGCGGCACCGCGACCGCCATCTATACGGTGCTGGCGACGTACATGGGCGGCATGGCACTGGGCGCGTGGCTCGGCGGGCGGCTCGCCGCCGGCCGCGACAATCCGCTCGTCATTTATGCGTTTTGCGAAATGGGGATCGGCGCTTACTGTGCCGCCACAGCGCTCGTGTTCGGCGCGATCCAGCTCGGATACGTGCATCTTGCGAGCGGCATCGCACCTGACGCACCTGTGCTCACCGCGCTGCGCGTCGCACTGGGCATGGCCGGCCTGATGTTGCCGACCGTGCTGATGGGCATGACGCTGCCCATCCTCGCGCGCTATCTCGAGCAACGTTCCTACGCCCTCGGGCGCTCCGTTGCGGTCCTCTACGCGGCCAACACGATCGGCGCTGCACTGGGCGCGCTGCTCGTCGGCTACGCCATCATCCAGGCGCTTGGCATGCGTGGCACGACGATGTGCGCTGTCCTGGTCAACTTCCTCGTGGCCTTCCTCGCGATCCGGTTGCACAAGGCAAGCGCAGGTCAGCCGGTCGAGGAGCGCGCCGTGCCCGAAACGTCAGCGGCCCCGTCTGCGCCCGCCGCCGCCGGCCGCAACGTGGTCGTTGCAGGCTATGTCGCGCTCGCGATCCTCGGGGTCGGAGGCGCCATCACGCTCGCGCTCGAAACCATCTACATCCATTTGCTCGCCGTCGTCGCGGGCAACAGCACGTACGCGTTCTCGCTGATGTTGTTCACGTTCCTCCTGGGCCTTGGCGCCGGCGCCGAAGCGGCGCGACGGCTGCTGCAGCGGCACGGCGTGCCGCTCGCGACGCTGCTCGGCTGGCTGGAGTTCGGACTTGCGATCGTGATCCTCGGCGGCGTCTTCTTGTGGGACGCCATGCCCGCCTACTTCGCGAGCTTCGAGACCTATCCTTTGGCGCGGGGGTTTGCGGCACGCGAGGTCGTGCGTGGCATCGTGTGCTGGCTCGCCATGTTCCCGCCGGCGTTCTTCATCGGCGCAATCTATCCGCTCGCAATGGAATGCATCGGGCGCGCGCAGCCGAGCCGATCGATCCACGCGCTGGGCAGCGCAGCCGCGTTGAACACGATCGGCAATATCGTCGGAGTGCTCGTTGGCGGCTTCGTGCTGCTTCCACTGCTCGGCGCGCTGCCGAGCGTGCACGTCCTGGCGATCGCTTCGATGGTGCTTGGCGTGCTGGCGCTGTCGATCTCGCCGCAAGCCAAACGCTGGACGACGTGGATGCCCGCGGCGACGGCGCTGCTGCTGCTCGCGGCCCAGCCTGCATCGTTCGACTACGATCGCCTGGCTTCAGGCGCGAACGTCTATTTCGCCACGCTCAACTTCGGCAAAGTCATCGATCACGCCGAGAGCATCGAAGGTGGCCTGACTTCGGTGACGGAATCGCAATCGCCCGGTCAGCCGCCCGTGCACACGCTGCTGACGAACGGAAAATTCCAGGGAAACGACGCCTCCGGAGGCGAAATGCAGGCGCAGTTCGGGTTCGCGCTTGCCCCGCTGCTGCATAACAGCCGGCGCGACCGTGCGCTGGTGATCGGCTACGGGACCGGGGTCAGCGCGCGGACGCTGCACGAGGCTGGCTTCCAGCAGCTCGACGTCGTCGACCTCAGCAAGGACATCGTGCAGCTGGCCGACCGGCATTTCGGCGCCGTCAACGCGGGCGTGACGCGGCAACCCGGCGTGTCGACGTACATCACGGACGGGCGCAACTACCTGCTCTTGCAAGACCGTGCATACGACGTGATCGGGATCGAGATCTCGTCGATCTGGTTCGCCGGTGCAGCATCCTTGTACAACCGCGAATTCTACGAGCTCGCGCGGAAGCGCTTGCGCCCCGACGGCGTGCTGCAGCAGTGGGTGCAGCTCCATCACTTGTCACAGCAGGACGTGCTGCGGGTGCTCGGGTCGGTGCGCTCCGAATTTCGCTATGTCTGGCTGTATGTGATCGGCGGACAAGGGATCATCGTGGCATCGAATGATCGAGCGTCCGTGCCGGGTCCCGAAGCGCTCCAGGCCTTGCGGACGACCGCATCGCTGCAACCCATCCTCCAAGCTCTCGGTGGCGATCCGGGCGTGCTGCGCCAAACGCAGCTGCTCGATCCGGCGGCCACGGACCGGTTGCTCACGAGCTTGCCGGTACCGCTCAAGTACTGGGTTTCGACCGACGACAATCTGTCGCTCGAATACAGCACGCCGAAGGGCAACGCGCCCGATCAGGCGCGAACGACCGAACAGAACGTCCAATTCATTCGGCAGCGATCCGCTCCGCGCAAATAATCGCGCAGCTTTGCGCTGTTCCGTGCGGCGAAACCGCGCAGGCGAGGCACGATCGGGCGCGAGCGTGCGGTGGCGAGCGAACGCGTCATCCATGCGGACGATCGCAGTCGAAGTGACGCCTCGATAGCCTACGGCGTGGCTGCACATCGTCCGCTTCTCACCCGGTCTCGACGCGCAAGCCAGCACGACGGCCCGCGCGAGCGCCTGCTTGCGCATGGCGCCGCCGCACTGTCCGATGCCGAGCTGCTCGGCGTGCTGCTCGGCACCGGCTTTGGCGGCGCCTCGGCGGTGCAGCTCGCGAGCGATGCGCTCTCCGCTGCCGGCAGTCTCACGAGCCTCCTCGGCGCGCCGGCGGCGCGGTTGCGCCAGCTGCGCGGCTTCGGTGTGGCCCGCGTCGCCGCGCTCAAGGCATCGATCGAGCTCGCGCGCAGGCTCGCGCGCGACGAGCTGCGCAGCGGCAACGCGCTCACGTCGCCCGAGGCGGTGCGCGACTACCTGCGACTGTCCCTCGCCACGTTGCCGCACGAAGCGTTCATGGCATTGTTCCTGGACAGCCAGCACCGCCTGCTCGCCGCCGAAGAGCTGTTCCGCGGCACGCTCGCGCAAACGAGCGTCTATCCGCGCGAGGTGCTCAAGGCAGCGCTGGGTCACAACGCCGCGGCCGTGATCTTCGCGCACAACCATCCGAGCGGCGTGGCCGAGCCTTCGCGTGCCGACGAGCTGCTGACCCAGGCGCTCAAGCAGGCGCTGTCGCTGGTGGACATCCGCACGCTGGACCACTTCGTCGTGGCGGGGTCGCAGGTCGTGTCGTTCGCGGAACGGGGATTGCTCTGACTCTTGTTAAACTAGACTAAGTTTAGTCAAGCTGGCGAGTCCGGCAATGCCGAAGCACACGCAGGTCAACATACACGACGCCAAGACGCACTTGTCGCGCCTGGTCGATCAGGTGGCAGCCGGGGCCGGCGACGTCGTAATCGCCAAGGCCGGCAAACCGGTCGCGCTGCTGACTCGCCTGCCCGTCGACAAGCCTTTCCGTACACCCGGGTTTCTGAAGGACCGAATCCGTATCGCCGACGACTTCGACGCGCCGCTTCCCGCGGACCTTCTTGAAGCGTTCGAGGGCAAGCGTGAACCTTCTGCTTGATACCCACATTTTCCTCTGGTTCCTGGCCGATTCCCGGCGCCTTTCGGCAGGCGCTCGCGGCCAAATACAGCGGGCCGATACCGTATTCGTGAGCGCAGCATCGGTTTGGGAAGCCGCCTTGAAGACAGCTTTGGGCAAGCTGGATGTCTCGGCGGACGACTTGGTCGCTGGAATCGCGGGTAGCGGTTTCAGCGAGTTGCCCGTCCGGGCGCGCCACGCCATTCGCGTCTCGGCGTTGCCCGCGCTGCATCGCGACCCGTTCGATCGCCTCCTCGTTGCCCAGGCGATCGACGAGCAGCTTCGATTGCTTACCGCCGATGCGATGCTCGCACCGTATGGCGAGCTGGTCAGCGTTGTTTGACCTGTCGCTCCGAGCGGCACAGGGGTCGGCAGGCGCCATAGCCGGACCTTGGCGTCGCCTTGTCTCGCCCGCGTCGATCGGTTAAAATCCAAGGCTTTGCAGCGCTCGGACTCCCTCGGGCGTGGCGTTTGTCTTAGGAGCGGGCCATGGCTCGAGTATGTCAGGTGACCGGCAAGGCGCCGATGGTGGGTAACCACGTCTCGCATGCCAACAACAAGACCAAGCGGCGCTTCATGCCGAACCTTCAGTCGCGCCGCTTTTTCGTCGAGAGCGAGAACCGCTGGATCAGCCTGCGGCTGACCACCGCCGGCCTGCGCACCATCGACAAGAAGGGCATCGACGTCGTGCTGGCGGACCTGCGCGCCCGCGGCGAGCAGGTGTAGCCGCAGTCAGGAGATTGTCATGCGTGAAAAGATCAAGCTCGAGTCGTCGGCCGGTACGGGCCACTTCTACACGACGTCCAAGAACAAGAAGAACACCCCGGACAAGATGGAGATCAGGAAATTCGATCCCGTCGCGCGCAAGCACGTGCTGTACAAGGAAACGAAGCTGAAGTAACTGGAAAACGGCGCAGGCGTTCTTTCAGCGCCGCGCATCAGGCCCGCGCCGACCCGCGGGCTTTTTTGCGCCCTCGCGCCGACGCTGGTGATGCAGCCGCCTCGTCACCCATGAGTGAGCGGGCGGGCAGCCGAAACCGGCGCAGCGCGGCCAGTACGGCGTCGGTCGCTTCGAACCGCGTGTACCAGCGGTAGACCGCGACCATCGACGGCAGCGCGACCGCGGCCAGGATCACCCAACCGTTGCGCGTCAGCAGCGCGATCACGAGAACGAAGAAGACGATCGGCAGCCGGCGCGCATCGAGAAACATCGCCGTGACGCTGCGATCGTGCGCAAGCGCTGCAAG
>Ga0308173_10001902_pt1 | contig 10808 bp, 12 predicted proteins | sample PhyPR1_FD_203716 | JGI IMG/M metagenome (GOLD analysis project Ga0308173, IMG submission 203716) | Soil microbial communities from UC Gill Tract Community Farm, Albany, California, United States - DLSLS.P.R1 | ecosystem: Environmental > Terrestrial > Soil > Agricultural land | place: USA... | reverse complement strand
TCTGCCGGGTCGCCATTGCGGCGCGATGATGCGCAGGCAAAGCCAGCGATTACCGCAGTCGGCGATCACGTCGAGTTTCAGCCGCTGTCGCTGATGCGGAAGAAGATCGCTGAGCACATGGTTCTCAGCCGCAGGACCGCCGCTCACGTGCACACGGTCTTTCACGTCGATTTCTCCCTGGTCGCCAAGATTCGCCACCAGAAGAAAGAAGACTACGAGCGCGTCGGGGCCAAGCTGACCTTCATGGCCTTCATTGCCAAGGCCACCATTGACGCCTTGCGGCGTCATCCCATCGTCAATGCGTCGATGGACGAGCAGAACATCGTCTACAAGCGGGACATCAACCTCGGCATCGCGGTAGCTCTCGACTCGGGCTTGATTGTGCCGGTCGTCAAGCATGCGGACGAGAAGAACATGCTGGGACTCTCCCGCGCCATCGCCGACGTCGCGGACCGAGCACGTGCGAAGCAACTGAAACCCGACGAAGTTCAGGGCGGCACCTTTACCATCACCAATCCTGGCCAGTTCGGCGCGCAATTCGGCATGCCGATCATCAATCAGCCGCAGTCGGCAATTCTCGGCGTCGGAACCATCGAAAAGCGGCCCATGGTCATCGATGACGCGATTGCGATCAGGACGATGGCGTATCTGACGCTCGGCTTCGATCACCGGCTGATCGACGGCGCTGTCGCCGACGAATTCATGGCGGCGATCAAGCACCAGATCGAACACTTCGACGCCAACCAGGTCTGAGCTGGCCGGCCATGCGTCCTCTCGAGGTCCGGCGTCTCGGCATCGTTCCGTACGGCGAGGCGCTGGCACTGCAAAGGGAACTCGTCGAGGAACGGAAGGCGGGCCGCTTACCAGACGTCCTGCTGCTGCTCCAGCACCCTCCGGTCATGACGCTCGGCGTTCGCGGCGATGGCGGGCGCAGCAACATCGTCGCTGCGCCGGACCGACTACGCGAACTCGGCATTGACGTGGTGGAGACCGGGCGCGGCGGTGACGTAACCTTTCACGGGCCGGGCCAGATCGTTGGTTACCCGATTCTCGACCTCAAGCCCGATCGCTGCGACGTGCACGTGTACGTGCGAGACGTCGAAGAGGTGATGATCCGCGTGTGTGCGGAATACGGAGTATCGGCCGGGAGAATTCCCGGCCTGACCGGAACGTGGATAGGCGCGGAGAAGATCGGTGCGATTGGCGTCCGCATTTCCCGATGGATCACGAGCCACGGCTTCGCGTTCAACGTGGCCACCAATCTCGAACATTTCAAGCTGATCGTGCCCTGCGGAATCGCCGACCGCGGGGTGACCTCACTCGAGCGCGCGACGCGCCGGCGCATTCCGCTGAGTGAGGTGGAGGACGCGTTCGTGCGTCATTTCGGCGCGGTGTTCGATCGCGAACCGGTTGAAACGGGGTTCACGAAACCGTCGGTTCGCTGACGGCAAGAGTCGCTTCGGCCACGCCACGGCCGGCAACAGCGGTGACTTCGATCCTCGCCTGACCGCAGGTCACGACATCACCGACACTCGCGGGCCGCCCGAGGAGAGAGAGCACGAGGCCGCTCACCGTCAAGACGTCGTCGCGTTGCAGGTTGACGCCGAGTGCATCGCCCGCGTCCTTCAGTCGAACTGTTCCCCTGACCACCACGCGACCGGGTGCGATGCGGACGATGGGCCTGCGGCCACGGCCTTCGTCGATATCGCCGACCACTTCTTCAAAGAGATCTTCGATGGTCACGATGCCGGCCGTTCCGCCTTGCTCGTCCATCACGACCGCCATTTGCGAGCGATGTCGTCGCATGGAGCCAAGAAGCTCGTCGAGCGGAACGGTTTCAGGCACGTACGGCAGCGGACGCGCATCGTTCGCGGTGACCGGCCGGTTCGCGATGAAGTGCCGCAGCAGATCCTTGATGTGAACGCTGCCAATGATGTTGTCGACGTCGCCAGCGTAGACGGGATATCGCGTATGTGGGTGGGCTTGCACAATGTGACGGAGTTCATCGACTTCGGCGCCCGCCTGGATGCCGATGAGACGGACGCGCGGCACCATGACTTCCACGGCCGTCAGGTCACCAAATTCGAACAGCTCGCGGAGGATGCGACCGGCCTCGCCCCGAAGCAGGCCGCCTTCCTGGCTTTCCTTGATGATGAGCTGTAACTCGTCTGACGTGTGGTAACGCTCTTCGTCAATTTCCTGTCGGCGGATGCCGAACAGCCGCAGGAGTCCGGTGCCGGCGGCGTTGAGTGCAATCACGATTGGCCGGATCGGCAGTTCGAGCGCGCGGATCACCGGGGTCACATACAGCGCCGTCGTCGCGCCGCTCTGGAGCGCGAGCGCTTTGGGGACCATCTCGCCCAGGACAATATGCAGGTATGTCAGCAGCGCGATCGAAATCACGCTCGCGAGCGTGTGCACGGCGATGATGCGCTGCACGTCGTAGGCGTTGGCGAGATGCTCGATCCATAGCGCCAGGCCATGTTCGCCGTACATCCCGAGCCCGAGGCTTGCCACGGAAATGCCGATCTGAGTGGTGGCGATGTAGCGATCCTGCAGTTTGGGATCGTCCAGGATTTCGGCGACCCGCGCGGCCAGGCGTCCGCCTTGTGCGGCCTGGTGCTCGATGGTCGTCCGCGGCGCTCCGACGATGGCGAACTCGGCGGCGACAAAGATCGCATTCGCGAGCACCAGCAGCAGCACAATCAGCACCGGGACGAGGATCGTCACGGCTGGTCCTCATCGTCGGCGTCAGTCGTGAGCCGTGTGGCCAGGACGCTGGCGACAGCGTGCTCGGCGGTGCGCTCGACCTGAAATTCGTACTCGCCCAGCGTCACCACTTCGCCCGCGAGCGGAAGGTGGCCGAGCGCCGCCGTGACGAGGCCCCCGACGGTGGTCGCTTCCGTTTCCCATGACGTCCGCAGCAGTGCTGCGGCATCGTCCACGGTCATCCCGCCCGGCAGGCGCACTCGACCATCGGCGAGGGTCTCGGGCACAGGATCGCCGGACTTGAATTCGTCACCGACGTCGCCGAGCACTTCAGCGAGCACGTCTTCGAGCGTCAGCAGACCGGCAGTACCACCGAATTCATCGACGACAAGTGCCTGGTGCGAGCGCCGTTCGCGAAGGTGGCGCAGCACGCGATCGGCCGTGACGCTTTCATGCACGCTGGTGACCGGTCGCATCAATGACGCCACCGTGGCGCCGCCGCTGTTGTCGACGAGCCACCGCACCAGATCCTTCGTATGGACAAGGCCGACGATGTTGTCGATCGAGTCGCGATACACCGGCAGCCGTGAATAAGGACTTTGCGCGACGATCGAGATGACTTCCTTGAGCGGCGTGTTCACGTCGACCGCCGCGATCTTGCGTCGCGGCACCATGACCTGCCGAGCCTGGCGCAGGTTGAGGCGCAGGGCGCGCTGTAACCGCAGGTGTTCGTCCGGCTCGAGGAGGCCGCCGTCGCGGCTTTCCGCAATCAGCAGCGCGATCTCCTCGGGCGAGTGGATATGTCGATGGCCGTGCGGCTCGACGCCAAGGCCACGCATGATCAGCAACCCGGTGCCGTTCAGCCAGTTGATGAAGGGACGATAGAGCCATTGCGATGGCACCATCGCCACCAGCGTATAGAGCGCGGTGGGGGTTGGGTACTGCAGCGCCAATGACTTGGGAATCAACTCGCCGAAGATGACCTGTGCGATGGTAAGCACCGCCAGGACCACGACCGCCGACGTCGACTGCGCGGCAATCGCCTGCATTCCCGCCAGTCTTTCGAAGTACGGCTGCAGCCACCCCGCGAGGGTCGCCTGGGCGTAGGCCCCGAGGACAAGGCTCGAGAGGGTGATCCCGATCTGGCAGGCGGCGATGTAGCGGTCGAGCGATGCTGGCGACTCGAGGATCGGTAAGAGCCACGCTGCCAGCGGGTTACCGTCCGTGGCGAGCTGTTGAATGCGGCTGCGCCGGACGCTGACGGCCGCGAACTCCGCGGCCACATAGACGGCGTTGATGAGAATCAGGGCTGGGATGACGATGGCCGACACGAAGCCCATGAGGACGTCCTGTACTTAACACGCCTTCATCGGTTCCGGTGCCGTAACTGATGAGCTTGGCCCGAACGGGAATAAGACCGGAATGGTCGGTGTTCACCATTCCGAGGACCAAATGGACAGAACCGAGGATCGCCAGCTCATTGCCCGGCTGCACGCCGGGGACGAATCGGCGGTGCAGGAGCTGGCTGAGCGGTATACGCCGCGGATTTTTCAGCTGGCCATGCGCCACATGAAGAACCGCGAAGACGCAGAAGAAGTCACCCAGGACGTGCTGGTCAAGGTCTACCGCAAGGTCGGCGAATTCCGGGGCGACTCCGCCCTGTCGTCGTGGATCTACCGAATCACGTTCAATACCGCCATGTCACGCCTGCGAAACGGGCGGCTCGCCCGTGCCGCGCAGAAAGAACGCGAACGGCTTGAATCGGCATCGAATGCGGACGACCGTGCCCGCGTGTCCCGACAGCCAATCGACTGGTCGCACATGCCGGACGAAGAACTGCTTAGATTGCAGCTCCGGCAGGCCGTGGCCGATGCCATCGCCGACCTCCCCGAGATCTATCGTGAGCCCGTCGTGCTGCGCGACATTCAGGGGTTGTCGACGGAGGAAGCCAGCAGCCGACTGCGTCTCAAAGACCAGACGCTGAAGTCCCGGCTGCATCGCGGCCGTCTGATGCTGCGCGAACGGCTGCGGACGTTCACGTCGGGTTTGAACCTTCATGGGCCGACGCCAGCCTTTTCCTAGCTATGCACGAGACAGCGCCGTCTCGAGCTCAACGCGCTCACGCACGCTAAGCGACGGCACACGGATGTGGACGATGCCCGGCGACGCAAGAACCGCCGGCACCGTCCCGACGCGCCCGCGGACGCCAAACTCGCCGCTGAGGGGCGTGAGCACGGCGAATGCCCGCCTGGCCGACTGCAGGACTCCGCCAGCCACCGACGCTGCCGCCTGACCGAGCGCGAAGGGTCCCGGCGGCCACAATCGTGCGGCGCGCGCCACGGCGCGCGTGAGCTCCACCGGGGTCAATACCTGCTCAAGTCGATAGCCGGCAATTGATGCTTCGCTCCATGGGATGACGAACCCGGCCGGCGGCGTGCCGAGAACCGTCAGGGTTACCTCCGCCGGCGAGCATCGTGCCTCCATGGCGACGATGCCACGGATGGCCGATGCATAGGCCTCCGGGGCCGAGCCAATCAACACCTGACGCGGCAGCGCCGCTTCCCGCGAGAGCTGCGCGATCAGCGGTGCCTGCGCCGCTCCACCGAAAATCATCGGAATGCCGGGGATCGCCGCTGCAATTTTCGAAAGGTGTCTGAACCCCTCTTCGCCCTGCCACTCCGGCGAGCCGGCCTCGAACCGATCGGCAACGATACAGACGTCACACCCGATGATCCGGTCCGCGTCTGCGCCGCCGGCGAGCTGTGTGTCGAATCCGCCGATGGCGCCGGATTGCTGAATGTCCAGAGCCTTGCCCGCGGCCGCCGAACCCGCCGCGTCAATCAGCCAGATGCGCTGCGCCGCTCCCGATTGTGCGAGCGCATGTGCGACGGCGCCGCCGATTTCCCCGGCACCGATAATCGCCGCCGTCGTCATCCAGCCTGCTCGAGGTGATCACGCGACCGGGGTCGTGAGGTCATCATTGCCGTGCGGTATTGTAATGAACATCAGTTCACTCACCGGAAAAGTGGCCGTGATAACGGGGGGTTCGCGCGGCATCGGCCTGGCGACTGCGCGCGTGCTCCTCGCGCAGGGGGCAAGCGTGGCGATCACCGGGACTCACGACTCGACAGTCAGCGCCGGCCGCGAGGAACTGGTTCGCGCCGCGTCCGCCGATCGAGTGATCGCCGAGGTGGCCGATGTCCGCAGCTATGAAGCGGTTGACCGGGTCTTCGGCAGGATCGCTGCCGCATTTGGCGGGATCGATATTTTGGTGAACAACGCCGGCGTCGGTGTGTTCAAGCCGGTCGCCGAGATGAGCGTGGCTGACTGGCACACCGTGATGGATACCAACCTGACCGGCGTGTTCTATTGCTGCCATGCGGCACTGCCGCGGCTGCGTCAGCGAGGCGGCGGCTGGATCATCAACATCAGCAGCCTCGCGAGCCGCAATGCGTTCGTGAACGGCGCCGCTTATTGCGCGTCGAAATCGGCGTTGAACGCATTCAGCGAGTCGCTGATGCAGGAAGTCCGCTACGAAGGAATTCGCGTGGCTTACGTACTGCCGGGATCGGTGAACACCGGTTTCGGAAACCTGCAGAACACCAAGGCTGAGGGGGCGCTGCAGCCGGACGACGTCGCGCAGGTGATCGCCGACCTCGTGGCCCATCCGTCGCGCAGCCTTCCGAGCCGCGTGGAAATCCGTCCTTCCCAGCCGCCGCGGAAAGCGTAACGTGACTGCATTCGACAAGCATGAGCAGGAGCTCGAAATCCACGAGACGATGATGGGGACTGCCCGAGGCCGTCTTGCCGTGGCGATGGACTTGCTGACCGATGCCCTGGCAATGGTCGGACAGCACGGGATCTACTGTCAGAGCGCGCGCACGCCCGGTCGGCCGACACTCGACATCGCTCTGATACTCGAGCAGATCGGCGACGCGAAGGAATTGGTCCAGAGCGTCATCGAGCTCCACAAGCCCGCGGCGTGAATAGCGCGCCGACGGCGATCGGCGCTGTGGCGCATTACACCCTGCTCGAGCGGCTCGAGCCGGCCGGGCCGGGAGACGTGTACCGCGCCCGCGACACCCGTCATGGCCGCACGGTCGTCATCAGGCTCATGCCGCCAGCGAGTGGTGCCAGCAACGAGGCATTGCTGCAGCAGACGGCATCTCTCGCGAGCCTTTCACATCACAACGCAATCACCGTGTTCGGGGCTGGGGTGCACGACGGCCGCGTGTTCATCGCCTTCGAGCACGTCACCGGCCGCTCGCTGCGCGCGGAGATGGCCGGCCGCCAGATGAACGCGCGACGCGCGGTTGAACTGGCGATCGAGATGGCAGACGCGGTCGCTGAAGCGCACGCGCTGGGCTTTCTGCATCGGGGCATCAGCCCGGACGCGATCGGCATCACCGCAAAAGGACACGCGAAGCTGGCCGCATGTCATCTTGGTACGATGCTGGGGTTCGCGGACGACGATCGATTGCACGATTGCGAGTCGCCTGAGGAAGCGCGCGGCGAGCCGCCAGACGAACGTTCGGATGTCTATTCAATCGGTGCGGTGCTCTATGAAATGCTCACTGGCCGCCAGCCGCTGCATCGCGGTGCATCGGCGCCCAGTGCGTCGAACGGCATGGTCCCGAAATCGCTCGACCTCGTGGTGCTGAAAGCGATTACCCCGAATGCAGAACGCCGTCACGCAAGCGCGGCGGAACTGGCAGCGTCGCTGCGGATGATGCTGCCGGTCCTCGAACTGCCAGGCGGCCTCGGCTCGATCACCGCGCCCTCACCACCGGCCTCCCCAATGGGCCGCACTCTCGTCGTGACCATCGTCATTCTCGGCGTTGTCGCGCTGCTTGCGTGGTGGCTCACGCGCGCGTGAGGATGTCGCCGAGCTGGGCAGCAAAGGCCGATCGCGCGAGAACGTGATCGATTCCGGCGGCGCGCGCCGCGGCAATCGTCTCGGAATCGACGTGAGACACGAACCCCAGCGTCTTGATTCCCTTGAGAGTCGCATCAGCCTTCATGGCCGTGATGGCGTCCAGCGGTTTCATGCGCGCGCTGTTCAGGTCAAGAATGACCAACGACGGCAGCTTCTCCTTGATGCGTGGGAGTACCATCTCGGGAGATCGCTCGAAGAACACCTCGACGCCTCCAAGCGACTTGGCAGCAGTCGAAATCTTGATCGAGAAGATCAGGTCATCGATCACGCACAGAATCATGAGTGTTAGGTTACCGGAATGATTCTCGAAACGCGGGCGGTACCCCCTTTCTACAAGAACGGTTTCGTCGTCGGCTGCGAGCGGACGCGGGAGGGCATCCTGATCGATCCGGGCGATGAGGTCGACGAGCTACTGGCCGCCGCGCGTGACACGGACATCGATATGCGCGCCATCCTGCTCACGCACGCGCACGTGGATCACATCACTGGCGTCGATACCGCCAAATCGGCGTACGACGTGCCTGTCTACCTTAATCCGGCCGACCTGTTCCTGTACGACCACGTGGTCGAGGAGGGCGCGCGGTTCGGGTTCAAGGTGCGCCGGCAGCCGCCGATCGACAGCTTCTTCGACCTGACACCCTTGTACTTTGGTGACTATGAGGTTGCTGTTCACCACACGCCGGGCCATTGTCCGGGCGGCGTATGCCTGCAGATCGGCCGCAAAGGAAGCCCGGGCGAGCACCTGTTCGTTGGGGACACGCTCTTTGCGGGTTCGATTGGGCGCACCGACCTGAAGGGTGGAGATTACGCGACGCTGATGCGGTCGATTACCGGTGTGCTATTCCCACTCGGAGACAGCGCGACAGTGCACCCAGGTCACGGCCCGGATACGACGATCCTGCGCGAGCGAACGACCAACCCGTTCGTGCTCGAGTACCTGGCTACTCTTCGTCCCTGACGGCGACCAGCTCGATCCGGCCGACCTGGAGCCGGTCCCCCGACATGAGGATCAGGGGCTGGCCGATCCGAACGCCGTTGACGAACGTGCCGTTGGTGCTCTCGAGGTCGCGGAGCTCCAGCTGGCCGTCCGGCATCGCCGTCAGCCGGCAATGGACGCGCGACACGAGGGCGGCATCCACGATGAAGTCGGCGCCCGTTGCGCGGCCGATGGTCTTCACTCCGCCCGGCAGAATACGGAACGTCCTCTCGGGTTGATCTTCAGTGACAGTTCTCAGAATCCACATAGGCTGGCGGCAACTTTTCGACCCGCGCGCTCGTCAACACTGCAGGTTCGCCGGCGCGGGTATGCCGCGCGAGGGGTCCACATGAAAAAGTCAAAAAAACGAATCCTGGTTGTCCTTGCCGCAGTGATCGTCATCGGGGGCGGCGCCTGGAGCCTGGCCACGCTCAGTGGCGCCTCCACGAACATCGACCCGTCGAAAATCGCAACCGTCGAGAGCGGAATCATGGTCCGTTCGGTCGTCGCCACCGGCAAGGTCGAGCCAATCACCAAAGTCGAGATCAAGTCCAAGGCGAACGGCATCATCGAGCACCTTCTGGTCGATGTCGACAACGTCGTGCAGCCGGGACAGATACTCGCTGAGCTGGACAAGGAGAATCTTACAGCACGGCTCCGCGAGGCCCGCGCCAACCTGCAGGCAGCCGAGGCCGCACGCGAAGCGGCGGTGGCGCAGCTGAAGAAGAACGAGATCGAGGCCGAGTCTCCGGACGTGGCGTTCGCGCGGCGCAATCACGAGCGCGCCCAGCAACTCGCGCAACAGAAGCTCGTCTCCCAATCGCAGTTGGACGAGGCCAGCAGCGCGCTGGAGCAGGCGGAGAACCGCCAGCGTGCGGCAGGCGGCCAGCTGGTTATCGCTCAGGCGCGGGTGACCGAAGCCACCGCGAATGTGGCACAGGCGCGGGCCGCCGTGGAGCGCGCCGAAGAGGAACTGGCAAACGCGACCATCCGCGCGCCGATACGTGGCACCGTGCTCTCGCGGGACCTCGAAGTCGGCAGCCCGGTTTCTTCGATCCTCAATCTTGGCGCCAATGCCACGCTGATCATGACGCTGGGCGACATCGACCGCGTGTTTGTCCGAGGCAAGGTCGATGAAGCCGACATCGGCCGCGTGCAACTCGGGCAGCCGGCCCGGATTACCACCGAAACCTTCCGCGACAAGCTGTTCGAAGGTCGCGTCACGCAGATTTCGCCAATCGGCGTCGAGAAGGACAACGTCACCACGTTTCAGGTGGAGGTATCGATCGAAAATCCCGGCAAGGAACTCAAGGCCAACATGAGCGCCAATGCCGAGATCATCCTCGAGCAGTTTCCGAATTCGCTTCTGATGCCCGAAGCGGCAGTGACCTACGACGCGCAGAAGCATTCGTACGTCGACGTTGTCGATCCCGGTTCGAAGACCGGACGCCGGCGCATGCCGGTCAGCGTCGGGGTCGGCAACGGCACGCGAATCCAGGTGCTCAGTGGTCTGAAGGCCGGCGACAAGATTGTTCTCCCGGGCTAGACGATGACCGAGATCATCGCCCAGGTCCTCGCGAATCTACGGGCCAACAAGCTGCGCAGCTTCCTGACGATGTTCGGGATTCTGTGGGGTGTGATCTCCGTCGTGATCTTGTCGGCGACCGGCGAAGGGTTTCAGCGCGGCAATCAACACGTGCTCGAAGAGCTCGGCAAGAACGTTGGCATCGTCTGGGGCGGCCGGACATCTACCCAGGCCGGAGGCGAACGGTCAGGCCGCGTTGTCCTGCTCACGATCGACGACGTTCGCGCGCTCGAGCGGGAGTCGAACATGGTGGCCGTTGCCAGCCCGGAGCTGCAGCGCGGCGGCATCACCGTCAAGAGTGCCTACAACGCGGCGACCTTGAATGTGGACGGCGTCGAGCCCCAGTACCAGGAGATCCGTACCATCGAAGTCGATCGGGGGCGACTCCTGCGCTTTACCGACAATGACGCCGCGCTGCGCGTCGCGGTGGTGGGTATGGACGCCACGAAACAGCTCTTTGGGACGCGCGACAGCATCGGGCAGATGATCAATCTGAACGGCATTCCGTACACGATCATCGGCCGGATCAGAAAGAAGGATCAGGACAGCAGCTACAACGGCCAGGACAACGAACGGGTACTGATTCCATACTCTGCGATGGT
>Ga0308173_10001901_pt1 | contig 10808 bp, 9 predicted proteins | sample PhyPR1_FD_203716 | JGI IMG/M metagenome (GOLD analysis project Ga0308173, IMG submission 203716) | Soil microbial communities from UC Gill Tract Community Farm, Albany, California, United States - DLSLS.P.R1 | ecosystem: Environmental > Terrestrial > Soil > Agricultural land | place: USA... | reverse complement strand
CGCCCGCGCGATCGACAGCATCTCCTGCTCGCCGCCCGAGAGCTGGCGGCCGAGATTGCGCTTGCGCTCGGCGAGGCGCGGGAACAGGCCGTAGACCCGCTCAATGGTCCACGGCCCCGGCCGCTCCAGCGGCACGCGGAGATTGTCGTCCACCGTGAGGTTGGGAAAGATCTTGCGCCCCTCGGGGACATAGCCGACGCCCATGGCGGCGACGCGGAACGGCGGGATGCGCGTGGTGTCGCGCCCGAAGATTCTTACGGTGCCGGTGCGCGGCGGCGTCAGTCCGACGAGGCTGCGCAACGTGGTCGTCTTCCCGGCGCCGTTGCGGCCGAGCAAGGTGGTGATCTGCCCGTCCGCGACGGTGAGCGCCACGTCGTAGAGGATGTGGCTCTTGCCATAGAAGGTGTTGAGCCCGTCGGCTTGCAGGGCGGCGGTCATTGGGCACTTCCCAGATAGGCGGCCTGCACCGCCGGATTGTCCGCGATCTCGGTCGGCGTGCCTTCCGCGAGCAGGCTCCCTTGGTCGAGCACGGTGATGCGGTCGGCGAGGTTGAACACCACGCGCATGTCGTGCTCGATCAGCACGATGGTGTAGCCGCTGTGCTTGTGCAGCCGGCGGATCAGGCTGGCGATGTGATAGGTCTCCTGCTCGCCCATGCCCGCGGTCGGCTCGTCGAGCAGCAGGATGCGCGGCTTCAGCGCCAGCGCCATCGCGATCTCGGCCGCCCGCTGGTCGCCGTGCGACAGCTCGCCCACCCGCCGGTCGGCCTGCTTGGTGAGGCCGGTAGATGCGATGATCTCCTCGATCCGCTCGCGTACGCGGGTTCGCGCGGTGCGACTGAGCCACGGCCGCAGCCGATAGCCGCTCGCCACCTCGACCGCGATGCGCACGTTCTCCCGCGCCGTGAGCTCGGGGAAGATCTCGGTGATCTGGAAGGTGCGCGCCATGCCGAGCGCCACCCGCTGCTGCGCGGTGAAGCGGGTGATGTCGCGGCCCTCGACGACGATCTCGCCGGCGGTGGGCGGGAAGAAGCCGGTTATCATGTTGAAGAACGTGGTCTTGCCGGCGCCGTTCGGGCCGATGATGGCGCGCAGCTCGCCGGGTGCCACGGCGAGCGAGACATTGTTCACCGCGACCAGGCTGCCGAACGCCTTGGTGACGCCTTTCGCCTCCAGCATGGTCGTCAACGGACCCTCACTTCTCGCTATACGCGCGCACGAAGCCGAGCAGGCCGCGCGGGAAGAACAGCACCACGAGCACGAACAGCAACCCGATAAAGCTCATCCAGTTCACCGTCATGGATGAGATGTAGTCCTGCAGCACGACGAACACGGCCGCCCCGACCAGCGGCCCCCAGAAGGCGCGCATCCCGCCCATCACCGCCATGATGACGATTTCACCGGACAACGTGTAGTGCAGGGTCATCGGGTCGGCGAAGTTGTTGAGCAACGCATAGAGCGCGCCGGCGGCGGCGGCGAAGAAGCAGGAGATCGAGAAGGACAGCCAGATATGCCGTTCGACCGGGATGCCGAGGAACCGCGCGCGCCGCTCGTTCTCGCGGATCGCCAGCAGGGTGCGGCCGAACGGCGAGCGCAGCAGGAAGGCCATCACGCCGATGCAGATCGCGAACACCGCCGCGATAAAATAGTAGAACAGCACCGGGTTGTTCTGGATATCGATCAGCCAGGGACCGATATGCAGCGGCTGGCGCTGGAAGCCGCGCAGCCCGTCATCGCCGCCCGTCAGGCTGTTCCAGCGATAGGCGACGTAGTAGCAGATCTGCCCGAAGGCGATCGTCACCATCGCGAAATAGACCCCGCGCCGGCGGACGATCAGCGCGCCGAACAACGTCCCGGCGATGCCGCCCAGCAGGATGCCCGCGACCAGAGCCAGCGGCGTGCTGTCGGAGAGGTATTTCAGCGTGAGCCCCGTGCCGTAGCAGCCCAACCCGAAATAGGCGGCGTGGCCGAACGACATCACGCCGGTGAAGCCGAGCAGGAAATTGAGCGCCATAGCCGCCAGCCCGAGCACCAACACGCGCCCGGCGAGTGCCGTGTAGCCGCCGATCCAGGGCAGCCACAGCGGCACCGTGAGCAGCACGACCCAGATGGCGACGGTGGGCAGCCAGCTCCGCTGTCCCGGGCGCTCGAACACCGTGTCGGCGGTGGTCGTGCTCATGTCAGCATCCCTTCCTCGCCCATCAGCCCGCGCGGTCGGATCAGCAGCACCAGCATCATGATGATGTAGATCACCGCCTCGCTGGCACTCGGGTAGAACACCGTGGTCAGCGCCGCCGCGACGCCGATCAGCAGGCCGCCAAGCAAGGTGCCGGTGAGGCTGCCGACGCCGCCCACGATGATCGCGATGAAGCTCGGCATCAGCAGGTCGTCGCCCATGTTGGGATTGAGGCCGATCTGTCCGCCGGCCAGCACGCCGGCGAGCCCCGCGAGGAAGATGCCGACGGCGAAGTTCAGCGAGCGCAGCAGCCGGACGTTGATGCCGAGGGCGGCCACCGTCTCGAGGTCGAGCGTGCCGGCGCGGATGCGCATTCCCATGCGCGAGTAGCGCAGGAACAGGAACAGCGCCACCACGGCGACGATCACCACCGCGACCATGAACAGGCGGTAGCCGGTGACGAAGAACAACTCGCTGCTGAGCGGCGTCGCCAGGCTCGCCGGCACCGTCACGGGCAGCCCGTTGGGGCCCCAGATATAGCGACAGACATCCTGGATGATGAAGGCGAGGCCGAAGGTGAGCAGTAAGCTGTACACCGGATCTCGCCCGTACAGCCTGCGGACCAGGAAGCGTTCGAGCAGCAGCCCGAGCACGGCGGTGAGTAGCGGCGAGACCAGCAGCGCGCCCCAGAAGCCGATATACGGCGTGAGCACGAAGGCGATGTAGCCGCCGAGGGCGAGGAAATTGCCGTGCGCGAAGTTGATGACGTTGCTGAGGTTGAGGATCATCGCCAAGCCGAGCGCCATCAGCACGTAGAACGCGCCGATGATGAGCCCGTTGAACACGTTGAACAGGATGAGTTGCAGCATCCGCCGCTCCCCCGGTTATGCGGTGCAGGGGTCGGCACGCCGCCGACGAGCGGCGGCGTGCCGATACGATCCGTCTCTCGTCGTCAGGCGGATGGGAACGTCATGTGGCAGCCGGTGTCGGCGACCGGCCCCGCCGCCTTCTCGCCGGGCACCAGCTTGGCGGTGGTGAACAGATTGGCGGGGTTGCCCTTCGGCGGATGCACCTCGCCGGTGAAGATGTTGGCCATCAGCTCATGGTCGCCGGCGCGGTAGGAGATGTTGCCCGGCTGCAGCGCCACCTCGGGCGGCAGCACCTCGTTCTCCAGCGCGTGCGCCAGCTTGATCGCCTCCAGGCTCTTGGCCTTCTCGGCGGCGAGCTTGAAGGAGTGGACGGCGACGTAGCCGAACCAGTGGCGCGCCGAGGCCGGCTTGTTGAACGCGGTCTTGATGCCGGCGACGAACTCGGCGACGTGCGGCACGCCGGGCTGGTCCCACCACCACTCCATGTCCCACCATCCGGCCTGCGCCTCGGGCGGCACCGACAGGATTGATTCGAGCTCGAACAACGCGCCGCCGAGCGCCATCTCCTTGCTCATGCCAAATTGCACGAACTGCTTCATGCAGTTGATCTGCGCCAGGCCGCCCATGTTGTTGAGCAGCACTTGCGGCTTGTAGGCCTTTGCCTTGATGAGCGTCGCGGAGAAATCCGTGCTGTTGATCGGCAGCATGTCGCCCTCGAACTCGCCGCCCGCCGCCTTGAGATTCTTGATGAAGGCGTCCTGCAAGGTGTGGCCATAGGCGTAGTCCGGGGTGATGAAGAACCAGCGCTTGCCGAATTTCTCCACCAGCGTGCTGGTGATCGCCGCCGCGTCCATCGCAGTGGTGTTGCAGATGCGGAACACGTTCCACTTGCAGTCCTTCCCGGTGATCGGGTCGGTATGGCCGCCGGGGACGATATGGAACACCTTCTTCTCGCTCGTCACCTGCGAGATGGCGTAGGCGATCGCCGAGTTCACGTCGGCGAAGATGGCGCTCACCTGGTCGCGCTCGATCAGCTTGCGCGCCTTCTGCACCCCGGTGCCGACGTCGTTGGCGCTATCCTCGACCAGCAGCTGGATCTGCCGGCCCATGATGCCGCCGCTCTTGTTGAGCGTGTCCACGGCGTATCGCGCACCCTCCACCTCGGTCTGCGCGAGAGCGGCCAGGGTGCCGGTCAGCGGGTCGATCATGCCGATCTTGATCGGCGTCTCCCCTCGCGCCTCGATGATGGCGGGAGCCGCGAGCGGCAACGCCCCGAGAGCCACGCCGGCCTTGATGAGCGAACGACGGCCGATGCCGGCGATGATCCTGCTTTCCATGACGTCTCCCGGTTGGGTCGAGGGCGCCAGCTTATGCCTTTGGCGTCCCATTCTTGTTGCATCGGATCAATCCTATAGCTTAATGCACGCCGCCGTCGAGCCCTCCCTTGTGCCTCGCGCGACATGCGCAATATGTGCGGCATTGGCAGTGCTGGATTCGGGACAGGATGGGCCGCGGCGGGTTGCTTCCTCGATGTGGGCTGGGCGATGGCATCACGGGACCGGCAACCCACCAAGGATCGGACAGTATCCGGATCGAGGCATCGATCGCACACGCCCCGGATGACGCGATCGGTCGCCGACCCGCGAAAGCTCCATGTTGAAATTGCAATCGGCCCTCTTGCGCGGCGCCGACACGGCCGCGCACGCGCTCGGGTTGCTGGACCGGCCGTTCGACCCGGACGAGCTGATCGCCGCCGCGCGGCGCAAGACCGGACTGCGCTCCTTCGGCGACGACGGGTTCCACGCGCCGCTTGAGAGATTGCTGCGTTGCTGCGCGGCCGAGGCGGCGCCAAGCGTGGTGGGCCGCGCAACGATCCGCTGGGACGTCATCCGTCTGCTCAGCAATCTGCTCCGCTTCGAGCAGGCCGAGCACAGGACGCCGGACATCCTCCTCGAACAGGTCGAGCGGCCGGTGTTCATCACCGGTCTGCCACGCAGCGGGACGACGTTCCTGCACAAGCTGATGATGCTCGACATCGGCAATCAGGTCCCCCGGATCTGGCAGACGATCCACCCGTATCCGGCCGACGATGCCGCCTCGCGCAGCGGCGGTCGCGACAACCGCATCCGCAACGTCGACCGGCAGCTTCGCGCCTTCGAGCGCCTGGCTCCCGAGTTCCGGGCCATGCACCCTGTCGATGCCAGCTCCCCGCAGGAATGCAGCGAGATCACCGCGCACGTATTCGCCAGCCTGCGCTTCGATACGACCTATCGCGTGCCGAGCTATCGGCGTTGGCTGGACGGGGCGGGCCATCTGGAGGCGTACCGCTTCCACCGGCGCTTCCTGCAGCATTTGCAGTTCCGCTCCGAGCCGAGGCGATGGGTGCTGAAATGCCCCGACCACGTATTTGCCCTCGCCGCGGTCCGCGCCGTCTATCCGGACGCGCGGCTGATCTTCGTCCATCGCGACCCCGCCAAGGTCCTCCCCTCGGTCACTCGGTTGACCGAGGTGCTGCGCGGACCATTCACGCGCCACGTCGACCGGCTGGAAATCGGCCGCCAGGAAAGCGAACGCTGGCTGGAGGGAACCCGGCACATGATCCAGGCCGCCGAGGCCGACAAGTCCGGCCGATCGACGGCTCATGTCCTGTATTCCGACCTCGTCGCCGACCCGCTCGGAACGGTCGAGAGACTGTACGCCCAGCTCGGGCTGCGGCTTCCCGGCGCCGCCGCCGACCGGATCAGGCAGTCGACCACCGACGAGCCCTCCGGCGGCTACGGTGTCAATCGCTACCGCCTCGAGGAGTATGGCCTCGATCTGGAAGCGGAACGTGAGAAGTTCGCCGCGTATACGGAATATTTCTCCATCCGGCCGGAATCGGGCGCAGCGGCCCCTCCCCCTGGTCCATCGGCGCGCTGACCCGCTCGCCGACACGCAATGCAAGAAGAAGAAAAGGTTCGTCGGAACAATGGATGAATCCGATTTCCTGACCCCGGCCGCCGTCAGGATACGGAGCGGCCACGACCTGCTTCCGGCCGGGACGCCAATCACGACGCCCGCGATGGAAGCCGCCGCCGAGGTCACGGCTCGCCATTGGATCGCCGAGCAACCCGGACCGATCCGGCCCGGCAGCGCGCTGCATAAGCAGCTCGTAGGGCAGATGTTCCGCGACACGTTCAACCCGTACAAGCCGTCCATCATCGACTGGCCGACGCTGTCGCCCGAGGCGCGCGACCGGCTGGTCAATCTGCCGATCTGGGATATCGCCGTGCAGACGGAGGGCAAGGCGCGCCTGCGGATGCTTGCCTATGCGCGGAGCCTGTCGGACCCGGATTGGCGCGAGGCGATCGAGCTGAACGGCTGGGAGGAAGGACGGCACAAGACGGTGCTGTCCAACCTCGTGCAGGCGTATGGCATCGCGCTCGAACCGGAGCCCGCCTACCTGGAGCCGCGCGACACCGAATGGGCGTATCTGGTCACCGGCTTCAGCGAATGCATTGACAGCTTCTTCGCGTTCGGCCTGTTCGAGCTGGCCAAGCGCTCCGGCTTTTTCCCGCCCGAGCTGGTCGACACCTTCGAGCCGGTGATGCAGGAGGAATGCCGCCACATCTTGCTGTTCGCCAACTGGCTCGCGTGGCACCGCGGCACCATGCCCTGGTGGCGGCGACCGTGGTTCGAGTTGCGCGTGGCCGCCGTCTGGGCATTCCTCGGCGGCGAGCGCATCAATCTCGCACGGGGCATGGGTGACGGCAGTGGCAAGTCGAGCAATGCGCAGGACAACAATTTCACCGTGACCGGGAGCAAGGCGGTCAGTGAGGTGGATGTCAGCGTTCGCGAGTTGATGAGCCTCTGTCTTGCCGAGAACGATCGCCGCTTCGCGGGGTACGACCCGCGTCTGCTGCGTCCGACGACGATGCCCCGCCTGGTGCGTCTCGCCTTGAAGCTCATGCCGCCGTGGCGCCGCTAGCGCGGAACCGGCGGCCTCAACCCTGGCTGGCGCGTCGGCGCCGGAGTTCGGCGGATTGCCAGACGAGCAGGATGGGAACGCCGAGCGCGAGATCCCTCGCCCGGCGCAGCAGCGAGACCCCGAGCGAAAGTTCCGGCGGCTGGCCGAATAGCGCGCCGATCCCGGCGTACGCCGCCTCCTGGACGCCGGCATGTCCGGGAACCACGATCGCCATCGCGAGCACCGCGTGCAGCAGGGCCTCGATCGCCAGCGCCCCAAGGAAGTCGAGATCGGCGCCGAGCAGCCGGAAGGCGATCCAGCTGGCGAACCCGGTGCCAAACCAAGCCAGGAGGTGGAGCGCGATGCAGAGCGCGACGCGCCACGGATCGCCGTAGATCGCCGTCAGCACCTTCTGGATCGCCGCCATCTGGGTCGCGGCGTCGGGCACCCGGTTGCCGAGTATCCGGCTGCTCAGCCGCATCAGGGGCGACACCGCTCGACCGCCGCGCTGCAGCCACGCGAAGGCCACGCCGGCGATCAGCGCCACGATCAGGCCGATACAGATGGGCAGGGTCATCGAGGAACCAGGCGACCGCGTCGACAGGATCACCACCCCGATCAGGACCAGGCCGATCTGGGCGAGGAATTCCGCTGTCAGATCAACCACGGTCGAAGCCGTGGCGGTCGGCCACGCGATGCCATACAGGATCACGGCGCGGGCACCGAACACGAAGCCTCCCACGCGCGAGAAGGGCAGACAGGAGCCGGCGGCGTCGCGCACCATCCGTCCCGCGACGAGCGCTCGGAGGCGCCAGGTTTGGTCTGGCGGCAGCAGGACAAACCAGGACAGCCCCAGCACCCCGAACAAAACGAGCTGCCAGGCGCAGATCGCCGCGAAACCCCAGGCACCGACCGAGAGCGTCGCGTCGACCACGCGATCGAAGCCGAACCAGCCGATCAGCGCGGTGCCGAGCAGCAGTCCCGCGAGGCCGAACGCCAGCGACAGGCCCTTCAGTCGCTTCCGGCCGCTATCCTTCCTCAACGACTCACGTCTCATCCCGACGCTACATGACCCCGCCGGAAAGCTCCGCGATCCGCTGCCGGAGATGGGCGATCAGTCCTCCGGCGCCCGCCTCGTCGAGCGAAGCCCGGAAATCGGAGCGCTGCACGCTGACCCGGCTGATCGTGCCCTGCAGAAGAATATCGGTGGCCTTCCAGACGGGTTCCGCGCGGTCGGGCGCAAGATGCATCACATAGTCGATCCGGGTGCCCTGGCCATCGGGCCGCAACGTGCGCGTCCCGACGATCCAGTCGGCGCCGATCTGCCGCGGCTCCGGGTCGATCTCGATGATCTGCCCGGCATAGCGCGTGAACCCCGCCACGTAGGACGCAACGGTGTAGCGCTCGAACACCGCGAGCAGGGTCGTCTGGTCCGGAACGGTCAATCTCGCCCAGCGCGGTCCGACGCTCGCGCGCAGGATCGCTGGCAGATCGAGCGCACGCGCCACCGCCGGATGCAGGATTTCGTAGCGGGCCGAGAACGAAGTGGTCTCGGCCCTCCACACCCTGAGGATCACCTCGTCCAGCGCGGCGATTGGTTGAACGACGCCTCCCGGCACCGCCGCGATCGCGGATTTGCACAGCATCGGCGCGCCAACCAAGGCCATTCCGACGAACATTCGACGGTCAAGCCGGGGCATCGAACACGAGACTCAAGGAGGTCCACCCGATCGCACACTCCCCAGCAGTCTAGCTTAGTGGAAGCCCCGCCTCCAAGAGCGGGCGCCCGCATGGCGGCGCGGCGGCACGATGGATTTCCGTGCCGCAGGGCGGCACGACGGATTTCCGTGCAATCACCGTCGCGTGGCTGCCTCCGGCTATTCCTCGATCCGCACGTACTCGAACCCGCCCGGCTTGCCGTCCACGCCCCATTTCGGCGGCGCGATCCAGCCGGCGAATTTGCCTGGCTCTCGCACCGGGCGCATCAGCCCCGCGAGATAGTCGTCGTCCTCGGTCGCGGGCAGGAAGCCGTCCTTCGCACCGGCCCATTCCACATCCGGCAGCACCCGGCCGCCGAGGTCCGCCTTCAGTCCGGCGAACTCGCCGATGCGGCGGTTGAAGGCGACGTGCGGCAGCTGCAGGCGATACTGGAAGCCGGCGGCCTCGATCAGCCGGTTCCAGCGGCGCAGGCCGACCGAGGCGTCGGCGACGAAATCGTCGCGCAGCCGCATGTTGAGTGCCGACAACGCTGGCACCTGCTCCTCGCGAATTTCGCCCTCGATCAGCCGTAGGACCGGGTAGGTCGCGCCCAGCAGCACATGGTCATCGTCAACCTGGTCCTCGTGGTAGCGTCCCTTCAATCCGCTGGAAAAAGCGTTGGCCGCATTGGTCGAGATTTCGTTGCCGAACAAATCCAGGGTCAAGGAGAAATGCAGGTTGATCTTCTTCTGCATCAGCGGGAGATCGATCACCCCGAGTGCTCTCACGCGCCCCACATCGGTCGGGTCGGTGATGCCGGCGTCGCGCATCGCCTGGCAGGTGCGCTCGATCACGCGCGCAACACCACTCTCGCCCACGAACATGTGGTGCGCCTCTTCCGTCAGCATGAAGCGGCAGGTGCGGCTCAGCGGATCGAACCCCGATTGCGCCAGCGCGCCGAGCTGCATCTTGCCGTCGCGGTCGGTGAAGGTGGTGAACATGAAGAACGAGAGCCAATCGGGCGTCGCCTCGTTGAACGCGCCGAGCATCCGCGGCGCGTCCTGATGGCCGGAGCGGCGCTGCAGCAGCGCCGCCGCCTCCTCGCGCCCGTCGCGGCCGAAGTATTTCTGCAGCAGGTAGACCATCGCCCAGAGATGGCGGCCCTCCTCGACATTCACCTGGAACAGGTTGCGCATGTCGTAGAGCGACGGCGCGGTGCGGCCGAGATGGCGTTGCTGCTCGACCGAGGCGGGCTCCGTGTCGCCCTGGATCACCAGCAGGCGGCGCAGCATGGCGCGGCACTCGCCCGGCACCTCCTGCCACGCGGGCTCGCCCTTGTGCGCGCCGAACGATATCTTCCGACCCTCCACCGCGGGCGCTAGCAAAATACCCCATTTGTATTCGGGCATCCGCACGTAGCCGAACTTCGCCCAGCCCTCGGGTTCGACGCTGATCGCGGTGCGCAGATAGACCAGCGCCTCCTGGAACCCCTCGGGTCCCATGTCCTTCCACCAGTCGATATAGCCGGGATGCCAGGTCTCCAGCGCGCGGCGCACGCGCTGATCCTCGTTGAGCCCCACATTGTTCGGGATGAGGCCGTCATAGTCGACGTTCATGCCATTGGGGAGGCCGTCGGGCATGGTGGTTCCTCCTCAGACTCGCTCGGGGTCGTATTCGGGTTTCTGTCCGCTGCCGTATCGCTTCAGCGCGCCGTGCTCGCCGACCGCGCTGGGGCGCTGGAACACCCAGTTCTGCCAGGCGGTGAGGCGGCCGAAGATGCGCGTCTCCATCGTCTCCGGCCCGGCGAAGCGGAGATTGGCCTCCATCGCGGTCAGCGCGTCGGCGGAGAAGCTGGCGCGCTCCTCCAGCATCAGCCGCACTTCGTCATCCCAGTCGATGTCGTCATAGGCGGCGGTAATGAGGCCGAGCTTTTCCGCCGTGTCGCTGTCCAGCGCCTCGCCGATGGTTTCCTCGGCGCGCGCGACGCTGCCGGGTTCGCCGAGGAAGCGCGTCTCCAGCCGGGTCAGGCCGTTGCTCATCGGATAGGCGCCGAAATTGAGCCGGCTGAGCCGCAGCCGCGCGGCTGGAAGATTGCGCTCGGTGCGGTCACCGGCGAACAT
>Ga0308173_10001900_pt1 | contig 10809 bp, 12 predicted proteins | sample PhyPR1_FD_203716 | JGI IMG/M metagenome (GOLD analysis project Ga0308173, IMG submission 203716) | Soil microbial communities from UC Gill Tract Community Farm, Albany, California, United States - DLSLS.P.R1 | ecosystem: Environmental > Terrestrial > Soil > Agricultural land | place: USA... | reverse complement strand
CCGGCCCGCGCGGCACCGCGCAGGGCTACGTGCCGGCGGCCGTGATCAGCGGCGGACAGCTGTCCAAGGCCGTCGGCGGCGGGATCAGCCAGTTCGCGACCACGATGTTCAACGCGATGTTCTTCGCCGGCCTGCAGGACGTGCACCACAAGACGCACAGCTTCTACATCAGCCGCTACCCCGCCGGGCGGGAGGCGACGGTGTACGAGGGCCTGATCGACCTGCAGTGGAAGAACGACGGCCCGACCGGCATCTTCGTGGACACGCAATGGTCGCCGGGCACGCTCACGGTCACCTTCTACGGGACCAGGCACTACGAGATCGAGTCGGTCAGCGGGCCCCGCACCAACCCGCGCGAGCCCGCCGTCCAGGAGAAGCCCGACGACGGCTCCGGCAGCTGCATCCCGCAGTCCGGCGTCCCGGGCTTCGACATCACCGTGACCCGGGTGTTCCACGACCTGCACTCGGGGGCCGTGCTCAGGACCGAGGACTTCCGCACGCACTACGCCGCGGAGGCGATCATCCACTGCATCGCGCCGACGGCACCCGCGCCCACCACGGGCGGCTGACGCGCCCGTCCGCAGGTGGCGTGCACACTGGACTGGTGAGCGCCGTCCTGCCCAGTGACTCCCCGGCCCCGGCCAGGGAGGTCAGCGGACCCGGCGCGCCGACGACGTCCCGGTCCACTCCGAAGCGGGAGGCCGGCCGGTTGGCCTCCTGGCCGAGGCCGGCGCGGGTGCCGCTGCAGGTGCTCGGCCAGACGGTGGCCAAGGCCTGGCAGGACCGCATCCTGGGCCTGTCGGCCGAGGCGTCGTTCTGGCAGATCCTCTCGGTGCCGCCGCTGCTGATCGGGTTGCTGGGCTCGCTGGGCTACCTCGGCACGCTGATCGGCGGCGCCTCGGTGCACCAGATCGAGGACCGGCTGCTGAACGCGTCGACCGACGTCCTCACGCCCGACGTGGTCGACTCCCTCGTCCGGCCGACCCTGACCGACATCCTGGGCTCCGGGCGGCTCGACGTGGTGAGCGTCGGTTTCGTGCTGTCGCTGTGGGCCGGTTCGTCGGCGACGGCGACGTTCATGAACACGATCGTGATCGCCTACGACCAGCGCGACGTGCGCGGCCCGATCCGCACCCGCCTCAAGGCGCTGTGGCTGTTCGTCGTCGGCCTGTTCATGGCCGTGCTGACCCTGCCGCTGCTCGTCCTCGGGCGCGGCCTGCTCGTCTCGCTGCTGCCGGTGCGCTTCCAGCCGACGGCGACCGTGCTGGTCAACGCCGTCTATTGGCCGCTGGTGCTGGTCCTGCTGGTCCTCGCGCTCACGAGCTTCTATCACGTGACGCTGCCGCACCGGCTGCCGTGGCGCCGGCACCTGCCGGGCACCCTGCTCGCGGTCGCGTTCTTCCTGGTCGCCGCGCTGGTCCTGCGCGCCTACGTCGCCGACATCCTCACCACGGCGCTGCCGTACGGCGCGCTGGCCGCCCCGATCGCCGTGCTGCTGTTCTGCTTCTTCTTCGGCATGGCGGTGCTGCTGGGTGCGGAGATGAACGCCACCATCCAGGCCCGCTGGCCGGCGCCGCTGCGCCGCCACCAGCGCCGCCGGCGGGACCGGCGGGCGGCGAAACTCGCGGCCGAGGCCCGCATTCTCGGCCTCGACTGAGCGCGGCGCCGACCGCGCGGGGCTCAGCCCTTGCGCAGGGTCTCGTAGATCTCCTTGCAGGCCGGGCACACGGGGCTGCCCGGTTTCGGGCTCTTCGTGACCGGGAAGATCTCACCGCAGAGGGCCTCGACCATCGTGCCCATCACCGCGCTCTCGGCGATCTTGTTCTTGCGCACGTAGTGGAAGACCTCGTTGGCACTGCCGGTGTCGCCCTCGCGGACGTCGGGCCGCTCGAGGATGTCGGAGCTGGACACATGCTCTCCCTGGTCGACGGACGGTTCTCGCGGGGCGCCGGCCTGGACCGAACGCGACCGCACCGCCGTCCATGATGACAGGGTGCAGCCCGCCTCCTCCCCCGTTCCCGGTCGCCCGGCGGCCACGGTGCTCTCCCCCGAGGTCGAGGACGCGCTGCGCTCCGGCGCTCCGGTGGTCGCACTCGAGAGCACGCTGCTGGCCCACGGCCTGCCCCGGCCCGACAACCGCGCCGCGGCCGACGAGGTGGAGGCGGCGGTGCGCGCCGGCGGGGCGGTGCCGGCGACGATCGCCGTCCTGGACGGCGTGCCGCACGTCGGGCTCACCGCCGCGCAGGTCGACCGGGTGTGCGGTGACCCGGGGCCGGCCAAGCTCGGCGTCCGCGACCTGCCGGTCGCCACGGTCCTGGGCGTCAGCGGGGCGACCACGGTCTCCAGCACCGCAGTGCTGGCCGCCCGCGCCGGGATCGGGGTGTTCGCCACCGGCGGCCTGGGCGGGGTGCACCGGCACGCCTCGGAGACCTTCGACGAGTCCGCCGACCTGACGGCGCTGTCGCGCACGTCGCTGGTGGTGGTCTGCGCGGGCGTGAAGTCGATCCTCGACGTGCCGGCGACGCTGGAGCGGCTGGAGTCGCTGTCGGTGACCGTCGTCGGCTACCGGACGACGATGTTCCCGGGCTTCTACGTCGCCGACTCCGGCTCGTCGCTCGACTGGTCGGTCGACGGTCCCGAGCAGGCCGCCGCGGTATTCGCCGCGCGGCGTGAGATCGCGCCGGGAGCCGTCGTGGTCGCCAATCCGCTGCCGCTCGAGGAGCAGCTGGACCCCTGGCTGCACGACCGGGTGATCGCCGGTGCCCTGGCCGCCGCGGGGGCGGCCGAGGTGCGCGGCAAGGACGTCACGCCGTTCGTGCTGGACCACCTGCACCGCGGCAGCGCCGGCGCGACCCTCGCCGTCAACGTGCGGCTCGTGCTGCGCAACGCCGAGCTGGCCGGCCGGATCGCGGTCGCCCTCGCGGCGCTGCCGAGTTGATCATCGGCGAATGGCTGTCCGCCACGCCGTCGGGGGCCGCCAGATGACGATGATCAACTCGGTTGGCCGACCGGTGCTCGTGGTCGGGGACGTCGCGACCGACGTCGTCGTCGTGCTCGCCGGCGCGCCCGCCCCAGGATCGGACCGCGGAGCCTCGATCAGCACCCGTGGGGGCGGCGCGGGGGCGAACGTCGCCGTCCACCTGGCGCGGTTGGGCGTCCACGTGGGGCTGGCCGGCTGCGTCGGGGATGACACCGCCGGAGCTGGCCTGCTGGCCGAGCTGACGGCGGCGGGCGTGCGGCCGGCCCTGCGGGTGGTCCCCGGGACGCCGACCGCGACGATCGTGAGCCTGGTGGAGCCCGACGGCCGGCGCAGCATGCTGGCCGATCGAGGGGCGAGCCTGGCGCTGACCCCCGGCGACCTGCCGGAGCTGCCGGCGGAAGGCCACCTGCACCTGTCCGGCTACACCCTGCTCGACCCGGGGCCGCGCGGCGCCGGGCTGGCCGCGCTGGCGGCGGCCGCCGCGGCCGGCTGCACGATCTCGGTCGACCCGGCCTCGATCGGCCCGCTCGCGCGCTACGGGGTGGACCGCTGGCTGGCCGACACCGCGGCGGCGACGCTGCTGCTGCCCAACGCCGAGGAGGCTCGGCTGCTGACCGGGTGCCGCGACACCGAGGACGCCGCGACGGCCCTGGCGGCCCGGTACCCGGTCGTGGCGGTCACGCTGGGACCCGACGGCGCCCTGTGGGCCTCGGGCGACGTGCTGGTGCACCGGCCGGCGCGTCCCACCGAGGTCGTGGACACGACCGGTGCCGGTGACGCGTTCGCCGCCGGGCTGCTCGCGGTGTGGCTGGACGACCGGGACGTCGATCCGACCGTGGCTCTCGACGCCGGGCTCGCCGTGGCCGCCGACGTCGTCCGGCGCCCCGGGGCCCGCTGAGCGCTGCCCTCAGCCGTCGATGACGCGGGCGGGCGGCGGGCTCTCGAGCACCCGGTCGGCCGGCGGGGGCGGCCGTCGGATGGTCGTGCGCTTCTTCGGGGGCCCGTCGTTGGCCATGACCACCGCGATCCACGGCAGTACCGTGCCGAGCACCGCGAACAGGGCCATCAGCCAGATCACGTGGTAGAAGACCGCGGCCAGGACGATGCAGACGCCGCGCACCGCCATCGTGATCGCGTACCGCTTCTTCCGGGCAGCGTGCTCCTCGGCCATGCTCGGCCTGGCCTCGGTGATGAGCACCGGATCCGGCCTGCGCGACCGCGGGGACTGCTGGCTCGAGGCCACGGGCACCATCCCTCCGCCGGCCAGGGGTCCAGGGATCACCCGTCGATCGCCCCCGGTCTCCCCTCCCATGGTGCCACCAGCGCCCCGGGGTGGTGCGGTCCCGTCCGCCGGATCAGTTCTGCGCGGCCGTTTCCTTCGCCGCCCTCGCCGCCTGCTTCTGCTCCTGCTTGAACCGGCGGACCTCGGCGAGCGTCTCGGGCCCGGTGATGTCGGCGACCGAGCGCCGCGAGCCCTCCTCGCCGTAGGCGCCGGCCGCCTCCCGCCAGCCGGGCGGGGTGACCCCGTACTGCTTCCCGAGGAGGGCGAGGAAGATCTTGGACTTCTGCGCGCCGAAACCGGGCAGCTCCCCCAGCCGCCGCAGCAGCGTGGCGCCGTCGGGGGCGTCGTCCCACAGGCCCTCGGGGCGGCCGTCGTACCGCTCGACCAGCAGCCGGCACAGCTCCTGGGTGCGGCCGGCCATCGAGCCGGGGTAGCGGTGCAACGCCGGTGGCCCCTGGAAGACCCGCACCAGCTCCTCGGGGTCCGCGCCGGCGAGCTCCGCGGCCGACAGGAACGCGACGCCCAGGCGGTCGGCGAGCAGCCGCGGGGCGGCGAAGGCGCGCTCCATCGGAAACTGCTGGTCGAGCAGCATGCCGATGAGGAGGGCGAGCGGGTCGCGTCCGAGCAGCTCGTCGGCGGCGTCGTCCTGGGCGATGCGGAGGGTCGGCACCCGGGTGATCCTGCCTGATCCCGGCGGGTGGAGTGCAGGACTGTGCCGTCGGCGTGCACTAGCGCTGCGGGTGCTGATCAGGGAGGTGCGGGACGGGGGCACCCGGTTCGGGGTCCCGGTCCTGTGTGGCGGTCCTGTGTGGCGGTCCAGGTGGCCAGCAGGGACAGCCCGTCGTGCGAGGCGGTGACGGGCTCCGCCGTGTACGCGACGAAGGTGAGGCCCTGCTCGGCGGCCAGCTGCATGACCTCGTAGTGCAGGTCGAGGCGGCCGACGACGGGGTGGTTCATGCGCTTGACCCCACGAGCCTGGCACGGACGTCGTGCCGTGCCCACAGGACGCGGAACTCCTCGCTGCACATCGACAGCTCGCCCACGAGCTCGGTGAGGCCCCGGTCGTGCGGATCGCGGCCGAGCAGCTCCTCCGCACCGGCGTCCTGGGCGATGCGGGACGCGACTCCCTCGGCAGCGACATCACCGAGCGCCGTCCCCGGTCACTGTCAGACGGTGGCGGCGTCGAGACGATGCGCCGGGTAGGCGTGGATCGCCGCGCTGCGCAGCTTCGGTACGGCGGCGGTCAGCCGGTGCTCGGCATCGTGAGCGAGCCGGTGCGCCTCGGTGACGCTGACGCCGCCGTCGATGTCGAGGTCGGCCTCGGCGTGGAGCGCGTGGCCGATCCAGCGCATGCGCACCGCGCGGACCCCGGTCACGCCCGGGGTGGCAAGTAGGGCGGTCTCGGCCTGGTCGACCAGGTGCGGGTCGACGGCGTCCATCAGCCGCCGGTAGATGTCGCGCACGGCAGTGCGCAGCACGGCGAGGATCGCGACGGTGATGACCAGGCCGACGATCGGGTCGGCGAGCGGGAAGCCGGCTGCGACGCCGCCGGCGCCGACGAGGACGGCGAGCGAGGTGAGTCCGTCGGTGCGGGCGTGCAGTCCGTCGGCGACGAGCGCGGCGGAGCCAATCTGTCGCCCGATGCGGATGCGGTAGACGGCGACCAGTTCGTTGCCGGCGAAGCCGACGAGCCCAGCCAGCGCCACCCACAGGAGGTGTTCGACCGGGGCGGGGTGCAGCAGCCGTCGGATGGCCTCGACCGCGGCGAGGACAGCGGAGGCGGTGATCATCGCGATGATGAACAGCCCGGCGAGGTCCTCGGCGCGGCCGTAGCCGTAGGTGTAGCGGCGGGTGGCGGCCCTGCGGCCGATGACGAAGGCGATCCACAGCGGCACGGCGGTGAGCGCGTCGGAAATGTTGTGGATGGTGTCGGCGAGCAGCGCGACCGACCCGCTGACGAGGACGACGAGCAGCTGCAGCACCGCGGTGACCGCGAGGCCGATCAGGCTGATCTTCACCGCCCGCACGCCGAGCGCGGAGGACTCCAGGGCGGCGTCGACGGAGTCGGCGGCGTCGTGGCTGTGCGGGTGGAACAGGCCGCTCACCCAGCCGCGCAGGCCGCCGGGGTGCCCGTGGTCGTGCTCATGGCCGTGGTCGTGACCGCCGTGGCCCTGTCCGTGGTGCTCATGGCCGTGCGTTTCGGCGTGGCCGTTCTCGTGGTGCGGGGTCATCTCAGGCGCCCTCGGCGTCGCGGCGCAGATGCACCAGGTCGGAGTCGGTGAGGTGGTGTCCGGGCACGCCGGGGTCGGCGTGCTCGGCGTTGTGCAGGGCGTCGGTGACCAGCTGGGCGATGTGCTCGTTCTCCAGCCGGTAGAACACCTGGGTGCCCTCCCGGCGGGTGGTCAGCATCCGGGTCATCCGCAGCTTCGCCAGGTGCTGGGACACCGACGCGGGGGCCTTGCCGATCTCGGTGGCCAGCTGGTTGACCGACAGTTCCCGGCCGATCAGGGCCCACAGGATCCGCACCCGGGTGCCGTCGGCCAGCATCCGGAAGCTCTCCACGACCAGATCGACCTGGTCATCGGGCAACGGCCGCCGGCAAGGCTGGCTATCCGCACGCATACGCAGATAGTAGACGGGATAGTCGTCCGCTCCCGCGATGCCGCAGGGAGCCGCTGGCGCCGTTGGTCAGATCGTGACGACGTTGACGACGAGCGCGGCGATGGTGGCCAGCGCCCGCGTCTGGGCGAAGCGGCGCGGTTCGGCCGGACTCCGCAGGTCGGCGTAGGCGGCAAGGACGACGTAGGTGAGGACGGGGGCAAGCCAGTCGTTGGCGGAGAAGCCGGGCAGGCCGTCGTCGTTGAGCTGCGGCATGTTCGCCGACCACCGCCACAGCAGCACCGCGGCGAAGGTGAGCACGGCGACGGCGAGCTGGTCGACGAGCATGGTCCGGGGCAGTCGCCAGGCCGCGGCGGCAAGGGCGAGCGCGGCGGTGATAGCGGCGGTGAGCGTGATGTGCCCGACGCCGAAGGTGCCGGTTGTCGCGGAGAGCAGCGTGGTCATGGGGCATCTCCCTCGGTCGTGGCGGCGGTGCTCGTCACCGGCGCGGGCCGGGATCCGATGCCCTCGTGGCGGGCCCAGCGCCACAGCGCGACGTCGTAGCCGCCCTTCACGACCCCGGCGAGCAGCAGCGGCGCACCCAGGGCCAGCTGCTGCACGAGCCCGGCGATCAGCGGGCCGATCGGGCGGACGGTGTAGCGGGCGGCGTTTGTGACCGCCGCGGCCATCGTCCGCTCCTCGGGGGTGACGACGGTCATCACCAGGGCCTGCCGGGTGGGCACGTCCATCTGGGACAGGCAGGTGCGGGCCAGCAGCAGCGCGACCGCGATCGGAAAGGTCGGGGCGAACGCGACCGCGGCAAGCAGCACGTTGCTGGGCAGGTGGGTGCCGACCATCGTGGCGATGAGGCCGAAGCGGCGGGCCAGCCGCGGAGCGATCGTGACCGAGACCGCCTGGATGCCGGCAATGGTGAAGAACAGCCAGCCCAGTTGCGTCACCGAGACCGAGTAGCGCTGCGCCAGGTAGTAGGCGAGGAAGCCGGTGGTGACCAGCCCGCCGCCGCCGGCGTCGACGGCGAAGAGCCCGGCGAGGCGGTGCACCACCCGGCGCGACGGTCCCAGCCGGGACCGCGCGGAGACGGCGTCGGCCAGGGTCAGCGGCCCACCGCCGGCCTCCACCGCCGGGGACAGCCGCCAGGCCAGCACCGCGCCGAGCAGCCCGACGGGGACGAGGACGGCGAACCACCAGCCGGACAGCGCCCCGCCGGCCAGGCCGGGCAGCGCGGCGGCCAGCGCGCCGAGCGCCCCCGCGGCGGCGCCGACCGCGTTGTAGAGGCCGTAGACGCGGGCGGTGCCGGCGTCCTCGGCGGCGAGCATCGACTGCTCCAGCGTGGTGGCGGGGCCGTTGTCGACCACGTCGGTGGACAGCGTCCCGGTCAGCGCGACGACGAGCAGCACCCAGAACGGCGCCCCGGTGGCGACGACGGTGCCGGCGGCGGCGACGCCGAGGAAGAACGCCCCGTAGCTGCGCCGCCGGCCGACCCGATCGGCGAGCGCCCCGACCACGAGCGACGACAGGGCGGTGCCGGCGATCAGCGCGGTCAGCACCACGCCGGCGCGCAGGTGGCTGTAGCCGCGCGCGGCCAGCAGCGCGCCGAGCAGGACCGCGGTGAACCCGTAGCCGGCTGCGCGCACGGCCTGCCCGGCGATGAGCAGGGACGCGTCCCGGCCCGGACGTGCCCGGCCGAGGAGCAGGTCGCGCAGTCCGGGGAGGTTCGGGCGGGTCATCGGGTGGCCTGCTTCGATGTGGTGATCAGCAGCCCGGGGCGCCCTGCGCCGGTGTCGGGGACCGGGAAGTACGCGAGGCCGGTGGCCTGGTCGACGGCGACGACGTGGGCGTTGTCGGCCAGGTGCGCGCGGCCGGTGACCCGGCCGGCGGCCGTCCGGGTGTCGATGGTGGTGACGTCACCGGATTCAGCGGCGACGTAGAGGAGCTGGTGGGCGGGGTCGGCGGCGAGCACGTCGGGGCGGTCGCCGACGTCGAGGCGGCCCAGCTGGGTCAGGCCGGGCAGTGCCAGGACGATGAGCTGGTTGTTGCCGTCGCAGGCGACGAACGCCCGCCCGCCGGTGAGCAGCAGCCCGTGGTCGTGGTCGCACCCGGGCACCGGGGCGCGGCCGGTCACGGTGTGGGTGTGCGGGTCGATGACCGCGATCTGGTCGGCGGTCTGCACGTCGACGAGCACGCGGTCGCGGTCGGAGTCGTAGCGGACGTTGCCGGCCTCGCCGCCCAGCGGCACGGTGGCCACGGCCTGACCGGTGCGGGCGTCGAGCACGGTTTCCGCGCCGCCGTCCTCGTCGCTGACCCACACCTGCCCGGTGGAGGGCACGTAGGCCAGGCCGTCGGGGAACTGCCCGGCCGGGGTGCGGGCCAGCACCGCCGCGGTGTCCTCGTCGATGGTGACCACCTGGCCGGCGCCGGCAGCGCTGGCGAACACCCGGTGCAGCGCCGGCACCACGATCAACCCGGTGACACTGGGCAGGTCCGGCACCGTGGCGACCACCCGGTTCGTGCGGGTGTCGACGGCGAGAAGGTTGCCGTCGTCCATGTGCGCGACGAACAGCCGGTGCGCGGCCGGGTCCACGTCGGCGTAGTCGAACCGGCTGGGCTGCCCGGGCAGCGGCACCGTGGCCACGGTGGTCAGCGGCAGCGGCTGGTCTGCCGGGCGGGTCAGCCGCCACGCGACCGGGACGCCGACCGCGAGGGCCACCACGGCCGCACCGATGACGGCCACGAACAGGCGGTGGGTGCGGGCCCAGGCGAGCATCGTGGCCGCCTCAGTGCAGAAGGACGCCGACGGCGGCACAGGCAAGGACCACATAGGGCTCCTTGACCTTGAACCGCAGCAACACCAGGAGCGTGAGCACGCCGATGGCGACGGTGATCCAGTCGACCATCACCTGCCGGGTGAGCACGACCACGGCGCCGCTCAGCGCCCCGGCCGCAGCCGCGGTGGCGCCCTTGACGAAGGCCTTGACCTGCGGGTTGTCCTTGTGCCGGACGAACCACGGGCCGGGCAGCACGACACCGAGGTAGATCGGGATGAAGATGGCCACGGTCGCCACCAGCGCGCCGGCAAGCCCCGCGGTCAGGTAGCCGATGAAGGTCGCCGTGATGACCACCGGCCCGGGGGTGATCAGGCCCATCGCGACCGCGTCAAGGAACTGGCCGGAAGTCAGCCAGTCGTGCTGGGCAACCACGCCCTCGCGCAGGAACGGCACGATCGCCAGCCCGGAGCCGAAGGTGAACGTCCCGGTCTTGAGGAAGAACAGCGCCAGCGCGAGCAGCGTGCCTCCGGCCAGCGCCAGCAGCCCCACCGGCACACCGGCGCCCAGCACCGCCCCCGCCACCGCGGCCAGCCGCGCCGGCGCCGGCCACCACCGCCCGGCCGGACGGGGCCTGCCCGCTGGAGGCTCCACGGCCGGCGACGGAGCAGCCTGCGCGTCTGCGGCGGCGTCCCGGCGACGCCGCCGGGACAGGAACGCCGGCCGGGCGTCGATGAGGATCATCAGCAGGCCGGCGCCGAGGAACAGCACCGCGATCTCGGCGCCCGTCACGGCGGTGACCACGGCCAGCACCGTGCTGATCGCCCACAGCCGCGGATCGCGGCGGTTCGTCATCCGGGCGAGCTTGTAGGCGGCGATCGCGATGATCGCCATCACCCCGGGGGCGACCCCGTAGAACACCGCCTGCACCACGGGCAGTCCGGAGAAGCGGACGTAGAGCACCGCGACGCCGAGCACGAACAGGAACGACGGCGCGATGAACGCCACCGCCGTGGCCAGCGCCCCGCGGGCACCGCGTTCGAGGAACCCGACCCACATCGTCACCTGCGCCGCCAGCGGTCCGGGCATTGTCTGCCCGAGCGCGACCCCGTTGAGGAACTCCTCCCGGTCGATCCAGCCGCGCTGTTCGACCAGGTCGCGCTGCA